>Ga0105091_10000473_pt1 | contig 16946 bp, 7 predicted proteins | sample PPLLak1March2015_FD_87022 | JGI IMG/M metagenome (GOLD analysis project Ga0105091, IMG submission 87022) | Freshwater sediment microbial communities from Prairie Pothole Lake near Jamestown, North Dakota, USA - PPLs Lake P7 Core (1) Depth... | ecosystem: Environmental > Aquatic > Freshwater >... | reverse complement strand
GGCCTGCCACTTGAGGAAGTTCGTCACGATCCGGTGTTCGTACCGAGTCCACTCGAGCTTATGCCCGGGGTTCACAATCCCATCGCGTGGCGGGATTTCGTCCCAGTCGTTCACAAGCTGTCCCCAATAGGCCAGGCCCCACACTCGGTTTAACTCATCCGGGCTTTTGAACTTGGTCTTGAGGTAATCAATGAACCCGCGCTGGACGTTCGGGCCGGCTGTCCCATAGGATTTTGTCTCGTTGTCGATCTGATAGCCGATCACGGCCGGATGCGAGGCAAAGTGGGAAACGATCTGTCGAATCAGCCTCTCCGAGTAATAGAGGTAGGTCGGGTGCGTAATGTCCATGTTCTGGCGCATGCCGTAGAAGGCTTTTCCGCCGCCCAGCCAGGTGACAAGGATCTCCGGGTGCTTGCGGTAAAGCCATGGTGGAATCGAGTAAGTAGGGGTCCCGAGAATCACTTTGATGCCGGATCTGTGCATCCGATCGATGATGCGTTCCATCCAGGCAAACTCGAAGACTCCTTCCCTGGGTTCCCAGTTGCTCCAGGTCGATTCTCCGAGCCTCACGACCGAGACGCCGGCCTTCTCCATCAGTTGGACATCCTGTTCCAGGCGCTCGTACGGCATGTACTCGTGATAGTAGGAAACGCCATAGAGCGGGAAATCAAGCTTCGGCCGCTCGGCCTGAGCCCACTCGCCGGAAAATCCGACGAGCGCTAAGAGCCCGTAGAGTGTGAATCGTCCTATCCCCCGGCTCACCTTGTTCCCACGTTTCATGAACGCACTCCTTGATTAGCGCCGATAGTGGTCGCGTCCGCGTCTTTGCCCGTGCGCGCGGCGGTTGAGTGATTCGCAGAAAGCGCGAATCACTCAACCGCCGCGTGGAAATCTCGCCCGGAATACCCTAGAACTCCACTTTCACTGCGAACTGGATCATGCGATTCGCGAAAGAAGTGGCGCTTGATCCGTAGTTCACCGGATTACGGGTGTGCGTGATCCGGCTGAAGGCAGTGTCACTCATCGCGAGAACCGGCAAAGCAAAGTGCGGGGTGTTCGTAATGTTGAACGCCTCAACACGGAACTGCATCCGCACCTCTTCCCGGAGCGGGATTTGTTTGACCAATCCGATATCGACGTTGCGGTGCGAAGGTCCGCGCAGGATATTCCTGCCCGAGTTTCCAGCAATCAGGTTGCCTGCCGCATCCCGGTTGGCTTCGAACGCGCTCGGGTTGAACCATCGGTCGACGGATTTCTCGGAATCCGGAAGGTTCGGGTCTCCCACTAGATTAGGATGTGCATCTCCTCCCGGAATACTGGAGCCGACGACAACCGTCCCTGGAACGCCGGAGCTGGCGACAAAGATGCCGGTCATCTGCCAGCCTCCAAGGATGGCGTTCACTGCTGCCGGGGAACCGGCGAGGTAACGGCGATCTTTGCCGAAAGGCAGATCGTAAACGTAACTGAAAGCAAACCGATGCGGGATGTCCCAGTCGGACACGGCCCGGTTCGAGCTGGGATCGAAGATATTCTGGATTCCTCCGGCACCGAAGTTAGGCGAAGTGACATCGTCGATCGATTTGGACCAGGTGTAGACCGCCAGGAAGAACAGGTCCTTGCCGAAGCGACGCTCTGCCTTAAACTGCCCGGAGTGATAGACACTCGCGCCCATGTTCTTTGTGGTTGTGATGTCTCCGATTTCAGGCACAGGCCGCGGTTCGCCGTGGCTTCCCAGCTGGTTCTGATTGTAAACGAAGGCGAGCTTGTGGGACTGGGAACCGACATAGGCAGCCTCGACGAGCAGGGAACCGGGGAATTCCCGCTGGAACGCCAGGTTGTACTGTTCCGAGTATCCCGTCCGGAGGTTCTTGTCGATGTTGTTGATGCTGTATCCGCTCGGAAAATCGCCCGGATCCTGGAACTCGGGTGGCGCATCGCTCCAGAAGTTCCATGTCTGCCAGGTGTCGTACTGACGGTAAAAGGGCGGGTTGAACTTGATGTCATCCCGCTTGTTGTTGGAAGGATCGAAGAAGACGCCGAAACCGGCCCGCGCGGTCGTTTTGGAGTCGATCTTCATGGCCAGGCCCAAGCGCGGCATCCAGTTGTTCTTGTCCGGGTTGACGATGTAGCGAGACACTCCGTTTTTTCCCGCAATGAGAAGCTTCTGGGTATCCATGTCAAACATCGACATTTCATTAGTCGGGCTGTAGAACGGGGTCGCATACTCGTAACGAAGCCCGAGGTTCAGCGTCACACGCTCGGACAGTTTCCAGTCGTCCTGGAGGAAAAAGCTGTACTGCTGGTCCCGGAGCAGCGGGCTGCCGAATCGGCGACCGTGGTATCCGCCTGCGGGAACGCCGAGCAAAAGATCGGCCAGCTCATGGCCTTGGGACCAGGAGCGTTGGAAAGACGTGCTTTCGTTGCCCACGTAAAAAGCTCCAGCCGGAAAGGTGACGAAGTAGTGGTCCTCGTTGCGCCTTCGGTACTCCACCCCGGTCTTCATCGAGTGCTTGCCGAACATGTAGGTCACGTTGTCGTTCAGCTGGAGGAAATGCTCTTTGAAATACAGTGGCTTCCAGTCGTCTCCTCCAATCGACGTGTAGTTGTCCAGGTAGATGATCGGCAGGCCGGAGAATTCAGGCGCGGTGTTGACGCCCTTCAACCCGAATTTCTCCGCGAGATTCTGCCCGTACGCGTGCTGCACAACGTCCAGGTGATAGCGATGGAACCCGGCGCGCGCCTCGTTGATCAGGTTGGGACTGAACATGTGGACTTCCGACACAACCATGTTGTTGTTGCGGTCCCGGTGGGTGCCTCCTTGGACAATTCCGCGGCTGTTGTTGCCGACCTCAAGACCAATTCCAGGCATCGGACCATCCTGTCGAGCCAGCGGATCGGCCGTATTCATCAAGCTGTCGTTCCAGCGGTAGCGGACGAAGGTGTTGTCGTTGCTCGAGAAAACGTGATCGAGTCGGACTCCCGCTTCGTTTCCCGTGATGTTGTGCCGCTGGTTGATGAAGTAGTTGCCCAAGGGATAGTCGTTCGGAAGGTTCGGCAAGGCTACCGCATCGAGCAGTGCCTTCCCGAAGGGGTGGAACCGCGTCACAGGGATGATGTTCAACCCTTCCGGATTACCGGGCGTACCGCGCGAAGGGTCCCTGAACTGCTCCTTGCTCCCGGTGGCTGGGTCGAAGATCTTTGTGTCAGGAAGCAGGGAAGAGAAGTCTCCGCTGCGGAAAGCGACCTCAGGCACCTTCGCAAAGGCTTCATTGTTCCTGTGAACGCGATAGCCCTGATAGTCAATCGAGAAGAACGTGCTGTTCTTCCGGATTGGCCCGGAGACTATTCCCCCGAAAACATTTTGCTTTAAGGGGGCCTTGTCGGGGTTTACCGGATTCCGGAAGAAGTTGCTCGCATTCAGAGCCTCGTTGCGCAGAAACTCGAACACGCTGCCGTGCAGCTCGTTGGTGCCGCCCTTGCTCTGAATCGAAATGACGCCGCCTGCAGTGTGCCCGTACTCCGCAGAATAAGCGGACGTGAGGACTTTGAATTCGCTGATCGCGTCCAGGTTCGGGCGCATGTCCACGTCTGACTCACGCACCGACGACATCTCAATGCCGTCAAGGGTGACGGAGTTGACCTCGGGCCGCGCCCCGTTCACCGAAAAAGTCACGTTGGTAGTTGCGCCGCCCACGTCATTCGATGTGTCTTGAAGGCCGTTGCTGAGCATGAGCAATGAAAAGAAATCCCGTCCATTCAAGGGCAGCGCCTTGATTTCCTTCTCCTGCACAATCTGGTTGATGTCCGGTTGGGCGGTTTGAAGCAGCGGAGAGGCCCCTTGGACTTCAACCACTTCGCCTTCGGTTCCAACCGTCAGGACAAAGTCCGCACGGAGTTTCTGATCGACGATCAAAGTCACCTGAGTCTGGACGACCTTGAACCCAGGCATGTCGGCCTTGACCTGATAAGTGCCAATGGGCATGTTGGTGAACGCATAGTTGCCCACGTCGTCGGTCGTAGCGGTCCGGGTAAAGCCCGTGTCCAGCTTTGAGGCTGTCACGGAAGCCCCCGGTACTACGCCGCCGCTCTGATCCGTAACAACACCGAGGATCGTGCCCGTCGTTACCTGTGCGAGTCCGACGGTTGCCGATAATGCGAAAAAGACCAGGCAGAACAGCCAGGTAGGAATCAGACGCGAGTCCGCTGTCCGGCCTGAAGGTGGGGTGCAAATCATTTTCGTTTCCTCCTTTTCGGAACCTGAATCGAGAGGCTTGGGATGCGGATTCAGCTTGGTCCCGGAAAGGCAGGCGCGGGAAGGTTATCACCGTTAACCCGTGTTGTTAACGTCTGTAAGTCGTTGTTTAATAAGGAAAACTTACTATTGCCGCGACTCCAAATGCCGATGGCTTCAGGCTAGTTCGGCCCAATCCAGCCCAATCCGTCAAGGAAGTACGCGTCCTCGTTAACTGCAATTTACCGGCTGGTTAACGGTAAACCATCTCTTTGCATGCGAACGGGGACACATTTTGAACAGAGTCGCTGGGAGGTGACGCCCTTTCAGAAATGGGCTAACCGGGAGATGGGTCGCGAGTCGGACCAAGGTTTTAACGGATGTGCCCGCCCGTACAATCCACCGTGTCTCCTCCGGCGCGAAGATCTTCAATACCCTTGCTGCGGACGCGGATGTGTTCAAAAACGTGCCGTCAGCAGGCCCGGTTTGTGATTTTCGAGCAGCGGATGTAATCTAAGCGCGGAACCTCGCCATGGACTCGATTTCTGCCTATCAGAAACGAGAAGAATTGCGCCGGATCCTGCAAAGCCGGCACTTCGTTCGAGCTGACAAAAAGGCTCGCTTCCTGGAATTCGTCACCGAAGAGACCCTGAAAGGGAACTCGGGCCAGCTGAACGAGTACCTGATAGGCATAGAGATCTATGAGCGTGGTCCTCAATTCAATCCGCAGACCGACCCGATTGTTCGTGTCCAGGCGCACCAGATCCGGCGTCTGCTCGAGAAGTATTACGAGACGGATGGCAGGGACAGCCAGTTAAGGTTGGAACTGCCGGCGGGACACTATGTCCCGGTTTTCCGTTCCGCACATGAAGCGCCGTTGGTCCAGATTGCGATTCCTCCTGGTCATCGCTCCTCGTGGCGTGATCCGCGCAACCTGCTCCTCCTCGCGTTGGTCATCGCTTGCGTGTCTGTCACCGTTCTCTGGTATCGAGCGCAAAAGGCGCAGCGGGACGTGACTCCGCAAGCTTCTGTCCGTTCATCGGCAAATCTCGATTGGTTTTGGCGGCCTTTTCTGACCTCTTCAAGGTCGCCTCTCGTAGTCATTCCTGTGCACCCTCTCTTGCGTGCCGCTCATCGGGGTGACAGCGCGCAAACCATGTCGCATGGCCACTTGATTCCGAAGCAGTCTCTGCCTGAATTCCTTGACACGATTCATTTTCGCGAGCTCGATGAATTTTATTTCGTCCCCTCAACCACGGACTTCACCGCTGTCGGTGAGACGCTCGGACTGGTGCGGCTGGTGCAGCTCTTCGCAAAGATGAATCAGACTCCGGACGTGAAGCCGTCGCGACTGGTTAATTTTCAGGAAATCAAGAGCCGGAACACGATCCTGCTTGGCGGGAACCAGGCGTGGAGCGGACGGATCTTTCTCTATTCCGAAGGTTTCCGCTTCTATCAGGGCGTGATTTGGAACAAGACACCGAAACCCGGTGAGTCTCCCGTCTACAAGCCGGAGTTCGATCCCGTGACCAACAACCTCATTCGCGACTACGCTCTGATCCTCATGCTCCCGAACGAGAATGCGGAGGACAGAATTCTTCTGATCTACGGCATTTACACTCAAGGCTCGCAGGCAGCGATCGAGTACGTGACGACGGAGGAGCATCTGGCTGAGCTCCACCGAGCACTCGCGGAAAGCTCAGCCGACAAGAAGACCCCGCCCCCGCTTTTCCAGGCTTTGCTCGAGACATCCGTTGAAAACTCGGTCCCAGGGCGCTCTCGACTAGTCGGAGTACGCACTATCCCAGGCTCGGCGAATAGTCGAGGTCAATAGTCGACTCACTTCAGCGGATGCGCGCGGTTTGGCAGGGGAAAGGATACTCTTGCCTGCCGGAAGTGGGACTCGTAGACAGCTTGCAGCATTTCGAGCGAAACAAGGCCGTCTCTGAGGCTGACCTTCGGGTCCCGGTCTTCTTCAATCGCGAGCAGCAGGTCATCGACGATCGGCGCGTAGCGCGCGGCCCTCGGGTTGGGACTTGCCACTTCCGCGGGAGCGCCAGGCAGGGCCTCCCAGCTTTGAATGCGGCCGAAAGGCGCCCAGGAAGGGTCGCGAAGTAAGCCGACCATCGGCTGCATGTCGGGACGGATGGTCACCACGCCGCGCGAACCGAAGATGTCCAGTCCCCAGCGTCCTCCGTTGCCGTCTTCACTCGCCGTCGAGGCGAAGTAGCCTTTGACTCCGTTTTTGAAGGCATAGGTGGCCTGGATGCGGTCGCCCACGACTGGTCCAAGAGACTCTGTCGCTTCCTGGACGTCCGACTTGCTTGCCGGCCGGCCGCCGACCGTGATGTCTGCCTCGCACCACAGCGGGTCGCCCACGAAGGAGCGCATCAGATCGGTGATATGGGAGCCGAGCACGAGCATGTCCTCACCGCCCGCGCGACGGTCCTCTTTTCCCCGGCCGCGTACTTCAAGAACCTGCCCGATCAAGCCCTCCTGGAGGATCAGCCGGCGGGCGTGCTGAACGATAGGCGTCGGTCTAAAGTTGTAAGCGACAGCCCATTTCAGTTTCCGGCGGGAGACGGCGGCCAGCATCTCATCGGCCTCGCTCAACGTGTCGGCGATTGGCTTTTCAATCAGGCCGTGGGCGCCTGCTTCGACTGCGGCGAGCAAATACTCCCGATGCCGGACTGTGTGACGCGGCGCAATGACAACGAGGTCAGGCTTCTCTGTAGTCAGCATCTCGTGGTAATCGGCGTAGGTCCGAGCGGCCGCGGCCTCGGCGGCATGAGAGCGGCGTCCAGCTTCGTCCTGGTCAGCCAGACCGACAATTTCGACGTCCGGCCGCAGGGCGAAGACCTGGTGCAGGTTGTGCCCGTAGTCGCCCTGGCCAGTCGCCCCAATGATGCACGCTCGACACTTTCGGTCACGGGCCGGGACGCCGAATAGGGGTGACTTGAATAATCCGGTTGCCGGGAAAAAAGCGGCGGTTGCGATGAATTTCCTGCGTGTGGTGGGCATATCCATCTCCTGTCCTCTTAACCATCGAGGATGAGCGTGAATCTAACCTTCAGTCGAGAATCGCGTCAACTACTCGTCTGTGCGTTGCTCAGGGTTTACACTAAACGCCGTCGCGACTCCTGCCTTTGATCGCGTGGCAAGGGAAGGAGTTCTCTTTCGAAACGCCTTTTGCGCCGCGCCGCAGTGCAGCCCGGATCCTCGCTACAGCCCCATGCGTCCGGAGCTGGGAGGCTTCGCCGCGGAAGGCAAACACAACCCGAGTTACGCGGGCCAAAAAAGCCGTAGCTACCGGTCTTTTCTTTCTTACACGTGAAACTTCCACACAAATCGTGTAGTCTTAGGAAGTATCTCCTCTCTTCGCGATCATTGTTTGATCGGTCCACGCCTAGGAGCTGGCAGCGACGGTTGGGGATAGTTGAAGAGAATTGAGAACAATTTGAAGCGGCTCGTAAGAGCATTAGGGACACTTTCGCTGCCACGAATTCCGTAAGGTTCTTCTAATTCAGCTTCTAAGGAAAGGTAACCAAACAATGTCAACAAAACTTTACGTAGGCAACCTGTCATTCCAGACTTCAAGCGGAGACCTGGAACAACTCTTCGTCGGAGCCGGCACTGTCGAGTCCGCGAATGTGATCACGGATCGAGACACCGGCCGGTCCCGCGGCTTTGGGTTCGTTGAAATGGCATCTGACGCGGAAGCGCAAGAGGCCATCAACCAGCTCAACGGCAAGGAAGTGGACGGCAGGGCGCTGACCGTCAATCTTGCACGTCCGCGCGAAGAGGGCGGCGGCGGCAGGCGAGGTAACACCGGCAACGGTGGTCGCGGCGGATACAACAAGCGCTGGTAAGACGCCACTGACGCGGATTTAAAAGCCCTGGCAAGGAAGCCTTGCCAGGGCTTTTTTGTTTTAACGCTTTTGAACAGAGCCGTGAGCGAAGCGCTTTTGCGCAGCGACCGGGCCCGTAGGGTTGCAGCAACGGGCTGGCGAGTCGGCTGCAAGCTGCACGGGCCGGGTCGCTCCGCAAAAGCGCTTCGCTCACGGCTCTGTTGAGAGCGTTTCTGCCCATTGTGCCCGAGTGCGAAGTAGCTCCAGGGACGAGCACGGACGAACACGGACCAAGTCGCAGGTCCGTGCCCGTCCGTGTTCGTCCGTGCTCGTCCGTGTTAGTCCCGCCTATTTCTGCGGTTTCGGCGGGGCGTCCGGCTGCTTTCTGTCGGAGAGGATGTCGAGCATCTGCTGCAGCGGGTCGGGAGGTTTCTGTTCTTTCTGCTGTTCCGCAGGCTTTGCCTGGTCGTTGCCGCCCTTGCCCTTCAGGATGTCGCCGACAATCCCCGCCAAACCCGCCGCCGGATTGTCCGATGTCGGTATGATTCCCTTCAACTTCATCTGGGCAAGCGCTTTGACATCGGGAGAAACCTGCGGGTTCTGAAAAGTCCCGGTCACAAGCACTGGAACCACCAACTCTCCCTGGCCGTTGGCCAGAACCGCTTTCATATAGCCGCCGATCGACGTGCCCCCAACCTGTTGGCTGACTTTTGGCGCGACAACCGCGTTGACGTGCAAATTCAACTGATGCGTGACAAGGTCTGCAGTCCCGGCGATGCCTATCGTCCCCAAGTCCAGCGCGGCTTTCAGATCGTTAGTCTCCGCAACGCCGTTCTTGATCGTCAGGCGCCCCGTCATGGTCGAAATATCGGTGACGCCTCCCTGCTTGGAGCCCGCGGGCTTCAAGAACCCCCCGACCTTTGAAATCTCCTGGCTGAGATTTGTGCCACTAACCCGCAGGTGGTTGAAATCGACGATGCTCACCCCGGCGAGCCCGCGCAGCATCTGGTCGCCTGTCAGAGAGTTCACGGATCCTGCCAGATGCACCTTCAGGTTCAGCGTACCCTCGCCCTTCAAGTTGTCGAGCGCTTTCACACCGTAGGCCTTGGCTATGCTGAGGATGGCAGGAAGTTTTGCTCCGGGTGCCTCCATATTTGCGTCGACCATCGGGTTCTCGGAAGTGTACCGGGTCACCGCGACTCTGCTTTTGATCGATGTGCCGTCATAGTTGACGAGGAAATCGTCCGAGCGAATCTCGGTCGGGGTGAGCCTGAAAGTGACCGATTTGATCTGCGCGGGTATCGGCATGTCTTTTCCGCTCACGTGGATGTCGGCCGCTGACACAATTCCGCTCAGCTCCGGGTTGTCCGTGGTGCCACGGACCTCGATCTGCGCATTCGCGCGCCCCTTGACCGTCGTATTTGGCGATAGCGCGACTCCAAAGCCGGCAGCCAGCCGGCTTACTTCGGCCAGAGAGATGCCCCGAGCTACCACGTCTAGTTGCAGCTGCCCGGGACTCGATCTCGTATCCACGGTACCAGCCAGAGCAAGCGGGGTCTTCCCCAGCCTCAGCGTGGCGTCGGTGATAGACAGCAGCCCGCCTTTAAGATCGTGGCGCAGCTTGTATTGCGCTGTGATCAGGTACCCCAGATCGATCTTTCGGACTCGCGGATCTTGGATGTGGAGACTGCCGACGACGGAGCCGATTTCCGGTCCGATGTTGATATCCGTTGTTCCGGTAAGAACGCCGTCCAGGCCGGCTAGCGCCGGGCTCTTAAGGAATTGTTGCAGCCCCGCCAATCGGACGCCGTTCAGGTCGAGTGTTCCGCGGAACGGCATTGACGAGAGGTCCGTCGGCGGAACGGGTCCGCCAGTCCCCTCGAGCCGGAATTCCTGGTTGCCCTTGCCCGGCAAACGCACCGCGACTTGTACTGAAAACTGTTGGTCCGGGTCGAAATCGGTCAAGGTCATGTCGATGTGATCGTAAACGGAGCGCGGCTGTCGCACTTTTCGGTCCGTCATGGCGATTTGACCGTCCTCGATTACGAAGTTATCGAGCGAGAACGATCTTTTTGTGGACGGCTCTTTCGCCTCGGGAGCAGAAGCAGGTCCCAGCGTTGCGAAGTTCCACACTCCTTGTTCGTTCTTGATCAATTCGACTTGCGGCCGGGTAAGAGTGAGTGACGTTATTTCGACCGAGCGGCGAAGGAGGGGGAACAACTTCACGGAAACACCCAGTTCTTCAGCCTGTATGAACGGTCGCGGATTCCCGAACTGGGGATCGTCGCCAATGATCACCTTCTCGACCTGAAAACGGGGCGGGAGAAGGTCCAGTTGCATTACACCCAGGGTCACCGGGCGGCCAAGTCGCTCCTGGAGGTTGGACTGAATCGGTCCGCGATACCTGTTGATGTCGAATGTTGCCCGGAAAATCAGAATCGCAACAGCGACCACCGCCGCAATGATCCCGACGACGATTAACGATTTTCGCATGGTGTCATTTATTAAGATGTTAGCGCTGGCGAATAGTACCTCGTCTACTAACAATCAAATTACAAGGCGGTGGATGGTGTTACTCAAATCCTACCAGAGCCGCGCACGGAGCGGAGGGCTGCGGAGCGTTTTGCGGCGAAGCAGCCTGGAGCGCAGTAAGCGGACCACCCAACGAGCCGTTTCAGTTCGTTCGGTGGTCCGCTTACTGGGCTCCAGGCTGCTTCGCCGCAAAACGCTCCGCGCAGCCCTGCGCTCCGTGCGCGGCTCTGGTAATAAAAGGCGCACCGGCGCCGTTTCCCGCAGACCGTTCGCTGGTCGACCCCGAACGGATTTCGGGGCCACTTCCGGACGCCCGTATCACTGATGGCAAAGCTTTGCCTACTTCCCCAGCTTCCGCCAGGCTAGCAGCTCGGGTTCAAAGGGGACGTTGACCACGCGGCGGGCCAGAAGCAGGATCTCGAACGGAGGAACGGGCTGCGTGGGATTAAGGCCGAGGGCGGTGTGCAGTTTCCGGCAGGAGCCTTCGTCGGACAGGAAGCGGGCTCCGACCTCTACCCCCGTCATATCGCTACCGGCCAGGACCAGCACGGTTCCTTCTCCGGCGGGGCGCGGAGCATAAAAGACAGTGCCGTAAGTCTTTCCCCCCTCCTCTGATGGGTACGTGTCTTTCTCTCCCGGCTGAGGCTTCCGGTTCACCAGCAGACCCCTGCTCTTTTCGGAGTTCCAGGCGTAAACGAAATTCATCCGGTCCTGAAAGACCTCGACCCACGGGTTCCCCTTCCGATGGCCCAGTAAGACGATGTTGTCCTTGATCTCAGGTTGAAGCCGAAGGTCCCGCGCGTGGATGATCGTCGCAGCCACTCCCAGCTGGCTGGCCGTCTCGGCAATCTGGGCCGAGACGATCCCGTCCTGCGTGGTTGTAAGGTACGTTCGCATGAATCGTGTCAGCAGCGGCCGGAGTTTCGGGTCCAGGACAAAGGCGTCAAAAAGAGTGAACGGGTACTCTTGAGTCCGGTACTCGGACAGGGAAACCGGCCGGCCCATCAGGTTGCTGAAGAAGAGAACGTTGGCGTCCGACATCACAACGAATGTCTGGCGGCCGTTCGCAAGCCACTGTTTCCACAGGTGATCCCGATAGGGGGAGGAAGCAGTGGAAGGCGCGGTAACCGGCTCGCCTGCCCGAAAGACTCGCCACCCAAGCCACCCAGAGACAAGAAGCGATACCGCCAACAGGCCTGCCAATACGAAAACCGCGGTGCGCCAAGGGCTAGGGCCGACGGCGGGAAGCGGTTGTTCCTCGTAAATCTCTTGGCGCGGCTGGAAGTGCGGGGTATAGGAGCCCTTGGGGATGTCGATGATAACGGGTTCGTGCAAACCGTCGGAAAGAAAATGCTGTTGGAGCTGTTTTCTGAGTTTCGACACTCCGACGCGGACGATCGTGTCCTGGTTGGTGTCGTATCCGGGACTGCGTCCGAAAACCGCAATTCCGATCTGCTGCTCTTTGACGGGGGCGTCTGGTGACTGGATCGCGCATTCGCAGAGATAACGGAGCAGCTCCTGCAGCCGGGGGGAATTCTTCAAGACGGAGCCTTCCGCAACCCGCTCGACGAGAGCGCGGTGGGCCCGACTCGATTCTGCTATCCCAACTACGGATGCTTTCGGCGAATGACCCATCTTGAGGGGAGTATAACACCGGAACTGCCGCTGCAAGCGGTTTTTCGCGACGTGAAACGCGGGGATAAGTCTCCGTGAGAGCGGACGTTTTTCTCCGTGAATCTCCGTGAATCGCTTGCCCGGATAGAAGCAGAAGAAGAATCTCGGCCTGAAACATCGATCCTTACTTGCTGCTTTTGTGCGCTGGTTACGTTAGCGTTAACGGAAAGCGGGCAAGGAGGGAGACGGATAAAAGAGGTTCAGGCGAGTGACAGGCATCCCAGGCTCTGTCGACAGCGAAGGAGGTAGTTATGCGTGGTTGGAGCGTTAAAGGTCTGATCTTCCTCGTCGGTTTCGTCCTCGTTTTCGGGACAGGCGCGTGGGCCCAGACTTCGACCGGAATGATCAGCGGGAGAATCATCGACCAGCAGGGAGGTGTCATCCCGGGGGCGGAGGTTGTCCTGGTTAACACCGACACCAGCGTAAAGCTGCAGACAGTCTCGGACGAAACCGGGAACTTCGTCTTCCCAACTGTCCAACCGGGCAAATACTCGGTCACTGTCGGAATGCCCGGCTTCAAGAAACTGGAGAAACAGGGTCTGGTTTTGACGGCATCCGAGCGCCTCTCGGCCGGGGACCTGAGAGTCGAGATTGGGGAGCAGACGGAACTGGTCACGGTTCTCGCCGAAGCGACGCCTATTCAAGCCACCAGCCAGGAGCGTTCCGCCCTGCTCGATGATCGACAGCTCACCCTGCTCTCCGCCAGAGGCCGAGACTACATGCAGATGCTCAAGACGCTGCCTGGTGTTTACTACGACGGGGGAGGCGGGTCAGGCTCCCTCGGGACCTCCGACGCGCCGGTTATCAGCGGCATCAAGAGTGACTACGTGTCGATGTCCGTCGACGGAGTCGTAGCCAACAACCGCGGCCTGGGGACGACCGAAAACATGATGAACCTCGACGCCATTGCCGAGGTGAAGGTCCTGATGGGCAACTACCAGGCCGAGTACGGCAAGAATGCGGGAGCCATCGTCAACGTCGTCACCAAGAGCGGCACGCAGGACTACCACGGCACTGGGTACTGGTACAAACGCCACGAGATGTTCAACGCGAAGAGCTGGGATGAAAACCGGGCCGGGGCCGAAAAGGGCCGCTATCGCTACAACACCGTGGGCGGCAACATCGGCGGTCCGATCTCCTTCGGCGGCTTTAACCGCGAGAAAGACAAGCTGTTCTTCTTCTTCTCGATGGAAGTCCAGCCAAACACCGCTCCGTCGAGACGAACCTACTGGGTTCCTTCGGCGTTGGAGCGGGACGGGGATTTCTCGCAGTCCTTTGAGCCGCTCCCGCTGGGCTCGACAGCCACTCCGAAGAAAATCGCTGTCAAGGACCCTTTGACTGGGAAGGCTTTTCCGAACGACAAAATTCCCGCCGCGCGTATTGATCCCAGCATGCAGAACATCCTGAAGATGTTTCCGATGGCGAACTACACCTCGGTGGATGGGAAAACCAATCTTCAACTGATCGACAGCCTCGATCAGCCTGCGAACCAGGAAGTGCTGCGTGTCGACTACAACCCGACCGACAAGCTTCGGATGTACTTCCGCGGCATGGACATGACCAAGGGCAACCGCGGCTACAACTCCACGGTGAACAAGAACAACTGGGGCGTCAGCCAGGCGTATGACACGACTAACCCGAACGTTGGGGTCAACGTGACTTACTTGTTCAGCCCCACGCTGGTCAATGAGCTCGCTCTGGGTATGTCCCGTTGGACCGAAGTTCAGGCGATCTCGGACAGCGAACTGGCCAAGCTCCAGAAACAGACGGTGGGTTACAGCATCGGCCAGATTAATCCCGAGAACAATCCGTTGAACGTGATCCCGGCCATCAGTTTCGGCGGCCTGCCCTACTCGAGCGTTATCAGCACGGGGTACGACGGCCGTTTCCCGATGGAGAATTACGTCAACGCTTTCAGCATCTCGGACGGAATCTCGAAGGTTTTCAACCGGCACACTCTGAAAGCCGGCGTTTACCTCGAATACGCCGAGTATCTGCAGCGCCATCACGGCAATGACTTTGCCGGGACCTTCAGTTTTCAACGCAATACCAACAACCCGAACGACACCGGCCACGCCTTCGCCAACACGCTGCTCGGCAATTTCAACACCTACACGGAGGTCACGGCCCGGGTCCACTACCAGCCGATCAACAAGGTTGCCGAGTGGTACGTGCAAGACAACTGGAAATTGAACAAGCGCCTCACGCTGGACTACGGGATCAGGTTCACCTACGACATCCCGCAGTACTTGAAGTACGACGTCGGCGGCAATTTCTACCCCGAGTTGTACGACCGGTCAAAGATGGCGCTCCTTTATGTGCCCGCCATGAACGGCAAGACCCGTGTTGCGAAGGACCCACTCACTGGGAAGTTCTACCCGGCTGATTACATAGGCAAGTTCGTGCCGGGCAGCGGCGACCCGTACGTCGGGTCTGTTCCCGCCGGCATGGGCGGTCTTCCCCGTGGATTTGTGGAAAGCAATGGCTTGCTTTACGCGCCACGTGTCGGGTTTGCCTTTGACCCGTTCGGAGACGGCAAGACGGCCATCCGGGCTGGTTTCGGAGTGCATTACAACGCCCGGCCGCGATCGGGGCAAATGGGTGATATGTCTTTTAATCCGCCGACCCAGGCCAGGCCGGTGCAGTACTTCGGCGACACCCGCACTTTCCTGAATTCGAGCGGTTTGCTTTCGCCCTCGAGCTTTAACCGAGTCATCGACCCGAACGCCAAGATGCCCGTCATCTACCAGGCGAGTTTTGGGATCCAGCGAAGCATCGGGTTCGACACGGTTCTCGATATCGCCTACAGCGGTAACGTGGGGAATTACCTCGGGCAGAGGCGTAATCTCAACACGCTCCCCTACGGCATCCGTTTCCTTCCTCAGAGCATCGACACCACGAACAACAAGGCCCTCCCGGACACTTTCCTGCGCCCGTATCCGGGATACGAGAACCTGCCTTACCTCGAGTTCTCCGGCGAATCCAGCTACCACTCCCTGCAGACGCAGGTGCGGCGCAATTTCAGGGGCGGATTGCAGTACAACGTTTCCTGGACCTGGTCCAAGGCGATGAATTACGGCGGCGATGATTATCAAGCCGAGATTCCTCAATACCTTGACCGCCGTTTCTGGAGCTATGCCCCGGCCGGATATGACCGGACTCATCAGCTCACGGGTCAGTGGCTCTGGGACGTACCGAAGGCCAGCCGGGTTTGGAGCAACCCGCTCTCTCGCTGGGTTCTCGATGACTGGCAGGTTTCAGGCATCTGCGCGTTTGTCAGTGGAACGCCCACTTCGATAGGCTTCAGCACTACCACGTCGGTCGACCTCACGGGTGGTGGAGACGGCAACAGCCTCTTCTTGACCGGCGAGGTTCCTCTGCCGAAGGGCGAAAGAACCATGGACCGGTTCTTCAACACCGATGTTTTCCGCATGCCTGGAAAAGACGAGGTCGGCAGCGGCGCGGCCGTCCGGCGTTATGCCTACCGCGGCCCCGGCATCAACAACTGGGAACTGAGCTTCTTCAAGAACTTCCGTTTCACCGAGCGGGTGAAGATGCAGTTCCGCTGGGAGATGTACAACGCATTCAATCACCCGAGTTTCGACGGCGTGGACAACACCATCAGGTTCAACCCGACGACCGGCGAAGTGCAGCCGACCACGTTCGGCCAGGTCAACAGTGCGCGCGGCGGCCGTGTCCAGCAGGGCGCGCTGCGGATCAGCTTTTAATGAAAATTGAGAACACAACACAAGGAGGGCTACAGCCCATGCGAAGCCGACCCTCGTTATCTACGATCCTTTTAGGACTTGCCGCAGTACTGCTGGTAGCCAGCGTTCAAGTGCTGGCCCAGACGTCCTTCGGCAGCATCAACGGAACAGTGACCGACGCGACCAAAGGTGTCATCCCGGGCGCGGCGGTCACACTTACCAACGTCGGAACCAACATCAAGATGGAGGCGGTCTCGAACGACAGCGGGTTCTTCCGTATCGTGAATGTCCGCCCCGGCAGTTACACCCTGTCTATCGGCCTTGTCGGCTTCAAGACGGCGGTTCTTCCTGCTTTCGAAGTGGGAGTCAACGAAGCCGTCACCAAGAACGTGACCCTGCAGGTGGGCGACGTGGCGGAGACGATTGAAATCGTCGGCGGCACGGAGATGATACAGAGTGCCTCAGCCGAACTGGGCAACGTGATCAAGGAAGGGGTCATCAAGGACCTGCCTCTGAACGGCCGGAATTTCACGCAACTGCTGATGCTGACTCCCGGCGTCAACCCCGTGTCCACCGCCCAGGGGACGACATCAGGGGAAGTCAGCTTCGGCGCGGCGGAGGGGATGACCGGGCTGCCCGGATCAAGCCTTTTTAATGCTTCTGTCCAGGGACAGCAGAACCGCTCGAAAGTTTACTTCGTCGACGGGATTATCAACACCAGCGTCCGCGCTGGAGGATATGTTGTTCTGCCGGACATCGACTCCGTGCAGGAATTCAAAGTCCAGTCTCATAACGACAAGGCAGAGTACGGCGGAGTGACCGGTGGCGTCGTCAACATGATCTCCAAGTCGGGGACCAACGAGTTTCACGGCTCGGCCTTTGAGTTCGTGCGCAACGACTACTTTGACGCGCGCAACCCGCAACGGGACCGCGACACCCCAGACCCGCTGCCCT
>Ga0105091_10000472_pt1 | contig 16950 bp, 18 predicted proteins | sample PPLLak1March2015_FD_87022 | JGI IMG/M metagenome (GOLD analysis project Ga0105091, IMG submission 87022) | Freshwater sediment microbial communities from Prairie Pothole Lake near Jamestown, North Dakota, USA - PPLs Lake P7 Core (1) Depth... | ecosystem: Environmental > Aquatic > Freshwater >... | reverse complement strand
CAACAGAAGCAGATGATGCAGATTCAAAAACTGGAAACGAATGGATAAAGAGATCCAGAGAAGGAAGATTATGTTCGATTTTTGGATGTGAACAAGAACCTTTAAGCAGGTGTCAAAAATGTGCAAATTATTACTGTAATGAGCACTTTGATAATCATGACCCTCATGTTGTAAGTTAGCAGAGTAGGAATTATATCGATAGTTCACTCTTTACAATTCTGGCATTGACTTGAAACTCTATATCTTTTAATCAGAAGACAAACTAACTGGTCATAGGTCCTATTATTTCCTGAGTTAGGATGTATATCCCATGAGAATTCTTTTAATTTGTCAATGGTAGATTGATATAATCTAACGGTAAGCTGGAAGTCTTGGGCTTCCATTATCCTTCTTTCAGCCTGCGTTACATGAACTATCTTTGTCTTACTGTTAGGAGTATGTTGAATTGATGGATTTCTTTCTATCTCACGTCGATCACTCTTTAAGCGGTTGCGGATATCACGTAAAGTTTTAACATCCTGTTCGGACATCAAGTCAAGTCATCTATTAGAAGGAATTAGAAGAAGAATAAGGTTGTCTTTGCATTTCTGGCATTAGTGGATTGATTATACTGTGAAATATTACGTAATTACCTTGTCTCTAGAATTGAATGGGCATGACACTGGCATGGCATTGAAAAAAGGAGCGGGAGGTTTGTTCTTCACCTTATATGATGCTATATCATTTGGCATGAATGTGCTGCATCTGGACCACACACGGTGGTTAACATTCCAGATTCGGCACTTTTACCACCAGAGGATCCAGCCGCTACACTGTCACTTCCACTTGTCCTTGCATCTATGTTGCCTGTTAAGGCAAGTGAACTGACTGCAACGATTGATACCAATATAGCCATAACTGCCACGGCTACAATCGTTTTCATTTGAATTCATAAGATAATACGCATACACGACCTAAATGCTTCTTAGTAAGAAATATAATATTTGTTCTACCTGACATTTGTCTAAAAGAATCTTCCATCATCGATGACGGTATTCGCTAACTCAAAAGGCTAGAATTCAGCGTTTGAATGAACTGAGATCAGTTGTAAGCTAAGTTTACAGACGCAGATATTCGCTAAATAAGAGAACGAATAAAGACCTTCAGTTAATGGGTAAACAGTTTCACCTAGGATAACATATGAGAAAATTAAATATACACTGGTAGGATTAACCTAAACCATGTCACCTCAAGAACATATAAAAACTGTCAGAAGAGCTACTGAGGCCTTTAACACAGGAAATACAAGCAATGTTCATGAGTTCATAAGTTCAGTATATATTAATAAAGAATCACAACGTGCTAAAGATTCATACAGATCACAACTTAGGGGACCAGAAGAATTCATAGATACAATTAAGAATTTGCGCAGCGCTTTTCCTGATCTTCAGAATGAAGATCAGGAAATTGTTTCTCAAGATAGTAAAGTAGTTTTCGTCGCGAATGTGACTGGTACTCATACAGGTAATTTCTTCTTTGTTCCTCCAACGGGAAATAAAATTTCTTACGAGGCTGTGCACATATATACAATGGACAGCAATGGAAAGATAATAGAGCACAAAGCGATTAGGGATGATCTCAAGTTTATGATGCAATTAGGATTGGTTAGAGCTGGATCTTCGGAGTATGAGAAATTTTTCAGAGTATGGAAGGAAATTGAATAACGATTACTATATAAATCTAAATGCATCTTTAGCGATGAGTATTACGATTATATTCTAGCCTCAACTATCTAAACATAAAATCATTATTGGTAATAATTGTAGACAAGGTATTTCCTTTATGAACCTAATATTTTACCTATTACCTTTACGAGATCTTCATTTTCAATTGGTTTTTGGATAAATAGGTCTTTATCGATCAAGGAATATTTCTCTTTTCTTGATTTACTATAATACATTTCACTAGCAGTCAGAAAGCAAACTTTGACTTTATTATCTATCTTCTTGATTTCATCATAAAGTTCAAAGCCATCCATTTCTGGCATCTTAATATCCAGGATCAATAGATCATATAATCCGGTTTTATAGTTCCTTAATGCATACAGAGGGTCTTCGAATGGATCAACTTGAAAGCCGTTGTCTTCTAAAACTATTTTTAGAACCGAGATGACATCGATTTCATCGTCTACTAACATGACTCTTTTTTTTCTGCCATGATGTACGGTAGTATCATTTTCTGCTCTTGCCATTAATTTTCAACTACCCTTTTCGCTATGCCATCCTGGTGTTGTTGCCTTCCATTGCTAATCATGACATTATTTATTATCATTTTAGTTACCTTTGATTGGTAGAGAGAAGGAGAATGTAGCCCCTTTTTCCTGTAGCAACTCATCAATACCATTAATACTGGCGTTGTTTTCAGCCCAAATCTTACCTCCCTGTGCCTCAATAATTTTCTTGGAAATAAATAATCCGAGCCCTATTCCCTGAGATGATTTCGCAGCAAACTTTTCAAATAATCTTGGCATAATATCATGATCTATACCGCTACCAGTGTCCTTGACACTGATTATCGCGACACTCTGTTTAGTGTCTATTGTATTATTAACCTTCTTTTGAATTCTCACACTCACTATTCCTCCTCTCTTACGCGTAAACTTAACAGCATTGTTTAACAAATTGGAAATAACTTGGGAAACCCTATCGCGATCTGCATCGACCAATAATGTATCCTCACAGGAATCAAATAATAATTTTATATTAATGTTGGCCTTTGATATCAGATTTTTATATTTTTCCACGATAGTGAATAATAGATTGCTAAGATCAAATCGTTCCTTTTCAAGATCAAGTGAATTCCCCTCTATTTTTGCAGCATCTAAGATATCTGATGAAAGCTGTTTCAATCTTTCTGCATTTCTAGTAATCATATCCAAAGAATCATCTAACTCTTGAACTTTCATATTTCCCCTTCGTGAACGAATAATACCTACGGAGCTAATTATGGGTTGAATAGGCGTTCGCAATTCATGGGCAGCAGCACTTATGAATTCGCTTTGCATTTTATCGCTGATTTTCAATTGTTCGTAAGCTAATTCAAGTTGTTTATTTGATTCCTTCAATTGCTGATACAATTCAGTTTGCTTCCACAGATTTTCAAATATGGAAAAATAGGATAACACAGTAGGCTTACTACTTGAATATGTTGCCAATCCTACGGCTTCTATAAAATCTTGCCTTGAATCATCTGCTGCTTCTATCACCAGGGATTCCTTCCGGTCAACAACTAGTATAGTAACTGTAGTAACTGCGCTCCTCTCCGCCTCTGATATTTCCCCCTCTTCATCAGTTGTTTCTAAATCTATGCGTCGTGTGTCAAAGCTCTTCTTATTCTTCAATTGTTGTTGTTCTGATCCTCTTCCACCACGATCTCTTTGCTCATTTCCCGATACAATGGTTTGCAATTTTTTTCTATTGCATCATTTGTCGGAGTGAGAATTCTAACATTCACTCTATGATCTCTTTCAGCTGCTTGCTTTAATAGCTCTATTGTTCCTATTCTTTCTTGACGATAAAAAGCATTGATTGTAGGTAGTACTAATAATAATTCATGCTTGGCTAGTTTTATCATATTAATAAATAAGTGTCGCACTGCATTTGGTTCTTGAATAACCTCTGTTTTACCGAAAATAACCCCTTCTTCTATTTCTCTTATTCTTAGTTCGGCAGGTGAAGATCTATTCCAAAATGAGTCAAAAACATATTGTTGCTGTTCCAACACTTCCTTTACGTTGCTATAGATTACTTGTTGCAGTAGCGTTGCTTTTTGCAAAGTTGCTGAAGCGATATATTCATGTTCGCTAACTGCAAAATTGCCCCTAATCCCATCTAAATGACGAAGTTCTCCAATTTTCATAACTTCTTTGCAATAAGAAAGATTATTTTTTGTAATAGTAGTAATATACCTACGCCTTATTCGTCTCTTCTTAATATCGATCAGAGCATTTCTAAAGACATCGATTCCCATCGCAACGGATGGCCATGTAGAATCTGCACAAATGTCCAGCTTTGTTTCTACATCCAATAAAAATTTCAAAATTGCACTAGTTGTATTTTCAGGACCATACAACACTTGGGTTCTCTCAAAGTTCGCATTAGACGAGGATACTGATGATGTTCCGGTCACTTGATTCAGAATGTACTGCCCTTTTATATAAAATTACAATAAAATTATTCTGTTGTTTATTCGTGTTATTTCCTGTATTGACTTTTTAATCAGACTTTGTGTCTGTTTTCGTTCAAAATCAACAATCCGAATACACATTGAGTTGATTTTTTAATAAGGATCATTTATTTGCCTATGATATTTGAAAGTATGATAGGATGATTACATATTTATAGTGTTATCTACATCCATGACCACAAACATTTGGATAGGCCAGGAGAGTAGGTATGAAAAGTGCATAGGGGGTCTAATAATAGGAGCCCGCGAATAATAGACAAAGGATTCCTTGATTCATTGCTAGAATTTATACGTTCGGTTGAGTACGAACTTGATATATTGTTACCTCATTCCTCATCTCTACAATTTCTATCGTATTATAAAGTAATTGACTACCTGATAACACAGAGACGTCGGAAAAATATTACCATCAGGTTGTTATGCGCTCTTGATGATAATACTACTAAAATAATAAGAAAGATGGTTCCTTTTATCAGTTATAAATCTATAAAACCAGCATCAAATAAAACAGGAGTTGTTTCATTGGTCTTCATAAGAGATAAGCAAGATATTTTTTCTATATCAATCAATATGCAGCATTATGATATAATGAATAAAGATTATATTGAAATTGGAAACAAAGATGATAGTATCTTTTCTATTGATGATTGGGTGTATTCAAAGAACAATTCTTTAGTGAAAAGTACCGTTTCTAGTTTCGAAATCATATGGGACGAAAAAGATAATTATGATAAAATTATTAAAGAGAAAAAGCACTCTGAGCTTCTAGTTAATTTAACTACGCATGATATAGGAAACTATCATCAAATTGTACAAAGTAGCTTAGGACTTGTAAATTCTCTTCTTAAGAAAAATAAGACAAATGTATCGTCACAAAACAACGAAAAAATTTTTTCTCTTCTTAATACAGCAAATGCTTCACTTACTAGGAGTCAGTTATTTGTCGACAACATACGTAGACTAGAACGGCTATATAGACAAAAGGATCTAAAATTAGTATTAAAGAACATTCCAGATGCAGTTAACAATGCGTATTTCACTGTAGAACGGACTCTAGATAATAATAATCCTCACAGTAAAAAAATTTCGCTAAATATGGTCCATGATGAATGTCCTTTGGATATAAACACAATGGCTGAAGACTTGCTTGATGAAATTTTTATAAACTTATTTTCTAACACTGCAAAATACACTGATTTGTCGGAGGTAAAAATTGATGTGGCCATAGAAGATTATTTCATTGGTGAAACAAAGTATTGGATGATAACTGTATCTGATTATGGTAGAGGTATACCCGATTCAGTTAAAAAAGAATTGTTCGAACGTTTTTATTCAAAAGCAAAAGGTGGAGGATTGGGCCTATCTATAGTAAGAGCATTAGTTGAAAGATACAATGGAAAAATTTGGGTAGGAGATAGAGTATACAATGACCATACCAAGGGTACTACATTTGGGATGATTTTTCCAGCCGCTTGATATTAAAATCATAGCTTGCAATAAAGAGGGTTATCCTCTCTGGGATAGTAATTATATTATTGATACTATTGGTCGTCCATCCAGATTGGGTTATGCCGCTCTCGAAGCCGTATTAACTGCTCTGTTGTCATATTTTCTATATCTACAGAATCGTACGCACAAATGCCAATAGCAGGAAAGTCGAATCTTTGTTCCAAGCATGATTCATATTCGAGCAATTCTTTGGTAAATCCATTCCTAAAAAATGCTGCCATATCCCCAACTACTCGCAAGCCCCTTTTGCCCTTGTTAAGTGAGTTTTCTACCAAAGTAGACCATAATGCGATTGTTCGTGGAATATTTGGTACACCATCGGGAAAGTAAATTTCTTCAGTAGTTCTTATAATGACATCGCCTTTTGATTCAAGTTCTGAAACATTGACATTCCATTTATTTCTCATTCGTGCCCGAATTTCATCTTTTGATAGGTCGGTAGTTGTGAGAACAATCACCTCATTTCGTTCTAGGCCCTCTTTTAAAAAGGCAAAGGCTTCATTAAATTTTTCTTCCTTAGTAGCGTAGACTGCAATTACGTGATTTCCGACTTCAAGCGTTTCTAGCCTCTGTTCCATCTAGTTAACTAAACAGATAAACGAAGACCTAGGATATAATTATTGTCACACAATAATGGCCCCGAAGGTTTAGAGAAGCCTGCCAATTTTACGGCCGCATCAGCTTATTAGCCAACACGAATTTTTTGCATCTATGGATGGAGAGAACTTGTGAGTATAGAAGAGCCCCGCGAGCGAGCTCCTATGTCTGCCAACATTTCAGTAGAAGAGGACGATCCCCCAGCTCACCTGCTTTTCGAAGGCCCGTTATATTCAAAACAAAAGAATTACTCCTAGAAGTTTATGGAATTCATTCTCAAAAAAGAAAATAGTAGCAACAAAGGTATCAATATTGTGACATTTTTATACGTCGTTGTCAAGTATTGTACTAGCACTGGCCTTGGAAGCTAATATACAGCCTATCTTAGAACTTAAAAGATTGCTTTCGATGAATTGCAAATTAGAAAGGGTCTATCCTGCGATCTCTGCCTCTGATGCGGAAGTAAATATAGTGACCGTAACCGTTATTTGTCCAAAGGGCGATACGCATACGATCAGAGCATACAGAGAGGAAGCAAGTTCATTAAGAGAGTATGTAAGACTCTTAAAGTTAAAAGTGTGATCAGAGGTTGCTTCCCACATTCGAGAGCAGACGAGTTCTAGTTAACCTGAGATTACGTAGTTGATAATTCTATTTACGTGCAGAAAAGTTTGCAGCATAAAAGAATCTGGTCTAATCAGCATCTTCAATTGGCCTTACATCGTCCTCTCCTATAGCGAATACGTGCATCGTTCACGGAGTGAACAACTGATATCAATCCTTCAAATGCCTCATTCAGGTCTTTTGGTTTAACTGATACTGCCATTTCCTGTTTGTAGAGGTAAAAGATTGTCGTAGAATTATAGAGAAATCTCATATAAACAATAACTGCACTATATGTCCATCCCTATGAGATGGATTTGCACCTATTGCAATAAAGTGATGGATAGAAGCAACTTCACAGACATCATTAAGAAGAGTGACAACGGCAAGAACAGCAACCAGCAAGCAGTAGTAGAGTGCCATGGCTGGCGCCTACTTTCAGATTAACTAACTAATGCCCAAAACTGCAAGGACATTCGAGATGCTTCGAATAAATTATTATGGCTAGGCGCATCTTTGTCTAGCATACCTTCACTGTTCTCCACAGCCGTACACAAAGAGTTTATGAGTTTGCTGAATCTAGGATGAATATCAACCCAGAAAATTATTATTCCTTAATGTGATTCCTTAATGTGACATACTCACGATGAGAAAAATGTCTGAGCTTGATTTAGCCGAAAATTTTGGCATGGCAGAGGCACTTGGAATAGTTGCTACATTGTTTGCGATACTGTATTTCTCAAGAAAGCAAATGCAGAGTCTCAGTAGACATCCAAACAAAGGTTCTCAATGACTTGAATGAAAAGGTTCGCAAGATGGCAGAAATCATAATTGAAAAACCATCAATGCAAAAAGTGATATACTAACTCGAAAAGCCATCAGATGAGTTAGAATTTGCGTATTATATCCTGTTTATTTGTTCTCATGCATATGATTTACAGCCATCAGAAAATACCAGGACCAATGTGGAGATTTCATCTATGACCTGGGTTTCAGACATCTCTCGGGTTCATCTGAGAGTTTACCCCTAATTTCACTCCAACACAGTCCAGATGCAAAAATCCCTTCTCCTAGATCTGCAGGACTCTCACTTTGCAATACTCCTTCCAGACAGGGGCGATCTCGCCGCAACCTATCTTGCCCTCAGAGTCTGGAATGCGGTTCGATGGATTGCAGACCATTTAGTCACCGAGTCGTTATATCTATGAGATCCTGAAAATAATGGCATAGAATCCTATCGCGAGAGGCCCTCCGAAGAATGGCCACGAGATACTGAAGGACATCTGGTTATGGGTGCATTGCCACTCAATTTACAATCATTACTATCTGAAACGAATAAAGGGGAATCAAATAATAAAATCCCTTTTCCCACAGGAGGTATAATTGGACATATCCACCTCAGAGTAACAAGTCTAGAAAGATCAATCAAGTTCTATCATGAAAAATTGCGTCTAGACATGACAGCGGATTGGACATCGATGGGCGTCGCGTTTCTTCTGAGGGAGGATATCATCACCACGTTGCAATTAACACTTTGTATAGTTTGGATGGAGATGTTCATCGGGAAGATGTGACTGGACTCAGGAACTTTACAATAATCGTGTCCGATGCGTCGTTTTACAATTCAATCAAGTCAAATATTATTATGAATGATCCTACTTCGGGAAACCAAATGATGCAGAATGGCACAACTAATAAGTTCACAACTATGGATCCTGATGGAATACAAATTGTTATCAGAACTAAGTGATTTAATGCACTCGATATCATGAAGGGGAAGTGTATTTTTATTGTTTACTCTAAAACACCTACCTTTATTCTCAGATTTTATTTCATTAAGTTGGCAAGATCTCGAGAAAACTTATTTATTGTTACTTTCTTAATGTTTGGTTGGACTTACTGCAATTACAATGAATCGAATGAGCCAGGCTATAACGAAGATCAAGATCAGCTAAAAGAAGAGCAAGAAGAGGAAACGGACGAGATATCAACAGCCAACAGCATATTTTAAGATTTATACTTGTAGTATAGCTGCATTAATCCACTTTCATAAGTGGTTGACTTTATCAGCTTTAGGTTCGTCTGTCCTTGCAAGTTTTTAAAAAGAGCAATACCGTTACCAAGGATGATTATAGGATGGATTGATAGTATAATTTCGTCTAGTAGTCTTGCATTTAGAAATATTGAGATTATAGCTGCACCGCCCACTACCAGGTGACTGAACTAGATCCTTTGCAAATTCTATCATATCAACTATAAAGTGAACATTCTGATCTTTTTCTCTTTTCCTTCCTGAAGCAGTTTGAGTAAATACGTAACTCTTTTGTCCTTATGCGGATACCCTAACGTTATGTCATTTCCTTCGGTAAGCAATATTACTTAGTGGTAAGTATCATGCTTATATCGTTAGCTAATTTAGAGAATTGTATGATATCAATCGGAAACAAACGCTTCAGAAAATTACGAATTGCTCTCCGTCCGCATATCTACTGGAGCGTCACCCTTGACAATTCGTCATTTGAGCTCCTTGAGCCCGGAATGGATGACGAATGCCATGTTTTGGGCAGGAAGAAAAAATTCTCATCCTCTACAGTTTATTTTAATAGCTTTAAGATGCCTGATTTAATATCTAGTAAATCTTTGTTAACCCAAATCTCGTTCTTCAAAACTATAAAACTTTACTACACACACGACGTTCTAAAGAGGGGAATTTTGACCTGACTTTTCTTAACAGATTAGAAAATGTTATTGCGACTAGTCAGATGAAGATGGAAGGATGGGTGATGATTTATGAGTAGCATCTGCACTAGAAATGACAACTATGAGTAGCTCACGTAGGGGCCTTCCTCTAACCAGCTCCCGTATTGAGAAGATATTTCCGAAATTAACATCTGCTCAGATTAGTCGTATTGTAGCGCATGGACATGTACGCTCGGTACAGTCTGGTGAAGTGCTAATCGAGCAGGGAGATAAATCGGTACCGTTCTTTGTCGTAATCACAGGCGAAGTTGAGATTGTACGCCCCTGTGGTGCTCATGAGACCCTTGTGACTGTCCATGGTTCGGGAGAATTCACAGGAGAGGTTAATATGCTCTCCGGCCGCCGGTCTTTAATTCGGGCACGTGCTATTAAGCCATGTAAGGTAATCGAATTGGACCACAAACAAATGCTGACTTTGGTACAGACTGATGCTGAACTCAGCGATATATTGATGAGGGCGTTCATCTTACGTAGAGTGGAGCTAATAGCTGCTGGTGTTGGAGACATTGTCCTCGTAGGGTCAGCATATTCGGCAGGTACGCTGCGGATCAAAGAGTTTCTGATGCGCAATGGACATCCGTACTCCTATATAGATCTAGAACGCGATCCTGACGTACAGAATCTATTGGATAGTTTTCAAATTTCTACCAACGAAATACCTGTGTTGATCTGTAGAGGCCAACTGGTGCTGCGAAATCCTGGTAACCAAGAAATTGCAGACTGTCTTGGCTTCAACGAATCTATCGACCAAACTCAAGTGCGCGATCTCGTTGTCATTGGAGCTGGTCCGTCAGGACTGGCTGCTGCAGTATATGGTGCTTCAGAAGGACTGGACGTTCTTGTACTGGAAACAAGCTCGCCTGGTGGTCAGGCTGGTTCAAGCTCAAGAATCGAAAATTACTTGGGATTTCCTACAGGAATCTCAGGCCAGGAGCTGGCATCTAGGGCGTATCTTCAGGCTCAAAAGTTCGGTGCAGATATGCTTATTGCCAAGGCCACGCGACTCATCTGTGATCGCAAACCGTATATCATCGAGCTTGAAAATGCGGATAGAATTTCTACTCGTACCGTTTTGATTGCCACTGGTGTTCAATATCGAAAGCTACCATTGGAAAACCTCTTACGCTTTGAAGGCGCAGGAGTCTACTATGGTGCGACCTTTGTGGAAGCGCAGTTATGTGGAGGAGAGGAAGTAATTGTGGTTGGCGGAGGAAATTCAGCTGGCCAAGCTGCAGTGTTTCTGGCACAGACTGCAAAGCGTGTACATATGCTAGTCAGATCCACAGGTTTGGTTGCGAGCATGTCACGATACCTGATTCGTAGGATAGAAAATACTCCTACGATCATATTGCGACCACAAACAGAGATTGTAGCAGTAGAAGGGAGCGATCATCTTAATTCTGTTTACTGGCGAAATAATCAAACAGGAAAGACCGAGAAACACGAAATCAGGCACATATTCGTCATGACCGGTGCCGATCCGAACACTAGCTGGCTCAATGGCTACATTGCGCTTGACTCCAAAGGCTTCATAAACGCTGGTCCCGATCTGTTACCAGAAAATCTGAGCGCTGCAGGCTGGCCTCTTGCTCGGCAACCATATTTGCTTGAAACTAGTTTGCCGGGTGTTTTCGCAGTAGGCGACGTGAGGGGCGGCAGCATCAAACGTGTTGCATCTGCAGTGGGTGAAGGATCAATTGCAATCTCATGTGTTCATAAAGTACTCCAAGAATAGGAAACAGAACAACTACTGTCTATTTCTATTATCTGACTTCATCTGGAGTTTATTAGTCTGTGGCCTAATCCTCAATGAAGCATTGTCCAAATCGGTCATGGCTGTTATAGGTGGTGACTGCCTCAAAAATCCTGCTCCTGCTTTGGCTCCAACAAACTAACTTTCGAGTTTAATTAAGGATGTAACCATTATTTATAGACAATATAACATGCTTGTAATTCTATTTATTCGTAGGTTATCCTGCAGCATAAAGGATTTTGCCTCTCCAATTCAATAGTATCACAAGCGATGTCATGAGGGAGAGTTTGATACATTCTGACTAGTAACGCTCATCAAATACTCCAATCAAATGTTAGGTAGAACAAGTCTGATATTTCTTCTAAGGAGTTTTTAGGTCATGCATGCGTATTATCTTATGAATCCAAATGAGAGCGATTGTAGCAGTGGCGGTTATGGCATTATTGGTATCAATTGTTGCAGTCAGTACACTTGCCTTAACAGGCAACATAAATGCTAGAACAAGAGGAAGTGACAGTGTAGTGGCTGGAAACTCTGCTGGTGAAAGTGCAGGATCTGGAATGTTAACCACCGTGTGTGGTCCAGATGCAGCACATGCATGCCAAATGATCTGATAGGAGCAGGCGGAAATCCAGCATTTGTACTTCGTTGGTTTCCTTGATCTGTTATCTATCCTGATTCTCGCCATGGTAAAAAGTAAGAAATGACTACTGACGTGAACAAGGTTATAAGTGAATTATATGGCGCCCTAGTAGGCTTTCCAAGTAACGAGGAAGAACGCTTTCAGAAAATAATCTCAAACTGGAAAGACATCAAGATAGATGATACATTGCATGATTTACACTATTTAATACCATCACTTTTAAAATTCGAAGAGTATCTTAAAACAGAACAAGATATAAGAAAAGGGCATGCAACGCCGCCAACGGAATAAGAGTAAGAGTAGAACTTAAACCATAGAAGCCCCTAGTATACAAAACAGACTGAATGGGTCAAGGCCTGGCAACTATGTGCCTGAGTTAGCATCTAACTATTTTCTGTTTCAGTCGGGTAAACGTAGAGCCTTCTAAGTACTAACTCTGTTAATGCCAGAACTGCAAAGACTGGACAGATGAAAGGCAGTACAAAGCAGTACAACCTATATGAGGTAGGACGACCACTATTCACTGAGACAAGGACAGGTCGCTACACCTCTAGGTTTGAAGTAATGCTATTTATCATGCTCTAACTATTAAAATTTCAAAAAGGCATACGACCAGTAAGCAGATATGTCAGACGCATCGGTCGCCTGCCCGGTAACCTGTTTGACAGCGGATCTTGAGTGATAAAAGGCTCCTACTGCCGGCAATAATTATATGACATATTATAAAAATACTGGGGCTGGAGGGTATCAGCAACCAACCCCATAGTTAATTATTCAGTTTTTTCTTTTCGAAAGAAAACTGACTTACCTCAAAAGAGAGAGTACCGCAGACAATCATTCTAGTTGACCCACCGGATTGGTCTATTGCATCAGAAAACTCTAGTAGGAATACAACGGATTGTTGTCAGGTCTGCAGCATTGCCAAGGATATAGCACGGGCTAAAAAAGGGATAGGAGTTACAAACCTAGGACAATCATGCTCCTGCCAGTGGGAGGTTCGATATTAACAAGTGTGATTGAGTTAATGCCAGAAGATTAACAACAATCTGAAACTATCGAAGCAAATGGTTATCGATCCATTTAAAGGCCGTATTCTAGCCTTCTGCAGTAGCGAATAACGTCATTATTCATTCTTAATGACAAAAGAATATTTATTGAGCCATTTCCAGCAGCAGCAACTAATATGTATAAAATGGACACAAAACTAAAGAATACTTCAAAAGATTTAATGATACAATTGGTAAAACGGATTCCGCAGATAAGATTTTGGAGGGGGCCGTGGTATGATACAGTAATCAAAGAATTGAATCATTTGTCCTACTACTGTGCAAAGAAACTACAAATGGAAACAGGTAAACCATATCGGAAGCCCTTTGGTGATCCACTTGAATGGTATGATTTACCATATGAGGAAGCTCCTCCGACTAGGTTATTGAATATGAGATTAATCCTTTGTTATTGGTTAGGTTTTCATGACGCAGACAAAGGCCATGATTTGCAGAAGGAAGAGGAAGGAAACATTGGAGCACGGGACATGATTGACAAGGCCCCCAAAAGTGGCTTAGAAGAATGACCTGTTACCAGCATTTGAAATAATTGGGACTTAACTCAGGAACATAGTTAGTAGGCAACTTTCTATTTCTCCGATAGTCCCTGGAGCGATTCCTTCAATATCATCTAAGGCGTCAGGATCAGAGACATCGTTAAAAATAATATCTGGCTGCGTAGGACTGTTTACGATTACATCACCTATTAAGTAAAGAGTACTATTGATATTATTGTTGGTCATTGCTTGATTGATTCAACTCCTTTTGTGCTTCCGCTAAGGCCTCAGGATCTACATTGGGATCAAACCCACATTCTCGCTGTGAGAAAGATTGACCTGCTGCTGTTTCTGGCAGCACTGCTGTATCAGGTGGTAGCATTTCATTTATCTTCGCTAACTCCTCGCATAAGATTTCTGTTTCATTCTGAGTCTGATTCTGGCCTTGACTATATGCCCCTTGTTGCAAGTGTAGACCTAAGAAGAGTATCACAGTGATTGGTCCTATGATAAGGTAATCTGTCTTAATAGTAGTCATTTCTGTTTCTCATCAATATGATTCATTTAAAGGTTGATTCTCATGAGTCTAGCCTTGTTTAACATGCTTTGAGCCTTCAGTGTCGATTGCACTCGTGGTTCTCGCTTCCTCGTCGTAATCTTTACTTGGTAACTGACTAACCTTGCCCTCATTTCCTTGGTTCAATAAATGAATTCTAAATTCAAGTCATCGCCCTGCAAAAATTTTATATAGTATACAAGGCGGACGAGGGCAATGGACTCAAAACAAATCTTCATGATACTAGCAATAGTTGCAGGACTCAGCACAATGATGATTACTACACCTGTTATGGCACAGAATATGACCGGTGGAAACATGACCGGCAAAATAAGTGGCTTCGGGCCGGAGCCCCTATCGGATAACACTGCGCCAAGATCAGAATGTCCTGTTGATGCTGAAGGAATCGAGAGATGTGGACCACCACCGGGGCCTCAAGGAACCGATTCGAATGGGGATACTAATGGGAACGGGAATGGTGATGCTAGCGGTGTTGGGAATGGAGAAGACAGTTCAAATGGCAATGGAAATGGTGACAATCAAGGAGGATCTAGTGATAATAATGGGTGATTCCTCTGGTGAACGCCTCTTCTTCTGTCATTTCTAAAGTAGTCTTTTTTTTGTTATCCAAACAGATGCATAGTATAGATACAGTTATTCATTCCTGCAATCATACTATCCTGCATGGTTTTTTGATACTCTGGTACGCTCTTGCCTTCTAGATTTTCATTCTCGATAATCGTAGCGTTCGACTCTTCTACGCATCTCTTGTAGTCGCATGTGCTTAGCTCTATGGTTCCGTTTTTGTATTTGAAGTCAACAATCTGATTTTCCGGTGTTGCAGTGACAGGTGATTTATCCTTTCTACGATCTATTACTAATTGATGTAAACATGCCTTTAATGGACGGTTTTCAATTAGCCCAGAATTTAGAACGGAGGGATCTCAATGTCAGGGTATGTTTTATGACTTCAGGAGAAATAAATATGGAAGCAGCAAGAGAAGTGCATCCACTCAAGAGTATAGTGTTTCATCAAGAAACCAATTATTAGAGCAGAATTAGAGTAGATACAAACTAGATCAACACTCCCATATTTCCAAAGTCATTGCTTTAGTAGTAGCTAACGTCTTCTAGCAGCTATCGTATGGGTCTGCTCTATGTACCATCTCACTTTATCTTTAAAGCCTGACCACCAATCAAAAAATGCATCGCTACTCTCCGCTTCAAATAGTAAAAATCCATTATATTCTGTTCCCCAAGCATGATCATATTCACCAATTAGTTCTATTCCGGATGGTAAATCACTTCTAAATTCTTTCCACTCAGTTTTAGCTTTAGTCGCCTCATCACTTTTCATACTCTTGAACCTATAAAAAACCAAAAATGTTGTCGCAGCCATAATTGAATATATTAAAAGACACTATTATGGGTTCTCATTCTAAAAGTAGCATCTGATCACATAGTCCTAACGAGCTACAGGTGAGAAAAAAGGATCTTCCTTATTTTTATTTATTATCATCCACAAAATTAATTGACTTATGCATGCCGTCACAAAATGGTTTGTTGTTAGAGGCACCGCATCTGCAGAGAGTATAATGTTCTTTAGAAGATCCCTCTGCTAAAGAACAGAAGCAAATCTATGCCTCCTATTATTAGATATGGACCATTCTTTGAAACAGTAACCATAGGATCTCTCTTGTTTTGGTCCTTATTTTCTACCCCATCAATGGAATAACTTAGTGCACCAGAAGGACATTTTTCTATTGTTTGTATTATATCTTCTACATTGGCACCATTAGGATCTATCCATGGTCTTGCATCAAACTTGAAGACTGATGATAGGTTATTTACACATTCAGCAGCATGGGAACAGATCTTTCTATTATCATGGATTGTTATATTTTTACCAGTGTAGCTTTTCTTCTTGTCTTTAAATATTTTACTGTCATCTGAAATTACCCTGTTACTACTTGAAAAGCTGATAATGCTGTGGGTACCATCGCAAAAAGGTTTATTCTTTGAGGCTCCGCATCTACATAATGCTGCTCCCCTTATATTCGATAGAGGTTTCCCATTCTCATCTTGAAGGTGTTCCACAATTTTAGGCTTCATATCATTTATTAGATAATAAGGTCCGTTAGAAAGCGGTAAAATTTTTGGATTGTCTTGTTGTTGTTGCCGTTTTACATCCATTTATTATTCTCTTCAATTCTCTTATTTAACGTCTATGAATCGTGATACCCCCACTTAATTTCTCTTTGTATCTAGCTGCATTACCATCAGCATAATCTTTGTTCGTATATGCATATTGCTACGCTGGCCTCTTTCTACTACTGTTTCCTACTTCATAAATAATTTGTCAAATTGGACACCGGCCACGTTCGTTTAGTCCCTATTTAGGACAACGTTAGAGCAATGATACTCCCCCTCGCAGTAGAGTATTGCAATACTTTTATGCTCTTTGAAATATTGTGTACTGTGCTCTGTAGTGCCCTGTCGAAATATATGTACAAGAATAGGTTCAAATTTCGGATAGCACAGGAATAAAGTATTGCAGCAGATGTGAAGTATTTCTATTTCATAAGGGATATACCTGCCCGTGTTGTAAAGCCCCCTACGAACTTCACCAAATTATAGAAGGGGGAAAGAAAAATTACGTACAAAGCAAGCGACACAATAGCCTCCTGCTCAAATCATTAAATCAAATGCAACTCCCAATTCATTAAAAATTAGGAAATACTTGTATTGCAGTGTATACATTT
>Ga0105091_10000470_pt1 | contig 16971 bp, 14 predicted proteins | sample PPLLak1March2015_FD_87022 | JGI IMG/M metagenome (GOLD analysis project Ga0105091, IMG submission 87022) | Freshwater sediment microbial communities from Prairie Pothole Lake near Jamestown, North Dakota, USA - PPLs Lake P7 Core (1) Depth... | ecosystem: Environmental > Aquatic > Freshwater >... | reverse complement strand
TAAGAAACCCTTTTTTATGAAATCCTGTTCTAATAAACTTTATTTTACGAAAAGCTCTTTAAGAGAGCTTATTTTACGAAATCCGGTTTTACAAAATTCTATTTTTCTACTGAAGAAAAGGAGAACGGCTCTTCAACTGCAGAGAGCGTTTTCTAATATTTTTTAGATTTACTTTCCGGAGATTCCGGCCATTGAGAGTAACTTAGCGGTATTCTTATGAGATCCTATAGGCATTATATGAACTCCTCTTGAGAGTTTCATAAGCTCTTTTATGGTCTCTGATGCTATGGTAATACCTTCTTCTGCCGGAATAGACGCCTCTTTCATGCGTAACATGACCTCTTCAGGTACACTGATTCCTGAGATATTCTTGTTCATGAATTTAGCCATGCCAAGGGATTTGAGAGGGATCAAGCCTGCAATTACAGGCACCTCAAGGTGACTTATGGTTTCCATAAACTCCTCGAACATTCCCACGTCATAGACAGCTTGAGTCTGAATAAAATCAGCCCCGCACTTAACTTTCTTTTCAAGCTTTATGAGCTGAAGGGGCTTTTCAGGGTCTATCCCTGAGACAGCACCTGTACAAAAAGAAGTTCCCCCATCTAGCTTATTTCCTGCGAAATCAATGCCTGAATTAAGTTTTTTGACAACCTGCAAGAGCTGTACGGAATCAAGGTCATATACCGGCTTTGATCCTGGATGATCTCCGCATGAAGGAAAATCCCCTGTCATTAAGCAGATATTCCGGATACCCAAAGCGTATGCTCCCAGGAGGTCTGACTGAAGTCCGATCCTGTTCCTGTCCCGACAGGTGAGCTGCATAATAGGCTCGTGTCCTTCATTGAGTAAGAACTTACTAAAAACCAGGGAACTCATATGCATAATCGAGCACTGATTATCCGTGACGTTTATAGCATCGACAATGCCTTTGAGCTGGCGAGAATCTTCTAAGGGGACTGAAAAGTTTGTCCCTTTTGGCGGAGAGACTTCAGCAGTAACCAGAAATTTGCTGGAATTCAGTTTTTCACGAAAATTAAAAAGCATCAGATAAGTATATTCGAAATGAAATTATTTAAATCCATGCTCCTGAATTGCGTGAACAATGTAAGAAGATCAAGCTTGTTGATTTCTCAGGCGTTCATAAATAAGGGCCCAAACACAATCATTCTCTCAATTGACCTCACAGATTCCGTCAACAGTCCCGGCATATGGTGCGTTTAGAATACTTTTGGAGTATTGAGTTTTAGGACAAAACCACCGAATTCGCCTGTGGTACAGTTCCCATACTTAAAGGGTGCAGATCGTGATAATCTGAATTTGTCAATTTCAGAACTACAAGTTGTTTTCAAGTTATAATATTGTATGAGTTACTTCACTGCGACTTCTCTTTTTAAATGCAGCTTTCGAAGGCATTGGGAAATCATTTTTGGAATATGTTGAAAGGAAACGAAGCAATCTTTTTTTGTAAGACAATTCAATATCATCTCTAATCAAAAAATTAGAAGCTAGGTTGCTATCACCAGCTTTTACGTTATGTATTGCAGTGTCCATCTCAATATACTGTACATATTCATTTAGATCTTTTATAATTTCATGCGGTATTTCTCTAGCATTTAGAGCTTCCCTTGCTGTTTTTACAAAAGGATGTATTTCTACGGTTTTTTTTCTTTGACAAGCGCTGTTGACAACATTTTGATAATAAATAGCACATACATGGCTGCTGTATGCAACCGGATATTTTAGAGCAATTCTACACCACATATCAGTATCTTCGCCCCACCAGAATCCAGCCTGAAATCTTCCAATCTCTGAAAATACTTTTGCAGGAACCGTTGCTGAAGACGTACAAAATAAGTAATCCCCATCCTTATATATTTTAAAAAAGTCTAACACCAATCCTTCTTCTGGAACAAAGTTTCTCAACTTCGGATCTAGCCTTATCAATATATTCTCGAAAGAGTCAGTCTTCATTGAGGTTGCGTATAGGCCTGCGCATGGATATTTTTCCCTCAACTTTAAGATTGTTTCCAGATAATTTGGCATCCATTCGTCATCAGCATCCAAAAAGGCTATGAGTTCCGATTTAGCCTCATCAATTCCTCTATTGCGTGTTACTGAAACACCTGTATTTTCTTGAATGGTCAATCGAATTCTGGGATCACTGAAACTCTTAACTGCTTGTAAACTCTTATCTGTTGATCCGTCATCTATTACAATTATCTCAAAATCCTGAATTGTTTGACCTAGAACAGAATTTAGTGCCCTTTTAATATGTGGCTCTTTATTATAGAGAGGAATTACAACTGAGACACTAACCATACTCCCACCTTACAAAATATTTAGATATACTAATTTATTTAACAAAAATAAATAAATAAATAGGATGTATTTTATATTTTTTGTAATATATGTAATCAATTATATATAAATTTCAACTTATGCATAAACTTGCATTGGTAATTTTTTGACAGATAATTTCGACCTGCATAACTTTGGAGAATTGCTATCCGTTAAAGTGTAGTACTGATTTCCTCTCTTAGGTTCATGAGTTTCTGATTTCGACTTATAAATGATTCGTAATAAATCGCTTCGTCTATTTGTTCATTAAATTTCTTCATCTCTTCAGTAAATAATTTTTATTCAGTTAACCCGTATAGTTTTTTTGAAGATTAAAGAATTTAACTACTCATATATAAATCCTAAAATAGGTAATTATTTTACAACTTTCGAGAAACGAGAACCCCTATAAATGTAGGAGATTAAGTTAAAAATAAAGTTACATAAGTTGCCTGTTTTTCAGCCAAACTATAACAGTAAGGCAGGATTCATTTCAAAGTAAAAGGGAGAACTTTCATAATTCCTTCTTACTCACCTGCTGTCTACACTACTCCCTCATAAATTAAAATAAGGATATTAAATATTTTTAAAGCTATTTTCAGGAAATTAAAAAGAGTTAAATAAATATTAGAAACTAAGCTATTTTATACAATGTTCCTGAGGGGCATGAACAACGTAAAGAAGGTCAAGTCTTTTTATTTTCTTCAAACGGTCATAAATAAGAGACCAGACGCAATCATTCACTCTCTCGACTTCGCACATCCCGTCAACAGCTCCTCCACAGGGTCCGTTCAGAAGTCCCTTGGGGCACTGAGCTTTAGGACAGAGGCCGCCAAATTTACCTATGTTGCAACTCCCACACATTACACACAGTTCCGGAAGAAGCTGATCCCCACTCGAACCACCAAGGGAAACCGTATCATTTGAGCCGTACACAGGTACCTCGGTTACACTGGCAACAGTTGAAACTCCACTGCCGCAGCCCATGACAAGGATACAACATGCTTCAATTATATTCTCATTTTTCTCAACCAGGGCTTCAAAAGATCGTACGCTGCAGGCTGCAGTAGGAAGAGCCCAGCCTACCACATGCTTTCCGCTCTCCTCAAGCCGTCTGCACATTTCAAGAACCTCGGGCTCACCTCCAGTCCTAAGTTTTGCTGCGCAGACATTGCATCCGATAATAAAGATATTATCTTCGTCTTTTAATAGAGCCAGGATTTCTTCAAGGGGTTTTGCTGAAGTTATAATCATAATTACCTCAAATATCGATATTCCAGATCATTCCGGTTTGTAATACATTCGCGGATCATTTCGGCGATAAGTGGAAGGGAGCGGGCCTGCCCTTCAAGCTTTCTTGCAAGGCGTCCAAACTGCAGCAGAGTGCCCATTACAAGCACATCAGTCATTTCCGTTTCATGGGAAACTGCATCCCTTGCAAGGGCTGCATCCCCTCCCCGAGCAAGCATTTCCTGTTTTATTATTAAGGCCTCTGTTGTCGTAAGATTACGAATTTTCAGAATTAGATGGATGCTCTTATCCTGCATTACCTGTGAGCCTGTTCCCGTTGCCCCAAGTTTCCGCATTGCTATTGCAGCATCCCGAGGGGTCTTTACCTCAAATACAGAAACCTCATACCTGCCTTCCTTTACAACACTTGGCCGACTTCTCAGAGCTCCTGAAAGCTTTACAGCATCAAGGGTTTCAGGCACATCGTGCGTACGGATTATATGGGCGCCCTTGTAAACTGCAATAGCTGCCGCAGCCAGGCTACCGTAAAGCCGCTCAGTTGCAGGTTTTTCAAGGATCTCGCCTATGAAGGATTTCCTTGAGAGAGCCGCAAGCAAAGGTTTTTCAAAAATCTTTAGGCGTTCAAAATCATCAAGGGTTTCAAAATCATATATCGGAAGCTTTTCATCTGTCCATCTGCCTATTGCAGGGTCGAGTATGAGTTTTTCCGGCCCGATGCCCTTTGCTTCAGCAGCCTGGATTATGGAATCAAGTGTTTCGATGATAGAATCCATACCCAGAGGGTCTCCAGGAATTTTTTTGGAGGCCATAACAACAGCATGGCATCCATAGTCTGCAACTACTTCAATCATTTTGGGATCTGCGGTAAAACCTGAAACATCGTTTACAATTTCAGCTCCTCTTTTTAGAGCTTCCTCAGCAATGTCAGAAAACATCGTATCCACGGAAATTACAGCATCAACATTGCCTTCCAAAACTTCAAGCACCGGCAGAATACGCTCCCTTTCCTCTTCCCTGCTTATAGTTTCAGAATAACGCCAGGTTGAACGGGCTCCCAGATCCAGAAAAGCTGCTCCGTCTTTAACCATTTTCAGGGCAACGTCAAGCGCAGAATCCGGGCTTACAACCGAGCTTTCGTAAAAAGATTCAGGGCTCAGATTGATAACACCCATTACATGTGCAGGGTATCGATCTCCCACTTTTATACCGCAGATATCAGTATCAACGACCATTTTTGACAACCAGGCTATATAAGTTATAAATCAGTTAGCGTCAACCAACGCTATATAATATTTATAATTATTAGTAAGCAAATAATGATGGAAACCGAACTGACGAACCGGATAAACTATCGCCGTATCTATACATTAATTAATAATTCTCTAAATCGGATCATTAATTAATAATTCTTTAAACCGGATTGTCAGGCATATTATGTGTCAGCCTGATCTTATCAGGTATATTTGTTCATTAGCAAAATCTTATCAGATATATTTGTCTATTAGCCAAATTTATCAGATAGATTTGTTTATCAGGTACATTCAGTTATCAGGTAAACTTGCTTAAAAGACATTTGATGAATTCAATCTTAGCGACCGAGTATTTTATGGCAATTCGATTATATATTTGAATTGACATTTATCCTGAACATATACTTACAATATATCCGGAATACAGTTAAATACACTTCAATAATACATAAAAATATTGATGTGTAAAACTAGTTTAACACAATTGGGGTTATAATTTGTTTATTAATTTAGAAAATGGCTCTAAAGTACAATTGCTGTTGTTGCAAACTGATAAGATAGTGAAAACAAGATTGAGTTTTCTACTCTGGCCCAATTGGAAAGACAACTTTGCTTGCTTTGATATGCATGAAATGATCTGAATACAATCTCGTGTTTTAACCTAACAATCTGGTATCTTTTAAACCAGGTTATCACTGGAGATTATCAAACTAATTATCATCTGATATCATCAGGCATATGAGCAGATAGATGAGTGCAAAAAAGTTACTACTAACAAGCGAGAAAGGCGAAGAGAGTCTTGAAACATTATTAAAATTAGAATTATTAAAATTGGAAACAATATTAAAAATAAAAGACCTTTCAAACGAAAAAAATACAACAAGGCCTTATTAAAGAAAAGGCCTTGAAAAATCAATTTTTAAAAGTTTTTCTCTGCACACATCAGTACATGTTTCATGAGCATGGCAATTGTAAGGGGACCAACACCGCCAGGAACAGGAGTGATAAGAGAAGCCTTTTTAATTACGTTTTCGAAGTCTACATCCCCGTATACGCCATTCTCTTCTTTGGTAATTCCGACATCAAAAATAACTACCCCTTCCTTTACCATGTCGGCTTTGATAAGGTGTTTGACTCCTGCCGCAACTACAAGGATGTCGGCACCGATGGTATACTTTTTCAAGTCATCGGTAAATACGTGGCAAACTGAAACGGTTGCATTCCGGTTAAGAAACATTGCAGCCATGGGTTTTCCAACGACATTGCTATGCCTGACGATAACTGCATTTTTGTCCTTTACAGGCACATTATACTCTTCAAGCGCCCGGATAACTCCATGGGGAGTACAGGGGACAAGCCCTTCATCTCCGATCATTAGCTTTCCCATATTATAAGGATGAAAACCATCTGCATCTTTTTCAGGAGCTATTGCTTCCATTGCCTCCTGCGGAGAAAGGTGTTTAGGAAGTGGGAGCTGGAGCAAAATTGCATGCACATCCCTATTTTTGTTAAGGGTATCGATCAGGGAAAGCAGTTCCTCTTGACTGGCCTCTGAAGGGAGAAGGTAATCTTCTGCTCTGATTCCTACACGCTCACAGGCTTTGTGCTTCAGGCGGACGTACATCTTGGATGCAGGGTCGTCACCTACGAGGATTGTAGCAAGCCCGGGGGTAACTCCCCGGTCGCTTTCAAGACTCTCGACTCCTGATCCCACTTCTCCTTCAATCTGCTGCGCAAGAACTTTTCCGTCTATGATTCTTGATTCATAGCCTTCAGCTGACATTAGAAAAACACCTTAGCCTCTTTGATTAGCAATAAACCGGAAACCTTGAGCAAAGTTCCCTTACCTTGCTACTTGTTTCAGACAGGAGCTTCTCGTTTGCTGCATTCTTGATTGCAATCTCTATATAGTCGGCAATCAATTCCATTTCCTTCTCTCTCATACCCCTTGTGGTACAGGCAGGGGTCCCAAGCCTTACTCCACTAGTTATAAACGGACTGCGGGTTTCGAAAGGTACTGTATTTTTATTTGCAATGATCCCTGCTTTGCTCAAGGCAATTTCTGCATCCTTGCCTGTAATATGCATATTATTCAGGTTTACAAGCATTAGATGGTTGTCCGTGCCTCCAGAAACGATATCAAAACCCTTTTCTTTCAAACATTTGCAGAGGGTCTTCGCATTTTTAATGATCTGGACCTGATCCTGGATGAACTTTTCATCCATAGCCTCTTTGAAGGCTACTGCCTTTGCAGCTATAATATGCATAAGAGGACCACCCTGGATACCTGGGAAAACAGCTTTGTTAACCCCAATTGCAAGCTCTTCTGTCCTTGAGATAATCATTCCACCCCTCGGGCCCCGAAGGGTCTTGTGAGTTGTAGTTGAAACAAAATCCGCATAAGGCACGGGACTCATGTGCACACCTGCAACTACAAGCCCTGCAATATGGGCAATATCCGCAAGAAGATAGGCTCCGACTTCATCAGCAATTTCCCTGAATTTCTTGAAATCAATTTCACGCGGATAAGCCGAAGCTCCACAGACAATCATTTTAGGTCTGCATCCCTTTGCTATTTCCATGAGTTCGGCATAGTCCAGCATCTCAGTCTCTTTACTAACCCCGTAAGGCACAATATTATAGAGTTTTCCGGAAAAGCTAACAGGACTGCCGTGAGAAAGATGCCCCCCGTGAGACAGGTCCATGGACATAATTGTGTCTCCAGGTTTCAATACTGAGAAATAGACAGCCATGTTGGCCCCTGAACCTGAGTGCGGCTGGACATTTACATACTTTGCCTTAAATATTTTTTTTGCTCTGTCAATCGCGAGATCCTCAGCAATATCCACGAAATCGCAGCCGCCATAGTATCGCTTGCCAGAATAACCTTCTGCATATTTATTAGTCAGAATCGAGCCCTGGGCTTCCATAACGGCTCTACTCGCATAATTCTCGGACGCAATCAGGTTCAACTTATATTCCTGACGCTCGTCCTCGCTTTTGATAGCCTCGTACAGTTCCGGATCAATTTTTTCAATATAAGACATTACTGTCACCTGTAACACGTTCATTAAAAAGCATTCGAAATCAGGATTTCTTTTCTCTGGGTTGGTTTGTTAATATGATATTACAAACATTTATGACTGCAGATCAGTGAGTTATTCAAGAAGCCGGACTCAAACAAGTTAAGAGTCACTGCATAAATTAGAGTCATTTGCAGGCTGTATTTAATTTCCTGGTGGCGTTTCTCATACCAAACATTATTTTCATATCCAGTATTATACTTCCAGAGAATAGTTCCAGGGTGTTCTGGATATCTATAATATAGGAAATTATATAGGAAATTTCGAAATCTGAAAAGTCCTTATGCCCTTCGAAGTTTTCTGGAAATACTGATTGAATTATATATTAACCATCAAAGTATTAGGAAGATATTAATCAGTAAAATCTATTCCGGTTTGATCATGAATTAAACCGGTTCCTCAACTAATGAGTACTACATTTCTACCCTCAATTTTAAGTTTACCCTCGACAAATAGTCTGACTGCTTCAGGATAGATAATATGTTCCTGTTCAAGGATTCTTGCAGTAAGGGTTTCCTCGGCATCTCCTGGAAGTACAGGCACGCAGCTCTGGAGGATGATTGGTCCTGAGTCCAATCCTTCATCCACAAAGTGTACGGTACAACCCGAAACTTTTACCCCGTATTCGAATGCCTGCTTCTGGGCATGGAGTCCTTTGAAAGCCGGAAGAAGAGAAGGATGAATATTCATTATCCTGTATCTGTAAGCCTCAATTATTTCGTTTCCTAAAAGCCGGAAATAACCTGCAAGCAGAAGAAGGTCAATATCATGCTGCTTAAGGACATACAGGATTTCCCTATCGTAACCTGTGTTGTCATACCCGCTGGGATCAAGAAAAACAGCGTTTATTCCATGTTCTTTTGCACGTTCGAGCGCATAGGCATCTGCCTTGTTGGAAATAACAACATTAATTTCCGCATTCCTTATGTAGCCTTTCTCAATACTGTCAATAATTGCCTGGAGATTCGAACCTCTTCCAGAGACCAGTACTCCAATCTTTACCGCCATTGAAGCTGTTAGATTGAAACAGTAATATATTAGGGTTTTGGAACTATCCAGTATTTAAAACTCTAATAAAGACTTACAAGTTAATAAAATAAAGATAAATTATAAAAATGTGCTTCGCAAGTAAATATACGCTTAATTAACTCCAGACTATAAAACCACAACGCGCAAAAAACTTATTACAGACTCTATAACCACAAAAAGCGTGAAAATTATAGAAGGGTTGCAATTCTAAAAATTAGTCGTTAGAAAGGCTGCAATTCTAAAAATTAGTCCTCTCGAGCGAAGCGAGAAGGACACCGTGCTGCCGAAGCGGAACTCGGCTAGCGAAGCGAGAAGGACACCGTGCTGCCGAAGCGGAACTCGGCTGGATCAGAAAACGACCTTATGCTCATCATCAGTTTCCTTTCGCTCTTCTATGAAATCAAGAAGTTCCTGAGAATCATTTATCTTATCAAGTTCTTTTTTTTCGATCAGAACCGTATTTTCGACGGATTTGATTTTGGAACTTCCGTTGATAATAAATACGGATTGTGTATGTGTAACACAGGAAATGCTACTCATGAGATGAGCTCTCTTGATAACTGTCGTATTGAATTCGCTGACTCCTGTAAGGATAACTGAAGACTTATCGCGTGAGATAGCTTTGAAAGGCGCCTGCATTGTAGGAAGGACATCATAGCCAAGCATGGAAATTGTATTAAGGATCAAATCTTCCTGCATAAGCTTGGGGGTCCTGGTATGATTTTCTGCCTCGGGTTCCATCTTTTCTGCTTCGGGTTCCATCTTTTTACGGGGTTTTCTGCTTCCGTGAGACTTCAGTATATTTATTGGCCTTGCCAGTTCGATCCCGAAGATATCCTCTAAATGGAGCACGACATCAATGGACGCGTCCATTCCTTCTTCCTCGTACTTGCTGATAGTCCTTCTTGAAACCCCTACCATAGCAGCAAGGGTTCCAAGAGACATTGACTTAGTCAACCTGGCTTTTTTGAGGGTATCCCCTTCTATGGAGACATACAGCCCTCCGGGAGCTGCTGAGACGAGTGGTGGAATACTTTCTATAAAGTAGTCATGAAGGGTCTGGACACTCAGGGCAAGGATATCATAACGCATATATACGACGCTATCCTCAAGCATCTGGTCTCTGGTTTTAGCCCCCACGACAACAGCAGACCCTCCGAGGTATTCTGCCAGGTACTTCATCTCTCTGGCAGTTTCTTCGTTCAGGCCGTCAATATTAAATAAAGCTTTGCACAGTAATAGTATTTCGCCTTTCCGTGCCGCAACGTCAAAACTCCTCGGACGAATATTGCAGCGATCAGATATTGCAAAACCAGCACGTGCCAATACATCAATTATTTGATGTATAAGAACTTCTTTTGTCATTCCAATATCAATCTCTGTTTGAACATCTATATATATGTTTCTTTACTATTGATAATCGTTACAGCGTAAAAATAAGCCGGAGAGTGACGAAAACACAGTTACTCGGGACAATTTGTAAAAAAATATCAAGGAAATCCGGAAAATAAAATGATTATCGGAATTGATGACACTGACTCAAACGAAGGTATGTGCACTACATATCTGGGAGCTCTGCTGCTTGATGAACTGCAGGCCTACGGCACTATAGAAACAATGCCTCTTCTTGTGCGCCTGAACCCTACCATTCCCTATAAAACAAGAGGAAATGCAGCAGTAGCCCTGAAACTTAAAACCGATTTTCCGGAGAAGGTGATTTCCCACGTTTTATTCAGGATAGAAGAACTTGCGCACATGGGGTGCGAAAAAACCAATCCGGGAGTCGTTTTCATCCTGGAAGAGGATTACGAGAGTTTTAAGCCTATTCTCAGGAGTTTTCTAAAAAAAGCTATAAGGGACGTAATCGAAATCCGAGAGGCAAAAAGCCTTATCTCGAAATTTGGAATTTCTTCAAGAGGCTTCAAGAACGGAAGAGGTTTGATAGGCGCCCTCGCAGCCTGCGGGGCTATGTTAAATCCAGAAGAACTGGACTCTACTTTCGAGCATCTCGCATACAGGCAGAAGGATAAATGGGGAACTCCACGCGAAATCGAAAAGGCAAGCTTCTTTGAAGCTGACAGGGAGACGTACCCTGAAACCTGGGATACCGTTGATCTTAAAAACAGGCTCGTAGTCTGCGTACCTCATTCAGCCGACCCGGTCCTTTTCGGGATAAGGGGGGAAAGTCCTGAGATTGTTAGTAAAGCTGCAGGCGTGATAAGGGCTGAGCCTGTCGAACGTTTTGCAGTATACAGGACAAATCAGGGTACGGATATGCACCTGCTGCCTGCGACAGGTATTGCTGAAATCCGGGATATGCATTCTTACAGGCTTGAGGGGATGGTTTCGGCTGTCCCAAAAACCATTTGTGGAGGGCATGTTTTTTTCCCTATAAAGGATAGTAGAGGAGAAGAGATCGATTGCGCAACCTTCGAGCCTACCAAGAACTTCAGGGAACTTATCCGGAAGCTCATACCAGGGGACAGGGTTATACTTTCAGGAAGTGTCACTTCCAGTACCCTGAATATTGAAAAGATAGAAATTAAAACGCTTGCGCCTCTCTACATCGAAGAAAATCCCGAATGCCCGGACTGCAAAAAGCACATGAAATCTGCAGGGCAGGGGCAGGGGTTCCGCTGTAAAAAATGCGGGACACAGGCCTCTTTAAAAATAAGACATCAAATAGAAAGAGATATTAAAACAGGACTGTATGAAGTCCCACCCTGCGCCAGAAGACACCTTGCAAAACCACTGGTAAGGGAAAAGAGATCTGATATTCGAGTTTATCCTTCCCGATGAGTTGGAATGCCAGATCCTGAGTTCTCTAAGATTTCTCAAACTCATAAATTATAGTTATTCGCGTAAAGAATTATACTTAAATTGTAGGTTCTTTCTAGAAATTAAGTGTAAATATTTACGTCATAAACTATAAATGCAGCCAGGTCAACAAATTTTCGGCACAGGTGGAGCTTTTCTTTTATGCTCATTTCTCTCGATGCGCTTTATAATGGAATTTAGTTGTTCCATGGAAATGGCAAGAGTATTCACGATAGTCTCAGGAGCTTCATTTTGTTCAAGCATCCTGAGCAAATTATCTACCTTCACATAAGAAATCCCAAGCTCGGCTTCATCTGTCTGGCCTTTCCAGAGGCCTGCGGATGGTTTTTTGGTGATAATAGGTTCCGGAACTCCAAGCCTGCGAGAAAGCTCCCATACCTCGGTCTTGTAAAGCCCGCCTATGGGTTCAAGGTCAACTCCGCCGTCTCCATACTTGGTGTAGTAGCCAAGAAGGATCTCGGTTTTGTTACCTGTTCCTATTACCATACGGTTCATTTGATTTGCATGGAAGTAGAGAAGAGACATCCTGACCCTTGCTTTCAGGTTTCCTCTGCAGAGATGGTCTGTAGATTCACTCTCAGGAACTGCATCTATGAAAGCCGAAATAATTCCTGAAATATCTATTGTCCGAAGCTCGATTCCGAGCCAGTCTGCAAGAGCTTTTGCATCTTCACTGTCTGCAGCAGTGGTAAGGCCAAATTCAGGCATGTAGATTCCAAGAACTTTATCTTTCCCCAGAGCTTTTACGGTCAGCACTGCGGTAAGGGCTGAGTCTATCCCTCCGCTAATACCTATAACGGTCCCGTTTACACCTGCTTTATGGGTTTCGTTCCAGATAAAATCAATAATTTTACTCTGCATTATTTCAAAATTCATACTGTCAATTCCTGCTATTCGTGATATATAAATTTGAGCTACATAAAGATACAAATAATACTAAAATTTGAATGATATCAGGGTTTAGATGATCTTAAATAATTTTATACACAAAAACTATAAATATATTAATACTCAGAGAAAAACGGAATGTGGGATAAACTTGTTTAATAAATGTGGGGTATAGGTAATAATATCCCTCAAGTATTATAATATCAATAACTGGTTATTGAATATACCTTCTACCAGCAGAACTGTTGTCCGGACAGGAATAAATAGGCTACAAATAAATTTTCTACCGGATGAAAACACCGGAAAGAAAATCAGGCCCGTATGTTCTGTAATAATAAAGTCGATATGAGATAAAATATACTTATCACAGGCATTAAAATAAAAAGAGCATCTAATATAGAAAACAAGCAGTTCCAAGTATATATTCCGAAGTTTATGAAATTTAGATATCTGTTAATTTTATATAATTACTAAATAAAATCAATTAAAAAGACAACTATTTTTGGGATAATCCATGGAAGAAATACAATTGAAGGTTGAAAAGGCATATCCTATTGACCTTGGAAGAGGAATTATAAGACTTGACCCTACAGCCCTGCTGAAACTTCAGCTCTCGCCAGGCGATATCGTGGAAATTAGGGGGAAGAAAAAAACCACGGCAAAGGTATGGAGAGCAGACAGGCAGGATTGGGAACAGGGACTTGTGAGAATCGATAACTTCATCCGGCAAAATGCAGGCGTTTCAATAGGAGAGAAGGTAACCATCAAAAAGGTGGAAGCTCCGGAAGCAAAAAAGCTTATTCTGGCGCTCCCGGAAAGCATGACGCAAGGAGGACCTGAACTTCAGTTCGGAGAACATGCGAATGAGATCATAAAGCGGCATATTCTCAAAAGGCCCGTGTTCAGGGGAGACATAATTCCCATAATCAACTCGATGTCTCAGCCAATGACTGAATCCCTGACTACAAGCCAGGTAATTCCTCTGATTGCTGTTGAGACTGATCCTTCAAACACAATCGTCCTTATAACGGAAGTAACAGTCATCGAACTTCGGAAAAAGCCAGTACAGGGTTACGAAAAAGCAACCAGGGGCGTAACTACTTATGAAGATATAGGAGGTCTTGGCGAAGAGATCATGCGTGTCCGGGAAATGATAGAGTTACCTATGAAACACCCTGAACTTTTCGGCCACCTTAATATAGAACCTCCGAAAGGAGTTATTCTCTACGGCCCACCTGGAACCGGAAAAACCCTGATCGCAAAAGCCGTAGCTAACGAGTCTGGTGCAAGTTTCCATTATATTGCCGGTCCGGAGATAGTAGGCAAGTTCTATGGGGAAAGTGAGGAAAGGCTTCGGAAGATTTTCGAGGAGGCAACTCAGGACGCGCCGTCTGTTATTTTCATAGATGAAATTGATTCCATCGCTCCAAAAAGAGAAAATGTAACCGGAGAAGTGGAAAGACGAGTGGTAGCTCAACTCCTTACTCTTCTTGACGGAATGGAGGAGAGAGGGCAGGTTGTGGTTATTGGGGCCACTAACCGTGTAGATGCTATTGATCCTGCTCTCAGGAGACCAGGCCGTTTTGACAGAGAAATCCATATTGGGGTGCCTGATACCAAGGACAGGAACGAGATCCTGCAGATCCACACGAGGGGCATGCCTATTGAACCGGAAATAGAAACGGAAATGAAAATAGAAACAGAGATAGAAACTGAAATAGAGATAGAAACCGAAACAAGGATAGAAACTGAAGCTGATGAAGCTGGTCTGGAGAGAGAAAAGAAAGAGAAGGTAAACAAGTATCTAAGTGAACTCGCTGAGCGGACCCAGGGGTTTGTGGGTGCAGACCTTCTGGCTCTTGTGCAGGAAGCTGCCATGCGCTGCCTCAGGGAAAACATGCCTGACCTTGACCTCGAAAAGGAAGCGATTCCGCCGGAAAGACTGGAAAAGATCGTTGTAACCAAGAAGAACTTTGAAGATGCCCTCATGGAAGCAGAACCCTCGGCTCTAAGAGAGATTTTTGTGGAAATGCCCACAGTTAACTGGGAGGACGTTGGAGGGCTGGATCAAGTAAAGCAGTCAATTATTGAGGCCGTCGAATGGCCCATTAAAAGTCCACAAAAGTTTGTTCAGATGGGTATAAAGGCTCCAAGGGGAATCCTGCTTTACGGCCCGCCGGGAACCGGGAAAACTCTCATAGCCCAGGCCGTTTCCAGGGAGTCCAACGCCAATTTCATAAGCGTCAAAGGACCGGAGATATTCTCAAAGTGGCTTGGAGAATCTGAAAAAGCTATCCGGGAAACCTTCAAGAAAGCACGACAGGTTGCTCCCTGCGTAATTTTCTTTGACGAGATTGATTCGATTGCTTCTATGCCGGGCATGGAGTCTACGGACAGTCACACCTCAGAGAGGGTGCTGAACCAGCTTCTGACAGAGATGGATGGACTTGAAACTCTCAAAGACGTCGTAGTCATCGCCGCAACCAACCGCCCTAATCTCCTGGACCCTGCAATCCTGCGGGCTGGGCGTTTTGATAGATTGGTCTTTGTAGGGTCTCCTGACCTTAGAGGCAGGCTCAAGATTTTTAAGATCCACACAAAGAATACACCCCTTGCTTCGGATGTGGATCTTGAAACCCTTGCTGATATGACTGAAGGTTATGTGGGTTCCGATATCGAATCCATCTGCAGGGAAGCTGTTATGAATGCCCTCAGGGAGAATTTCGATATAGAAAGGATTGAAATGAGGCATTTCAGGGAAGCTATGAAGAAGGTAAAGCCTACTATCACAGAAAATATTACTCAGTTCTATGAGAAGATAGAGGCTCAGTTCAAAGGAGGCCAGAAGCCCACAGAAACGGCTGGTTATATCGGCTACAGGTAAGGATTAAATGAGTAGCTCTTTAAATGAATAACTCTTTAAATAAGTAAGTCTTTAATTAGCTACTCTTTAAATAAGTAAGTCTTTAAATTAGCTACTCTTTAAATGAGTAACTCTTTAATGAGTAGCACTCTAAAAGAAAAGTTTTAAGAAAATATAGTTTCAAATGAGATAAATTCTCTAAGTGGAAAGCCAGATTAACAAATCCGCATGACACCAAGGACGGAGACACGATAGAATGTCGAAAGTATTTGCAAAGAACCTTCTCTTCAATAAGCAGGTGATGGCCACCGATGGAACAGAGATAGGAACGCTGAGCAACGTTGTAATCGAGGTTAAAGGGGGAAATATCATTGATTTGATGATCACCCCGAATCCCAACTTTGATGCTTCAAGATACAGAAAAGTAGATAGTTACATCCTTATGCCTTTCAATTCCGTAAGTGCCATTAAGGACTATATAATAGTGGACAAAATGAAAGCAAAGGCATGAATAAAATAAAGGAAGGGAGGAAACTTCCTTTCGAATTTCGCTTTCATTTTCATCCTGCTTTTCTTTTATCCTGGAAGGTTCTTCTCTCCGTGCTATTCTATATCTGGAAATACTTTTCTAATCCCAGCTTATTTTTATCCAGGGGAATTTTTCTTTTAATTCAGGACTTTTTAGTTCAGGACTTTTTAGTTCAGGGCTTTTGATTCAGGACTTTTTAATTATGTAAATTTATTTCCGAATATCGAGCAACTTAAAAACGGCAAAAGCGTATACCTTCTGGAGTACTACTGAGGCACAACAGCAACCGCGTCCATTTCTACCAGGAAATCCGGGTTCGCCAATCCCAACACGAACATGAGGGTGATGGCCGGTGGGTTAGGTCTGCGGCCCCATATTTGCCGGAATACTTCAAAGGCCGGCTGAAGGGGTTGTCCCTGGACTACATACACATTCCACTTGATAATATGCTCCAATTCAGCACCACCAGCTTTCAGTGCCGCTTGCAGGTTAGCTAAAATTTGTTCCGTCTGTTGTTTGATGTCGCCTTTTCCAACGATTGCTCCAGAGGCATCTACCGCATCTTGCCCCCCGATGTAAATCGTTTTTACGTGACCGGTTACGATAATTACGTTGGTGAATGCCGGGTTTTTGGACAAACCGTCGGGATTAATGTGCAGAACCTGTCCGTGAGTTAAATTAGTCATCCTTGAAATCCTCCCATTAAATCCTCCCGTTATATGTATTCTACCGCACAAGGAAAATCACAAATGATTTTGTTCTTTTGCGGCAATTCTGCTTAATTTCTAAGTGCACGGCAGTGGGTACGATAATAATTTACTTGACCTTGTCGAGATAGCTTAATATCCCCCATGGCCATCCCCATTGACCTTTTAGGTATTTGGGTCTTCGCTGAATTTG
>Ga0105091_10000469_pt1 | contig 16976 bp, 14 predicted proteins | sample PPLLak1March2015_FD_87022 | JGI IMG/M metagenome (GOLD analysis project Ga0105091, IMG submission 87022) | Freshwater sediment microbial communities from Prairie Pothole Lake near Jamestown, North Dakota, USA - PPLs Lake P7 Core (1) Depth... | ecosystem: Environmental > Aquatic > Freshwater >... | reverse complement strand
GTATTATTCCACCACCACCGGTCGGGTAAGCCGGCTGCGGACCAGGCTGCTGCGGCCCCGGCTTCGCGCCGTTGTCGCCGCCCTTGCCGCCCTGCGCCTTGGGATCGGCTCCAGCCCCTTGGCCGGCGCCGCCGGGCTGCGGCGGACCACTCGGCTGAGGCTGGTTTTGCGCCGCAATCGACGGCATTCCGGCCTTGTAGAGGTCTTCGATGTTGATATCGAGCAGGTCGGCGTACTTCTTGGCCAGCGGCTTGGGGGAGACGCCGGGGATCTGGAGCACGTAGGGCGCGGCGCGCTCCAGGTTGGCGAGTTCAGCCGCCTTGTTCGGGCGGCCAGAGCTTCCAGCCTCGATCTCCAGCTCCAGGTCTTTTGCGATCATCTCGCGCGTCGGGCGGGTGTCGGGCCAGACAGCGCCGGGTCCGCAGATCTCGACTACGGTTTCCCTCTCAAGCTCCAGCATCATCAGGTGGCCGACCGCCTTGGCCAGCTCACCCAGGAAGTCGTCCAGCTCGTCGACATTGTCGGCCTGCCCAGCGCTGCGCGCGCTCTCGGCGATCGAGTTCTCGGTGGCGGTGCCGCCAGACGGCGTGCCCATCGATGCTTCAGACGAGCCGACCGAGCGCAGGATATCCTTGTGGTGCTCCTCGACCTGGTACTGGTTCGGGTCGATGCCGGTGTGGTCAAACTTTTGGATCTTCTTCGCCACGTCCTCGCCTGGCTGCATGCCGGCCAGCTCGATGATCGCATGCGCCTCGGACTGCGCGATCTTGCGCTTGTCTTCGTCCTCCAGCGCCCCTGTAGGGGTGATGTACTTGGGCCGGTTGGCGTTGCGGTGCTCACGCAGACCTTGGCGCGCACGGTTCACGTCTTTTTGCGGATGCCGCATCAGCCAGGCGTCACTCGGCGGGAACTTCTCTTCCTCGGATTCCACCTCGTTGAAAACCAGCGGGAACAGGTTCCAAAACCGCTCCAGTTTAACAGACGGCTCCTGTGGCTCTGAAATAAAATCCGGATAGCCTTCCGCGATGACGAGTTGTTGATGGTTCTGCTCGTCGAAAATCTCATAGATGCAGACCTCGGAACCTTGCCGATTTTTGCGCTGCTGCTTGCCGGTCTCGTCGACGCGGTAACGCTTGACGTAGTTGTCGCCGATACGAACGCCGTAGACCTCAAAGACACGTTTCGGCGTCATCAGGTATTCGCGCGCGTACCAGCGCGCACCCTCAAGCGTTTTTACATGCATAACGTCGGGATCAAGAATGATATCGCGCACCTTCGGCCAGGAGAACACCGGCCCCTCGCGGACCACCACCATCTCCTTGTTCTGCAAGTCCTGCAGATTGAGCCTTAGCTGCTCCAGCTCGGCCTTGCCGTCGTAGATCTGGTCATCGCCGACCCGGTCCAGCGTGCTCTCGACGTTCTTGATCTTCGAGGTAATGTCCTGGATCTTCGCAGACACGTCCGGATTAGGCTCCAGGATGCGCTGGTAGCCGAGCTGGCAATAGGCCACGCCGGCGACCTTTGCCCTGCGCACCAGCGCCTTCATCTGCGACTTGAAATTCGTCGCCTGCTCGCGCGTGTAATAGTCCCAGAGGATTTCCAGTGTCTTGCCGAGCTTCTCGACCTGCTGCTCGTACTGCGAGACCTGCTTGATCTCCTCCAGCACCGCCATGTCGTTGGGATCGGGGCCGGGGACCATGACGCCCTGCGCAGCCATCTGTTGCTGCATCATGATCTTCTGGATGATGCCCTCGATCTGCTCGGTCGAGCCGTCCCACAGCGTGTACATCAGTTTCTGGCGCGGCTTGGCGGCGACGCGCGGGTCTTTGGCGTAGAGCGTGGCAACCGACTGGTTGATGTGGCGCGGGATCACCGGAACGGTGTAGCTATCGGCCGCGATCCACTCTTTGTCCGCTCCCGCGAAAGCCAGCTGCTCGCACTCGCGGGTGCGCTTGAAGAACTTCTCCCAGGCTTTCTTCGCGTCCTTGATCTTGTCTTCCCATTCCTTGATCAGCTCGGAGCGCGCGGGATCGACCTCGGGAATGTCGTCCCACGACGGCTTCTTCTCGGGCTGCGCCGCCATCGCCATGGCGGGATCGGCCAGGCGGGGGTCCACCGGGGGCATCGCTTCGCCGCCATACACGTCAGACATCGCGCGGCTCCTGTCGCAGCTTGCCGCTGTCTTCGCGGGGCATGTCGAAGATCAAACGCATCCCCTTGTAGAAGACATCGTCCGGCGCCTCGACTGTCTTTTCAGGCAGCTTGTACGGCTTGCCGTTTTTATCGACCCCGCCGCCGCCAGTCCTGATCTTCATCACCAGCCTCGCATCTTGAGCCGGTCACCATTGCGGGCGCGGGCCTGGGCGTTCTGCAGAATCCACTGGATCGAGCCGCTCGGATGCTTGTCCAGCGGGATGGACCGAAGAACGGGTTTGACTTCCTTGTTCAGCCCCATGCCGATATGCGCCAGCCAGTCGACGAAGTCGTCGTTGGCGCCGGCCGGGAAGCGCAACATCTGCGCTCGCGCGGTCGGCCACCAGGGGGCACGGCGCGGGAAGCGCACTTTGCGCATGCGCATGCGGCCCTGGATCGACCTGGCGCGCAGCGACTTGTCTTTTGACGGCGTGACCGCGTCGACAGAGGTATAGATCCGCTCCTCGCGCATGCGCTTGTAGAGGAACGGGCCGAACGACTTGCTGATCAGCTCGCTCTCCATCCACCAGAGTAGCGGCTTGTGCCGCTGGAACTGGAGCAGCATCTCCTCGACCGTCTGGTCGGTCTCCATGCGGTCCCAGACCAGGTCCGGCAGCACCCAGATATCGTCGTTCTCGTCGACACCGATGCAGCCGAGGACCGTGTAGTCGCGTCCTTGCGCCTTGGAAACCGCGTGATCCGACGCGCCGTACTTGCGCAGCGTTTTGGGGAGTTCCTCTGTCTCGTATTCAACGATGTCTTCTGAGCGGAAGTAGCTGCCGTCGTCCGGAGACGGCTTGCCCATGCGCAGCGCCGAGAAGCCGACTGGATCGTTGTGCTTGGCTTCGGCCAGGAACGTGAGCGGGAATTTCTCTTCCCAGAGAGACGCCATCGGCCGGGTGCCGAACTCGCGCACCACGATGGGGTGCGTCTGCACCTCAAGCTTGAGCTGGAGCGCGTCGGCGAGCTTCTGCTCGGTGACGACCGCCGGGATGTTGAAATACTGCCAGTTGTCCTCGATGCCGGCATAACCACCGTCAGAGACAGGTCTTTTTCGACCTGGGTGGTCTGGATCGCAGAGCCTCCCGATCAGGTCGTCTTCGTGCCAGCGCGTATGCACCACGACTATCGGCGTCTTGCCGTGGCAGCGCGTGAACACCACACGATTGAACCACTTCCAGATCTTATCGCGATACGCGGCGCTCATCGCGTCTTCGTCGTTGCGGATCGGGTCGTCCACGAAGAAGAAATCAGCGGGCTTTCCGGTCCCGCTTCCACCCACACCGACGAAAGCAAGCTTGCCCCGTTGCTTGGTGATAAGCAGATCCTTTGCCTGTCCGCCCCTATCCAGCGCGTAGTCCGGAAAGACCTGCTTGTAGCCAGAACTATTGATGAGCTGCCGGACATCGTCGCCGAACTCATTGGCGAAATCCTGGTTGTATGCGCCAACCATGACGTGTCTTCTTGGATCTCTGCCCGAGATCCAGGCGGGGCCGCCGCGCGTGAGCACCTGGCTCTTGCCGGTCTGCGGTGAGATCGAGACGGCGACGCGCTTCATGTCGCCGCGCTCGACCTTCTCGATGATCTCGCAGAGCAGCCGCGCTTGCGGCGTGGTGGTGTAGAGCGACTGCGTCACATCATCCAGCGCGTTGGGGTCCGGCATGGTGAGCTTCATGAACGGCAGCAGCTTGTCTTTTGCGTCTTTCAACGCCAGCAGCCGGCGGGCTGCGTGGAGCAGCTCGTGCTTGCCGGCGTTTGTGCTGTCTGCGCGCATCAAAAGCCCTGGTCGGTGATCACTTCGATCGAGAAGATCGGCCGCAGCCCTGCCGCTGCCGCGCTGGTGTCGGTCATGCTCGGGCGGAAGTTGCCCGGTGCCCACAGCGCCTCGGTCATCCCCGGCAGCGCGTCGGCGTGGGCCGTGGCAGTGTTCGACCACGAGCTGACCGGATAGGTGCCGGCCGTCGCGTCGAACGTGCGCGTGCCGAGCCTCTTCAGGTCGATGGTCGGCGCCCACGTCGTGTTGGAATAGTCAGACATCTTGATCATGCCGCTTACACTGACATTCAACGCCAGCGTCACCGCGCCGGGGAACGTCGTTCCGTCCGCCACCTGCGTCACGATCACCACGATCTTCTTCACCCGGCCCCAGACTTGCCAATACTCGCCCGCCGCGACCGAGCCGTCGTAAGTGCGCTTGCTGTAGGAGTAGAGCGGCAGTCCAGCCGCGCCGGAGTTCGACAAGTCGACCACCTCCGGACAGCCCGTCACACTGGTGAACGTGCAGATAGGCGCCGGGTGCATGACGAACGACAACTTGTGCCCGCTGCGCGATGGCCACGTACCGCTCATTGTCGTGGTCACCAGCGCATCGCTGCCACTTTGCACCACATTGGTGATCCTGAAGGAACCGATCTTCTCGCCCGTGGCGCTGTCCCGCAGGAATACCCGGCCATTGGTCACGGGCCACAACGCAGTGTAGATTTCGCCCCCGCTCAGCACGGCCCCCAACGGAATGGTGATAACACCGCTCGACATGCCCCAGTCGACATTGACGCCGTTGCCGCTGCCGTTCTTTCCGGGGATCAAGTATCCACTCTCATGCGTCGTAACGGCGCCGAAATAACGTATCTGGCTGTCGCTGACGATCAGCTCGTTGGCGTAGCCGTAATCACACCCCGGCGAAATCACACCAATCCCGCTTATCGTGCCAACCGTGCTCCCGTTGCGGATCGTGAGTTTCCACGGTGTTCCTGTAACCGACAGGCGAATATCTGTGTTGTCGAGAATGCAATTCGTTATACATGTGCTCTGGAACCTGAGCGCATTCCAGTCGCAACCGTTGAACGTGGCCGAGGTCACGATCTTGTCGACCTCCATTGAGCATTCGACACCCAAACAATTGTTGAACACGATGTTTTGCAGCATCGTGGCGTGCGGGCCGAATATGCTCTCAAACACACAAGAGTTCATCGTCACGTTCAGCCCCGAAACTCCGCTCTGGGCATGATGCGCGATAGTCAGGTTGTTGATCACAGTCGTGTGGTCAAATCGCGGGTCCATCGCATAGAGCGTAGCAGGACCACCGGATGTCAAATCACCGGGTGGCCCGTAGAACAACGGCCACGTCGACAGGTACGCATTCACCAGCGGTGTCACAAACGTGATCTTGCCGTAAGTCGGGCTTCCCGTGTCGCTGTCGATGGCGGCAATCTTCAGATACTCGAATAACTGATGGTTGGTTGGATATCCGCCTATTTGCAGGCCAAAACCCGTCATCATGGCATATTGGCCAACGAAGAACCTCGACACCTCGGACGGCGTGAGCAGTGTTACCGACGTGGCGCCGGCAGATACCGATGCGGTGTAGCCGTGATGAGTGCCGCCGCCCTGCTGTCCCCACGACCCTAAAGAGAACGCGCCACCGCACAGCGTTGCGCCAGCGGCGTTGACTGTGATGTTCCTGATGCCGCCAAACACCGCCTCGAAATTGCCGCTGGAGATCAGGTAGTTTCCAGCCGGGATAGTCAACGTGACCGTCTGTCCCTGAAAATCATTCCTGAACCTGGTGAACGCTCCGTCCACAGAGCCGTGATGCTCCGCAATCGACTCTCCGTTGTTTGTAGTCGCCCACGACACGATCACGTCCGGCTCAGACGAAAGCGGCAAGGTGCAATTGGCGCCCAGCGTGATGGTCGAGCTGTTCGTCCATCCCGTGATCGTCGTGCGCAGCATAGTGCCGCCGCCAGCTTCGGGAATAGTGGGATGACTTCCGGCCTTGCCTACCACAATCCATTTGCCGATGTATTCTGACCCCAAGGTGGCTGACGGCCAGATCGCGGTTGCAGACGTGAGTACATTCGTCGTGATGCTCAGCGTCGCCTGCGCCCACTGAGCATCACCAACGGCGCCGTAGTCCGTGACGATGTTTTTCGTCGTGCCAACGGCGCCTCCCCCGCCCCAGTTGGAGAAGCCGGAAGGTGCCGACGCCGCATACGTGGTGGCGCCGAAGTTGGCCGTGGTGACGTGACTTGTCGTCGCGCTACTGCGGGCATGATTGACATACGGAAAGAAGGTTACGCCGTTCATCAGCGCGTTGATCGTCAAGCCGCCAGTGTTCGTCGCCGGGTTTGCCGTGCCGCTGTTGTTCCAGTTGCCCGCCGTACCACCCGTAATAACGCGGAACCATACACGACGGTTATCCAGATCGACCGCCATGCCGACAGTGCTGCCGACAGGACACGCGGCAAGCGTTCCGAGAGGAGCACCGGTCGTGTAATCGTAGACACTACCGTCAAAGTTCATGATAAATTGGGGATCAGCGCCACCTCCTTGCGCGACATCAGTGAGTGACTTGGTCGCGTTGGCGCACCCAATACCGCAATACGGGTCGTATCCTGCGGTTATGACATTGAGAGTGACCTCACAATAATACTTGCCGGTCGATGCACTCGCCGTGGCACGAGCTGCCGACCCGACGAACGATGGATCTGTTCCCGTCGTGACAACAAGGTTGCCGCCCGACAGCGTGATGCCGCTGTCCTTGTCGCTCGGGTTCCACGCTGCGCTGGCGCTTTCGGTGACATCCAGCACCACCACGGTGAACGCCTTGTTCGCCGCCGCTGGCGTCAAACCGGAGACGCTCACCGTTACCGAGTGCGTCGCGGCCGTCTCATAGTCCAGCGCCGCGTTGACCCGCAGTAACGCACCAGAGATGTTGAACTTGCCACCAGCACTATCGACCAACGCGTAGGTCGGCGAGCCGGTGTAGGTGCCGGTCACAGACAGCGTGCCAACAGTGGTATTGACCGCCGCGTCTTCGTTGACGGTCGTGCCGGTGAGCTGGATCACCGGGTCCAGTTCCAGCACGTCAGTGACCGTTATGGTAAACGACCCGTTCGCCGCACTCGGCGTGATTCCGGAGACGGCCACGGTTATGGAGTGACTGGGGGCCGTCTCGAAATCCAGCGCGCCAGCCACCGTGAGGTTGTTGCCGCTGACGGCAAACTTGCCACCAGCGCTCCCCGGCAGCGTGAAGACCGGCGTGCCGGTGTAGGCGTTCGCCACGGACAGCGTGCCGACGACCGCGCCGATGCTCGCGCTCTCGGCGATCGACGTGCCGGTGAGCACGATCACCGGCTCGACCACGTCGGTGACCAGCACGATGAACGTGCGATCACCGACCGTTGGCGTCATGCCGGTGACGTGGACCGTGATCGTGTGGAACGTCGCCGTCTCGTAATCCAGCGCCGCGTTGGTCTTCAAGGTCGTGCCGGTGATGGCGAACTTGCCACCGGCGCTGTCTGTTAAAGTAAAAGTCGGCGTGCCAGTCGCGTTGATCACGGACAGCGTGCCGACGGTCGTTCCCGTAGCAGCGGTCTCGGCCACGGTGCGACCGGTGAGCCGGATCAGCGGCCCCGACGCGTAGACCTGGTCCAGTCCGAGATAAACCGCTTCGACTGCATCACTGCCCACATAGAGCGCATCAGCCGTGTTCAGGACGGGCATCCGACTAACCTACGATCACGTACAGGATGCCAGGGTCCTTGTCGTCGATGGCGTCGTACTCGGCCTGGGTGAGCTTGATCCACGAGCACCGGCCAGGGACGGTGATCCAGTTGTTGCCGTCCCACTGGAAATCGCCGTACTGCTGGCGAGTGGTTGGAGCCACAGGAAAATACAGGGTCATTTCTTCTTCCCCTTCGCAGTCTTGCGCTTGCGCGGTTGTGGCGCTTTCGGCTCTGGCTCTGGTTCAGGCTCCGGCTCAGGCTCAGGCTCCGGTTCAGGCTCCGACTCCGGCAGATCCGCCAGCTCCAGCGGCTTGATCGCCCCTGGCGGCTTGCCGGCGCCCAGCAGCGTCGTCTGCGCCTGCAACATCGAGGCGAACGCCTGGGTCAGCGCATCGAGCTGGATCTTCACCGCGATGAAGTTCTGGTTGTTGAACGTGTCCGGAATGGCCTGCATCGCGGTCTTGATCGCGATCGCGACCTCCAGTGACGCCAGCACGCCAGCGGTGATGCGCGCGTTGGCGTCCGGCACTGGAAGAGGAGGAGGGGGCGGAGGCGGCGCAGGATCCGGCACGCCGCCATCCACCAGCCACTCGTCATATTCGATGCGATGACGATTGTCCGGGTCGGCAGGGATGTTGAGGCCGTCAATCGTGCGAATGACGAACTCACTGGCGGTGAGTTGATAATCTGCCATCACGGTAGCCTCGCATCCAACTCGATGTTTGCCACCCCATAGCCATACCCGAGCGCCGTTATGGTGATCTGCGGCCGGAACACCGAGGAGCTGGACGTGCCGGTCGTCGCAAAGGCGGAAGCGTTACTGTAAACAGGACCGCCGTAAGCAATAGCCGGCGACGCGCGCATCGGCGGCACCAATGGGACAGCGGCATAGACAAACGTGCCGGCAGAATTATACCCAGAGACTAAAAATGGGTTCCACTTCTGAAAATATCTCTGACACGTCTCCAGCTCCTGACCATACGGACGCATGGCGAACGGCGATTGCGCGGCAGTGGGAGCTTGCGTTCCAGGGAGGACAAGAAGGCCAGAGATGCGAAAGACATCCGCCGTGGACGCGACAGCATTCACTTGTCCAACCGCGCCGAGGTAGTTGGTGCTGTACCATTGCGTCGTAGTCGGAGCCAGCAACGTGCTGTACGCCCCCATCGAGAAGACGATGCTCATGCCGACGCCGTTCGTAGTGTTCCATGTCCCGTCCGTGCAGCCCGGTATGGTCACCGTCTTGTATTCCGCCGTACCAGCCACGTTCTGGGTGTAAGTAAACGCACGGCTGCGCGTGACGCTGGCATTGCGAACAACACCGGAAAACGTCCCGGTGCGCGCATGCGCCGTCCAGAAACAGATCGTGACGCTCTTTGCGGTCGAATACCCCCAGCCCAGCCGGGCCATGCGGTATCCTTCGATCTTGTGAATCCATATGGCGTAATCGCCCACCCCCAGGGTGAGCTTGGCCGTCGGGATCGTGGTGAACAAGGTACTGGAGATACCCGCTATGATCGGCGACGGCGACGTGGCGGAAGACAGCACCATGCCGCCGGAATACGTATGCTCCCAGCCGTCGATGACGGGTCCGCCTGCCGTTTGCGCCGTCGTCCCATACTGCTGGCTGACTTCCATCGACCCGTTGACTTGCATGCCGCTATACGCATACGCGTCGACGCCAGCGGCGCCGGTAAACACGCCGCCCGGATCGCTGACCACCGCCCACACGGTGCCGCTCCAGACGTACATCACGCCAGTCGAGCTGTTCCACCACAGATCGCCAGCCAGGGGCGAAGCCGGCGGCGTGGCCGCGACATGCGCGTCGCCCCTGCTCGGCTTGCCCCACTTTTGACCGTCCCAGACATAGCCCTGGGTGCTCTGGCCGATAACCGGAGAGGCGGGAAAGTCAAAAGCCATCGCGTTGCCCCGTCAGATGCATTCGTAGGCGCCAGAAAGAGTGAGGTTCTGCGTGCTCGTCATCGTCTGGTCGGCGTCATACCGGGCGGCAATCGCCGTCAAGCTGCTCGCATTGATGTGCCCAAGCCACATGAAGGCGTTGGTGTTGACCCGGCCGACCAGCGAGCCAGCCATGGCGGCGGCCTGGATCGGAAGCGTCACTGTGCTGACCTGGCCCCCGGTCGTCACGTTGATGGCGATCGACACGTGGACCGTCTTTCCGAACTTCTTGTATCTGCCGGTCGCAGTCCCGACGAAGCCGCCGGTGCCGGTCACGGTCGGCGTGTAAGCCGTCCACGCGCCAAAGGTCGCGCCGTTGATACTTCCAGCAAGCACGCCGGCCGACGCATACCACTGCACGTCATGATCCGCCGGCATCGCGATCGCGGGCCGCGTGCCGCCAGGGCCGTGGGCGCCGATAGAACCGGTCTTGAACAGGAGGCCGGTGCCCCAGTGCGTGGGGTTGGAGCCAATCGATATCGCCGCTGTCGCGTCGAACTGACCGGTTGGAGACAGTCCGCAGCCAGCACAGAGCAGAAGGCCGTAGGTGCCGCCATTCACGTCCTGGTACGGATCAGATCCAACGCGCAGGTCAACCGAATTCCGGACCTCGATCTCAAAGCAATAGGTGTTGCCGATATTCGTCGTCGCGCCAACGCTGACCCGATGCGCCTCGGTGTAGCCGGCCCATACGCTGTGATTGCCTGACGGCGCGTTGTTGATGGCGAAGTTCTCCAGCGCGCGGCCAGGGTGCCCGCCGATCGACTGCGTCGCCGTCAGGAAACCGACCTGCGGAGCGCCGCCGATCGTCACCGCGCTGTTGTGATCGGTCAACACAGCCACGGTGGCGTAATTCAAGTCAGAACTGCCGCCAGGGATGCCGATGCCGTCACCACCGTTGTAGTGAACCAGGTTGAGCTGGCTGTACCAGTCGAGATTGGTGAAGGGCGCGGGGCCGCCATCGTTCACCGTGGCCGCCCCCGAGAACGTCCGGCTTCCAAGACGACTGATGTTTGCCGCAGTGCCAAAAGACTCGGTCGTGAACGGCACATTCACCGAGGTGGCCACGGTGCCACCGGTGCCGCCATCGGTGCCATGTCCGGTGCCGTTTATGTGCACCCACTGGCCAGGGGGGCCGCCAGCATCGACGTAGTACAGATACGTGTTGCCGGTGTCGCTCTCGAACCACTGCTGCCCGTGGGTCGGAAGGGGTGGAGGACCATCCGAGACATACATCTTCGCGCCGATGGTCACGGCTTCGTTGAAATCCGCGATCAGCGACCAGTAGCCAGCAGCAAGATCAGTCGCAAAGACACCAGACTTGTGATCGACCAGGCAGAACCAGAACGCATTGTCATTAAAGACCGAATCCCCATGCACGTAGTCGTGGTCGGTCACCCACGGCGCTGGCGCGTTGAAGCCGATCTGCACTTCCTCGCGCAACTGATCGAGACCAACACTATCATTCGCCAGCTGGCCATCGTCGCGCTGGATCAGCGCGAGGTTCTGCAGGATCTCGTCGATCGTGATCTTGATCGCGTTGTACTCCGCATCGAACATCGGTGCGGGATGCGGCGCAGTCGGCGCCAGCGCCTGCTCGTTCTGAAAGTTGGTGATACGGTCGTATGGCGTTGGCTGGGGCATCGCTGGCTACCGGGGCAGGTAGCCGCTGGCGACACGGCAAATGCAGCTCAAGGCTCGTATAACAGACCTCTGGTCAGCTCGACAAGCGAACCGGCTGGCCAAGGTCGCCGATCTGATCGCCAACGCTCTTCTTCCGGCGCTGTACCAGCGGCTCTTGTGGCTTCTGCAGCATCGGCGCCGCTGCGTTGTCGAAGAGGCTACCGAGCAACAGGTCTTCGCGTCGTTGCGGCTGAAAACCAGCGGCTGCAGGCGCTCCGGCCGTGGCGGCGCTCGCTACGAGGTCCTTCCCTGGTCCCGGAACCGCCGTGCCCTCGAACTTCGCCTTCCATATGTTGGCGAAGTCGCCGGCGGACATGCTCGTGTTACCTGCGTTCAACCTTATGGCGTCGGGAGAGGTCACGTCTGCGGCCATGGCGTTCGGGTTCACCAGCAGTTTGCCAGCGCCGCCAGCGCCTTGCTGATGCGCCAGATACAACTCCCACGGTGCAGGCTCCCGGCCGAGTTGCGTCCGCAGCGTGTTGGCGTTGTCACGCACGAATCTCGCGCCGGCATCGGCATTCGCGACCGGGTCCAGCACGTCTTGGCCCTTACCGTAAGCTTTCCAGGTCTTGTCGATGAACTGAAACACGCCACGGGCACTGCTGTCCTTGTTCGCAGCGTTCGGGTCCATGTTGCTCTCGATCTGCGCGATGCGCAGCAGCGTTTCGGGCGAAACACCGTGTTTTGCGGCTGCTTCCCTGATGATCGAGGCCAGATCGGGCATTTCTGGACCTTTCAGCACTCAAAAAGGAGGGCCGGAGCAGGAAACTGCTGGACGGAGGGCTGTTCCAGCTCCGGCCGAGAGGGTGAACGCCGAGAACTCCCTCAAGCCACACGGATAGCACGGATGCGGGGGCACAAAAAGCGTCAAGAACGATCGGTTTCGGCCCAGGGGGAGGTTTGAATGGATGATGGGACCTCGAACAGCCCCGACTTTTGCAGATTTTCGAAATTTAGCGGAACGGGGTTGGCCATTAGCGATAGCATCGCATCGGGGGGTGCCGGGGGCCGGGGCATGACCCAAGGGCAGGTCTGTCTTTTGCCTATGATAACAGACACTTAACAGACACGATGGCGCAACGTTAGCTGTGCTCGGGACAGGCCACCCCTCGACATCCTGCTATCACGAGGCCCCACTAGTCGAGCACACTCAAAGGCTTAGTAGCTGCTGGCGTGCTATCTGGCGGTTGAAACTCAAGATCACGAACAGGCTTCGCTCGCGCGAATAGCTCTGTTTCCAAGCGCTCGACTAGCTGGCGCAGATCACGCGCGGGCATTTCAGACAGGCTTTCAAGCGGCTTGGAAAGGGCCATGGAAGCCTGCGAGACTAGGCCAACCCGGTCTAGCAGGTCGGATGCGGCTAGGCGACGAACGGCGGCCGGAACGTTTTCGTCGACCATCAGGGATTCGAGCGTTCGTACCGCGATCGGCGCTACCATCAAAAGGCGAGCGTTTAGCTCAGCATGCATCGCACGTTGTGAATGCGAATTGCGCAAAACTGTGCTCGGAGGAATCCCGCTAATCGCCGCAGCAGCCGCACGATCTCCGGTCGCAACAAAGGTTCGGAGGAATACCCGTTCGGCCTCCGGTATCTCCGACATTGCTAGTGCCGTTGTCATAGCGCCATTCCTAGCGCGCCAGCACGGTTTCCACAAATCACCGCACCGTCTTTCATGCCGCTTGTGTTGTCGGGAATTGTGTGTCATTTCTTGTGACGGCGCAAAGCGCCTCACAACGGAAAAACGTTAACCCCTTGATAATGCAGGAATAAATCAGATGTCACGAACGCCAACAATGCCCACCGACGAAATCGAATCGCTACTCGGCCCACGTGGATCGATGGTTGCCACCAGCCACAATCGGCCCCTCTGGCGGAAATGGTTGACGGCCAAGGGATTGCCGAGCGCATTCGCGTGCGAACTTTCCATAGAGGAAGCGCAAGACGCTTATAACGCCATTGGCGATACGGCGCTTAATGCTCTCAAGGTCCGCGCTGCTAATCCCGCGCCGCAATGGCAAGACGCCACGCCAGCAGGCTATGGCCCGGACGCTAATCCTGCCGTTCCGGCACAACGCGAAGCGCCGCAAGCTGACGTCATTCCTGTCTCTATTCCTGTCTCTATTCCTGTCTCTATTCCTGTCTCTATTCCTGCCGCTAATCCTGTCCCGGCATTGGGCAACAACCCCAATACTGCCGCCGCATTACAGATGCTAATCGCATCGTTGACCGCCAATAACAGCCTAGATGAGAATCGCGTCCGCGCCATCATGCGGGAGGAATTGCCTAACTTAGTCCCGGTGACGCGCCTTGAAATCGTGACGCCAGCAGGGATTAAAGACTGTGGATCGGAACCGCGCCACAAGCTGGTACCGACCCTTATTCAAATCCTGTCGCAGAAAATCCCCGCCGCCCTTGTTGGCCCCGCCGGTAGTGGAAAGACAACGGCCGCAGAACAGGCCGCGCATGCGCTTGATATCCCCTTTTACATTCAAGGCGCGGTGCAAGGCGCCCATGAGTTGCTTGGATTCGTGGACGCGCACGGCCGGTATCAGTCAACGCCGTTCCGACAGGCTTTTGAACATGGCGGCGCCATCTGCCTTGATGAATTGGACGCTGGTGACGCTGCTGGCGTGCTGGTGTTGAACAGCGCGCTGGCCAACGGACACATGCCGTTTCCCGATCAAACCGAACCCGTGAAGCGGCATCCTGCCTTCAACGTTATCGCGTGTCTCAACACGTACGGCACCGGCGCCGATCGCACCTACGTAGGCCGCACACAGCTAGACGGCGCGACGCTAGACCGCTTCGCGTTCCTCGCATGGGGATACGATGAGCGCTTAGAACGCGCCATTGTGGGCGCCTCTCCCGAGGACAGCCCGGCACCCCGCAAATTGCCCGCGTCGACCATGACGGCGGATGCGTGGGTAAATCGCGTGCAAGCTCTCAGGAGCGGCGCAGCGAAGGAAAAGGCCCGCGTAGTCATCAGCCCGCGCGCTTCGCTCTACGGCGTTCGCATGATCGCTGCAGGCATGCCGCAAGCCACCATAGAAGACTGCCTCATCTGGCGCGGCATGGACGCGGACCTGCGTCGCCGCATCGAATCCGCCGCAAGCCTCTAAGGGGATTAAAGACAATGGCACAGAAGTTTGAAAAACACGGCGACAACCTCGCGTTGGAAAGCGTAATCCCCACACCGAAACAAGCGTCGGTCTTTATGTCTTATTGGTCCACCCCCGAGGCCATGGCCACGCATGTCGCGACCATGGGTGATGGTTACGGCAATTGGCACCGCACGGCGTGGACCAACGACAAAGAGTTTACCGGCACGAAGAACATGGCGGAAGCCATCAGCCTTTGCCGCAATGGCTGGCCGGTTGGCGCCGCCCGCGCGGAACGGCTGCGCGATCAAATCAACGCCGCTAATCCTACCGGCCCACGCGTGGTCAAATGGGATGTAGCTGGCGCGGTGGCGAGCGTACCGCGCGCGCTGTCCGGCAATCCCTTGAACATGCGCCGCGTCGACACCGCTAAACTCCGGCGCAAGCCCATAATCACGCTACTGTCGGATATGAGCGTTAACGCCAACATATCAGCCGACGCACTTACTAATCGCGCGGCCGTTGTCGCGGCCGTTGTCGACGCTACCGAGGCAGCAGGCTTCGCATGCGAGGTGATCACGTTCCAATGCATTAGCGGCAATCGCAGCAGTCTCGGAGAAGTCACAGCAGTGACAGTGAAAGAATCCCATGCGCCAGCAGACATTGGCCGCATGGCGTTTGCTCTCGGTCATGCGAGTTTCTTTCGTCGCATTTCATGGGCAACGTTCACACAATCCACGTTCACTAAACCGCTAGGCCCCGGGCTCGGGAGCGCCGCGCAGATTGATCAGAAAACCGCCAACGAACGCGGCGCATACGTCCTCCCCTCTGCTGGCGCTAATCAGAACGCGTTCGCGACAGAAGCGCGCGCCGCGACAGACGGCCTCGCATTTTTGATCAAAGCATTGCGCCAGCAGGATTGTCCCGCGTTCCCGTTGGTCGACGCTGCAGCCTAGGCCGCATTGCAGCCTATGCCCCCGACGCGACCACGTGGAAGCCGGAGGGGCATAAGCGGCAATGTTGCCGAACTGGAGAACGCCAAATGACAATCGCCGACAGCCTCGCAAGCATCATGGGGCACACCTCGCATTGCGTCCTTCGTTCGATCCGCTCGATTGAGCATGCGGCTTTATCTGTCTTGTAAATCCATAAACCAACTGGAGAAGCAACGATGATTAGTTTTGTACGTGGTGGCAAGCCCGCTCGCGCGCCGGAGTTAGTCGCGCATGTGACTGCACGTGGTGCGCATGATGTCGCGGTCTATCTTGACGGCATTATTGACGGACTAGACGTTCCAAACATCGAAGAGTGGAAAGAGGTACGCGATGCGCTTTATGCGCTGAGCAACGACACTGATCAAATCCGAACTCGAGAAGAACGCAACACTAAACCGGAGAACGCCACCATGACGCAATCGACCGAACAAACCATGATAGCCGCACACAAGGCGGGAAATGGATGGCTGTTCACCATAGAGGAGGAAGTCACATGGGGCTAATCATCATTGGGATCACTCTGCTGACCCTACAATTCGCTTTGCTCGCATCCGCCATGTTCACAGGGGAGGAATAGCCATGACTTGGAAGGTCGAAGTACAAGCCGACAATACCGGAACCTGGGCCGGCAACGCGTTGCGCTTTGAATACGAACTAATCGCTAGGCAATACGCGCGTGATCTCATGTCCCGATGGACGGCTGTGCGCGATTACCGGATTGTCGAAGTCGATGACCCGGTGAACGAATCAACTACCAGTCCGCCCACCGAATGATCCGACTCCTATTGCTCATCCTCCCCCGCATCGGCGCCGCGCTGCTGGCCATCGCCATCGGCGCATGCGTCCTCATCCGCTAAACCATCGAAAGGAAAACCTATGCTCACCATTGCTGGCGGAATCGTTCTCGCCGTTCTCGCCTTGCTGTTCTTCCCGCTGTTGCTCCGAGGCGCCGCCTTTGGCGCTCTTGGCGCATGCGTTCTCGCCGTTATCGTTCTCGCATGGTTGGCGGGTTGACGGCGAACCCGCTACTATTGAAACCGTTACCTGCAGACCTTGACCGGGGCGCGTTGCCCCGGTCTTTTTGCGTTAGCGTGTTAGGCTGGCCTAACAGCCTTGCCGCAGCGTCAGCTTCCCCTGCGGAACCTTCCCTTGCGTCAGGTCCCAGTTCCCGCCCCTACCTCCCCGCCAGGGGCTGGCCAACAAGTTGCCGCTGCATCTTTTAATGTATTGTCGGCATTTTCCAAAATTCTCTGGGAAATTCCCTGGCAAGTTTTCGATTTGGCCCAGCGTTTTTAGTTTTGATTTCGGGACTTCTGGCAGAAAGACAATATTCCAGCGGGCTGTTCGGGGCGCATTGTTTCCCAGATACTACGTTGCCGTAGACAAGCCACCCCTCGGTTTTCGTCTTTTACTTGAAGCCGCTTGCCACTTCGCTGGATCTGCCCCGTCCAGCCTGAGAACATCTATCTTCTCGTCTGTCAGGTTGTCGAGGATCGCCGCGCGCAGCGCCACGCCCCATCGGTTCAGCCGCCAGAGGATC
>Ga0105091_10000467_pt1 | contig 16987 bp, 16 predicted proteins | sample PPLLak1March2015_FD_87022 | JGI IMG/M metagenome (GOLD analysis project Ga0105091, IMG submission 87022) | Freshwater sediment microbial communities from Prairie Pothole Lake near Jamestown, North Dakota, USA - PPLs Lake P7 Core (1) Depth... | ecosystem: Environmental > Aquatic > Freshwater >... | reverse complement strand
GCGCGCTGTCGGGGGACTGGCGGCGCATCGGGGGGAACCTGGAACTCGTCGCGGCGCTCGCGGTCAACGTGCCCGGCTTCCCGATCCCCCGCACCCGCACCGCCGTGCAGCGCGGGGAGCAGACGGCGTTGGTGGCGTCGGGCATCGTCGCCCCGCTGCCCGCGACGTCGCTCGTGGACGCGCGGATCATCGCCCGGCAGGTGCTCGCCGTGCTCGACCGGCGCGGCAAGGTCGACAGGCTGGCGCGCCGGATGGGCCGGGACAGGGCGTCGCGGATGGCTGCTGCGGCGGCACGGATCGAGAGGGGCTAGGGGTGGCGTGCAACTGCGGAGGCAAGAAGCGAGTCTCCTACCAGGTCAAGTTCAGGGACGGGCGGCAGGAGACCTTCGTGTCCTCTGCCGACGCGAGCAACGCCATCCGAGCGGCGGGTGGCGGAACGATGAAGGCGGTGCCAGTCAAGTGAGCAACGAAGCCCTCCTGTGGATCATCCTCGGGGTCGCGGTCCTGATCCTGGTGCTCATCGCGGTCGGGCGGTTCCGGCCCTGACCCCTGAGGAACGGCGGCGCGTGCTCGCGGTCATCGCCAGCGCGCTCGTGGTGGTGGCACTGATCTGGGTGGTGGCGGCGATGGTGTGACCCACGCCTCACTGGCTCAGTTTGTCCCCACCACGGTCTGTGTGTATAGTCGTAGACAGCACGACAACGACCCGCCAACCACACCAAGGAGCCACCCCATGTCCTACCTCGCCGACGCCCACCGCGAGTGGCACTACGTCAACGGTGCCTACAACTCCAACTGCCCGCTCGACTGCGGTGCCATGTCCCCCGAGGCCCGCGCCGCCGAGGACGCCATGATGGCCGAGGCGTACCTCATCGAGGAGGAGGGCGCGGTTCCCACCATCCGCTGCGCCCACTGCAAGGGCCGCCACGTCACCGTCGACATGGTGCGGGTCTGCGCCGCCTGACCAGCCCGGGGGGCGCGAACTTGTGTCGCGCCCCCTCCGCATGTATAGTCGTAGACACAACGACCCGCCAACCAAGGAGACACCATGACCGCCTTCATCTACCAGTGCCCGACCTGCGACGGCGCAGGCGAGACCGTCATCAACATCGACCCCGCCGACCCCGCCTCCGGCGACTACGCCGAGTGCTCGCTCTGCCAGGGCGACGGCAGCGTCACCCTCGCCCAGATCGAGGCCCACGACCAGGCCGAGGCCGACCGCGCCGACGACCACGCCCAGGTGTACGAGGTGCCCACCCGCACCCTCGTCCCGCTGCCCGACACCGACGTCCACCCGGACGTCACCCTCGCCGCCGACCTGACCGCGCTGTACGGCCCGTGGGAGGCTGCCGCGCTGCTCGCCTCCGAGCCGCCCTTCTGAGACGCTCCCGGGGAGCGGGCACCACGCCCGCTCCCCGACCCGCATGGAGGAAGCATGAGCAGCATGGACTGGACCCGCAACCAGCCGGGCGACTACTACGGCGAAGGCGTCGGGCTCACCGCCCGCGTCTGGCGCACCTCCGAGTCCCCGCCCGAGTGGCAGTGGGCCACGTACGACGTCGCGCCCGGTGTCGGTCTGCTCGCATCGGGGTCTGAGACCACGATGAACGCGGCGTGTGCGGCTGCCGAGGAGTCCGCGCACGTCTCCACCGACGAGGGTGGCCCGACCCCGCACGTCCCCGGCGACCACGACCCGGGCATCGTCGGGGAGCACGAGGGCGGCTCCCCCGTCCCACACCCGGGCGTGCACTTCGACCCACCACCCGAGGGCCACGTCCCCGTCGTGCCCGACACCTTCGTGCCCATCACCGAACCCGGCGGCGGGCAGGCTGCCGACACCCGGGCGCGGAACTCTCAGTAGGCGAGTGCTAGCACTGCTCTGGCGCGCGCTCTCGTGGCGGGCCTACGGTGCGCTTGATCGTTCACGCTGCTGGCACCTCAGGCCGGGCGGGACGCCGACGTGCTGGCCGTAGGCCGACGGACGGACTCCAACCCCGAGAACATCGCCACGAAAGGCAGCCTGAGATGGACCCGTTCGAGTACCCGGAGGACTTGACCGCCCTCGACCCCGACGCTCTCGCCACTGCCGAGGAGGCAGCGCTCGCGGAGTTCGACCGGCTGCGTGCCCTGGGCGACGACATCACGGACGAGCAGATCGAGGAGATGGAGCGCCTCGCCGCGCACGTCGCCGCCATCCGCGCCGAGGGTGAGGCCCGCGTCCAGGCTGCCGCCGACCGCCAGGCGCGTGTCGAGGCTGCGGCTGCGTCGCTGTCGACGGAGCCCCCCGAGGAGGAGCCCGCCGAGGAAGGCGAGGAGGAGGGCGAGGGCGACGAGGACGAGGAGGAGCCCACCGCCGAGGGCAGCGCCGAGGCCGAGGAGCAGGACCCGGTGCCCGTCACCGCGTCCGCCCGCCGCCCGCAGTCGCTCGTCCGCCGCACGCCCAAGCAGGCCGTGGTCCGGCCCGCGAACTCTCGCCGCGCCGCCGTGCTCACCGCCGCCGCCGACGTGCAGGGCTTCGCCGCCTCCCAGCGTCTCGCCGACCTGACCGAGGTCGCCAAGGCGTTCGCGGCCCGCTCCAAGGGGCTCCCGCAGACCCGCATCGGCGGCAAGGACGGCACCCGGCTCCAGTACGCGGTGGCGTCGCTGTCGCGTGGCCTGGGCTCCTACGACGGGCTCTCCATCACCAACCCGAAGTGGGGCGGTGACGAGCAGGCGCTGGTGGCGGCTGCTGCGAAGGAGGCCCGGCTGCCGGGCGGCTCGCTGGTCGCGGCGGGTGGCTGGTGTGCCCCGTCCGAGACCATCTACGACCTGTGCGAGAACCGGGCGTCGCTCGACGGCCTGTGGGACGTGCCCGAGATCAACGTCTCCCGGGGCGGCATCCGCTACACCAAGGGCCCCGACTTCACCTCCATGTTCGACAACGGGTTCTGGCTGACCGAGGCCGAGATCATCGCGGGCACGTTGAAGACCTGCGTGGAGATCACCTGCCCGCCGTTCGTGGAGATTCGTCTCGACGCCGTGGGCATCTGCATCAAGGCCCCGATCCTCACCAACACCGCCTACCCGGAACTGGTGCGGGCGTGGATCGAGGGGACGCTCATCGGCCAGCAGGACGCGGTGTCTGCCGCGCTGCTCCAGAAGGCTGCGGCGTCGGCGGGTGCTGCGGTCGCGGTCGGCGGCGCGGGGACGTCGGTGTCCCACGACACGCTCACCGCGCTGGAACTCGTCGGGGAGGGCATGCGGCAGCGCGAGCACATGGCCTTCAACGAGTCCGTCGAGGTCGTGCTCCCCGTGTGGATGCGGTCCGCGATCAAGGCCGACCTCGCGGTGCGCACCGGCCAGCCTGCCCCGCTCGTCTCCAACGAGCAGGTCCAGTCGCACTTCGCCAACCGGGGCCTGCGGGTCCAGTGGGTCTACAACTGGGAGCCGCTCACGGTCGACGCCAACGGGGTCGCCACCGCGTACCCGACCAACGTGGACGCGCTCGTCTACCCGGCGGGCACGTTCGTGAAGGGCACCGAGGACGTCATCAGCCTGGACACCGTGTACGACTCGACCGACCTGCTCTCCAACATGTATACGGCGGCGTTCGTGGAGGAGGGGGTGCTGCTCGCGGAGACCTGCGGCAGCGCTGCTCTCGTCACGCTCCCGGTCTGCGTCAACGGGCGGACCGGCGCGGCTGACATCGTGGAGTGCTTCCCCGAGGCTGGAGTCTGAGGCCGGGCGGGCCGGAGGGCTCCCGACAGCCCTCCGGCCCACCTACTAGCCAGGACCAGCAGCAGGGAGACAGGAGCAGCAGATGATTACCGTGGAGCCGCCCCCGCCCACCCCGTACCGCTACGGGCTGCTGGAAGCCGCGACCGTCGCCACCCCCGCTGACCCGCACGCCTTCATGGGCGTCCAGTTCCAGCCCGAGTGCGGCATCGCCCACCTCACCCCGGGCGCGTGCATGCCCTACGACCTCGCGGACTCCGACGTCGGGCCGGTGACGGTCAACGTGGGCACCACCCGCAACGCCGCCCTGAACGGCACTGTGGGCGAGGCCGGGGACTACGTGATCGACTGGGGCGACGGCACGACCACGGTCGGCTCGACGCTCACGGGCCGGTCCCACACGTACACCGCCGACGGCACTTACACGGTCACCGTCGACGGACCCAACGGCTACTACGCGTCCCTGGGTGGCGTGGTCGTCACCAACGGCGCAGCCACCGGCCCCTTCACCACCACCGCCTACGACACCTCCCCGGCCACGAAGGTCGTGGACACGGGCAGGGAACTGGTGGAGGTGGAGCCGTTCGCCGTCTACCGGCTGCACCAGTGCCAGGCTGTCGGCGGGCTCGCGGACGCGGAGACTCGCGCCACCCGGGCCTTCGAGTTGGCCGAGGGTCGTGCCGTCGAGGAGTGGTTCGCCCGCTTCCTCTCCACCAACCCTGCCGCCGTGGACCTGACCCCTGCCTCCGGCGCGGTGCACCCGGCGAACGGGCTGGCGCTGCTGGAAGGGGTCGCCGCCGACGACTACGGGGGCGTGCCTGTCATCCACGCCTCCCGTGGGCTCGTCACCATCCTCGACGGCCTCAACCTCGTGGAGCGGCAGGGCGGGCACATCGAGACCATCCTCGGCTCGCTGGTCGCGGCGGGCGGCGGGTACTCCGAGGCGCTCGTCGGGCCAAACGGCGAGGCCACCGACCCGGGTGCGGCGTGGCTGTACGTCACCGGGCGGGTGTTCGTGTGGCGCGGTGCCGTGCTCACCACCGAGCCGGTGCTCGACCTGTCTCCGCCCACCAACGTGTTCAGCATCCTCGCGGAGCGGCCCTACCTCGTCGCCACCGAGTGCATCATCTTCGCCGTGCAGGTCGACCTGTCGATGTGCTGCGCCGGGACCGGCGGGGTCGTCGCGGACCCGGCGTCCGGCGACGACCTGCCGGTGCTCGACACGGGCACCGACACCATCGAAGGCCCGGGCGGCACGTGGACCCCGCCCGCGTCCGGCAACCTGCGCGCGGTCACGGTGACGGTGACGTCGGGCAGTGTCGAGGTCGACGGCGACGAGGTGACGGCACCCAACTCCGTGTCCTTCGCTGCTGCTCGCGGTGAGGACCTGGACGCGCCGACCGTGACCGCCGACGACGACAACGACCGTGCCGTGGTGTCGTGGGTGGTGGCTCCGTGACCCCGGACGAGACGTACGTCCACGGACGCGACCCGGCGACGGCGCGTGCGCTGCTCGCTGCTGCCGCGTCGCTGGGTCTGTCCAAGCACGTCGTCCTCACCACCGACGGGGGCTTCATCGTCCCCGACAAGGTGTGGGACGTCGCCGAGGCTGCGCTGTCTGCCCCCGACCCGGAGGCAGTGTTCTGAGATGTTCCGCCCGATGAAGGAGATGCCCTGATGTCCGGTCGATGCTTCCCGCTCGTGGGTGGTCGGGTGATGCGGGTGACGCGCCTCGACCGCTGCGGTGCCCCCGTCTACGGCCCCTGCTCTCGCGTGGTGTCGGACGGCTTCGTGTCCGTCGCCACCACCTCCAACGTGGACGAGGGCGACACCATCGAACTGCGGAACGCCAACGGCAAGATGTGCGTCCGCCACCAGCCCGCCCCCACCACGTCCGGCTTCACCGTCGAGGTCAACTTCTGCCAGGTCGACCCCGACCTGTTCGCGCTCATCACCGGCCAGCGCACCGTCCACGACCCGCTCACGGGGGACACCATCGGCTTCCGGGTCAACGTGGACGTCTCCGTGGACGACTTCGGCTGGGCGTTGGAGGTCTGGTCGACGGTGCCCGGCGAGGTGTGCGAGCCCGGCTCCGAGGGCAACTACGGCTACGTCCTCTACCCGTTCCTGGGTGGCGGCACGTTCGGTGACTTCACCATCGAGAACGACGCCGTGACGTTCACGGTCACGGGCGCGACCACCAAGTCCGGCGCGGGCTGGGACGTCGGCCCCTACGACGTCACGGGCGACAGCACGTCCCCGGGTCCGCTCACCGAGGCCATCGAGAAGGGCGACCACCTGCACGTGCAGATCACCGGCGTCGCCCCGCCGGAGCCCACCTGCGGCTGCCAGCCGCTGGACGACCCGGACGCTCCCCCGGCGACGGGCGCGGACGCGGGCGACCCGGGCACCTGGACCCCGGAGCCTTCCAACCGTCCCGACGACCTCGCGGCGTTGCAGGCGGGCACGGTCACCGCCAACCCGGCGACCGCGTGGACCGCCGGGCAGCACGTGGTGCTGGAGGACGGCTCGACCGCATACTGGGACGGCACCGCGTGGGCTGCGGGAGAGGGTGCCTAGCCGCCCTCGCTCCCTCTGACCCGAGAGGTCCGCTGCTGTGGGCTACCTGACGCAAGATGAGATCGCCGCCAACGTGGCGATGCAGCACCGGGTGGCGCAAGCGTTCGCCCAGGAGTTCGTCGTCAACGGCGCGCCCCAGGACCCGATGACGCTGCGCCCCTACGACCCCGACCGCTACACGATGGAACGGCGACGCGAGTGGGCGGCGTCGCCGGGCTGGGAGGCCGCGTGGGCGTCCGCGAAGGTCACCCACCCGGAGCCCGAGTACGACCCGGGCACCGACGAGGGCGTCATCACCGACGGCATGATCCTGTCCCAGGTGCAGGCGATGCTGGCCGACGAGGAGCCGCCGCCGTGACCGTGCCCGCTGCGGAGTACCTGTGCTGGCCCATCGAGCCGGGCTGCTCGGACGAGGAGTGGCAGACCTTCACGCCCGAGGTGCAGGAGCGCGCCACCATCCTCGCCGTCGAGACGCTGCGCACCCTCACCGCCTACCGGGTGGGGGGCTGCCCCATCACCGTCCGCCCCTGCCGACAGCCGTGCACCACGCCGCCCACCTACGCCACCTACCCCGCGCCCGGCGTCGGCGGGAACGGCGGACCCGTGGACGGCTGGCACCCGGCGCTGCACTCGGGCACGTGGGTGAACATCGCGTGCGGCTGCACCACCTACGACTGCTCGTGCGGGCCGTTGCAGGAGATCGTGCTGCCCGGCGGCATCGCCCAGGTCACCGAGGTCACCCTCGACGGCGCGGCCCTCGACCCCACCGCCTACGTCGTCCACGACGGGATGCGGCTCGTCCGCATCGACGGGGGCGTGTGGCCCTCCTGCCAGGACATGACCGCCGCGCTCGACGCGGACGGCTCCTTCGGGGTCACCTACGTCACCGGCTCCCTCCCGGGACGCCTCGGGGCTATCGCGGCGGGACGGCTCGCCTATGAGTACGCCAAGGCGTGCGTCGGCGCGTCGTGTGCTCTGCCCCCGCGTGTGCGCACCGTCGCCCGGCAGGGGGTCACGCTGGAACTCGCCACCGCCGAAGGCGACCCGTGGCCCTCCGGCCTCACCGGCATCCGCGAGGTCGACGCGTTCATCCGACGTCACAACCCGCACGCCTTGAAGACCCCCTCGGCGGTCTGGTCGCCTGACGTGCGCCGACCCCGGCGGGTCCCATGACCGTCACTCCCCCGGAGCCCATCGAGGACACGAAGGTCTGGCCGCTGCTGATGCAGATGGTGGACTGCCTGTGCGCAGAACTGGCAGCCTCCCCGGGGGGCACTCCCTGCTACTGCGGGGTGGTGCCCGGGCAGGTGCCGTCGATGGACTTCTGCGACTGCCTCGACGCGTCCGCCTGCGGGATGGGCTGGGTGCGGCTCGACACCGCCTACCCCTCCACCGTGTTCCCGCAGCAGCAGACCGCCGCCCGCAACTGCCGCACCCCGCTCGCGCTCTCCATCCAGGTCGGAGTGACGCGCTGCGTCCCCGGGCTCGACGCCGCCGGGAACCCGCCGGACGCGGTGGAGCAGGCCGAGGCGGTCCGCATCCAGATGGGCGACATGCTCGCCGCCCGCCGCGCCATCGTCTGCTGCCTCGGGGACCACCCGGCGCACATGCTGGGCAGGTACACGCCCCTGGGTCCGCTGGGCAACTGCGCTGGTGGGTTCTGGGTCGCCTCCGTGCAGGTGATGTGATGGCCAACGACGTGCAGGTCCGCATCGACCAGGCCGCGCTGTCCCGGATGCTGTCCGACCCCTCCCACGCCACGGGGCGGTACATGTTCGCGCTGGGCAACCGGATCCGCAACCGCGCCATCCAGAACGCCCCCGTCGACACCGGCAGGCTGCGCTCCTCCATCACGCTCGTCGTGGAGGGCGACCCGCCCGACAGCGTGCGCATCACCGTCGGGTCGGACGTGGAGTATGCGCGCTACGTGCACGACGGCACCAGGTACATGACGGGGCGTCCGTTCCTCGTGGACGCGATGATCGCGGAGGTGGGAGCGCTGTGAGTACCGTGCCTCCTAGCACCCACCCCGCCACCCTCAGGAGCCCTCATGGCCGACCTCGACTTCACCTCCCCCGAACGCGTCATCGAGCACACGCCGTTCGTGCTGGACGGGGAGAAACTGCTAGCAGTGAAGCCCAAGGGCGGGCAGTTGCTAGCACTCGCCAAGGACGTGCGGGCGTTGCAGGCAGCCCACGACGAACTGGGCCAGGCCGAGATCATCGACCGCTTCATGGAGATGTGCATGGAGCCCGACTCGGCGGCGCGGCTGACGTCGCGGCTCACGGACCCGGAGGACGACTTCGACCTGGACACGCTCACCCTCATCATCGAGCGCTTGCAGGAGGTGTGGACGGCGCGCCCTACTGGGCCGTCCAGCGGATCGTCGCAACGGCGGCGAACAACTGGGCGGGCATCGACGGCTCGTGTGCGCTCGTCGGCGTAGACCCCGGGGGGCTGCCGCTCGACCGCTTCTGCAACGCGGTGATGGTGTGGTTCGAGGAGCGGATGGAACGGACGCCGTGGCTGGCGTTTGAGGCACGCATCAACGCGCGTCCCCCGGAGGCCGAGGTGCGGCCCATCGACGTGGAGCAGGAGGGGCAGCAGTTCATGGCCTTCCTGGGTGCGGTGACAGGTGGAGAGGGGGTGGCCCGGTGACTGAGGTGATCGGCGAGGCGGTCATCGTCGTCTCCACCGACGCCAAGTCCGTCTCGTCGGGCGCGACCGCCGCCGGGCAGTCGGCTGGCCAGGACACCGGCAAGGGCTTCAAGTCGGGCTTCATGTCGTCCATCAAGGGGCTCGCGGCTGCCGCTGGGCTGGCCGCCATCGGCACCGCCGCCGTCAAGTTCGCGGGCGACTCGCTCGCGGAGGCCCGGGAGGCCGAGAAGGTCGGCAAGACCACCGAGGCCGTCATCAAGGCGACGGGCGGCGCGGCGAAGATCAGCGCCGGGCAGGTGAGCGACCTCGCGGAGTCGCTGTCGCGGAAGTCGGGCGTGGACGACGAGGTCATCCAGACCGGCGAGAACCTGCTCCTGACCTTCAAGAACGTCCGCAACGAGGCGAGCAAGGGCAACGACATGTTCAACCAGGCCACGGCTGCTGCCGTCGACCTGAGCGCCGCCGGGTTCGGCTCCATCGAGGGCGCGTCCAAGATGCTCGGCAAGGCGCTCAACGACCCCATCGCTGGCATCTCGGCGCTGGGGCGCGCGGGGGTCACCTTCTCCGAGGACCAGAAGGAAGCCATCAAGAAGATGGTGGAGACGGGCGACACGCTCGGCGCGCAGAAGGCGATCATGAAGGAGGTGCAGTCGCAGGTCGGGGGGGTCGCGGAAGCCAACGCGTCCGCTGCGGACAAGTCCAAAGTGGCCTGGGGCAACCTCCAGGAGACCGTCGGCACTCAACTGCTGCCGATCATGGACCGGCTGTCCAACTTCTTCACCAACACCCTCGCCCCCGCTATGACGTCGGCAGTGGAGGGCATCGGTCCCCTGTTCTCCGACATCAAGGGCGACGTGGAGGCGTTCTTCACGTTCCTGGAGGACAACCAGACCACCATCACCGTCGTGGCGGGGCTCATCACGGCGCTGATGATCCCGGCGTTCATCGTGTGGGCGACGACAGCAGCGACCACAGCCGCCACCAACATCATCGCCTGGCTGACGGTGCAGGCGTCCGCCATCGCCTCCGCTGCCCTGCAAGTCGCCGCCCTGACCATGATCGGGCTGGGCTGGATCAAGACCGCCGTCCTCGCCGTCGCCAACGCGGTCATCATGGCGGGAGCGTGGCTGATCGCCCTCGGCCCCATCGGGCTCGTGATCGCAGCCATCGCGGCGATCATCGCGATCATCGTGGTGCTGTGGATGAAGAGCGAGACGTTCCGCAGCATCGTGCTCGGCGCGTGGGACGCCATCAAGGCTGGGGCGTCGGCGCTGTGGGAGGCGATCAAGGTCGCCTTCGACGCCATCGTGGGGGCCGTGCAGAAGGTCGCCTCCTGGGTCGCAGACCTGCCCGGCAAGTTCGTGTCGATGGTGTCGCGGGTGGTGTCGGCGGTGACTGGCTTCGTGTCGTCCGTGGTCGCCAAGTTCACGGAACTGGTGTCGACCGTGGTGGGCAAGGTCGCGGGCTTCGTCGTGGACATCGTCCAGTTCTACGTGTCGCTGCCGGGCAAGATCCTCAACGCCCTGGGCGACATCGGGGCCAGCATCGCCGCCAAGTTCCAGGGCATGGTCTCCAAGGTGTCGGCCTTCGTGTCTGACGTGCTCGCCTTCTTCACCGGGCTCCCGGGCAAGATCCTCAACGGGCTGGGCGACATCGGGGCGACCATCGCCGGGAAGTTCTCGGGCATCGTCGGGGCCATCTCAGACATCCCCGGCAAGATCGTCGGCGTGTTCTCGGGGCTGGCGGGGAAGATCCTCAACGCCATCGGCAGCATCGACCTGGGGTCGCTCATCAAGGGGCCGGGCAAACTCCTCAACGCGGTCGGCTTCGCGGAGGGTGGTGGGGTGCGGGGCCCGACGCTCGCCGTGGTCGGGGAGGGCGGGCCGGAACTGATGATCCCGGCGGGTCGCAACGCCAAGTGGACCCCGGGACTCGACACGGCGCTGGCGTCGGTGCTGGAGGCGCGGGGGATGCTCGCGCCCGCCCAGGGCGGCGGTCCCACGATCAACGTCACCCTGCCGACCGGCGACCCGCACGCGGCAGCGCTCGCGGTCATGGACCGGCTGGCCGCGACCGGGAGTTGGTGAGCCATGTTCAGGGGCTGGTTGCAGTACGGGGACACGGAGGTCGTCAACACCTCGCGGACCGCCGCCTACGCCGCCAACGGGATCGTGGTCCCGGGGGTGGTGGTCTCCGACTGCGCGGACTGCGACGACCTGCCTGAGGTGCTGGGGGACGAGCCCTACGACACGCCCCTCCAAGACCGTCCCCCGTGGCTGGACGACGGCAACCCGGACTCGGCGGACTTCGCGGGCTTCATTGTCCTCGACGTCACCGGGCTGGCGGGGTCCACGATGACCGCCACCGTCAACGAGCGCATCGGGGACGGGGGGATCGTGGGCTACCGGCGGGCGGCGTCTCGGACTATCGCCGTGTCCGCGCTCGCCGTGGGCCGCACCGAGCAGGGACTCGACGCGGGCATCTCGTGGCTGGCGTCGGTGCTCCACCCGCCGTGTGCGGGGGGCGACTGCCGGGGCGACGTGCTGCACATGTTCTCGGCGTGCCCGACCGCGTGCGAGGGGCAGACCGACCTCAACGCGGCGGTGGTGAACACCGACTACACCGCCTCCCCGGACCTCGTGCTCGGAGTGCCGACGACCCTCGGGCCAGTGCTGCCCGGGGTGTGTGACGACGTGACAGTCCTGTGGAACGTGACGTCACCGAGCGGCAACCAGACCGTGACCCCGGGGCTCGCGGACCCGTCCGGGCGAGTGCTGGTGACGGGCGACCCGGTGGTGGTGGGGGCGAGCGCGGTCACCGCGTCGGTGACAGTGCCGGTGACCCCCGGGTTCCCGAACGACTGGCGACCCGTGCTCACCGTCGCAGCCCCGGTGGTGGTGCAGTACCTCAACGTCCAGCACCGCCCGATCCTCACGCTGGAGGAGTGCGTGGAGCCGTACCGGCGGACGCTGCGCAACGTCACCACCATCGAAGGGCCGCTGCTCATCGAGCCGTTCGCCCCGGGCTCCGAGACCACCATCGCCCGCATCGAGTGGACGTGGGTCGCCGCCGAGCCGCACGTCTGGCAGGAGCCGGTGCCGCTGCTCACCGACGTCCCCTCCCTGGGCACCGGCCCCGTCGGCTACCAGGCACCGGGCGTGGAGTTGTCGGCGGTGACGCGGATGCCGTACGGGACGGTCGGTCCCCCCGCCACCGGCACCGTGTGCCCGCGCCCCGCGCCGTCGCTGCTCTCGTGTGCCGACAACGCCTGCTGCCCGCCGGGCGCGGCACCACCCCTCGCCCCGGTGCTCACCGACCCGTGCGTGATGAACCACTACGGCTTCTCCATCGACCGCCGCACCTTCTCCATCCCCGAGGACGTCGCGCCCGCTGGGCTGGGTGTGCTGTCGTGGGTGTTCGTCAACGACGCCAACCCGAAACTGGGTGTCCGGGTGCGCATCTGGGCGGACCCGGACCCGGACTTCGGGGTGCTGTCCGAGTGCGCGTTCAGCGAGGAGTTCACCATCGACTACCTCGGCCCCAACCACGTCCTGCACATCGACGGCCCCGGGGGGCGCGTGGACGTGCTGTGCGGTGAGGACGCGTGGGAGCAGCCCATCTGGGCCAACGCGCTCCGCAACGTGCGCGGCAACTACGGGGGGCCGTTCCACAACGGCCCCATCGGGTGCGGCAAGCGCTACCACGTCGCCGTCGACGTGCCCGTCCAGTACACCGCCACCTGCACCGGCTCCTACGTGAGCGGTGACCCTCAGGGCGCGTTGGCGTGGTCGGTGGACCTCACCAGGCGTGCCTGATGGGCGTGCTCGGCAACGGCGTCAACGAGGCGTGGCTCTACGACCAGCGCGGCGAGAAGCGTCTCGCGGCGTTGGAGAACGCGTCCGAGGTGTCGTGGTCGCGGCGGCTCAACACGATCTCCACGGCAGCGGTGCGCGTGCAGACCGGGGGCCACGGGGCCGACTGCTGCTCGGTGCTCGGGCAGGTCGCCACCTGGGGCCATTCCATCGTCGTGTTCCGCAACGGCGACCGCGTGTGGGAGGGGCCGGTGACGCGGGTGCAGTGGACGCGGGATGCGGTCACTATCGACGCCCAGGACGTGCTGGTGTGGGGGTCGCGCAAGGTGACGGCGGCGCGGCTGCTCGCCGCCCCCGGGAACTTCGCGGAGGCGGAACTGGACTACGACATCGAGCAGACCTTCCTCGGCTTCGACCCTGCCGTGCTCGCGCACAAGAAGCGGCTGGCCCCCGGAGTGGGGCCGCTGGTGACGCGGGACGTCAAGGCGTATGGCGGCTACTACGCCGACCAGTACCAGGAGATGGTCAAGGGCGGCGCGATGTTCACGACCGTGGGCCGCTCCATCGTGGTGTGGCCGAACAGCCACATCATCGGGCGCACGTCACCGCTGCTGCCCCACGACCACATGACCGCCGACGTCGAGGTCGTGGAGGACGGGTTCCGGGTGGCGACCTTCGTCGCCGCCGTCAACGACCAGCAGGTGGCGGGCACGTCGGGTGGCGCGCTCGACCCGTTCTACGGTCGCGTGGACCACGTCGTCTCCTCGGCGGGCACCGAGCCCACCACGCTCGCCGCGACCGCTCTCGCCTACCGGGAGCAGCGCTACCCCGCGCCGCTGCTCGTCAACGTGCCCGCCGGGTCCGTGCTGTCGTGTGACGCGCCGTTCGACATCAGCGAACTCGTGTGCGGAACCATCGTGCCCGTGAAGATCGACCAGGGCGGGCTGTGCAAGCGCATCGACGCCACCCAGCAGTTGTGGGGCGTGGACGTCACCTCGGGTCCGGTCGGGGAGACGGTCTCGGTCACCGTCGCGCCCGTGAGCGGGGCAGCCACATGACCTCGACGGTGGAGACGTGGATGCGGACGGTGGAGACGACTCTCACCGAGCACGACCGCCGCATCCGCACCAAGGCGGCGGCGACGTCGGGAGCCCAGGGGCCACCGGGACCACAGGGCGAGCAGGGCGAGCCCGGTCCGATGGGTCCGGCGGGACCGACGGGCGCGACCGGGGCGACGGGTCCGCAGGGACCACAAGGGATCAAGGGCGACACGGGCGCGACGGGGCCGACGGGCGCGACCGGCAACACGGGTCCGCAGGGTGCTGTCGGCCCGGCGGGTCCGACCGGCCCAGCGGGAGCCGACTCGACGGTGCCCGGCCCCGTGGGTCCGGCGGGTCCGACCGGCCCGCCGGGAGCAGACTCGACGGTCCCTGGTCCCCCGGGCGCGACCGGCCCGCAGGGACCCATCGGTCCGCAGGGGCCGCAGGGCGTCCCGGGCGCGGACTCGACGGTGCCCGGCCCGGCGGGTGGTGGCGGCGACCCGGTGGGAGCCATCGTCGCCTGGGGCTCCATGACCCCGCCTCAGGGCTACCTGCTGTGCAACGGGCAAGCGGTCACGCGAGCCGCCCCGTACGACGCCCTGTTCGCTGTCATCGGCACCACCTACGGGGCAGGCAACGGGACGACGACGTTCAACGTGCCCGACCTGCGGGGCCGCAGCATCCTCGGCGCGAACCCGTCGCACCCGCTGGCGCAGACCGGCGGCTCTGAGACTCACACGCTCACCCTCGCCGAGACGCCGCAGCGCGAGATCCCCGCCATCGGCAACCACAACCACCAGATCACCACCGCCTACCAGGGTGCGGGCAGCCAACTGTCCATCGTCCGGCAGGACGGCGGCGGCATCATCGCCGGGTACTTCCTGGGGACCCAGTGGAACGACGGGGTCGGTCCCGTCGGCCAGGGTGGTGCGGTCGCTGCCGTTCCCGCCACCGGAGCCAGCCCGCACAACAACCTCCACCCGTTCCAGGTCACCAACTACGTCATCAAGTACGACCCGGCGGCGGGCTCCGACCAACTGCACTGGCTCGACCTGGGGCTGGCGGGAGAGTTCCGTCCCGCCCAGGGCACCACCCAGCGGGTGCCGTTCGCTTCCACCCTCGCCGGGTACGGCCTCACCAGCAACGGCGACGGGCTGATGACCGTCGCGGCTGCCGGGGTCTACGACGTCAAGGCTTCGATCAGCGCTGTGGCTCCTGCCGCTGGGTATCTGGTGATGGGTCTGCGGCACTGGCGGGCGGGTGCCCAAGTGCGCCCGCAGGCCGAGCAGGTCATCTACGTCGCCGGGGGTGGGCAGTACGACACCGGCACCGTTGCCGCACAGTTCAGCACGCTCGTCGGTGACCAGTTCGAGATCGTCGTCAACCCGCAGAACCCGAGCGTGACCGTCGACGCCAACCGTGCTCTGTTCGGGGCGCACCGGCTGGCGGGTCCTGGGGCGACGGGTGCCCAGGGTCCGCAGGGCATCCAGGGCGCGACCGGCCCGACCGGGGCGACCGGGGCGGCGGGAGCGACCGGGGAGACGGGGCCGACCGGCCCGCAGGGCGTCAAGGGCGACACGGGAGCGACCGGGGCCACCGGCTCGCAGGGACCGCAGGGCGACCCCGGCGTCCAAGGCCCGCAGGGAGTCAAGGGCGACACCGGGGCCACCGGAGCCACCGGGGCTGCGGGTGCGCAGGGACCGAAGGGCGACACGGGTGCCCAGGGCATCCAAGGCGTCCAGGGGCCTATCGGCCCGACCGGGGCGACGGGCTCGGTGGGTCCGGCGGGTCCGGCGAACTCCCTGGCCATCGGCACCGTCACCACGGGAGCCCCCGGGTCCGCTGCCGGGGCCACCATCACCGGCACCCCGCCCGCCCAGACACTCTCGCTGACCATCCCGCGCGGCGACGTCGGAGCCACCGGAGCGACCGGCACCCAGGGGCCTGCGGGCGCAACCGGTGCCACGGGCTCGCAGGGACCGCAGGGTGTGAAGGGCGACACGGGTGCGGCGGGAGCGACGGGCGCGACGGGTCCGGCGGGAGCGGACGGGGCTGCTGGTGCCCAGGGGCCGCAGGGCATCCAGGGACCGGCGGGCACTGCGGGCGCTCCGGGTCCGGCGGGTCCTAAGGGCGACTCGGGCGGCGAGCCGGTCGGCACGATCATCGCCTGGGGTGGCGCGGCTGCTCCCGCCGGATACCTGATGTGCGACGGCACTGCCTACTCGCGGACCACCTACGCCCCGCTGTACGCGGCCATCGGCACCACCTACGGGGCGGGCGACGGCTCCACCACGTTCAACGTGCCCGACTTGAAGGGCCGCGTGGCGCTCGGCTCGGGGCTGGCCGTCAACCCCTCGCCGCCGGGTGCCACCGGGCACACGCTGGGCTCCAAGGGCGGCTCGGAGACTCACCACCTCACCTTGGCCGAGACGCCGCAGCAGGGCGTCGGCGCGCACAACCACAACATCCTGACCGCCATCGGCGGCGCGGGTGGCTGGCTGTCCCTGATCCGCTCCGACGGTGGAGCGATCAGCGCGGGCTACTACAACCCGGGCGAGTACAACGACGGCGCTGCCCCGATCCGGCCCGCCGGGGCCATCGCCGGGACGTCGGGCGCACCGCACCAGAACATGCCCCCGCACACGACGCTGAACTACGTCATCAAGCACGACGCGGCGGTGCCCGGGATCGACACGCTGGAGTGGGGCTCCCTCGGTGCCGGGACTACTGCGCCGGGCGGCACCTACGGGTTCGTCGCGCTCAACACGCCCACCGTCAAGATTCCCTTCACGAGCCTCCGCGCCGGGTCGGGTGTCGCGTTCCAGGCGGGCGGTGGGCTGCTCATCAGCAAGGCGGGCACCTACACGCTCACCGCTGCCCTCACGGTGAGCAACGCGCTGCACGGGACGGGCGGCTGGGTGCAGGCTGAGATCCAGGTGGTGCGGGCGGCGGCGGTGGTGGCGGCGTTCCCCGCCGTGGACACCATCGGCGGCGTCGGCACCTACGTCGAGGTCGCCGTCTCGCAGGTGGCGGCGCTGCAAGTCGGGGACGTCGTGTACCTGGCGGCGTCGTCCAACGCGGGCGGCGGGTCCAACCTCCCCGTGGACGCGCGCTCGCACCTCACTGCCGTCCGGCAGGCTGGGGCCGGTCCGGCGGGACCGCAGGGTCCCCCGGGGGCGGTGG
>Ga0105091_10000465_pt1 | contig 17073 bp, 18 predicted proteins | sample PPLLak1March2015_FD_87022 | JGI IMG/M metagenome (GOLD analysis project Ga0105091, IMG submission 87022) | Freshwater sediment microbial communities from Prairie Pothole Lake near Jamestown, North Dakota, USA - PPLs Lake P7 Core (1) Depth... | ecosystem: Environmental > Aquatic > Freshwater >... | reverse complement strand
CGATCTCCTCACCCTGCTGGCCAGCCAGGTTGCCATCGCCATCGACAACAACAGCCTGATCGAGCAACTGGAGCAGGCCAACCGGAACCTGTTCAGCGAAAAGGAAAAAGCCCAGGTCACGCTTTCATCCATCGCCGACGCGGTGATTACCACCGATACCGAGGGGCACATCGAGTACCTCAATCCGGTTGCCGAACAACTGTTTGCCACGAACTTGAGCGCAGCCCGGTCGAAACTGCTGGCGCAACTGGGCACCCTGCTGTTTGAGGACAACCATCGGGAAGTGGGAAATCTGGTGGAGCACTGCCTGCGTGAAGGCGGCCTGCCGGAACAGTTCAAAACCCTGGTCCTGATACGCGAGGATCAGCGGGAAATCCATCTTGAGCCCAATGCGGCTCCGATGCGCGACCAGAACGGCCACGCTTTCGGCGTCGTGCTGGTATTACGTGACGTGACGCAAACGCATGAACTTGCCAATCAGCTATCGCACCAGGCCACGCACGATGCCCTGACCGGCATTTTCAACCGCCGCGAATTCGAATACCGCATCAAGCAGGCCATCCATGATGCCCAGGTGAGTGGCAGCGAACACACGCTGCTGGATATGGATCTCGACCAGTTCAAGGTCATCAACGACACATGTGGCCATATCGCCGGCGACGAACTGTTGAAGCAGTTCACCGCCCAGTTGGCCGGCCTGCTACGTCCGGACGACATCCTGGCGCGGATCGGCGGCGACGAATTCGGCCTGCTGCTGCAAAATGCCTCCACCCAGCAGGCGCTGGTCATTACCCACAAAATTCAGGAATTGACGCAGCATTTCCGCTTCGCCTGGGAAGACAAAACCTTCACCCTCGGCATCAGCATCGGCTTGATCAACATCAATCGCCAAAGCAAATCCGTGATGCACATCATGAGCCGCGTTGATGCCGCCTGCCACATGGCGAAAGAAGCCGGGCGCAACCGAATCTACGTTCACGACGAGGCCGATCAGGCACTGCATGCGCGCCATGGCGAAATGGAGTGGACGCCACGCATCACCAAGGCGCTGGAAGAACAGCGCATGGTGCTCCATTACCAGCCCATCGTGCACCGTGACGCGCCGTCGGATATCATCAGCCATTACGAGATACTCATCCGCATGATTGACGAATCGGGCCAGATTATTGCCCCCGGCGCCTTCCTGCCGGCCGCCGAGCGCTACAACCTGATCGCCACCATTGACCGCTGGGTCGTCAGCACCTATTTCCGCTGGCTGGCGGAACACCCATGCCATCTACAGGCGCTGGAACTCGGCTCCGTCAACCTCTCCGGCCACTCTCTGGGGGATGATGGCTGCCTCGCGCACATCGAGAACCAGCTCAGGGAATTCGCCATTCCCCCTGAAAAAATATGCTTCGAGATCACCGAAACAGAGGCCATCGCCAACCTCGGCAAAGCCACCCATTTCATCAACCGTCTCAAGAATATTGGCTGCAAGTTTGCGCTCGACGACTTCGGTAGCGGCTTTTCCTCCTACGCCTACCTGAAACAACTACCGGTCGATTTTCTCAAGATCGACGGCATGTTCGTCAAGGATATCGTTTCGGACCCCGCCGATTACGCCATGGTTGAATCAATCAACCATATCGGACACGTCATGGGGAGAAAAACCATCGCTGAGTTCGTCGAGAACCAGCATATCATGGACACGCTAAGCCAGCTCGGCGTCGATTACATGCAGGGCTACGGCATCGCCAAGCCGCGCCCCTTGAGCGATCTGGGCTAAGTTCCCGCTTGCCGCCGCAATACATAGCGGCAAGCAAACCAAATCAGCTATAGCTCAGCCCCATCGCCTCGCGCACGTCGCGCATGGTTTCGTTGGCCAGCTTTCGTGCTTTTTCGCAGCCGTCGGCGATGATGTTGCGCACCAGAGTTGGATCGTCCTGATACATCTGCGCCCGTTCGCGCATCGGCTCCTGCTCCCGAAGCACCGCCTCGATCACCGGCTGCTTGCACTCGATGCAGCCGATGCCTGCGCTCTTGCAGCCCTGCTGCACCCATTCCCGCGTGGCATCGTTGGTATAAACCATGTGGAACGACCATACCGGGCACTTGGCCGGGTCGCCCGGATCGGTGCGGCGCACGCGTGCCGGGTCGGTGGGCATGGTGCGGATTTTCTTGTTCACGCTTTCGGCATCTTCGCGCAGCGTGATGGTGTTGTTGTAGGACTTGGACATTTTCATGCCGTCCAGGCCCGGCATGCGGGAAGCTGCGGTAAGCAGCGCATCCGGTTCCACCAGGATCATCTTGCCGCCGCCTTCGAGGTAGCCGAACAGGCGCTCCCGGTCGCCCAAGGAGAGATTCTGCTGCTCGTTGAGCAGCGCGTGCGCGGCTTCCAGCGCCTCGTCGTCGCCCTGTTCCTGGTAGCGCTTGCGCAGCTCCTCGTAAAGCTTTGCGCGCTTGCTGCCGAGCTTTTTAACAGCGGATTCGGCCTTTTCCTCGAAGCCCAATTCACGGCCATAGAGATGGTTGAAGCGGCGTGCGATTTCGCGCGTGAACTCGATGTGGGGTACCTGATCCTCGCCCACTGGCACCTGGTTGGCACGGTAGATCAGGATATCCGCGCTTTGCAGCAGCGGGTAGCCGAGAAAGCCGTAGGTACTCAAATCCTTTTCCGACAGCTTTTCCTGCTGGTCCTTGTAGGTCGGTACGCGTTCCAGCCAGCCCAGTGGCGTCATCATCGACAGCAGCAGGTGCAGTTCGGCATGCTCCGGCACGCGCGACTGGATGAACAGGGTAGCATTGGCCGGGTCCACGCCGGCAGCAAGCCAGTCGATCACCATGTCCCAGACGTTTTTCTCGATCACTTCCGGGGTGTCGTAATGGGTGGTGAGGGCGTGCCAGTCGGCAACGAAGAACAGGCATTCGAATTCATGCTGCAGTTCCACCCAGTTTTTCAGCACGCCATGGTAATGGCCGAGATGCAAGCCACCGGTGGGGCGCATACCGGATAAGACACGTTCCTGATACATGTTGATCAATCGTCCTTGAATTTATAAACCAAAAAGAGAGGAAACCAGCCCCATGGCGCCATTGACGAGCGGCCACAGGACGGTATTCAGCAAGCCAGTGAACAGCAGCGCGATGAGGATCATCATGCCGTAGGGTTCGATGCGTGCATAGGAATAAGCCAGCCGTGGTGGCAGCAGGCTCACCGCGATGCGCCCACCGTCGAGCGGCGGCAGCGGCAGCAGATTCAGCACCATGAGTACCGCATTGATAGTGATGCCGGCTTTGCCCATCAGCGCCATCGGCAGCATCAGGCTGCTTTCCGGCATGGACATGCCCAACTTCATCACGCCGGCCCAGATAAACATCATGAAGAGATTGGCCGCCGGGCCGGCAGCCGCCACCCACAGCATGTCCTGCTTGGGGCGGCGCAAATGGCCAAAATTAACCGGCACCGGCTTGGCCCAGCCGAACAGGATGCCACCCAGCGCCAGCGTCACCAGCGGCACCAGCACCGTGCCGACGGGGTCGATATGGCGCAACGGATTGAGGCTGACGCGCCCCAGCATGTAGGCCGTACTGTCGCCAAAATGCCTGGCGGCATAGCCATGCGCGGCTTCGTGCAGGGTGATGGCAAAAATCACCGGCAAGGCATAAACCGCGATTTGTTGAACCAGCGTCAGTTCCATTTTTCTAGAAACCTCAATTCATAACCACTGAGAGCACGGAGCAAGCTGACCCTGGGCTTTGTTTTTACTCCGTGCTCTCCGTGAACTCCGTGGTTAAATGCTTTTTTCACGATTATTCTTCCAGTCCGAAAGGTTCCAGGCTGCCCTTGCCGGCACGAATCAGCACCGGCTCGCTGCCGGTCAGGTCGATCACCGTGGACATGCCGATGCAGCAACTGCCGGCATCGAGGATCAGATCCACCTGTTTCTCCAGGCGATCGCGGATTTCCTCGCCGTCGCTAAGCGGGTCCTCGTCTCCCGGCAACATCAGGGTGGAACTGAGCAGCGGCTCGTCGAGCGCCTCCAGCAGGGCCAGCGCGACCGCGTGATCTGGCACCCTCAAGCCGATGGTGGCGCGCTTGGGGTGCTGCAAACGGCGCGGCACTTCCTTGGTGGCCTGCAGGATGAAAGTGTAACTGCCCGGCGTATTGGACTTGAGCAGACGGTATTGCTGATTGTCCACCCGCGCGTAACGCGCCAGTTCGGACAGGTCGCGGCATACCAGGGTGAAGTGGTGGCGCTCGTCCACGCCACGGATGTCGCGGATGCGCTGCATCGCGTCCTTGTCGCCGATCCGGCAGCCAAGGGCATAACAGGAATCGGTGGGATATACCACCACACCACCGTTTTTAATGACTTCCACCGCCTGATTGATCAGGCGGGGCTGCGGATTTTCGGGATGAATGCTGAAGAATTGGGCCATTTGACTAGTGATTTTACGTTATGGGTTCTGGATTTTAAGTGAGTGTTGTTACAACATTAAAATTCAAAATGCTCCCAGACAGGCAGACAACCCGCCGGCAAGGGCGGCAACCTGCCCATGTCGAAATAGTTGTGCGCCGGGCCATGGTAATCGGAACCAACGGAAGATAGCAGTTCATATTGTTTGGCAAACTCGGCAAAAAGCCGGTACTGGTCCGGCGTATGGCTGCCGGACACCACTTCGACCGCCTCGCCACCCGCTTCCTTGAAAGCGGCAAACAGTGCGTGCAGGGTCATTTTTCCGATATCGTAGCGCCCCGGATGGGCGAGCACGGCGATGCCGCCGCTCGACTTGATCCAGCCAATGGCTTCCGCCATGTCCGCCCAGCGGTGGGAAACATGGCCCGGCTTACCCTTGACGAGGAATTTCTTGAATACCGTCTTGACGTCCTTGGCATGGCCGTTGGCCACCAGGAAACGCGCGAAATGGGTACGACTGATGATGCGTTCGTGCGCATAAGCCTGCGCCCCTTCCAGGCTGCCGCTGATGCCGACCTTGTCCAGCTCTGCCGCAATTGCTGCGGCGCGGGTCTGGCGTCCGGCGCGGATGTTCTCCAGCCCCGCCTGCAGCTCCGCATGGCCCGGATCGACGCGCAGGCCGACGATATGGATGGTGCGCCCGTTCCAGCTGACAGAAATCTCTACGCCATTTACCAGCTGGATGCCCTGCTCTGCGGCGGCAATCCGCGCCTCATCCAGCCCGCCCAGATCGTCGTGATCGGTGAGCGCCATGACCTCCACACCCTGCGCAGCGGCGTAGCGAACCAGCTCGGTAGGGGTATAGGTGCCGTCTGAAACAGTGGAATGACTGTGCAAGTCAAACTTTGGCATGCATGGGGAACTTGTAAGAAGGGACCTAATCATAGCAAAATGCTCGGTCTATTGAAATGAAGCTATTACATCCACATGAAATTCCTCTTCGATTTTTTCCCCATCATCCTGTTTTTCGCCGCATTCAAGATTTACGGTATATACACCGCCACTGCAGTCGCCATCGTCGCCACCTTCGCCCAGATCGGCTGGGTATGGGCGCGTCATCGCAAGGTGGACACCATGTTGTGGGTGAGCCTGGCCATCATCACACTGTTCGGCGGAGCGACACTGTTCCTGCATGACGAAACCTTCATCAAATGGAAACCCACCGTGCTTTACTGGCTGTTTGCCACGGTGCTGACGGTGAGTGCCGCGCTGTTCCGCAAGAACCTGATCCGCACCATGATGGAGAAACAGTTCTCCGCACCGGATTTCGTGTGGCGCAACCTCAACCTGAGCTGGGTTATTTTCTTTCTCATCATGGGATTCATCAATCTCTACGTTGCCTTTAACTACTCCACCGATACCTGGGTCAATTTCAAGTTGTTCGGCAGCATGGGGCTGATGTTCGTATTCGTCATCCTGCAGGGTTTGATGCTGTCGAAATATATCGAAGAAGAAAAGAAGGAATCCTGATGCTTTATGCCATTGTCGGCGAGGACGTGCCGGACAGCCTCGAACAACGCCTTGCCGCGCGCCCGGCACATCTGGCGCGGCTGAACGAGTTGCAGAGTAATGGGCGCCTGATTCTAGCCGGGCCGTTTCCCGCGCTGGATAGTGCCGACCCGGGGCCGGCGGGCTTCAGCGGCAGCCTGATCGTCGCCGAATTCGAATCGCTGCAGGCGGCACAATCTTGGGCCAACGCCGATCCTTATGTAAGCGCTGGCGTTTATAGCAAAGTCAACATCAACCCTTTCAAGAAGGTCCTGCCCGCATGAGCACAATTGAACTAATGCAAGAAAGGCTTGCCTCACTCGAGCCGGAAGTTGTGGAAATCGGCGACGACAGCGCGAAGCACGCCGGCCACGAAGGCGCCAAAGGCGGTGGCGGGCATTACAACCTGACCATTGTTTCGCCACAGTTTGATGGAAAGTTAACGGTTGCCCGCCACCGCATGATATATAATTCCCTCGGCGATCTGATGCAAACCAAGATCCATGCCCTGAGCATTAAGGCCTATGCGCCAGGGGAGCTATAAATCGTCCAGAATTTTAATATAGCATTTTACTAATCTACCTTAATGAAGGAACCGTAAATGACGTCTATCAAGTCACGCATTCTGTTGGCAAGTGCAGCTTCCCTGCTGACCCTGAGCGCCTGTAACGCCGATGAAAACGGCAAGACCGCGACCGCTCCTGCAGCCAGCTCTACCGCAGCGGGTGCAGTTGCCGCCACCGTAAACGGCACCGCCATCAGCAAGGATCGCGTTGACCTGCTGGTAAAGCAGCGCGCGGGCATGGGCCAACCTGACAGCCCTGAAACGCGCAAAGCCATCATCGACCAACTGGCCATGCAATTGCTCGTATCCCAGGAAGCGATCAAGAAAGGCCTGGACAAGACGCCTGAAGTGCTTGACCAGATGGACCTGACCAAGCAGTCCATCCTTGCCAATGCCTTCGTTCAAGACTACATGAAGAGCAATCCAGTCAACGACGACATGCTGAAAGCCGAGTACGACAAGATCAAGGCACAGATGTCCGGTTCCGAATACAAGGCCCGCCACATCCTGGTGGAGAAAGAAGCCGACGCAAAGGACATCATTGCCAAGCTGAAAAAAGACGTCAAGCAATTCGACAAGCTGGCCAAGGAAAAATCCAAGGATCCAGGCTCCAAGGACAAGGGCGGCGATCTGGGCTGGTTTGACCCGCGCGGCATGGTGCCGGAATTCGGTGCTGCAGTTGCCAAGCTGGAAAAAGGCAAATTCACGCTTGAGCCGGTCAAATCACAATTTGGCTATCACGTAATCATGCTGGAAGATTCCCGCGCCATGCAGGTTCCACCCCTCGAGCAGGTCAAGCCACAACTGACGCAACAGGTGCAGCAGCAGAACTTGAAGAAGATGATCGACGACATGAAGGCCAAGGCCAAAATCGAAATCACCGCCGCTCCGGCAGCAGCAGCTGCGGCACCAGCAGCACCGGCCAAATAATCGAAACCGGTTCTGGGAGATGAAAAAGGCGGCTCGCGAGCCGCCTTTTTCTTTGCCTATTTTCAGGTGTTGGTATAGCGCGAGGCTGGCCGTACAATGATCATTCCATTCGCATCGCGGAATACGGCATGATTAAGAAAATCGCCATCGAACAGCTCAAACCCGGCATGTACATCCACGACATCAACTGCGGCTGGATGGATCATCCCTTCATGCACAACCATTTTGCCGTCAAGGATGACGCCATGGTGCGCCAACTGGCGGACATCGGCATGCACGATGTGTATATCGACACCAACAAGGGGCTGGATGTAAGTGAAGCACAGACTGAAGAAGAAGTCAGTCACGAAATCGACGTACAAATCCAGCATATTGCAAAAGAGAAACCTGTACCCATACTCTCCGTTACCGTTACCCAGGAAGCTCAGCGCGCACGCAAACTGCACGGCGAAGCACACCGCATCGTCAAGGGCATCATCAGCGAAGTCCGGTTGGGCCAACAGATCGAGCTGGAAAAGGTGGAACCGCTGGTCGAAAGCATGGTGGACTCCATCTTCCGCCAGCAGGACGCCTTGCTCCCGCTAGCCCACCTGAAAAACCACGACGAATACACCTTCCAGCATTCGGTGTCGGTATGCGCCCTGATGGTCGCCTTCGCTCGGGGGTTAAAAATGCCGCGCGACGTCATCAAGGAAATCGCCATTGGCGCCTTGCTCCATGATGTCGGCAAGGCCAAGGTGCCGGATGGCATCCTGAACAAGCCAGCCAAGTTGACCGATGCAGAATTCGACAAAATGAAATCCCACGTGGTGCAAAGCAAGATCATCCTGCAAAACACCCCGGGCATCAGTGGAATCGCCCTGGACGTAGCGGCACAGCATCATGAACGCTTCGACGGAACGGGTTACCCCAACAAGCTCAAGAGCGACGAGATTTCAATCTATGGCCAGATGGGAGCCATCGTTGATGTTTACGATGCCATCACCTCGGAGCGCGTCTATCACAAGGGCATGCCGCCTACCGAAGCGCTCAAGAAACTGCTGGAATGGAGCAAGTTCCACTTCAATCCGGAACTGGTGCAAGCCTTTATCCGCACCCTCGGCATATACCCCAGCGGCTCTCTGGTGCGACTGGAAAGCGGGCGTCTCGGGGTGGTGATGCAGCAGCATGAGGAAAAACTCTTGCAACCCCTGGTGAAGGTGTTTTATCACGCCGAAAAGTTGTATTACCTGCCGCCGGAAGAAATTGACCTGGCAAAGCGCCCTTGTACAGACCGCATCATCAGCCACGAATCTTTCGAAAAATGGGGCATAGACCCGGCCAAGTGGCTGCCGACCTAGCTCGTCAACCGCGCTTGAGGCTCTTCATGGCCTGATCCTTCTCGCGTTTCCACTCGCGCTCCTTCTCTGCCTCGCGCTTGTCGTGCTGCCGTTTGCCCTTGGCCAGGCCGATTTCCAGCTTGATGCGGCCCTTGGAATAATGCATGTCGAGCGGCACCAAGGTATAGCCCGCGCGCTCCACCTTGCCAATCAGCTTGGATATCTCCTCGGCATGCAGCAACAGCTTGCGCGTGCGCACCGGATCGGGGGTGATGTGAGTGGAAGCAGTCGTCAGCGGACTGATATGGCAGCCGATGAGAAACATCTCGCCGCTGCGGATAATGACATAGGCTTCCTTAAGATTAGTCCGCCCGGCACGGATGGCCTTGACTTCCCAGCCCTCCAGCACCATGCCAGATTCATATTTCTCCTCGATAAAGAAATCGTGGAAGGCTTTCTTGTTCTGTGCAATGCTCATGGAGGCGTGAATTTCTGCGGTAAATGAGGTATTTTAACGGTTTTATTGGACGGCTTGTAAAGCAGCTGTAACAAGATGGCGCAAGTAGAAAAATCCGTACTGGTTTTGCACTCGGCCCAGCAGATGTTCGACCTGGTGGATGGGGTGGAAAATTACCCGCAATTCCTGCCCTGGTGTGGTGGAACTGACGTGAAATGGCGTGACGAGGCCACCACCCTGGCCACCGTCATGATCGATTATCATGGGGTCAAGCAAAGCTTCACCACCGAGAACAGCAAGCAGATTCCCTCCCTTATCGAAATGAAGCTGCAGGACGGACCATTTCGCCATCTGGAAGGCAGCTGGCGCTTCATCACCCTCGATGCAAGCGCATGCAAGGTCGAGTTTCACCTGCACTACGAGTTTTCCAGCAAGCTGCTGGAAACGCTGTTTGGGCCGGTGTTCAATCACATCACCAACAATTTTGTGGATGCGTTCGTACAACGCGCCGAGAAAGTCTACGGACCATCATGAGTGAAACCATCCGCATCGAAGTGGCTTTTGCCCTGCCCCACGAGCAAATACTGAAGTCTCTTCAGGTCGCGCCGGGAAGCACGGCGGAACAGGCCATCCGCCAATCCGGCATACTGGAAAAACACCCGGAAATCGATCTATCGAAGAACAAGATCGGCATTTTCGGCAAGCTCGCCAAACTCGATAGCGCGCTGCGCGACAAGGATCGGGTCGAAATCTACCGCCCGCTCATCGCCGACCCCAAGGAAGTGCGCAAAAAACGCGCCGAAGAAGGCAAGGTCATGAAAAAAGGCGGTGGCGATGCAGCCGCTGCTGACGCAGAATAGAACGTTTCAGCACCAATCAGGTAGAATAGCCGCCTACTGAAAGAGGCTCTAAATGCGTATAGATGTACATGTACACGGCAGCCTTTACCTGAGCAAAGGCGTCACCCTGGCACAACTGGAAGCCGGCATGCGGCAATGGCTGGAATATCTCGACGTGGATAACATCAACGAGATACGCAGTGCGGAACCCAGCGAGCCGGGCATAAACTATGACCAGTCTGCGCGCGTGCTCGATATCTGCTGGACCGGTGAAGTCGGGCGCAGTTTCCAGCGCACTCTGCAGGAAACCCTCCAGGCGATCGGCCCAATGCTGGAACATGCATCCGAAATCGAACTCACCTACTATCACGAAGACGGCCGCGACGAGTTCCAACTGCTTTTTGCCGGCCCCAGCGCGGAAGCCATTCACCAGACCCAGCGACGACTCATGGTCGAGGATGTTGCCGGCTTGCTGTCACGCCATTTCGACCCCGCCGAAGTCGGCCGCGTGACAATGCTGGTCAACGAACTATTCGACCGCGACTGGGAGAAAAAGGCAGCGGAGCCGGAAGCAGCCGACTTCCAGCCCTCCGGCAGCCTGGTTCACTTTCGCGGCAAGAAACACCTGCATTAGTGTAGTGTTGCACGCTGATTTATTCAATAAAATCAAACACCTCACCCTTCAAGGGGAGGGAATAAATCAGCGGTTCCCTAGGGGGCAAGCAGCCCCAGTTCATGCTCGATGGCCGTCTCGTCGAGCCACTCGTAATCCTCCCGGTTAAACGTCACCATCCCGCCGGCCAGTTCATGCCAGGTGAAGCCGCTGGTCCAAGCGGGCTGCGCATAAGTCCCTTGCTTGCGGCGCGGGAAAACATGCAGCTTTCCGGCGCTATACAGCAGGTTGTAAGGTGTTTCCCGTTCATGCAGGCGGTGAATGTAGCCCCAGGCAGAACGTGCATCGTCAAAGGCCGCGCACTCGGCCGGATACAGCATGGCTCCCCCGCCATGACGCCAGTTCGGACGCATCACAGGAAAGCCCTGCGGCTTGAGGAACATCTGGAAATGCAGGTGGTTGACCGAGGCGAACGCCCCCAGCGAGTTGTAGCCGAACCCCACTCCCTCCAGCGTGCGCGCCAGTTCCAGCGTTGCTTCCCAGACATAAAAGTGATGGGCCTCGGTCAGATACTGCGGCAAACAACTCTCCCGCTCCGGCACCAGCAGTCCGTGAAAATCGACGAAGGGGTATTTGTTGTAATACAGCGACGCGTGCCTGCCGCACAATTCCCCCGCCCAGAACGCCTCCTTTTGCATGAAGCCCTTGTTGAAATGGAAGCCGGCCTCGTCGAACGGCGCGTGTAGATGCTCGGGTATGCGCGCGGTGATGCGCTTGGGGCGGAAAGCGCGCAGATGGTTGAATTGCACTTCCCATGCCCCGGCCTGGCGCTGCTCGGTCAGCCTGAGATTTTCCATTCCGGCTGCGTGGATTTTGAGAAACACCAGCAGGTCTTCCTCCACAGCCTGAATATCGCGTCCATCGCACAAGGCACCGACAAAATCGCGGCGCAAGCATTCATATTGCTCACCCAGCCGGGCGGCCATCGTCCGATGAAGCCGGGGATCGAAAGTCGCATTGGCGCAGACCAGGATAAATGGCCCCAGGCCACCTTTTTGCAGCAGTTCGGAGAGGCCGGTTTCGAACGCATGGTGGAAGGCTTGACTGGAAGAAAACAGGGTGTCGTTCATTTACCGCGCCAGCAAATATTCAGTCAGCCGCGCCCAGTAGCTTGCGCCGATAGGCAGTATTTCGTCATTGAAGTCATAGTGAGGGTTATGCAGCATGCAGCCTCCCTCACCCAACCCATTGCCCAGCCACACATAACAGCCAGGCTTGACTTGCAGCATGTAGGAAAAATCCTCCGCGCCCATGGAGGGCCGCAGGTCGCTGCGCACCATGTCGTCTCCTACAAGCGCAGCCGCGACCGTGCAGCACATCTCCGCCTCCTCCCCCGAGTTAATGGTGGCCGGGTAGCCGCGCCGATAGTCCAGGCTCACCTGCACGCTATAGCCCGTCGCGATGCCGTTGCAGATGCGCTCCATGGCGGCCTCCACCTGGTCCTGCACTTCGGGTCTGAAGGCTCGCACCGTGCCCCCCAGCACGGCATGGTCCGGGATGACGTTATAGGCATCGCCGGCATGGAAGCGCGTCACACTCAACACTGCCGCATCTAGCGGGTCGAGGGTGCGACTGGGAATGGTTTGCAAAGCCTGCAGCAAGGCGCTGCCGGCCACCAGTGGGTCTACCCCCTGATGCGGCATGGCCGCATGTGCGCCATGACCCTTGACGGTAATGTCGAACTGATCCGCCGAAGCCATCATCGGGCCCGCCATGATGGCAAACTGCCCCGCCGGCAGGCCCGGCCAGTTGTGCATGCCGAATACCGCCTGCATTGGAAAGCGCTCGAACAGCCCCTGCTCGATCATCACGCGCGCGCCGCCCTCGCCTTCTTCGGCGGGCTGGAAGATGAACACCACCGTGCCGTCGAAATTGCGTGTCTCCGCCAAATATTCCGCCGCCCCCAGCAGCATGGCGGTATGCCCGTCATGTCCGCAGGCGTGCATGCGCCCGTCGAAGCGGGAACGGTGGGGAAAGTGGTTCTGCTCCAGGATCGGCAAGGCATCCATGTCGGCGCGCAAGCCGATGGCCTTGTTGCTGCTGCCGGCACGCAATACCCCCACCACGCCGGTGCCTGCCATACCGCGATGCACCTCGATGCCCGCAGCAGAAAGAAATTCCGCGACCACATCGCTGGTGCGGCGTTCCTCGAAAGCGGTTTCGGGATGAGCGTGGATATCGCGCCGCAGGGCGGCAAGACGGGGCTGCTGCTGCAATATGGCGGAAATGATGTCAGCCATTATTACTGCTCAGGTACGCGCCGGTTCGAGCACGGCATCGAGGTTGAGGTCGTCGCAATAGGCGAAGAAAGTGTCGCGCAGGGCGGAAATCTGCATTTTGGCTGGCACGCCCACTGTCATGTGCACCGAGAACATCTGCGTGCCGGTGTGCGGCGCATGGTAGGTGTCGGTTTCTAGTTCCTCGATATTGATGCCGCTGCGCGAGAAAAACTGCGCCAGGCTGTGGACAATGCCAGGATGATCCAGGGCAACAACCTCGACCTGATAGGGAATCAGCGCCTCGCCCTTTTGACGCGCCTGGGTGCGCTTGTGAATCACCGTAAGCCCCAACTCCTCGCCCGTTGCGGGGAGCTGGTTTTCAAGCTTGGACAAGGCATTCCACGGACCAGACACCAACATGATGAGGGCAAATTGCCCACCCAGCACACCCATGCGGCTCTGCTCGATGTTGCAACCCGCGGCAGTAATCTGGTTGGTAAGTTGCTCCACCAGACCGACCCTGTCCTCGCCCGAGGCGGTAATAGCGAGATATTCTTTAGTATTGGCGTTCATCAGGTGTACTCAGTAAAGACGGAATCAGCCATCCGCATTGATTTTGGCAATCAGTTCCTGCAATACCTGCGCGGCCTTGTCGTTGTCAACCTGGCAGGTTCCAGCGGCCTGGTGTCCACCGCCACCGTATTGCAGCATCAGATCCCCGACGTTGGTTTTCGAACTGCGGTCGAGAATGGACTTGCCGGTGGCGAACACGGTGTTCTGGTTCTTCAGGCCCCATAACACATGGATGGAAATATTGGTCTCCGGAAACAGCGCATAGATCATGAAGCGGTTGCCGGCGTAGATGGTTTCTTCATTGCGCAAATCCAGCACAACCAGATTTTTGTGCACCGTAGCGCAGCGCTTGATCTGCTCCTTGAACTTCTCTTCCTGCTCGAAATACATGTCCACCCGTTCCTTAACATCAGGCAAAGTCATGATCTGGTCGATGCTGTGGTTCTTGCAGTAATCGATCAAGTCCATCATCAGGTTATAGTTGGAAATGCGGAAATCCCGGAAGCGCCCCAGGCCGGTGCGTGCGTCCATCAGGTAATTGAGCAGCTCCCAGTTTTTCGGGTGAAGGATTTCCTCGCGGCTGAACTGGGCCGCATCCGCCTTGTCCACCGCCAGCATCATTTCGTCCCACTCGGCGGGAAAAGCCTTCCTGCCGCCAAAATGATCGTACACCACGCGCGCAGCCGAGGGCGCTTCGGCGTGGATGATGTGGTTCGGGCGCTCTCCGGTATTGCGCACGGTTTCAGACAGATGGTGGTCAAGCACCAGGTACGCTCCGGCGACATAAGGCAGATTGGTGGTGATGTCGTTTGCCGTGATTTCAATCTTGCCGTCCTGCATGTCCTTGGGGTGGACGAACTTGATGTCGTCGATCAGGTCCAGATGTTTCAACAGCACGGCACACACCAGGCCATCAAAGTCGCTACGCGTCACCAAACGGTATTTTTTTGTTTCTGCCGACATCAGAATCACCTCTCATCAATATTAGGATATTGCCGCGCCGTGGGCACTGCGACGAATTTAAAGTGTAACTATGCATGCTCCAGAAGCTTCTGGTAAATCATGTTTTGCAAAAGCAGGGAAACATCCGTTGGCACCTCCGTGAACTGCACGCCATAGCGGAATTTCTCGGCTGTTGCGCCGACCTCAGACTCGCTGATTACAGAGCGGACCGTGCAACTAACGGTCGGAACAATACAATTGGCAGCCTGGCTGGCATCCATTTCATTGAGTTTGACGCGAAACGACAAACTCAGGTTATCGCCTTTTTCGCCGACCATTTCGCCCACGGTAAAGGAAGCGCCAGTTATGCTCAGATCGGTTATGCGCACCGGCCTGCTCTCCAGGTTGCTGACATTCATCACTGCACCAATGAGGTTAAAATCCGCGCGCTCGGTTTTCCTTACCGCAACACTCTGTACCGCCTTTGGGTAAGCCAGGTGCAGGTAAGAAAGAGGCGAATTGCACACGCGCAAGATGCTGGATGAAAAAGCGTAGGCATCCTTGCCGGAAAAAGATCGCACCACCACTGGCTGCCCCTCACGCAGAAGAATCACGCCGCCATCGACAACAGGCGTCGAAACCATGATGGTGGTGCCCTTCACATACCCCATGAGCTTCACCGGATAACGCTCTTCTTTTACCTGAAGCTTTATCGCATCACCGACTCTGGGTTTTAATTCCTCGAAACAATAATTCCTCGCCTCGGGCTCCTCCACATGCTTTTGCTCCACCGGTGCGGCACTTTTTACCCGCAACCCGGAGGAGCTCCACGATGCGCTGCGATACACCCCATCCTTGACCAGCACCTCAAGCTGCCGCTGTGTCTCAATGATAAACCCCTCGCGCAGCAGCAAGGTCTTGTTGGGTCCATAGACCGGCCAGGGCAGGGGTTTGCCCACGGCAAGATCGCCTATTCTGAGCGGCACGAGACTATTTTTATTCGGCATGGCTAAATTTTGTACTCTGAGTCATTGACGCTTGATCCTGATGCTCTACAAGTGAGGCACGATCAAGCCGCATTTCAGCACCGATCATGAATTGGTGCAAGCATAAACCAGACAACGCTCCGTCCTGCAGCGGGTCGGCTGGTTTATAATCGTCTCATTCAAACCATTACAATACGCCCGCCATGAGCTCACTCAAGATCGTCAAGACCACGCCGTTCGAAGGCCAGAAACCCGGCACCTCGGGCTTGCGAAAAAAAGTCACAGTGTTCCAGCAAGCCCATTATCTGGAAAACTTCGTCCAGTCCATTTTCGACAATCTCACGGATTTCCGGGGAAAAACCCTGGTGCTCGGTGGCGATGGACGCTACCACAACAAAACCGCCATCCAAACCATCCTGAAAATGGCTGCAGCCAACGGCTTCGGCCAGGTTTTGGTGGGGCAGAACGGCCTGCTTTCAACCCCGGCGGTTTCGGCAGTGATCCGTAAAAACATGGCGTTCGGCGGCATCATCCTGTCGGCCAGCCACAACCCGGCCGGACCCGACGGCGACTTCGGCATCAAGTACAACACCGGCAACGGCGGGCCAGCAACGGAAAAGATCACCGACGCGATTTACGCCAGTAGTTGCGCAATCAGCGAATACCACACCGTGGACGCACCCGATGTGGACCTGAGCACGCTGGGCGAAAATCAGCTGGGCGCCATGAAAGTCACGATCATTGACCCGGTAGCCGATTACGCCGACCTGATGGGACACCTGTTCGACTTCAGCCGCATACGCGCCCTGTTCGATTCCGGGCTTTTCTCCATGCGCTTCGACGCCATGAGCGCCATTACCGGACCTTATGCCAGGGAAATTCTCGAGCGTCGTCTCGGTGCACCGAGCGGCACGGTGATGCGCGGTGAGCCGCTGGAAGATTTCGGTGGTGGGCATCCCGACCCCAACCTGGTCTACGCGCACGACCTGGTCGAAATCATGAACAGCGCCAAGGGACCGGATTTTGGCGCCGCTTCGGACGGCGACGGGGATCGCAACATGATTCTCGGGCGCAAATTTTTCGTCACCCCCAGCGACAGCCTGGCCATTCTCGCCGCCAACGCCATGCTGGTGCCAGGCTACCGCATGGGGCTATCGGGCGTTGCCCGCTCCATGCCTACCAGTGCCGCGGTCGACAAGGTGGCCGAACACATGGGCATCGAATGTTATGAAACCCCGACCGGCTGGAAATTCTTCGGCAATCTTCTGGATGACCGCAAGATCACGCTGTGCGGCGAGGAAAGCTTCGGCACCGGCTCCGACCACGTGCGCGAAAAGGATGGCCTGTGGGCCGTCCTGTTCTGGCTCAACCTGCTCGCGGTGAAGCAGCAACCGGTCGCGCAAATCGTGCGCGAACACTGGGCGAAATTCGGCCGCAACTACTACTCGCGTCATGATTATGAAGAAGTGGACGCCAGGGCAGCGGAAGGCCTGATGAAGAACCTGCGCGACAGCTTCGCTGATCTGCAGGGCAAACAGTTCGGCACGTTGCGGGTGCAGCAGTGCGACGATTTCAGCTATACCGACCCGGTGGACGGCAGCGTGACCACCGGCCAGGGCGTG
>Ga0105091_10000464_pt1 | contig 17076 bp, 13 predicted proteins | sample PPLLak1March2015_FD_87022 | JGI IMG/M metagenome (GOLD analysis project Ga0105091, IMG submission 87022) | Freshwater sediment microbial communities from Prairie Pothole Lake near Jamestown, North Dakota, USA - PPLs Lake P7 Core (1) Depth... | ecosystem: Environmental > Aquatic > Freshwater >... | reverse complement strand
GTACTTGAGAATGTAATTGACCTTAACAATGCAAACGGACTACCAACAAACATCAATGCAAATCAGTATGCAGACAACAGCTGTGAGACAAGTAATCCAAGTGGTCTGTGTATAGGAAGGTAAAGCGGGACAAGACCAATCAACTCTTTTTTTTAAGTCACCAAATCGCCCGTTTGATTGAGTGGTTAAGGCTTCATTTCAATTTTAAAGAACAACAGAACACAAGAATCATACAATTGTTAAAGTAAATATTTCGATTAGTGTTGTTAGTGATCATTCTTCGTTGTTTTGTAGCAACAATAGCTTCTCTGATGCTCGGTACAATGTTTTACTCTCTCTCTTCTTGACTCTTATAAGTCGAAGCTACTTATGAGGGAAAAAGAGAATGTACCCTAACGTATCTCCGGTGTAAAACAAAAGCATTACTAGTAATATATTTGAAATCCTCTCCATCGATTTCCTCTACTCCCTAACCCCATTTAGGAGCTAAACCTCACTATTTAAAGATGGAAATTCAATATAACAAGTGTTAAATCGGTTATCGTTTTTAACTAAACTTTGTGACACACGTAAAGCGAACAGTCATTTGTGCATTCATGTGTAACACAAATTAAAAGAATCCTTTATATCCTTCTTCCACTTATGAAAAGTTCCTAATGTTTTCGGTCACGAAAAATGTAAACAAAAACGATAGCACCAAACGAAACGAATTATTGGTAACCATTAAGGGAGTTAAATATGGAGCTTTTGCTGGCTTTGTAGCAACCTGGTCTATTTCTTCAGTGATCGTCTTAACTGAATTGTTACTGGGGCTAAATATAGGCGCATTCTACTCGATCATGGGAATTAGCTTGGGTTTAAATGATATAACGACTGCGACATCGATAGCTTTTGGTCTTCATCTCGTAGTGGGGACCATAATAGGGGCGGTATTCGGTGCAATAGGGATTAGATGGAAAAAAATACGTATGCTCAATCCGTACAAATCCTCGTTAGTTGGAATGGGAGCAGGTATTATACTATGGCTAGTTTTGTTTCTCCCAATAACTTTATTCCTGATACAACCGGCTATTAATTCTATTACTACCATATTGGCTATTGGATCGCAGCAGGCTGTATTTTCCGAAGACGTAAATCTCTCTATTAGAAACATCACGTTAATTGCGATTTCATTTCATCTAATTTGGGGTGCTATTTTTGGAATCATAGTCAGCTCATTGCTAAGAATTAGACTTTTCAAAATAAAGCAGCATTATAACGATATTATTAATATCGATCCAAATATTAGGTTAGTTACCATTTGTGATTCTGAAGGTAATACAATGTATTCTCGTCATGGTGAAGGTGTAAAAAATTTACTTACTGCAGAGGAGAGCAAAAAATCGATTGCGATGGCCATGACGGGATGGAAAGTGAGAAGCGAGCTTTCCCACAAAATTGGAAGGGGAAAATATGTTATCGCAGAGTATGAAAGAATCAAGCGAATCACCATGCCATTTGGAGAGGATTATCTTCTATATCTTACGACCGAACCACAGGCCAATCATTTAAACATAATAAATAGAATTCGCAAGCTGGAGGCAGGACTAAAGTATTCTTTTAGCTGACCAGCGAGCAATGATTATTCAAGAGCCGCAATAATAATGTGACCTACTTGTGAACCAATAACAACGAAAAGGTGAAAAAAATATACGCATTAGGATGGAAATATTTAACATCAGAAGAATTTCATACTGTTGAAACTTATTCGTTATAATAGGATGATGTACTATCTCTCAGTACGAGAATCATCTGGAAATGTAAGGTCATGAAAATAACTGAATAGAGATCTCCATTGTTGAGATGGATATTGGTTCAACCTGCAACAAACTGCAGTAAGATATGATGAAAATTCTAGTACTATTTACAAAAGACTAAAAACTAGAATGTTCAGGCCATAGAGATTAATACAACAGCGACCGAAATATTACCTGTTCCATGGTGCATTTTCACTAGACGAGAGTAGTACATGTATTCCAATGATAATTCAAAAGATTTTGGCAAATATTATCGTTGTACCCACAATACGGAATATGCTTATGTTATTGACTTGGACTTTTTTTTGCATTCATGCGTATTTGGGCCGATTCTACATATCAAATTTTTGAGTTTCGTACACTTGCCGAGAATTGTGAGAGCTCAACTTAACACGATCTACTTGTCAATAGAAACCTATATACACAAGCTTCCTTTCCTATAACGAATTATTACTTGAAACTTGAAGAAAATGCCATTACCCTTCACCGAATTTTAAAAGGAAAAATTGAGATTCATAGTAAAATTACGTCAGGTTTAGATGAAGCTTTTCAAGGAAATGGTGTAAGCGGTGCAGAGGGAAACAAAGGAGATAATAGTTCTAAGACACTGGAACTCATTTATACACCCGGTGTTGCATACGTTGCAGAAAAAATTCGAGATAACAAACAATTAGTCTATGATTATACTTCTAAGTGGAATAACGTTGCAATTGTATGTGATGGTACTAGAGTGCTTGGGTTAGGGAATATCGGACCAGAAGGAGCTCTTCCTATAATAGAGGGAAAATCTGTTTTATTCAAGTTGCTGGGGGGGATAAATGCCTTTCCTCTATGCATAAATTCTACCGATAAAGAAGAAATAATTACATTTATTAAAACTGCAGAACCAACATTTGGAGCAATCAATGTTGAAGATATCGAATCTCCAAAAGTGCTTGAAATAGTAGAAAGATTACAAGAAGCGTTATCTATTCCAGTTTTTCACGATGACCAGCACGGCACTTCTATCATTACATTAGCAGCATTATTTAATGCACTTAAACTTGTCAATAAAGAAAATGAAATAAATACTCTAAAGATAGTAATAGCAGGTGCAGGATCTGCAGGATATGGCATATTCAAGATATTAACAGAGGTTGGGTGTTCCAATATTATAGTAACTGACAGTAAAGGACCAATTTATCCTCAGAGATTTGACTTTACTACTTTAAGTAAATACAAGTTAGAAATGGCTAACAGGACGAAGGAAAAACACCTAAAAGGAGAAAGCGTAGCTGACGTCATTCAAGGAGCAGATGTATTTATCGGAGTATCAGGGAAGGCGAATCTGATCGACGAAAGAATGATAAAGTCCATGAATAAAAACCCAATAGTATTTGCACTAAGCAACCCTCACCCTGAAATTCTGCCTCCTGCAGCATTGCGAGGGGGTGCAGAGATTGTTGCTACCGGTCGGTCAGATTTTGCCAATCAAATAAATAATGCAGCAGTATTTCCATCAGTGCTACGTGCGTTATTAGACTTACGAGTATGCACTCTTACTGAAGATTTAATGATAGCTGTAGCAAGGTCCATTTCCGAGCTAGTAGACAGAGAGCATCTAAGCAGGGAGTATATTCTACCGGCCATAGATGATCCTAGAATTCTTCCAGTCGTCTCTAATACCATTAAAGGTTCTATGGAAAAGCTCATTCACGCAGCTGCAGCAAAGCAGAATTGACCTAGTTAAAACTTGTAATTTCCTAGTCATTCGCGATAATGTTTAGTGGAGGACTTGCAGAAGAAATGTACTATAGGAATCGAAAATCTTCCTTTATTGTAATGAGGACCATATGACTATTTGTTCTTTCAATAGAAGGAAGGGCTAACTCCTTTTTAACAAATTGGCTGAGATCTCTGCGATTTCGGAACTTGGCTACAATTATCATATCTGTAAGTCCTGTGATATCATATACTGCGCATACGTTTGGAAATTTAGAAATTGCCTTTTCGACCTCTACTATCTTTCCTTTATGTGCTGTAACTTCTATTATTGCTGTCAAATCGTAGCCTAATTTCTCATGATCAACTATAGCAGAATAGGATTTGATTATTTGATGGGATTGCAGCCTATTTATTCGAGAAAGCACAGTAGGAGCAGAAACCCCTATCTGATCCGCTATGCTTCGAAACGAAAGTCTAGCATCAACAAGAATTTTCCTTAATATTTTTGTGTCTATCTCGTCAATATTCAATGGAGATCCTATTACTACTTCTTAAAATGGAGGTCTGTGATAAACCTTGTTGTATTCTTAATGTAGATAATTTTCTATTCTCTGCAATTCAGAGCACCCAAGTGTGACAAGTTTCCTGCTTCGATATATGATTCAGATGTATGATATCAAGAAATATACTTTCTTTTACTTAAGAGCCTCCTTCTTAGCTTTGCATCATGAGTTTTTATTCTCAAAACGGTACCACAGCAAGGACATCTTGACCCATTATTCCATTTTATAAAAACCTCACATTCGGTACAGCGCCTTACACCATTCCCATAAAATGAAGCATGAAATGACTTCTTTGCTTTATAGCTTATGCAAATATTCCTACAAGACATATTATTTCAATTTAAATCAATAGGTCAACAACGTAGGTTAATTTAATAGATATATTAAAAAGTAAACTTAACCTGCTGCTATATAGCGAAAGTAATCTCGCAAAATGATTCTAACAGTTTCCATGGTTAATACAGATTCGGAATTTGCATTTGTTACTATGCATGTCAACAATTTGATATTTCCTTATTGAGATCACATGCTATGAAAATGTTTATCTCTCATTTTCATTTACCGGTTTTATTTTATTAAACATTCCTGTTGCTTGAGACGAGCACAGTTTTGACTTGTTTGAATACACATGGTGGTATTGATTTGTCTTTAATTTTGCAAGCTGTGAAGTGCCATCCTATCTCAAGGGCCAAGTAACTAATAGCAAAGCCAAGTACTAAATATGCTAGCAGATTCAGATATTCTAACATTTAATGTTATACAATGAATTTGTCTTATATAAAGTTCTTTATTCCAGGATTTAACGTTTAAGGATGTAATACATTAGTATGCTTAATGAGTGTTAAGATCTTTGTTAAAGTTATGAAAGGCTCCTTTTCGACTGTAAAGAGGAATTTTTCATGCCAAGAATAATGTATGATGTTTGTTGCTTTCTAAAAGAATAGATCAAATCAATGTCTGAACCCAAATCAGAACTTCGGAGATGATATTCAAATAGTGTTGGTCCCCTTTAGCTATATTAGATTCGCAAAATGATAATCTATTGATAGAAAATGAAAAACGTGACCGTTCAAGCCGTATAGAAGAGGAGTAACATTCACAGTAAGTACTAAGTCGATGTGGTCTAATGGTATACCCGTAAAAAATTTACTGACTACGTCGATTTGCTTACAAATGATATGAAATACAGGGTAAGAATTTTTATTTTAATTCAAAATTATTCATTGAAAATGGAGAATATCCCATATTACCTTACGGCATCCTATTCTTTCTCTTGTTCCATTTTAAGACCTTTTTTAGGCCTCAGTTGGTTATATCTCATTCTAAAAAGCTCCACTACAGAGGGTACATCATTTTCTCCATTAGTGATCCAATAACTAATCCAGCCCGATTGTGGCAATATATGATGAGGAGACACACGACCAGAATTCACAAGTTCGTTTCTGGTCTTCATCGGAAAGGGTAAGTCTGCCAGGCAATCTCCATGGATATGTCCCATTTCTCTTCTATGTAGACGAAATTCTATACCCCCAAACCTATGCGGTTCAACTGTAACGCCTGGCCAGCTTTGTATTTCATCTCGAATTCGTTCGAAAATTCTGCTCATGAATCTAAATAAGATATCCAGGATTATAAACTGGTGGGTTTACAAATTATATTAACTAACAGCTATCATGATTAAGGTATAATAAATACAGAAATAGGACTTACTAAATGTAACATATAGATAAGATAAGCGGAGCAAGTTGAAGATGTATCGGTGATCCAACCTCGAATCTTGCAGAGACTTTGATCATCAAGCAAGTTTAAATTTCCCGAACTGTACGGCATTAAATTAGTACTACTTTTTTACTTTCACTTAGAGTATAACATGTCTCACGATCAGCCTTTATCGGGTAGGTGGCAGAACTGTTTCTAATGATTATTGGCGCATGGACTAGTTGTCGATACATTGTACTTGTGCAATCTTAAATTCTCAAGAATTCGTATACCTGATACTTATGTTCAGCATCGGAACGAGATGGATATTTCCATTTTGTTAAGTCTAGCTTTACCTTGGCAAATTTGTTCTTTTCCAAAAAACTACTAGAGTCCACTGATGATAATAAAATATTGTATATCTGTTCTCCCACCAAAACTTGGTTTGGTTTTGCAATAGAAGTTATCTTTGAAGCCATGCTTATACTTGAACCAACAATATCCACATGTGATCTTACCAAGCTCCTTCCATAAACCACCACCAATGTCTTTCCATAAGCTAATCCGATTTTAACGGTGATCTCTGGCAAGCTAGATGATTTGAATGCTGGATTGATAACTTGAGTTACAATTTCAAGTATCGCTATGGAGCAGTTTAATGCGTTTTTGCATGCTAGCGCTTCATCGTACATTGCAGGAAATAAAATAATAACAGCGTCACCTTCATATTTGAATACATAGCCGTCATATCCAAATACGATATTACTTATCTCTTGAGCAAAAACTTGTACCATTAAAGCGAATCTGCTGTCTTCCAAAGTTAAGCTCAATTGCGTTGAATTGTTGATATCAACAAACATTATGACAAGATTAGTTTTGGTATTGACCTGTCGTCTCAGTAACTTTGCACAATCTTGAGTTGACATATCAAGCTGGAGGCCATCCATAAGGGTTTTGTTCACTCTAGCACGAATTTCAGATAAATCTACACTGGTAATATTAATTGAATTTTGAACCATATAACAATTCAATGTAACAAGTAATTAATAGGCTTTGGTAGACCAGCGGGATTTGCAAAGTTGAGACCAAATATTTTCTAAGTCTGATTATTATCCTAATCCAAATTCTACACCCTTCTCTTTCATTTTTCGTTGCTTAATGACTAGTAAGCAACTGGCACGTGAGAATGTATTAGTATCAAATAATCCGCACCTAAGAATTCAATTTTTTTTTCTCCTCTAATTCCTAGAATATGATATTCCAACTTTTGCTCAAAACGGGATCACTTTCTGAGGGGCTAGAGGGATATTTCTGCTAATCCTCAATTTGGACTTCAAGATGAATAGACAATATTCACGTCTAAACCCTGCAACAGAGACGAAAAGAAAAATATTTAGAAACTACTTATCATTTATCCCACTACATTGACAGTGCCTACCATCCATGGATGTAAAATGCACAAGTAATTGTATGTGCCTGGTTTTTCAAAAGTTGCCATAAATGTATTACCAGTGCCAGGATAATGCTTTTCTAACCCATCGGGGAGGATCCACCCAGAGTTGACATACCTCTCATCTCCTGCAATTGAGTAATTAGCACTTGGATTCATAAACTGCACCCTAGCCTGTGAATCGATAGTAACGGGGTTATATGTTCTCGCATTAATTGCTAGTAAAGTATTGATTCCGCCTTCGCCTGGAATCAAGATTGCCTCATTGTTTGAGCCGGGAGGAATAGCATTGAACTTTGTTGTATTCGAGACACCGAGTGGGGAAGCCACGCCAGCCACAGTACTGTTATCCAATGTGAATGTAACCGTGTGAGGCTCTGCCGCACCTATAGTTGGATTATACCATTCGACACTATCTCCAACATTAATCGTCAAGTCTTGAGGAAGAAACACTGTCCACGGCGCAGTTATGTTTCCTCCTCCGGCTGCTACTTTGAAAATTTTGTTTTCTGCAGACGTTGCCTTCGAAATGGTGTTGATGTTATACGTTGCAATAGCGATCAAAAATGCAATAATAGCCAAACCAATTAGAATTTGCTTAGGGATCATTTGACTTTTTAATGAGGTTAGTAAAATATAAACGTCCCGTATCACCGTTGATGGGCTAACGAATATTGAAGAGTCTTTATGGGAAGACAACTGGCCGTATGATGCCGTATGTCGACACAAATAATTCCAAGTTCCTCATCAACAGTATACAGCCATCACTTAATAGCACCAAAGTCGCAAATAGCGAATCAACATGGCCTTAGCTATTGTCATTAGGATATGATGAAGGAGACGGTCTTACTCCCATCACAGCTTTCAATCCAAGCTCGGTTCCGTTTCTAAGCACCTTCAGCACAACCGTGTCTCCTGGTGCCGTATTTCGTTCAAGATATGAGACCAACTGTTCAAATTCAGTTATCTTCTCTCCGTTTATCCCGACGATGATATCTCCTCCATGCTTCCTACCATACTGATCTGTTGTAGTTCCGTGCAAACCTGCACTATCGGCAGGCCCTCCTTTTGCTAAAGTATTTACAACTACTCCCTTAACGTCGTCTGTAACATTTCCTATGTTTGCTGCTAAATCTGACGTAAGTGTAGTTCCAGTGAAACCCAAATATGGATGAGAGTAATTGCCTTTTTCAATTAATCTTGGCACTATATCTTGTATTAGATTCATCGGTATCGCAAAACCCAGCCCTTGCGAAAGTGCCGCAAAGTTGACCCCTACCACCTGCCCTTGCATGTTCAACAATGGGCCACCAGAGTTACCCGGATTTATAGCAGCATCAGTTTGGATCACGTCAGGAACAGAATAGGGGACTTCAGGTGCAGGCACTAGCCTACCGACCTGACTTACAATGCCAGTTGTCATTGTGCCAGCCAGGCCGTAAGGATTACCTATGGCGATTACCTGGTCACCCACGATAAGCGCCGATGAATTTCCTAGTGGAAGAGGGCTTAACGGCCCCTGAACAAGCGTATTGTTTTGATTTTCGATAATTTTTAGAACGGCTATGTCGATATACGGATCTACGGCCGTTACGTTTGCTCTCAATCTGTCGCCATTTGTGAATGTAACATCAACTACTTTGGAATCGCCAACCACATGATTGTTGGTGATAATGTATCCTTGATTATCAAAAAGAAAACCTGATCCTAATGCACTTCTGTTTTCCTGTGATGGATCCATGATTACACCTGTTTGTGGAACTATCCTAGTTATTTGTACTACAGAGTCCTGGGTCTGTTTGAAAATTTTATTTAGGATATTTCCAGAGGTTCCTGTTAGAGATGGAACTGACGAGGAAGAATTATTCCCAGTATTCTGGTTGGCCACATCGTTCTGATCCTTCTGTGTCAATTGTGATTGCATTTGCATGTCTAATGCACCCTCCCAATATTCGCTAGAATAAGCGACTGGAGTTTGTATGAAAATCCAATAAAGTGATACTGCAAGAGAAAGTAGGACAACTCCAATTATCATTGAATTTGAATTCACCATCTGGTTCCTATCATTCTGCTAAATCATATTTATTATCGTTACTAATCGAATGTGATTAGAATGCAATTGAGTGTTAGTAATCTTTACGTTGAACGAATCGCTGAACCTCTTGCTACAAGAATAGCGACTTAGGCAATACAGTTGATTTTGTTGTGTGATTTACGAGTATTTAAATTACATGACAGAGGGACCGTTCCTAATTTCAATTCTTTGAGTTTCCTGTTCGTTCATGACAATTCACAGTGTCTAGCTGTCTTAACCTGCTCCGATGTCTGGATTCCCATACCTTTAATCATCGGATATACACATATACTGAGGTTTTGTTGTTTCGCTGGTATCGTCATGAAGGCCATCATTTTCGATATGGATGGTGTTTTGGTAGACACTATGTCTTCACATTTTCAAGCCATGAAGACTGCAGTTGCTGAGGTTGCCGAGATTGATTTGGACAAGAGAACATTTCACCTGTTTGAGGGAATGCCCATAAGAGAGATGGCTAAGAAGATACTTGATAGTGTGGGTTACAAGAGCCAAAATGGAGAGACAACTACGGATATTCTTGCTGAGAAGATAGGAGTGAGAAAAAAGCAGATCTTTATGCAAATGAAGCAAATTCCGAATCCATTTGCTGGTGTTAAAGAATTGGTACTTGAAAGCCTGAGCGGCTGCTCGAAGGCCGTAGTAATTGAATCATCTAAGCAAGAACTAGATACTATTGTAAGGAACAATTTTGGGATAGACGCGTTTGCTGTTACTCTAAATGGGGACAAATTTGAAGGAAAAGGTAAACCTGATCCTGCATCATACTTGGAAGCCTTAAGGAGACTTGGGGTACCAGCCACAAACGCTTTAATAGTAGAAAATGCCCAGCTGGGAGTGCAAGCCGCTAAAGGGGCAGGAGTAAAATGCATAGTTGTTCTAAATTCCTCACCTCTAACTGCCTACGATTTCAGAGAATTTATTGATGACGAGAAAGATATATTCAAAGATATGAATGAAGCGAATGGCTTGCTCAAAAGTTGGTGTACTGCAGTATCATGAGCCAGACTATGATGCCACACAAAGTTATATTGGTAGCTGATGATAATGAATTGAACACGGGGTAAGTGGGATAATATCACTCCAGCATGAAATTAATTACGCAGCACTAGGAATTCACTATTTGATTGATAAGAACCTTTCATCAGTATTAAATCATCTTAATAGAAATAGAGATTTATCTGATCACACTAAGAGATTAAATCTAGATAAGCAATAACCTGCCTTTAGAATCAAGACCGAAATAATGGTAGTTAAAAACTGGATTGTCTTGGGAATAGCTGTGGCTGTTATACTCGCTTATACTGTAGGAATACCGCCTTCATTTAGTGCCGAGTATACAAAGAGAACACAAAATTCTGTATCCGAAAATAATTGTAGAAACACAGAGGATGGCTACAATGGACAGCCACCTTCAGAATACGAATCTCTTGTAGACAATACGGAAAACACAGAGAATAGTCGTACTTACTGTTCAAACACTAATTCGGATGTTCAAGGAGAAGGGAATGCAGAATCGCTGACGTCAGTTCAACGCTAGTTCAATATTTCGAATCCAACCTTTCTCCTATAGAACCAGTTCAATCAAACAGAACCATTTGAATTTGCTAACTTTGCTTGGCTCGGGGTGTTTACTGAATCACCGAAAGACGAGGGAGCAGCAGGAGAGCCACCAGCAGACGATGGAACTGCGGAGCGAAAAATGTCGCCTTATGTGTGCGGGAAATTCGCTGGTGGGACGATTGGGAAGGTTGAGTGTTGCGCTATTGAAATTGCTACAAACAAAACATGGTGCACCACTTGCGACGCCACCAACCCGCCGAGTAACTGTGGGCCGGCCTATTAACATGTAGTCAAAAGAATAGGAAATGGAACCGTTCCATTCGGTAGGACATTCGAAGAAACAACCGACTTTCCCAGAACAACAAGCACCTTTTAATGGTACCGTTCCATTCGGTGAGACATTCGAAGAACGGCTTTTCGTGCCAATGACATTTTTTGATGGTATAACTAGGATGATCCGACATTCTGCAAGACCCGTTGGAGCTATCTGCTATGCAGGAGGTTTTGTAAAACTAAAAGATGTATATTGTACAACTAATTAGAGTCCCTATTTTTCATATACAATAATATACATAGTTGTATTCTATGTTTATATCAATCGTAATAGTTATTTTGATACTAATACCAACAGTAAATGTGTTTGCTAGCTCTAAACCAAATTTTTTTACTGAAGATGGTTATGTCATACAACGACAAGAGAAAAGACCAGCAATAAACGAAGATTTTGCTCCCGATAGTAGCTGCATGTTTGATGCATTTCAGCTAAAATGCATACCTGGAGCAGAGCAGGAATGTCCTGAGGGCTTTGGAAATAACGGCGATGCAACTTGCTTCATTAGACATCCAGAAGGATGCCCTAAAGGCTATCATAGTACAGATGATGATGATACAGGACAATGTTATCCTAATTCCGAAGGATGCAATACGTATGTTGTACTGAACGGAACGCGCCATAACTTTGTACTGCTTACAGATAGGCCAGGTAAAGGAGATATCTGTGCAGATCCACGTTACCTCAATTAATTAAAAAATCCTATTTTCTAACTCATTGTGTAGATAGCACCTCCTACGTCAATATTAGAGAAGGAGACTGTTTCCCTGCAGTTATCACCGAGAATACTATGCCACAAAATATTGCATATTACCCCCTTTACAATATGACCGCAAGTGCAAATGCAAGTCCGAGGATGCTCTAAAACCTACCTCGGAACAAATTGAGTTCTAGATACGGAACTCTTTAATTTCCTTGTGAACTAGTCTCCGAATATATTTCGCCGAGAACTTAGGATTTGAAATAACAGGTAAGTTATCTTGTAACGCTGTCAATCAGCCAGTTAGCCAGTCAGCAGTAACCTATATAGCGTTCTAGACCCTCATTTGAACTAGTATATTCAGAGTCGCCATCTGGTAGTAGGTCAAGATGTGAGGGAAAATGTTCTGAACAGTAACAATTGGTGCATTTTTTACATTGAGCGGTTGGCTTGTTAAAGCAACTGACTATACCGCATACGCCTTCCTTCCTTGACCTTCGGGTCCAATCATTTACATTTATCTCCTCATCTGTTGCTAGGTCGTCAGTGAGCAAGTGCATGTCTGTCATCGATGTCTATCGTCGATTTCCAGGATGACAGGTGCATTGACAACCAGTAGGACCAGCAAAACTAAGAGAACAGTATTCATGCCTATCTGTAAGACATTCTAATGACACTAGACGCACTACACTCTAAGCAACTGTTTACCTAATAACTAGACATCTAAGTCAAGCAATTAGACTGATATTTGGCTGGTTGGGTGACTAATTATATCTCCCTTTCAATACATAAGTGTTCATTCATAGATCTTAGTTGTCATTGCTTCAGTCTGGGACTTACCCCTTGCCAAGTCCCTTAATTCTGGAGATTCATCCATCAGCTTTCCTATAAGATACTTGACATTCAAGTATTGATCGTTTTTTTAAGAAAGAATATTAAGTATAGTTAATGTCAAAATAAAAGATGAATGGTGATACATCTTCGCCAGGGGTCTATCCAAAGATAATCAATCATGTTGCAATTAGCGTTCCTGATCTTGAGAAGGCCGTAATCTGGTACACTCAAGTCCTAGGATTCACTATGATAAAACATGCAGCAGAATTTGTTGCTGATAACACACTGAAGGGGAGGGCAGTCAAAGATATTCATGGTACAAAATTGAAGAAAATGAAGATGGCCTGGCTAAGTTCTGCAAACCAGGTAGGCTTTGAAATAATAGAGTACGTGGAACCAAAAGCAGAGAAACGCCAAGATAATTTTGAGTACTGGAAATCAGGAATTATCCACATCTGTATAACTGACCCTGACATTGAAGGATTATGTAAGAGAATATCAGACAGTGGAGGAAAACAGCGTACAGAGATATGGGAGATTGTTCCTGGGAAGAGTTACAAGATTGCGTTTTGCGAGGACCCTTTTGGCAACATTATCGAAGTCTTTGATCATAGCTACGAACAGATAATAACTTCATTATGAACGAACAAATGCTTGGATAATTTGTTAATTATGGTCACTAGTAAATCGTCAAATAGGGAGGGGAAATTCTATTCATGTCATTTAAGAGATTTTATTCTAAAACTGCTCTACTTTACAACTTGACAACTTGGAGAAAATGTTAGTTTGGATTAAGTATACTACCTAAGCAGATACCAAATAACGTTATAGTTAATATTAGATTCTATCTTTATTCGCTGGCCGCAGAAAGATAAGAAATATGAATGATTGAAAATATACTACAGGTCAAATATTGGTTATCATTCCTAATTTCTGGAACATTAGAACATTCCGAAATGATTTAGCACTAAAAAAATTAGGGGGTTCTTATTACTATGTTGATGATTGACCAACAAGCTGAGTTGAGGGTAGGTTGGTTACAGCACTTTCAACATTCGGCTCTTGTGTATTATCAGCGTGTGATTCACCAGAGCCATTACATACTGCCATTGCCGCTTGAAAGGAAGTCCCGCTTTGTGTCGTCACAGATACAGCCATGAATAATGCCGCAACTGCAAGCATACTTGCGGCAACGATCTTCACGCTTCTGTTCAATCTAGTCAGGGTATTTAAGTCAGGAGTATTTAAACTGTCCTGTCGAAATATTTGACCATCCTTCAGATTGAGGACAATTAAGAATTAGGATAGATAAGATTATCACAATTAGCACTGAATCAAATATTTCTAGCACAAAAGACGAGGATGATTTCTTAGAATCAAAAAACGACCTGGATTCACTCCCCAAGTAGTTAGATCTTTTAGGATATGAATCATGATTCGGGGTAAAGATGCTGTTCCCTATAATTGAAAAAATCAAATACAGAATTAACGGAGTAGCCTTGGGCTGGATTTGAACCAGCGATCTTTGCCATACCAAGGCAAAACTCTTCCTGGCTAAGCTACCAAGGCACTTGTCTAAATCTATTTGTAGCGAATTTATTCCTTTACAACACCTAAGAGAGAGGACGATGGTTGTGACTGCTTGCATCCACCTCTTAATCATGAGAACTAACTAGCAGTTCGGGAAAACGATTCGTCGAAGATTCACTTGAATCGAAATTGTCAAATTTTGATTTAATATGATAGTCGAACTACCTTTACAGAATCTTGTCAATCAACAGGAACGATGTACCTCTTTTTTCTCGCTCTCATTGTAAACATTTGCTTATGATAAGCGTAACCTTCGCCATTTTGACCTTAGAGATTAATTTGTTTTTGTTAGTACTTTTTATGATTCAATTGAGTAATTATCAACATGTTGTCACAAAGACAATCTAATTGCGTTGGTCGAATTCCATCTGATGAAACATTCATAATGATTTAGTCTTAACTCTTCGAGCAACAGATTAGTAAATATCCTGAGAGTAACACCTGAGTGTCTGTTACCTATGAAAATGCCTTGCTGCATGTTCAAACAAACCCAGCTCTGATAATTAAAAAGCATAAAAGAGGAATATCATATTAGCTGCACCCATAAGGCATCATGATATTGTGGATCGGAACCAACATTTCGAAACAAAACATCTTCATCTGGAGAAATAGTATGTGTTGTCAAGCCGCAAACGGAACAGAAGGAATGTACTAAACTCAGAACGTCTTTGTTCTGTGGTATCTTTCTATGACATGCCTAAAATCAGTATAAAAATAAGTGTTGGTATTCACTGTATTTTTTGATGAATTCTGTCTTAAAAAAATGAGAGAATGAAGGTGTTTTCTATGTTGGTGGTGTAATTTCTCTGACGCTGAGATTTTTGATATCTATGCTGTTTCCATTGTCCCATCTAAATGAGGCTATTGGGCCACCCCAAGTAACGATTTGATCTGGTTCTCCATTACATTCGCCGCCTTCACTACCCCATCCACCCTGATCAATGAAGTCGTATACTTTCTGCCACTGATTGTCATTGTTGGGATCCACCCATGATTCCATCTTTACTACTGTTTCTCCATTTACCTGCATGTTGTAAATTGCCACCTTGAAGCCTACGAATTGTCCGTCACCATTTGCAGGTGAACTTCTCCATGGCTGGAAGACGTAACTTACGTGCCATTGTTCCTTTGCCCATCTTACATCTCCTCCGGTGTAGGCTAAAGACCCTTTGTATGCAACACCCTCACATCCTTCTGGCGATCCGCTTCCTGTGTGCCTCCCTCCTCTTGCATACCATGTCCATTCATCATCTCCACCTGAATTGTATTTGACCTGCCCTGTCATCTCTACATTCTTCCAATCATTGGGAGACTGCATGTACCCTCTGCTTGCCAAGACGCTATGATCTTCGACCACATTATCTGGCTGATATCCTGAAGAAGTAAAAACACCATACCTTACTTGGCCGCTGGTCACCCTCCAAGATCCGTCGCTATTTCTACTCATTGAAGGTTCACTTGTTCTAGGGTCATTTTGAGGGTCATCCATATTCATATACCACTCTTCACCACCAGGTTTTGTTGGATAGATTTTCTTTATTCCGAATTTGTCATTTGTGCCTCCGTCGGTACTTGACACAGTAATACTTACTGTTGCTTCGTTTATACTTGTTGCACCTTTGCTATCACGGGCAACGTACGTAAAGCTATCTGGCCCAATGTATCCAGTGGTCGGTGTATACGTTACTATATTTTGAGCGCTAATTGTAGATAGCTGTCCATGCATTGGCTGATCAACTATACTGAAGGTTATGGGATCGTTATTAGGATCGGTACCTGATAGGGTAATATCTACTGCCGCATTTGTTCCTGTAGTTACACCCTTTGGATCTGCAGTAGGGGTTTGAATAAATTGCACCGATGAAAGCACACTTAGGTCAATCTCTGCGATAGCCAGCCACTTTTCTTGTAGGCCTGGAGTCTCGTCTATTCTAAATGTATTCTGTGCAGTAGCGGGGAGTTCTCTCAATGGAAATCTATCTGCGCCTTCTATTCCACTAACTTTAGTTCCATCATCAAAGAACTCCAATACTTTTACCCATTGGTTTGCGGGTTGGTTGTCATTATTCCCTTGGTCCTGATATACTTGTATTCTTACTCCTGCTTGTTCTTGTAATGCTACTGCCATGAATCCGACCCACCTATTATGTATTGATACGCCTTGCTGCTCAAAGTCTAGGTCTAAGTTATCTGTATAATCTGGGTGAGGACATTCAGCTCTCAATCTTGGTTGGCCAGAATCTACTGCTATTGCTGGGTCGTAAACGCAGCCATCATATGGAGCAGAATCGGTATGAGCACCTCCCAAAAGCTTCATGGCCACGTCGTCAGAACCGCCTGAACTTCTGAAGTAGCCTACCATTACCAGAGAGGTTCCTGCTGCGTTCATGTTGTGTCTGGCTCCGCCATCTCGTTCGTCTTTCTCGTATTCATAGTCCCATTGTCCCTTTATCTTGAAAGGTACTGTTACACCGTCCCTGGTGGTACTACCTCCTCCAGGGGGTGGATTCGGCGGTCCGGTTGATTTTGGTCCCACTACAAAAGCATTAAGCCTACTGTCGGCATTGGGGACTACAGCAGGATCGCTATTATCCCTTAAACCTCCACCCAGAGAAGTCCATGCTGGAGACCAGGTATTGCTGTTAGGTGAGGACTGTGTCTTGTAGTACAGCTGATTATTTGTACTTACAATAAACACCTGAAGTGTGCCGTCACTATTTCTTGCAACAGCTGGACTTGTATCTGCCTTTATTCC
>Ga0105091_10000463_pt1 | contig 17080 bp, 21 predicted proteins | sample PPLLak1March2015_FD_87022 | JGI IMG/M metagenome (GOLD analysis project Ga0105091, IMG submission 87022) | Freshwater sediment microbial communities from Prairie Pothole Lake near Jamestown, North Dakota, USA - PPLs Lake P7 Core (1) Depth... | ecosystem: Environmental > Aquatic > Freshwater >... | reverse complement strand
TATTTCATCAATATTGTAGACAGGATCTTAATGCTTTACTAATAATGGCGATAATAGCGCCAATAATGAGGAGTTTACTAGTGCCGCCTGCTCCAACGTTAATGACTGCCACACATAAAGTTAGAAAAAGAGATTTTTAATCAGTTCTGGTTTGGTTTATTGCTGCTCGCCATTCAGCAAGTGCTTCCAGGTACTCTTTACACTCTGGAAGATCTGGATGATCAGGACAATAATCATTTGGTTCTGTACAATTGTCTCCTCTGCCATCTTCTCGATCAGTCACCAAGATGTACTCGAAACGCTCACCATCTATCAAATTCCAAGCGTTACATTCTTCGTCATTTGGATAACATTGACCTGTTTCATCATCATCTGTACTATGATATCCTTCAGGACATCCTTGTTGATGTAGAGGGAAGCAGTAATCGTCTTCATTTGCTCCAAAACCTTCAGGACATTGCTCCCTGGCAGTCTCATTCATGTTAGGAAATGATTGACATTTTATCTGATATACATCAAAGAGACAACTTTCATCTGGTCCTCCTGTTTTTGCATATTCGAAATACTCTTCACTTCCTGAAACATTTCTACAGTACTCATAGGTATTGGTTAGATCATCAAATTCTTGACAGAATCCTATTGGATTGTGTTCTCTACTCAAACAATGACTTGGATTTGTAAGATTAGGAAATTGCTCAGCTCTCTGTGTTGCATTATATCGATCACAGAATGGTATGCCAGCTGCTCCATTTGCACCACTACAAAGAAAATCGTAGTCAATTCTCTCTTCACATTCTTCCTGTATTTCTGGTTCATCATCATAGTCTACTATTGACGCAAATGCTGTCAAGGGCATGCTTAACATGATTATTGTTATTACGATTGCTGATATATACACGGTGTATAGTATTGTATATGAAATATTTATAGTCATACAATCCAGTCATCATCCAAAAGCTGTTCATGATATCCATCAGCTGCTGAGTATCCCTTAGCACACTTCATCACCTTTTGTTCTCCACCATCTATACATCTGAGAATATTATTGCAATCCAAGTAAGAAGGCGCTACTCCTTCTCTACATATCTGTTTAAGTCTCTCTTTAAGACAATCTATATCAATGCAATTTTCATCGCTACTAGTAGCCAGTAAACTTGATATCGGAATCATTACTAATATTGCCAATGTAAGAATGACTAATGTAAGAATGACTAATGTATAATTAGTTTTCATTACGTCTTCTTCCATTCAACTGAGGTATACATATAAAGAGAATTGACATAGCTTAACGAAGATCCATATCGATTAAAGCCTGTTCTCCATAACATTCTTTAATGTGTTCTTCAAAATCTATATGCCATCCACTCCAGTTATTATTCATTCCTGAATCAAGCTCTGCTCTCCACATAAGCATTTTATCATGCCATGGTAGAAAATAAGTATCCTGACAAGAATATTGAAGTGATGATACAAAGGATTATTGATTTAGCCAAATTACATCTATGATTCGTAATACTCAAGAATTAAAAGATAAGGTAACATACGAAAATCAGAATATAGAGTATTATATAAAGAGGAGTAAACGTATTAAGACATCCGAATTAATCATTGATTCTGATAATATTGAAGTTAGAACTCCGTTAAATAAGACCATTGAAGATACCAGGAAAATAATTAGAGATAAAGCTAAATGGATTCTTAGAAAGCAGAAGGCGATTAAAAGTTCAATTCCAGAAATTATAAAACCAACATTCGATAAAAATTCAACTCTGCCGTATTTAGGGCAGAATTATCCCCTAATTATAAATACGAAGCACTTGAGAAGTGCCCTAGCATTTGCCAATGGGAAATTCTCAGTGGATATTACAAGATCTAGGATAGATGATAAGGCTAGATTACTGATCAGGCGATTATACGAAGAGTGGGTAATAGAGATGGCTTATCCAATATCGAAAACTAGGGTTGAGAAGTTCTCGCAGAAGCTGAGCGTAGTTGTGCCGAAGATAATTCTTAAAAGAAATTTGAAAAGTAGATGGGCTAGCCTAACAAAAAAGAGATCAATCAATTTCAATATGCATCTGATTAAAGCTCCGTCAGATGTGATAGACTATATCGTGCTTCATGAGTTATGTCATTTGAAGATCAAAGAACATTCACATCATTACTGGGATTTAGTTTATAAGTATATGCCTGATTATCGAGATAAAATTGATTGGCTTAATATTAATGGAAGGATGTTAGTTAACGATATCCAAATGGGATAATCATTCTATGATACGTTTATCGTTAAGGCAAATGTTGATTTAATTATTGTTGGAAGTAGAGGTAGAACTAGTTTCAAGAAATTATTATTAGGTACGTCTCATCTAATGTTATAAAAAATGCTCATTGTGAGGTCCTATTAGTAAGGCAATAAGCCTAGATACTGGCGCATCATAAAGCAATTTAGAATTATATGAGCTCAAAAGGAATCCAAAGGTGACTAATTCATTTGACTTAATTTTGGGGATCAATTTATTGATATTATTTGTCTGAAATGAAATCAAATCGATGTTTATGCGTAGTTAAATATTAACTGAATATGAATAATCGATATAATGATTAATCATTCAGTCAAGGTCACCATCCTGATTATTTTAATATTATTTATTATGCTTGATACAATCCAAATAAGCATATCTACCACATCGTTCTATTTCCTAGTAATCCATAACAATACTGCTAATCCAACAGATTGAGCTGAATTTATAGCAAAAAGATAAGGAGCTGCAGAATCAACTATATCTTTTATTTCAGGTCCCGCTAGATACAACTGCGACCAGAAGATTACGATGACTATATTTTGCACAATGAATAACGCGGCCACAATGATTAATCCATAAGTGAAATATGATTTTACTAATCGAATATTCTGTATATATGTAAACATAACCCCGCCCAGCAGCCCGATGTTCAGCAAAGCAGCAATAGCTGCTGCAATCATAAAATCCATGTTATGTTGTTCTAATCCACATGAAGTTCAATGTTATTCCTAATTTACTTTTTCCCAAATTTCACCAGTATCTCCATAAACGAGTCATAATTCTTTTCCATGAGGGGGGTTAGGAAATATGTTGCACCATAAGTGTCCTCATTATCAGTAATCACTAAGCCATTCTTTGAGAGCACCTCAAGATGATGTATAATAGTCTTATAGTCTAGACTTAACTCTTGTGCTATCTTATTAGCGTTGGCAGGATGAGAACTTATAAGTTCAAGAATTCTTGCTCTATTGATTCCTCCGCGAGTGCTAGCGATGAGGTACCATAAAAGCCTCTTAAAACGTGGGTCAACATAGCCTCCCCTCCCTCGATCATCTCCATTGTTTGAGGATGGTCCATCACCTTTGCCGACAGCCAAGACGACCGATCTTGTCCTCCTTAATTACTTCGGCTTTTACTGTCGCTAAAACTGGCATGACAGGAGAATGAACTTTCAGATTATCCACATATGTGAGAAGAAAACCAATTCTGAAATAAAATATAAAAAAATGACTCGTGATGACCACTTGATACAACGGCTTTAATCTGTAGAATGTAAAAACTTCAATGGATTTAAACTTGTTTAGGTGATTCCATGCTCTGCTAGTTATGTGAAGAGTTGGGATTAATTTGGGAATAATCCGGGCATAATTTGGGAATTTGCTTAAGTAGAATATCGCAGACGAAGGCTTTAATGTTATTAACAAAACAGGACATAAATCGAATCAAAAAAAATGATTCGCAAAATATAGTAACGAACAATCAACATCAGAGAAACGTGATTAGTGTCAAGTCGAGAAAGGGGTCAATGGCCATCGCAAGTTTAATGGGATCCATTCTCGTCTTTTCAATAGTGGCAACCATCTCTCAGTTCGAGCAACAACAGGCATTTGCCTACTGACTTCTGACAGAGGAGGCTTCATCGATCCCCTCACCGTCATCAGAATCTGACGCTACAGATGGCAGCTCAATGAAGGCAGCGACTGATGCAGCGACGCCAGTAAGCACAACATCAACGAATTCAATGGAACAAAGCATGTCCCCTCAATCCTCATCCTCTCTAAGCTCATCCACATCAATTCCACAACCAAACGACAATAGTACCGTAGTAAAGGTCGACGCGACAAATGCCTTGTACGAGCCAGCTGCTGGACTTACAAATGTATTTGGGCCAGAAGGATTATTTCCATTTCAGAACTTTAGTTGTGCAGACGCACTAACTTGCGGAATATCTGCTGGCGAGGACGCAAAGTTCACAGGAGTGTTTGAGCAGGGAAATGCCAATAATTTGACCTCGTATGAGGCAACTTATACATCTCCGGTAACGTATGGGCCACACCAAATTGCAGGGCATGACTACAAGGTAACACTAACAGATCTAAACTGGAATAGTGCAGATTCTGCATTAGCAACAAGGCAGCCAGAGTTTGCAGCGATGGTAAATGATGTGGGATTTAATCAAATACAACATGGAGCTTCTAACATAGACAGATCAGATGTACCTCAATTGTATGATGAAGCATTTCTTTATGGCCATGCAATGGTAACTGATATTACAAATGGAAACAATACCATTGTTGCTAAAGACATATTTACTCATGTAATGGTCGCACATGTTATGGATGAAAGTGGGTATTACAGAAACTTGAAAGACAAAGCATTAAGCCCAAACATGGTGTTCCTATTCGCAGTAAATATTCCAAATGACACCGAATTACCAGGAGTCGGTTCATTGAGTGCAGAACAGGCCCAGTCATTTACCCCCTTAACCGACGATGAATCACTAGATAATTCTCCACCCATCGACTATCCAGTAAATATTCCCACGCCAAGAGAGGGAGAAATTGATGAACCAGAATCTCAGTCTACAGTGTGGCCTGTAGCCAATCCAAATCAGCCACTGCTCTTCACGTTTCTGGTGTACCAAAACGCGGACATAAACCTAGATTCAAATGCAACCAATTAACAGAGAAACAGAGAATGCCTAGACCTCTCTTTTTTTTACATCCTCTCTTTTTTTGAAAGTTTAGTTTCAAAATTTTTGTCTCGTCTCGTCTGAAATCAACATCATGTCCCACAATTAACCTATCCTTTTTAGCGGTCAAGTAAAATATACACAATGCGCCTTTCAACAAATATGATCACAGCAGCGGATACAAACCAGAATGAGAGATAGTTTCCGATCCTTAGAATCGTCTAAGCTATTCAAATTGTCTAGTGGTATAAGAGGATTCGATGATACCTATACGAAATAGGCAAAACATAAATCCTAACCTAGCTTACAATCCGTTGAATTAAAACCCAACCCATTCAATAATATTTTTTGTATATGAAAGAAACAAGTATCAAGTTAAATAAATAAAAAGCTTAAATATGTTTTTCGTGACTCATAACTGTCAATAACGCCGCATTCTTTGCTGCGAGCTCGGAAATTCTCTGGTCAATATCATCACTTCCGATTATTACAACATCTCTAAGCTCTGGCCTTAACTTGTGAACTAACAATTGTCTAATATGAGGCTCTCTCTTTAGTGCATCATACTTAGTTCCTGGTATAATGAATTTTTCATTCGTATAGAATAATGTCGTAGCACCTAAACCTCCCATTTTTATTGCAGCATCTCTTTGTTCTATTCCAGACTTTACCGCAATGCTCAGTTGTTTCAATAGGACTGCATAGTTATACCTACCTAAAGCAACAGAACATTTAGGAAGAGCACATTCTCTTGGAACAGATGATAATATATGTGAAAAAATTCTATTGCCTTTAACTGACATCTTTGTTCCAATTCTACTGGTCTCTATTAGGTCTTGCATTTTCAGGTGTTTTATTAATGTCTTTATCGATCCTTCGCCAAGATTGAGTTCTTGACATAGTGAATCTCTACTAATATGGCCATTTTTTTCTATGAGTTGAAAAGCCTTGAATACATGTGCAATATCAAAGGAAAGAATTCTACTTGGAGCATATCTGCCGGAGGTTTCTTGGAGAACCTTTACATACATATGCATCTCTTTTGGCTATGATGTGTAATGAATTAGTACCAATATGAATTTATTGCGTGTGTATCGAGTAATTAATGCAATCGCATTTTACAAGAGATGTTCAAATATAGAAATATATTCTAGGGTGCTAGCAAAGTGTGTAATAGAATCATTGCCAAAGGAAGATGAAGATTTTATTAATCTTGACAAAGTTATTGCAGACTTGGATGGTACTGGTAGTTATTTCTTGAATGTCTTTAACAACAAGGGTGTTGATTTGGGAATTCTTAGACTTAGAAGAGAAGAGACAGATACCCAACTTCCCCATGCTGTGAATGAGATCTATTTTGTAGTTGAAGGAAATGGATTTATAGAAATGGACGGTAAGCTAAAGCCTGTTAAGAGAGCTGATTTCATCTTTGTTTCTGCAAATACACAACACAGATTTATTGTCGACAATCAGGATCTAGTTGTAATCTATTTTTTTCCTTCGTAGGTCTCTGAATTGGCTCAGATTTAAAAATTGAAGAGACTATTTATTTCAGATAGGCTATAGGATAGTTTATCCAATGAATGCGCTTATTGATCAATATTTGTACGCAATAGGTATAATAAAGAAAGGTGTTGGATGAACTGGCCAAGAGTTTATATACGAGATAACTGTCTAGTATCTAAATTAAATGTCTACCGTTAACACGCTGATCTTAAAGGAATCCTCTGGTCTACCAAAAATTGCAATAGGCGTGCTATTGGCTATACTATTGTTTGGCATGTTTATTGTAGGATATGATCAAGGACAGTTATTTAGCCTAGTAGAAGGACAAAAGGCATTTGATGATATGTGGATGCATGAATTCTATCATGATTTGAGACATGCTGCTGGCTTTCCCTGCCATTAATTTGTCTCTGTGTTTAAGCTAAAAATGATGGGAAATGAAAACTATTGCTTTTATTCTAATAACTCTTATTTCTGGAGCTATAGCGGGAACAATACTTAGTTTAGTCAATCAACTTTTGGTCGAACCATATATAGATCAGGCCATTAAGATTGAGGTACAAAATACTGTAGCATCTGGTAAACCTGTAGATCTTGATGAGCTTGTACAGTATCGCTTATGGCAGAAAGGGGGCGAGATTGTTGCAGGAACAATTTTGGGTACCTCAGTATCTGCGATATTTGGAATAGCATATGCTTACTCTAGGGATTCTCTTCCAGGATCCAACAACAAGAAGAAAGGCCTAATGCTCGCTGGAATTATGTTTTTCGTGATATTCTTGATTCCTGCATTGAAGTACCCCGCAAATCCTCCAGCTGTTGGAGATCCGGAGACTATCGAATACAGAGAGAGTTTGTATATCGGCATGTTAGTTATATCTGGATTTACTGCTTTGGGTGTTGCAATACTTTATAGAAACCTAGGTCAAACGCACAGAGAGTCGAGAAAGATCATTGCCCCAGCAATATATGCTGTGATTATTGCTTTGGCATTTGCAGTATTGCCTGCAAATCCCGATGAGATCACAATATCATCTGATTTGCTTCTGAATTTCAGAATTGTCACTACGATAACAATGGGAATTTTTTGGGGGGCATTAGGTATTCTGTTAGGTTCGTTCTGGGATGTAGTCAAGCCCCATGAAACTAGGACACCCAAGCTCCGTACAGTGTAATGAATGCGAGCTAAAAAATTCAATCCTTAGATCAGCTTGCGAGAGTTCCAAACCCAGCCCACTAGTGGGATATCAGATTGACAACCAAAAATATCATCTAAACTAGAATCGATGACAAAGAAATTATTGTACCCACAATTAGAATAGTTTATTTATTTATTTATAAGTTCAGGAGATCGAAAGTGAACTCCTTCTTCCAGACCATCTCTAGTTACGTTGAGATTAGATTTCCCACTTATCTGTTACTAATTTTGAAGGCTTAACCAGTCTATGCATTTACTTGTATCCATTATCGATACACCGATGCTACTCATCTCTTCTAATGCCTTTTCATATGTTTGTGAAGTGGCATCCGGTGCTAAAACAATCCGGAAGTCTCGTTCGCTTGCTTCATAAATGGTTGTCCTAGGACAGTTAGGAAAATTGCACCCAGCTATGATCACCGTATTGACACTTAAGCTGCGTAAATGTTCCTCCAAATGAGTTCTATAAAATGCTCCCCACCTCGGCTTGTACATGATCCACTCCACAGGACCAATATGTTGAAGGCGACCTGACAACAAAAGACTTGAATCTAATCTCGTAATAGTAGAAGGTTTAAGTTCGTCCATAATTTCAGCACCAACACTTCCGGCTATTACTATTTGTTTCCCATTCATGACAGCTTCCCTTCTGCATGGATCAACGTTCGAACCATCCTGATGGTATAGTCTTACTGCATGAATTATGGGATAGCCAAGATTTCTATACCCTTTTGCAAGAATTTGGATATAGGGTACAGCCTGAATTGTCCCAGGAATTTCAGCACTAGAACCAGACAACACAAAATCACGCTGGACGTCTATGATTATCAAGGCCGAATGCTTATCGTCTGGGGATATGAAGTCATGCATGTCGTATTATCCTAGTAGATAGTATATATTTTAAAGATCTCGCATGTAAATATAGATTTTCTTCATTCCCAAAATCGGAGCGTCTTTTCTTCAGCATTCGTCTAAATTTAGGGATTGTACGCATGATTTATAATAAGTAACTAGCCAGGATAGCCTGGTTGTTGCGGTTATCTCTGTTCCTATTGCTATTGATATTATCATTGTCCTCGACATTACCATCTACAGCATCATTATTATTATTGTTATTCTTGGAGGCTAAAACGTAACTGGAATTCAAATCAGAAGAAGTAAATGAATACAGTTCCCCAAAAGAGTACTATAATTGGAAGCAAATAGAATTACTGGTAAAAAAAATCGCTAATAAAATACCAAGTTCAAACAAAAGGTACGATGCTATTCTGGGAATTACAAACGGGGGAATCATTCCAGCCAGATTAATTGCACGTGAACTTGATATTAATCACATTTTATTCATACCTGTAAGAAGTAAAAAGCTACATAAAGAAGAGATGTCTCCACTGTTTATTAGCAAAAAATATCTTATAGTTGACGATATTTACGATACTGGAAATACGTATTCTATTGTCTCTAACGAAGTGGGAAAATTTGATTGTGATTTTGCATTTCTCGTGAGAAGATTCGCAGCCAATGATGATGATGATGATGGAAAGGTATATGTCGGAGAGATATTGAATCATAAGAAGTGGATTGTATTCCCATGGGAACGAAAGACGGATAATGTACTGGATAAAGGAATCTCTTTGAGTTTTTTGTAATGTTTATAGCATGGGAATTAAGTTTAACACTGTCTTCAAATGCAATACTTTAATTCAGAACAGAGCGAAAATTCAAGACTGCATGAAACATTCGTAGCCAACAATAAAGATCGTTACGGCAATGAGACTGGTAAGATTGCAGATCTGAAAAGAAAGATCAGTCTAGCCATGGGCAAAAAGAGGTCGACTTGGTTATAAAAAATATTAGAATAACAAACGTTTTTTCTGGAGATATCCATCAAGCTGATGTCGCCATAGCGAATGGAATATTTGTGGGAGTTGGAAAAGGATATGACAATGCCAGACAGTCATATGATGCTCATGGAAGATACATGTGTCCTGGGCTAATTGATGGCCATATATATGTAGAGTCCACTTTTCTATCTCCCATCGAATTTTGCAGTGCAGTGGCATTACATGGTACCTCAACAGTAACATGCGATCCACATGAGATAGCAAATGTATTTGGTATCGCAGGATTGGATTATCTTCTGAGTTCGAGTATGAACTTGCCTGTCAAGATTTAACTTATGATGCCCTCATGTGTTCCAGCAACAGGCATGGAAACGTCTGGGGCCACGATTCTTCCAACAGATATACATACTTATTTACAGCGTTATCCGAATCGCGTTATAGGATTGGCAGAAATGATGAACTATCCAGGAGTCATACTTGAGGATACACAAGTTATAACTAAACTAATTACGGCAGGTTCGAGGCCTAAGGATGGACACGCACCACTCCTCTCTGGCAAATCGCTCGATGCCTATATAATAGCCGGATTAGGAAGCGATCATGAATGCACAACAGCTAAAGAAGCTAGGGAAAAGTTTTTACTTTTCTATACTTATGGTATTATTATTGTTAGTATCTTTTTTAAGATTGTTCTTGGTACGACTCTCTTGTCCTGCCATTAGAAATAGCTGATTAGATCTAACTTTATGCTTTATTGATTTTGCAGGAACTCCTGCAACTATATCTTCATCATCAATGTCATTAATTACAGATGCACCACTACCAACGATTACCTTATTTCCAACTTTTACTTTATGTTTTATGGTTGAATTCAAACCCGTCCAGCACATGTCCCCAATTCTAGTACTTCCTCCTATGATAGTTCCCGCTGTCAAGGCACAATGTCTTCCTATTTCTACATTATGAGCGACATGTACTAGAGCATCAAGCTTTGTTCCCTCTCCAATTATTGTATCAGAAAGTGAACCCCTTGCTATTGAACAATTAGAACAAATCTCTACGTTATTGCCTAGAACTACTCCTCCAATATGTGGAAATCTCTGCAGCTCAAAAGTATCCTCCAACCTCTCATAAGCAAAGCCATCGGCTCCTATAACTGTTCCAGGCTGTATAATACAATTCTTGCCAATTCTAGTATTCTGTTCTATAATTACACCATCACCAATAACTGTATTATCCCCAATAACGCATTTATCCCCTATCTTGGTAAAGTTACCAATAGAACAATTCTTTCCTATTCTGGCCAATTTAGATACGGTTGACGTCGAAGGAGCTTTAACAATTTTATTATTCTGACGGATTCTCTTCCTTTTATATACAGAGGGAGAATAGTAGATTTCATTTATAATTTTCATCACAACCATTCTAGGATTCTTTACGAATATCAAAGATTGTTGCTTTCCCGATCTAGGATACACCAAGTTCTCTAGCGAATGGTGGCAAATAATTACCTTAGCACTTGATTTAGAGACAGCCATTATTGCCTTTTCTGCATCATCTAAGGAACAAAATGATAAATCTTCACTTGAAGCACCTTTGATATCTTTTACGCCATAAATGCTAGTTGAATCAAAATCTTCTTTTGAGCTATAAATAGAATATTTAATCCCAAGATTTGAGAGAATTGATGTAACATCATAAGATAAAGGAAGTAAGCCATTATTGTCACTGATAATACTCGAATGGACACGTTGAGAGTGACGTCGTGGCATTTCTTAAAATTTCGATGTACATGTATCACTTGTCTTATTTAAGAGCTTAGTTCTACTATTCTCACATTGTAGAATTACAGCTATTACGATGATCTAATATAAAGAACAATTAAATACTTTAGTCTAGAAATCTCAGAAATAGAATGATATGTTTGAACTTCTATATTCTCTTTGATAATAAAGACAAATAAATCTAGTGAATAGTTTAGCATTATCTAATAAATGTAGCTTTAGTTTTCGATCTGTAGAAATAACACTAATTTATCACCTATTCAAGCGATTCCTAAACCAATATGTAGATATGAAATAGGCTTAGGCTTAGCTAATATAAAATATTTCGAAATCGGTGGCATCCAATAAAAAAACATGGCTACTATTATCTATTCTATATAGAACCAACACTTTTTATTTGCTCAGTCTATCCATTCGCCTATGGATTTACCTTTTTTTGGGAACTGAAGAAGATCAAGCATCATCGCCCCTTACTTCTGAACAGTATGATACAGTTGGAATGCTTATGGTTCCTACAATGGATCTTGCAACACAGACCACATACTTCCAGGGCAGCTGATTATCAATACTAGTTACACATAACTTCAAAGATCTTAGAGGAGGACAAGAAGGATCTGGCGACAAGCAGACATTCGTTCTCTGGGAAACATCAAATATTCACCAATTGGCAGAGATATCCCAAGGGCTGCCGTGTATAGCTAATCCTCCGCTCCCATTTATTTTCATTGATTTGATGAATAATTGAAAACTCAATGTGAGGATAAACTCTAGCAGCATGTAATAACCGCATTACCGCACTTTCATATATTGTAAACCAAATGGTTTATGAATTAGCGTTACTATCTTCATACGTGTACAAATAATGTCCATTACACGCAATTTAGGTAGTATCGCAGATGGATTTAGTGAACCAAAGAAAAAGTTATTGTATTATCTTAAAGTCATGCACCAAGCAGGGCTAGAGGATCTGGCTGCAGTCATGAAGATTTCAAGAATGGCAGTCCACAAGCATCTTTCATCATTACAACAAAGGGGTCTGGTAGAAGCGATTGAAAATAGAGGACGTGTAGGCAGACCAAAAATGATTTACCGGCTGACAAGTCAAAGCAAGACAGTTTTCCCAAAATCTTATAGCGCTATTGCTACACAAGCACTCGATTTCATCGAGAGAAATATGGGTAAGGAAGGCGTTGAAAAGGTTCTACGAGAGCGTCAAAGTGAACTCTTTGATCAATACTATAAGCGCCTTAAAGATATGGATTTTGACAGGCAGGTTAAGGAGTTAGCAAGAATTCGAGACGAGGAAGGGTATATGGCCGAATCAAAGAAGGAGTCAAAGGGAGGCAGAAAGCATATCTTGTTAGAGTATAATTGTCCGATTATACACATCGCTGAAAAGCATTGGGAGGCATGTTCAATCGAAACTGAACTATTTGAAAAGCTTCTTGGTGCAGAAATTGAGACGACCCATAGAGCTGCCAAGGGCGATGCAATATGCAAGTTTGTGATAAAAGAAAGGAAAGAGGGTTTTCTGTAGAATTGCTCCACTGGATCAACGTAAAATGATACACCTTGAATATGTGCGAACCCCTCTCGTTCTATAGTTTTGTATAATTTGTAAACCTGGTTATTTATAAATAGGCAATTCCCATTAAATACGTTATGATTAGTATCACAAAACCTCAAATTCAAACTTTAAAACTAGGGCAAAGTGACAACTCTGATCAAATGCATCAAGGCTCTCCAGTAAATATTCTAGGTGTTGCCGGCAGTTTGCGAAAAGGATCCTCTAGTACTCATGCTCTAAAATTGGTTCTGGAAGAAGCAAGAAAATACGGATCTGACTCCCGATTACTCGAATTACGTGAAGTAAGGTTGCCTATATACGATCCAAGCAGGTCTGATTCAGAAGAACTGTACCAAGATGTTAACGGTAATCGCGAAAATATTCTAGGTGTAGTTACCGAGGCCATCAATTGGGCCGATGCTTTTGTCTTAGCTTCCCCCGATTATCATGGATCTATGTCTGGTGCAATGAAAAATTTTCTTGATTATTTCTGGGAAGAATTTGCTGGGAAAACCTTTGGGTATATCATAGCATCTCATGAAAAAGGATTAACTGTGGCAGATCAAATGCGTACATCAGTTCGTCAATGTTATGGGTGGAGTATGCCTTATAATATATCGATTAATGGGGGGGATGACTTTAATTCCGCAGGAAATCCAATTAATTCTGTACTAGCTAATAGGATAAAGATGCTTGCACGTGACTTGGTGACATATGGAACTCTAATTAGAAAGCAGTTTTTGCAGGATGTCATGAACAAAAAAATATCAGACAGCTACGCTTCTCGTTACCGAGAATATTATAACTAATATCTTACGGCGCTAGTTCTGTCTTCTGCCTGTAGAGGCGGGGTCTTCAAGGTAATTGTTGTAGATTTGGGGCGTATTTTCTTGTGGAGAAAGCCTAACCCTTATTATTTTAGAGAACTCTATGAAACTCTGCGTCACGCAGCATTGCATAGACTAAGTTACAGAACAATCATATGATAGAGAAATATAATAGAAAGTACTGACTATATATTATAGAAGAAAGATTGGCGAACCTAGCTATGCCTGCGAGAGTTGTGGCATGTTTTCAGGAAGGCGCGAGAGCGTCGTACGTCATATCATGAACCCCCGAATTCACGGTGGCCATGGACGAGTTATTTCATACACTGAATATGTTGCGGGGATCCAGATGGGGATCTATCGACCTGCCGACAGCATTTACAGGCAAAGGAATAGGGGTACGAACGGGACACTATTGGGGAGATTTTGCGAGCCTGATTCATATTTCGACTAACTTTTTGTTGGAGTGGAAGTGTGACGAACTGCATATGATGAAAATAAACAGCAGTAACGCTAGACATGATAGTAGCAAAGAAGCTAAAGGTGATAGTATACTTGTAATAATGGGATTATCACTACTCAATACAATCTGCTTAGCGAATACTATGTCAAATGCTTCGATATATACACAGGAAGAGGACAAGCAGTTTTGATCAAGGAACGGAGCCTGAAGAATAATCTATAAAACTATCAATCGCCTACAATAGATTGGATTTTGTTCTGAGGGTGTTTAGTCGTGAAACAAGCAATGCAGAAATGAAATGGGCCCTGCTGTTATTGGCTGCTGTGCAGGAAGTAAGACGATAATAGCAGAGCCTTTATCTTTACGTCCTATTATCTGTGATCATAGATTGGGAACGATTTGGAACTGATTTGGATTTGATTTTGGTATGATTTGGGAAATCCTGTATATAATGTGATTAATTAATTAAATTAATGAGAAGTCAAGAAACGAACAGAAGTACTGCTTCTAAATACAAAGATAAACCGGAGAAGTTATACCCAAAATAGTATCTAACTTATTTCGTATCCATTAATAGAGGGATAATATTAAATGCTAATTTTGATTAGTAACGAATGAGCAAGATGAGGGATTTAGTTCTTCAAAGCTTGATAGAGAAGGTAGAGAAAGATTAGCTGTATTTTGCTACTCCGATTGAATAGCGTTAACTCCGATATTACTAGATATGTACGATCACAAACACTAATTAATTCAGATATAAACCCAAATGGTGGCAGATTTATTCGAGACATCAGATATATAGAATGTCCATCATATTTTATCGATTATTTCTGTTATCAACCCTACCAATGGACTAATATCAGAAACAGAATGGCCGTCTGCAACACGTGCCATTAAACGCCAAATTAGAGAAGATTTTGCACCTCACTGGAATTTTGGTGATTGTTTACAGGGGTATCGCGCAATATTTCAGATGTAAACTAGGGTCGAAGGTTGTTGCTTGTTATAACTTGTCTTTCCTATTATTGCCTTCATTTAGAATTGTTATTCCTTGAATTCCTTTACTCCTATCCATTTTGCAAAAGCGAAACCTGCAAAGCAGAAACCCGCAATCATCTTTGACACCAGATTATCCTCATACAGATTTGAAGATATGTCTTCTCCTCTGGTTTTAAGAGATCTTACATAAGTAAGCTTGCCAAATTCGTCGATCATTTTAGCAAGATTACCACTTATTACGTGCTTACCAAATATGCCGACATAATCATCAGCTCCTAATGAAATAATCTGTACTTTGATATCGTATTCGAAGACATCTTGATCCTCCAGTATTAGAAGATTCTTGATATTAGTACTTTTATGATTGAGTTTGCTAAAACATTTAGGTATAATATCTGCTAAATACTTGGCCTCTCGTACCGCTATCTGTGCAATAGGTGGATATATTTTTCCGAGGTTATCTTTTACAGCGGCAATATCGCCAATTACAAAAATGTTGGGATAATTGTCGATCTGGCAAAATCTATTCACAATAATTCTACCATCCTTAGTTTTGTATGTTTGTGGTGTCACTTTGATTTCATAGCCTTTTACACCCGCTGTCCAAATGATAAGAGAAGAGGTGATTATTGAACCATCTCTGAGAATAAGATTATCGTGTTCTATCTTAGACACTACTGAACTAGTCAAAATCCTTACGCCTTTTGACTCTAAAATTGTTCTTGCATTGCTAACTAATTCTGAATTCCAACCTGTAAGAATATCTGATAACGCTTCGACTATAGTAACGTTCAAACTAATTTTGAAAGGCGGAAGACTGTCAGGTCGCTCTTTCGGTTTTGTTTGATCTATTAACAAATCGGCAATCGCTCCGCCGAGACTTACTCCAGTTGCTCCCCCACCGACTATAATGATATTATTACCGCCATTGCTCCTCTTCTTATCGTCGTCACTTTTCTTCATTTTATCCTCGATATAAGATCTTTGAGATAACAAGAAGGATTGAATCTTGTTATGAACTAATGTCGCGTCATCGATTGACCGGAAAGGGAACGTATTGGCCATAGCTCCTTCGATACCAAAATACTTTGTAGTGGATCCTAAACAAATTACGACTAGGTCATAATCAATTACAGATCCATCTAGAATAACTTTGTTTTCGCCTGCATGTATCTCTTTCACATTTGACTGGATGAATCTGATTTCTGTCCTATTTATCAAAGAGGTTATTGGAATGCTTATCTGTTCTGCGGTCCTATAGCCTGCAGCAACTAGATGGATTTCTTGTAACAACTGATGAAATGAATTTCTATCAATGAGAATAATTTCGGCATCGGCTGAACTGTTCTGTTCTTTTCTATCACCTTTACTCATTTCTTTTAATGATTGATATAGATTGATAGCTAAAAACATTCCAGCGTAGCCAGCGCCGAGTATCACAATTCTAAAAGGTTTATTGATTATCATAATGGAGCCATGAAGTTTTATAATGAATTGTGCGGAGTTGCCTTTGTAATATTATTATGGTTCCAAAGAGGACAATCTAAAGATAAAACGACAATCTTGTTCTTGATAGTTCTAACCTCCATACAGGCTTACGAACCCAATTCTTACTCCTGACCTGACTGGATCGATTGAGCCCATTTTTTATAATGTAAGAAACATTCAACATCATTCCTTTCAAGGTTCTAGTATTTAAACTCCAGACTAAGAGCTAAAAGTGTATGACGGCAGTATTTTTGGGATAGGCTCTAAGTAAACACATTCCAAGATATTCTCAAACATGAATTCAGATTTTTCTTGGGAATTTCTACTTCTCTTTCAATACTTAATCTAAGCTGGTTCTAAATCTATCAGTCAAATCCATAAGTTTAGTAGATTGATTTGTTTTCAAGCCATC
>Ga0105091_10000462_pt1 | contig 17086 bp, 15 predicted proteins | sample PPLLak1March2015_FD_87022 | JGI IMG/M metagenome (GOLD analysis project Ga0105091, IMG submission 87022) | Freshwater sediment microbial communities from Prairie Pothole Lake near Jamestown, North Dakota, USA - PPLs Lake P7 Core (1) Depth... | ecosystem: Environmental > Aquatic > Freshwater >... | reverse complement strand
CTGCCCGGCAGGGTGAAATAACCGGGGTCGCTGATCGTGTAGCTTGGCGAGCGGTCGTTTTCCAGCCCGGCCAGTGCCATGAAAGGTTTGATGGTGGAGCCGGGCGGGTACTGGCCGCGCAGGGCGCGGTTATTTAGCGGTACATCGGGTGAGTTATTCAGCGCATCCCAGGTCTCGGTATCGATGCCGTCCACAAACAGATTGGGATCGTAGCCAGGCTTGCTGACGAAGGCCAGCACTTCACCATTGCTCGGATCGATAGCCACCAGCGCGCCGCGAAAATTTGCGAATGCCTGCTCCGCAATTTCCTGAAGCTTGATATCCATCGTCAGCGTCAGTGTGTTGCCGGATTGGGGGGCAGTTCTTGACAAGACACGCACGCCGCGCCCGGCCGCGTCTACCTCGACCTGTTCGAAGCCGGTGCTGCCATGCAGCTCGCGCTCATAACTTTGCTCGATACCTATCTTGCCGATGTAGTTGGAACCGCTGTAATTTTCGGCCAGATTCTTTTCTTCCAGTTCGGCAAAATCCTTGTCGTTGATGCGGCCGACATAGCCGATAAGATGTGAGGTTTTGTCGCGGTAAGGATACTCGCGGAACAGTCGCGCCTTTATTTCCACACCGGGAAAGCGGAAGCGCTGCGAGGCAAAACGCGCGACTTCGGCTTCACTTAGGCGGCTGCGTATCGGATAGCTATTGGAGGTGTGTGATTCGGTCAGAAGCTTCTTGAAACGTTTGCGGTCTTTGGGCTGTATGTCCACCAGCGTGGACAGAGAATTGATGGTCGCTTCCAGGTCCGTCACTTGGGCAGGCGAGATTTCGAGCGTGTAGCCGGAGTAATTTTGCGCCAGAACAACGCCGTTGCGATCCTGAATCAGGCCGCGATTTGGCACGATGGGAACGACAGCGATGCGATTTTTGTCTGCCAGTGTTGCGAAATCACTCTGGCGTACGATCTGCAGGTAGAACAGGCGCATTACCAGAATAAGCAGCAGCACCAGTACAAAAACAAGACTGATAATCAGGCGCAGACGGAAGAAATAAATTTCGCGCTGGTGATCTTTTAATTCCTTGTGAAGCATCATAGTTCGTCAGGATCAATTCGGGTGCGACGCATTGATTGCAACATCATGGACATCGGTAACCACAGCAATGCCGAAGTCAGGCAGCCGAGGAAATATTCCCAGGATATTTTTCCTCCCGTGACCCAGTGTACAGCGGCGAAAGTAGTATAACTGGCCAGTAGCAAGGGAAAAACTTGCAGCGGCTGCTCGCGAACGTCGAACATCTGAATGCGCCGGTGCAACATTATTCCGCCAAACGCCAGCACTGAATAAGATAGCGCGTGCTGGCCGAACAAACTGGAATCAGCCACATCGGCGAAAATACCCACTATAAAGGCGATACCTATGCCGATACGATGGGGTTTATGGGTGCACCAGTAGAGCAGTACCAGCGCCACAAAATCCGGGCGCAGCGCAAGCCACAAGCCTTGCCAGGGCAGCCAATTGAGCAGTAGTGCCGCAGCTATGCTCAGCACAATAAACGTGCCGGTGGCGGGCAATAAAAATTCCTGATCTTTTGAAAATTGATCGCTCATTGCTTGCTCCGCCTGGATTTTTTGCCTTTGATTTCTGCCGGAATAGTTTCCGCTGGTGGCAACTCGGGTAACTTGTGCAGCCCTGAAATAATCATGAGTTGCCGTTGCTGGTCCACACCGGCCAGGGGACTGCATAAAATTCTCGCAAAAGGATAAGCCGGATCGCGTTCAATCTGTATTACTTTTGCAACGGGCAGGCCGGGTGGATAGGTGCCATCAATTCCGGAGGTCACCAGTTCGTCCCCGACCTGAATGTCGGCGCTGATAGGCATATAGCGCAGCGCCAGATTGCTGATGTTTCCGGAGCCAAACACCACTGCACGCAGGCCTGTACGCAGCACTTGTATAGGCACGGCATGGTCCTTGTCTGTAATCAGCGTTACTTCGCTCAACCAGGGGTAAACGCGCGTAACCTGGCCAATTACACCCGTTTCATCCATCACCACCTGTCCTGCCACAACGTTCTTTTGAGAGCCTTTGTCCACATACACTTTGCGTTTAAAAATGTCGCGTTCGTGATACACAATTTCAGCCATTTGCATGGGAAAATCTGCCTGCTGTGATACTTCAAACAGATTGCGCAGATGTGCATTTTCAGCCTGCAATACTTGTAACTGCAACAACTGCGTGGCATAAACCGTATGTTGCTGGCGAAGCTGAATATTTTCGCGTGCCAGATTTCCCTGGGTATCCAGATAATCATTGAATTGATCCCACAGCAGTCCAGGTTGGGTAATCAGGTTGGTGACCAGACGTTGCGTAGCCTGGATGGGAAGAGCGAGCACATTGCGTATGGACTCCAGATGTTTGTAGCGCGCATCAATAAACAGAAGTAGCAGCGAAAGCAGAACGAAAAAGATTAAACGCGCCGCTGCACTGGGGCCGCGATTAAAAAATCGAAATGATTGGGTGCTATCCATGAATAACTAGCTGTGCTCTAAAATATGCAGAGTGAGACAAAAAAGGCGGTGAAATTTAGTTGTATGCAATAGCTGCACAGATCGGCTGGTACAACCGTATCTGGCATGTTCTGCCCTGCTCTGAATTTAGTCTCTGGTGAAGATGCTGCTGAATTTATCCATACGGTCCAGCGCTTTTCCAGAGCCGCGCACAACGCAGGTCAAGGGGTCGTCAGCAATGATGACTGGCAGGCCAGTTTCTTCCATCAGCAGACGGTCAATATCGCGCAGCAATGCTCCGCCGCCGGTCAATACCATACCCTTGCTGACAATGTCGGCACCCAGCTCGGGCGGGGTCTGTTCCAGCGCTGTTTTTACCGCGCTGACGATGCTGTTGAGCGGGTCGGTGAGCGCTTCCAGAATTTCATTGCTGGAAATGGTAAAGCTGCGTGGTACGCCTTCGGCTAGATTGCGGCCCTTGACTTCCATATCGCGCACTTCGCTGCCGGGGAAAGCGGAGCCGATTTCCTTTTTGATATTTTCAGCGGTGGTTTCACCAATCAGCATGCCGTAGTTGCGGCGGATGTAATTGATAATCGCTTCGTCAAACTTGTCGCCGCCAACACGCACCGAACCGGAATAAACCGCACCACCCAGAGACAGCACGCCCACTTCGGTTGTACCACCACCGATATCCACCACCATTGAGCCGGTTGCTTCTTCAATTGGCAGGTCAGCGCCGATTGCCGCAGCCATAGGCTCCTCGATCAGCTCTACACGACGCGCACCGGCAGCATAGGCAGCCTCACGAATCGCACGGCGTTCAACCTGCGTGGAGCCGCACGGTACGCAAATAACGATGCGCGGGCTGGGGGTGAAGATATTGGATTTGTGCACGCGGCGGATAAACTGCTTGAGCATCTGTTCGGTGACGGTGAAGTCGGCGATCACGCCGTCTTTCATCGGGCGTATCACGGTGATGTTGCCGGGAGTGCGTCCCAGCATCTGTTTGGCAGCCAGGCCAACTTGCTGGATTACTTTCTTGCCGTTCGGCCCACCCTCCTGGCGGATCGAGACTACCGAAGGTTCGTCGAGCACGATACCTTTGCCGCGCGCCCAGATAAGTGTATTGGCAGTGCCCAAGTCAATCGCCAGATCATTGGCGAAGTAGCTATTATAAAAACCAAACATAAAAATAATGCCCCGAAAGTAGTAACCAGAATGTAAGAGTAAGAAGTCCGCGTATAAGTTGTTTATGATACCCTATTAAACTTGTTTTGAAACAGACCTTATTCCGAATATGTCACTCAGTACCGATGATGTAAAAAAAGTAGCCCGTCTTGCGAGACTCGCCATGACCGACGCTGAAATTCAGGCTGCCCATGCCCAGATGTCCAATATTTTCGGGTTAATCGAGGAAATGCAGGCGGTTGATACCACGGGAATCGAGCCGATGGCCCATGCCCAGGATCTCGCGCAGCGCTTGCGCGAGGATGTGGTGTGCGAAACCAATCAGCGCGAATTGTTCCAGTCTGTCGCGCCTCAAGTTGAGCGCGGTCTGTATCTGGTACCCCAGGTAATAGAGTGATTATATTAAATATAATCAAGTAGTTGCAAATAAACATGATTCGCGTAATGCCTTGTGCCATCCAAGATTTTCAGGTTATTGAACAATGATTAATTCCAGTCTTAAACAACTTTCCAGCCAGTTGGCTGCCAAGAAAATTTCCAGTGTTGAGCTTACGCAACTGTATTTGAGCCGTATCAACAGCCTTAATCCTGATCTGAATGCCTATGTCACGCTGAACGCGGAAACCACCCTGGTACAGGCGCGCGCTGCCGATGAGCGGATGGCACAGGGAAAAGGGGGGGCACTGACCGGCATTCCGTTCGCGCAGAAGGATATTTTTTGTGCCAAAGGCTGGCGCACTACCTGCGGCTCCAAAATGCTGGCTTCCTTTATTTCGCCCTATGACGCCCATGTGATTAGCCAGTTTAACAATGCGGGTGCGGTGAATCTGGGCAAGACCAATATGGATGAATTTGCAATGGGGTCGAGCAATGAAACCTCGTATTTCGGCGCGGTTAAAAACCCGTGGAACCGCAACGCCGTTCCCGGCGGCAGCTCCGGTGGTACGGCGGCTGCCGTGGCAGCACGCCTGTGTGCAGCGGCAACCGGCACCGATACCGGCGGTTCCATCCGCCAGCCTGCCGCTCTGTGCGGCATCTCCGGGCTGAAGCCGACCTATGGCGTGGTGTCGCGCTACGGCATGATCGCGTTTGCCTCCAGTCTCGATCAGGCAGGCCCGATGGCGCGCAGTGCTGAAGATCTGGCGCTGATGATGAACGTGATGGCGGGTTATGACGAGCGTGATTCAACCAGTCTGCAACGTGAAAAAGAAGATTACACGCGCAAGCTTGAACAGCCGCTTAAAGGTCTGCGCATCGGCCTGCCCAAAGAGTTTTTCGGCGAGGGGCTGAGTGCTGATGTGGGGCAGGCGGTTGAGGCGGCGATTGCCGAATACAAAAAACTGGGCGCGACCATCGTCGATATCAGCCTGCCCAATTCGCGTTTGTCGATCCCGGTTTATTATGTACTGGCGCCGGCAGAGGCATCGAGCAATCTTTCAAGATTTGACGGCGTGCGTTATGGCCACCGCGCCGCAGAGTATGGCGACCTGGCGGAGATGTATGAAAAATCTCGCTCCGAGGGTTTTGGCGAGGAAGTGAAACGCCGCATCATGATAGGCACCTATGTGCTGTCGCACGGCTACTACGACGCCTACTACCTGAAGGCGCAGAAGATACGCCGCCTGATCGCGCAGGATTTTGTCGAGGCCTACAAGCATTGCGACGTGATCATGGGGCCGACCAGCCCGACCACCGCGTTCAACCTGGGCGAGAAGGGCGACGATCCGGTACAGATGTATCTGTCCGACATTTACACCATCGCGGTTAACCTCGCCGGCTTGCCCGGTATGTCCATTCCGTGCGGCTTTGGCAGCAATGGCATGCCGGTAGGCTTACAGATTATCGGCAACTATTTTGACGAGGCGCGCATGCTGAATGTGGCGCATCAGTATCAGCTGGCGACGGATCATCACATTCGTGCTCCGCAAGGAATTTGATTAAAAACATTTGCCACAGAGATCAGAGCGTATGTTGTTGGGGCTTAAGCCCCTTACAATCTCGGCCTACCCCTTGCGGGTACAGAGAACACAGAGAGGGATGTTGGTGTTTGTGATTTAACCGGTAATCTCAGAAAGTTATTTTAGAAAAACGCTACAAAAAATTCACACTCACGGGAAGTTGCATATGTTTTCTCTGTGACCTCTGTGTTCTCTGTGGCTAAAAAGGGTTTGAATTATGCAATGGGAAATCGTCATCGGGCTGGAAATACATACCCAGCTCTCCACCAAAACCAAGATCTTTTCCGGTGCTTCCACCGCGTTTGGCGCGGAGCCAAATACGCAGGCTGATGCGGTGAGTATCGCCTTGCCCGGGGTCTTGCCGGTGCTGAATAAAGGCGCGGTGGAACGCGCGATCAAGTTTGGCCTGGCCACCGGCGCGCATATCGCGCCGCGTTCGGTGTTTGCGCGCAAAAATTATTTTTATCCGGACCTGCCCAAGGGCTACCAGATCAGCCAGATGGATTTGCCGGTAGTCGGCAAGGGCGAGCTGACTATCCATGTGCCCGCCGCAGGCAAAACAGAGGCCTACGAAAAAGTGGTGCGCCTCACCCGCGCCCATCTTGAAGAGGACGCCGGCAAATCCCTGCACGAAGATTTCCACGGCATGACCGGCATCGACCTCAACCGCGCCGGTACGCCGTTGCTGGAAATCGTGTCCGAACCGGATATGCGTTCGGCCGCCGAAGCGATTGCCTATGCCAAAACCCTGCATACCCTGGTGCGCTGGATTGGCATTTGCGACGGCAATATGCAGGAAGGTTCTTTCCGCTGCGACGTCAACGTGTCGGTACGCAAACCCGGCGGAGAGCTGGGCACGCGCCGCGAAATCAAGAACCTGAACTCGTTCAAGTTCATGCAGCAGGCGATTGACTACGAAGTGCAATGGCAGATCGACACGCTGGAAAGTGGCGGCAAGATTCAGCAAGCCACCGTGCTGTTCAATCCCGATACGGGCGAGACACGCTCCATGCGTAGCAAGGAAGAGGCGCACGACTACCGTTACTTCCCCGATCCTGACCTGTTGCCACTGGAAATCAGCAAGGAATGGATAGAGCAGTTGCGTACCACCATGCCCGAGTTGCCGCAGTCCAAAAAAGCGCGCTATGTAGCAGACTTGGGACTGTCTGTTTATGATGCCAGCACGCTTACATCTTCCCGGGAAATGGCGGATTTTTTTGAAGCCACGTTAAACCCACCCCAGCCCTCCCTTGACAGGGAGGGTGACGTTCCATCATCGGCCAAAGAGAATGAGGGTTCTACTCCTCCCCTGTCAAGGGGAGGCCGGGAGGGGTTTGCCGTCGATGCCAAACAATGCGCCAACTGGCTTATCGGTGAAGTGAGCGCCCAACTAAATCGCGATGGTATCGACATCGCGCAATGCCCGATCACTCCGCAACAGTTGGGCGGCATGCTGGCGCGGATTGTCGATGGCACCATCTCAAATTCCGGTGCGAAAGAAGTGTTCCGCACCATGTGGAGTGAAGGTGGTTCGGTCGATGCAATCATCGAAGCCAAGGGTTTGAAGCAGGTGTCTGATGTGGGTGCGCTGGAAAAAATGGTGGATGAAATTATTGCGGCGAATGCGGATAAGGTGGCGGAGTATCGCAGCGGCAAAGATAAGTTATTTGGCTTCTTTGTGGGTCTCGCAATGAAAGCCAGCAAGGGCAAGGCGAATCCGGCGCAGATGAACGAGATTCTGAAGAAGAAACTGGCTGGCTAAACGTTGCAATGGAATACGCCACACAGGTACTGCGTGGCGTATTTGTAACATATTGATTGTATTTGATATTTTACTTGTTCCTGTGTTCGGTAAATTCCGCCACAGGCTGCGTTGTTGATGCACCTCATAAAAGGCGCATCAGGCAGGTTGGAAATTAAAAATGGAAAACGCCGGAAGCGCTGATCAATGAATAGCCGTTGGGATATTGTTCATGCATCAGTTTCACACCCACGGCAGGAATAAAACGGTATTCGGCACCTATGCCTCTTGCTACGCCGGTGTAGCTGTAAGAATTACCCGAGTTCCATGTCTCCGTCACAACGGAGCCGCCCAGTTTTACCACGACCCCCAGCTTTTCTTCCGCCCAGCCTGCCCACTTTCTGGGTATCACCCAGGTGCCGACCGCGTCTACTCCCATGCTGCTGTTTGAAATTGTTGTAAATGCATATTTTGAGCTGCCGAAATCAACATATTCTCCCTGAATGGCTAATTCGATCGCGCCTGCATTTTTTATCGGAAACTCGTGAACCTTGGCACCGCCGAAGATTTTGAAGCCAAAACTGGATGAGCCATAGGCGACGACAGGAATGCCCACACCTGCGCCTATATAGCCTTCCACGCCTGCGGCAGCAGCCGTTGCTGAAATGCCTGCAAACAACATGGCAAAACCTAGTGTGAATATATTTTTACTGCGCATTGTAATAGCTCCTTCAATCAGAATTATTTGGAATATCTAAACGGCGATTATAGCTGATCAGTCCAGTTTGCGCGGCTTGTGCGGTGCTTTGCTGAAGGCCCAGTCATACAGCCAGTTGGGTAGACGCTTCAGCACATGCCCAACCAATCCCATCTGCCACGGTACCACCGCAAACGACTGACGCGTTGCAATGACGCGTGCAATGCGCCGTGCGGCGTGATGGGCAGGGAGGATGAAGGGCATGCTGTAGGGGTTGACGGCGGTCATCGGTGTTTCGATATAGCCAGGGCACAGCGTGACGACGCTCATACCGCTGCCATATAACTCGACACGCAAACTTTCCAGATACGAAATAAGCGCGGCCTTGGAGGCGGAATAGGCGCCTGATCCGGACAGGCCGCGAAAACCGGCGACGCTGGCGACGCCGACCAGGGTGCCATTCCCGGCTGCACGCATGGAAGACAAAAAAGGCTGGAAAGTTTTCACCACGCCCATCACGTTGATGTCCATCACCTGCTGGAAGGCATCGATGTCTTCGGCATAATCGGTGAGGGTGCCGCGGCTGACACCGGCATTGGCGATGACGATATCGGGTACGCCCGCGCGTGCGATGAAATCCTGTGCGGCCTGCTGCAGCGCGGTCGCATCACGCACATCCAGTGTGTAGCAATGAACTTGCCGGGGGAATTGTTCTGACAGAGCTTGCAGCAATTCGCCACGGCGGGCAAATGCGGCAACTACAGCGCCCTGCTTCAGATAGTGCTGGGCCAGCGCCAATCCCAAACCGCTGGAAGCGCCGCTAATCACGACGCGCAAAGCCATCAGGGCTTGCTCTTGCCGCGTTCCTTGCGCACCTTGTCCAGCAGTTGGGACAATACCCTGATGCTTTCTGCAGGCTGCAGGCCGGTAATCAAGTATTTGCCATCAACGATAAGCGTGGGGGTGCCGGATATGCGGTAGCTTTGTGTCAGCTGTTTGCTGCGTGTCACTTTGCTGCCTACGCCGAAAGAACGATAGGCCTCGGAAAATTTATTGCGATCAACACCGTGCTGTGCGACAAATGCGGTAATTTTTCCTTCATCGCTCAGGTCAATATTTTTCACATTCCATGCATCGTAAAGTTCGTGGTGCAAATCACGCTGTTTGCCCAGCGCTTCCAGCGCATAGTAGGTGTAAGCCATAGGCTCCCAGTTGCGATTGAATACGGTTGGAACAAGAATCAGCTCGACGTCCTTGGGCATTTTCCTTTCCCAAGAGGTTAATTCTGGATGCAGGTGGAAGCAATGGGAGCAGCCATAGAAGAAGAATTCCAGCACCTCGATTTTATTGCCGCTGTTGGTATTTTGTGCCGGCTCAACTAGTTTGTAATCTTTACCCGCTACTGGCTCGGCCAATACCTGGGTAGCAAAGACAAGAACAAAAATTGCAAAAATATTTTTGATGAAGTTCACAAATATCTCCTAAGGTGAAAGTTAATTAAACAAGTGTTCAGTGAAAAATCACTGGGTTTTTATTGGAGCAGCATTGAGCCCGTTTAGTTTCAGGGTTGCCAGTGCTTCATTCATTTCGGCTGAACTCTTATAGGGGCCCAGACGCACGCGATACCAGATCCCCTTGTCGGGGATGTTGGCGGGCTGTACGTTTGCCATCATACCGAGCAGAGCCAGCTTGGCTTTAACTTTATCGGCATCGTCGGCATTGGTATAGGCGCCTTCCTGCAGGAAATAAACAGCAGTGCCATCGGGAGGCTTTGCAACAGTAGCCGGTTTGTTCAGCGCAACAGCGTTACGCTCGGTCTTTTTTGCAGCGTTAGTATCGGGTTTATCGGTCAGTTCCTTGTAAAACTCGAAACGCGCTTTGCCATCGCCGCTGGCAGAGGCCGTCCCTGCTGCTGCAGGCTTGCTGCTTGCAGGTTTATCAGGGATGCCCGCCACAGAAATTTCTTTGGCTGGAGGTGTAGCCACGGGATTTTTTTTCAGTACGAACCACGCAATTCCGCCCGCTATCGCCAACCCCATTACTATGCCCAGCAGTATGCCGGCAAATACCGGAAATTCACTTCCGCCACCATTGGATCGATTGCTATTTTTGCTCATGCCATCCTCGTTAAAGTCAAATTCGAGTAGAGACTCGTTTGTCCCCTTTCCCCTGGGGAGGGGGTTACATTTTTTCAGGTGCGGTTACGCCCAGCAGGCTCAGTCCGTTGCGCATGACCTGTGCGCTGGCTGCGATCAATGCCAGGCGGGCTTGCTTGATTTTTTCGTCCTCTACCAGGAAGCGTGAAGCATTATAGTAGCTGTGGAAATCCGCTGCCAAATCTTTCAGGTAAAAAGCGATCAGATGCGGTGACAAATCGGTTGCCGCGCTCTCGATCACCTGCGGATAATCGATCAGGCGCTGCAGTAAAGTTTGCTCGTAATCGCTGTCCAGCGCACTCATGTCTGCATCGCAAAGGGTGGCACGGTCTCCGCTCCATTGCGACAGCACGCTGTATATACGGGCATGGGCGTACTGGATGTAGTAAACCGGATTTTCATTGCTCTGCGATTTCGCCAGATCAATATCAAAAACCATCTGCGTATCCGGGTGGCGCGCCGCCAGGAAAAAACGCGTGGCATCGCAGCCCACTTCGTCTATCAAATCGCGCAGGGTGACATAGCTGCCGGCACGCTTGGATATTTTTACCTCTTCGCCGTTGCGCAGCACGGTCACCATCTGGTGCAGCACGTAATCGGGCCAGCCTCTGGGAATGCCAAGATCAAGCGCCTGCAAGCCCGCCCTGACACGGGTAATGGTGCTGTGGTGGTCGGCACCCTGCTCGTTGATAACCTTGGTAAAGCCGCGCTGCCATTTGTCGAGGTGATAGGCGACATCAGGCACAAAGTAAGTGTAGCCGCCGTCGCTCTTGCGCATGACGCGGTCTTTGTCATCGCCGAAATCGGTGGTGCGCAGCCATAAGGCACCATCCTGTTCGTAGGTGTGGCCGCTGGAAATCAGCTTTTGCACCGTTGCTTCGACTTTGCCGTCTGTGTAGAGTGCTGATTCTAATGAATAAATGTCAAAGCTGATTCTGAATGCGTGTAGATCAAGATCCTGTTCGCGCCTCAGATAGGCAACGGCGAATTGGCGGATCGAGTTCGCATCATCTGCATCGCCGGATGCGCGCACATGCTGGTAGTCGGCATCGATGGCTTCTTTCGCCAGATAGGCACGGGCTATATCGCTGATGTAATCACCGCGATAGCCGTTCTCCGGCCAGCTTGGATCGTCCGGAGTGATACCCTTGCAGCGCAGTTGCACCGACAGCATCAGGTTTTCAATCTGTGCGCCCGCATCGTTGTAGTAAAACTCGCGCGTCACATCCCAGCCTGCGGTCTGCAGCAAGCGGCACAGGCAGTCGCCCACCGCGGCACCGCGGCCATGGCCTACATGCAGGGGGCCGGTCGGGTTGGCGGAAACGAATTCCACTTGCAGTTTGCGTCCTTCGCCCAGGTTGATGCGACCGTAGTTTTCGCCCAACTGCAAGACGCTGTTCACCACGCTTTGTTTGGCTGCGGTGGTGATGAATACGTTGATGAAACCCGCACCGGCAATCTCGACTTTTCCCACTACGCTGGAAGCCGGCAGGGCTGCAATCAAAGCCTGCGCAATATCGCGTGGGCTGCGGCGCAATGGCTTGGCCAGCTGCATTGCCAGGTTGCAGGCGTAATCGCCATGTTGAGCCTGTTTGGGACGGTCCATCACAACAGAAAGAGAATCTGCAAGCTCGGGAGCAACCGTGCGTAATGCTTGGCCGAACAGTTCGGCAAGGTGAATTTTGAAATTTGGGTTCGTCATTAGAATCTATGGGAAAAAATTGAAAGCAGCAGTTGTTATCGCAAAATACGTGCCAAATAATCAGTGATTATATCATCTTGGATCATGCCGACCGGGGGTGATGCTGCTATCTGCATGAGTATGAAGGTGGCGCCTTTTGTCATTGGATGAATTAGAATGTGAAACAAGATTGTTTGTTATGCACGAGGGCGTTTTTACAGGCATCAACCTCCTGCCGAATTGGTTTTACTGCTTGGTGTCGTGAGTTAACACAACTTTAGCGAGTACCACTATGCAACTCGTTCCCATTATTCCCCAGCCGAAAGTCGGTGTTGAAGAAAGCCTGGAAGTGCAAGGGATAACCGCGGTCAAAAGAGCCAAGCCGGTGCAGGAAAGAACGCTGCCGCCTTTGGTAACCCAGTCACGCGAGCCGCCCTCACAGCTTGTTTTTGAAGTGTACGGGGAGGAGGGGCCTCAGCGCACACAGCTACCAGAGCGCAGGTTTATTTGTCGACGGTTCCACCATTTATCCATTCTGGAAGAGTTGCGCTCAGCCATAGACAGGCGCAAGCGTGATCAGAGAGGTGCTGGCTTTTTGCTGCATATCGACGAGGAAGTCTGATGTCATCAGGCGCAAATCTACATCCTCCATCAGGCGTTTTATTTCAATTGCTCAATTTGAGTGCCTTTATCCTGTTGATTATATGATGTTTAATATAATAAGCTGAACTTCGGATTTATCAGCCTGTCACATCTCCGGTTAAATTAATCTTGGCATACATAAGGCTGTTGGTGAGACTACTTTTTCCGGAAGAAAGAATTCATTAATTAGGAGATAAACTGATGTTATTGTATGAAATGAAGGAAATGTCTCGTCGTAAATTTATCCAGTCATTTGCTGCCGTTGCTAGTGTGGCCCTGACAACACCACTATTCATAGGGTCAGCAGAGGCTGCAAAAATCGCCACAAAGTCCCCGCTTTCAGCTATTGAAATTGCCGATTTGCTATTTTCCCGCGAAGAAGAAAAGGTCGCTCGCGATGTCTATATTGCGCTGTATGATATGTGGCGCCATACGACGTTCAGCAATATATCCAAATCAGAACAAGAGCATATGGACACTATGCTGAAAAAGCTGAATGCCTACAATATTCCTGATCCGGCGCAGCCGGCAGTCGGTGCCTTCACCAATCAAGATTTGCAGAAGATGTATCTCGAACTGGTTTCATCTGGATCTAAATCTGTAATAGATGCGCTGAAAGTGGGTTGCCTGATTGAGGAGGTGGATATGATTGATCTGCAAAAGGCGATCGATCATGCAACGCATATCGATCTTGATAACAGTTATCAGAATTTGCTGGATGGATCAAAAAGTCATTTGCGCGCATTTGTTGCTGCACTGGATGGCCAGGGTGTGACCTATACTCCCCAATATATCAGTGTAGATTTATATAACGCGATTATTGACGTATAAAAAATTGTTGTATGTGGCATTAAAACGAACGGGCGCCTTAGCGCCCGTTCGTTTTATTTCGGATTAGCACGTAAAATGTACTCTATGGTCAGGGGCTGTCTGAGTTGGCTGATGATGAAAAAATATTGGATTAATAAGTTGCAGTCCATGCAAGTGAAGGGAATACGTGTCAAAAATTATTGTTGCTGCCTTATACAAGTTTGCCAAGCTGCCTGACTATCGGGAAAAGCAGGCAGGTTTGTTAGACCTTTGTGTTAAACAGCGGATATACGGCACCCTGCTGCTTGCTGAGGAGGGTATTAACGGTACTGTTGCGGGGAGCCGTGCCGGTATTGATGCGCTGATTGCATATCTTAGGGCGGATCCACGCTTTGCAGAGCTTGAGCATAAAGAATCTTATACCGACAAGATGCCTTTTACCCGGATGAAAGTTAAGCTGAAAAAGGAAATCGTTACGCTGGGTGTGCCGGGTATAAATCCGAATGAAAAAGTAGGTACTTACGTGGCGCCGGAAGACTGGAATGCGTTGATCTCGGACCCTGAAGTATTGGTGATCGATACGCGTAACGGTTACGAGTGCGATATCGGTACTTTCCGCAGCGCAATTGACCCCAAGATAACAACCTTCCGCGAGTTTCCGGCATATATCAGACGGCATTTCAATACTGCCACACACAAAAAAATTGCCATGTTCTGTACTGGCGGTATTCGTTGCGAAAAAGCCAGCGCGTATATGCTGGCTCAGGGCTTTGAGCAGGTGTATCACCTGCAGGGTGGCATACTCAAGTATCTGGAGAAAATTACGCCTGCCGAAAGTTTATGGGAGGGTGAGTGCTTTGTTTTTGATCAGCGTGTATCAGTGGGTCATGGCCTGAAGGTGGGCGAGTATGAACAGTGTTACGGTTGTCGTCACCCGGTGTCGCCCGAAGACAAAGGGTCGGTTCAATTTGTTGAAGGCGTATCCTGTCCCCGTTGTTTTAATATGCTGACGGAAGAAAAACGTGCCCGATTTTCCGAACGCCAGAAACAGAGTGAATTGGCACGCACAAAAGGCGTGGTGCACATTGGGGAAACGCAAGAAAGTTCAAGCATGAAATATAACTGAAAAACTGTACTGGTATTCTTTCCCACCTACACTCCGGGCATCAGTATGCTATCCTTTCCCCCAGTGTTTATCTGCTATTTCCAATGAAGTATTTATTACTAGTATTGTCGCTCCTGCCAGCCCTCGCAGCTGCGGATCAAGACGAAGATTTTTTGGCTGCACGAAAGGCATATCGTGCAGGGGATGGCGCACGCTTGCAGCAAATAGCAGAAAATCTGAAAAATACCCCGCTTGAACCTTATCTGACTTACTACCGCTTGCATCTGCAAATGTATACCCGCAATCAGGACGGAATTAAGGAATTTCTTGCGCGTCCCGACGATACGCCGGTGATCGACCAATTTCGGCTTGAATGGCTGAAGTGGCAAGCCAAGCAGCGGCACTGGGACGAATTCGCTGCAGAATATCCGCGCCTGCTGGAGTCGGACGACGAATTGAAATGCTATGCACTGCAATCACGCCTGCCCTCTGGTATGGATTTGGTGCTGCATGAGGCGCGCACTTTATGGTTTAGCGGCCTGGGGCAACCTGAAAGTTGCGCGACGCTGTTTAACATGGCGCTGGCTAACGGTGTGATCAGTGAGCAGGATGTGTGGCGGCGCATTCGCCTGGCGCTGGAGGTGAATAATATTGCACTGGCAACGCAACTCTCGGTACATTTGCCCGCGGAACGAAAAATTCAATCGAAAATACTGGAAAGTGCCGCTGCTCATCCTGAGCGCTACTTGTCCAAACTAAAACTGGAAAAATCCACCGAAGCAGAGCGCCTGATCGTGTTGTTTGCTTTGCAGCGTTTGGCCAAACAGTTGCCACAGCTGGCGTATACGCGATGGCTAAAGATTGAAGAATATTTTGAAAATGACGAACGCTATTATTTTTATGGCTGGCTGGGATATGAGGCTGCGCGTAATCAGGACGAGCGCGCATTGGCCTGGTTTAAGGCAGCCAAGGATGCGCCGCTTAATGATGCGCAGTTAGCGTGGCGCACCCGTGCCGCATTGCGCGCGCATAATTGGCATGAGGTATGGGCAAGCATCACTGCAATGTCGCCAAAACAGCAGCGAGACGGTGCCTGGCGCTACTGGAAGGCAAGAGCATGGAAAGTGCTGGGCCGTGAAGCAGAGGCTGAGATATTGTTGACAGAGCTGAGCCGTGAATATAATTTTTATGGACAACTTGCCGCTGAAGAATTGGGGACAGTTGCAACAGGCATGATGTCAGTGAGCTATCAGCCCACCCTGATAGAGATCGAGGTGATGCAGGCGCAACCGGCAATGCAACGAACGCTGGATCTTTACCGTATGGGTTTGCGCGAAGAAGCGGCAAAGGAATGGTCTTTGGCGGTGCGTAAACTGGATGATAAAAAATTGCTGGTGGCTTCAGAAATTGCAAGCCGCAACGAAATGTATGACCGCTCAATCAATGCGGCGGATCGCACCGTGCTGCTGCACGATTTTAATCTGCGCTATCCTGCCCCTTACCGCGATAGCTTGCAGGGGCGCATTCAGGAAAACAATCTGGAAGAAGCGTGGGTTTATGGCTTGATGCGTCAGGAAAGCCGTTTTGTGACGCAGGCAAAATCAAATGTCGGCGCACAGGGCCTGATGCAGGTTATGCCGGCGACGGCGCGCTGGATTGCCCAAAAATTGGGAATGAAAGATTACCGCAAGATGATAGTCAGCGAGTTGGACACCAATTTAAAGCTGGGCACTTATTACATGAGAAATGTTTTGTCCTCGCTCGGCAATAATCCGGTGCTTGCCTCTGCTGCCTATAATGCGGGGCCGGGGAGGGCTCGCAAGTGGATCGCAGACAAACCCATGGAAGGGGCAATTTATATTGAGAGCATTCCTTTTGACGAGACACGCGACTACGTGAAAAAGGTAATGAGCAATACGTTTTATTACGCCAAACTGTTCGGGCAAGGGGCACCCTCTTTGAAACAGAGACTGGGAATGATTGACGGAAAAACAGTGCCGAGCCAGCGCACGATGACAAATGAAAGATAAGGCATTCAAAACTTATTGTGTGGGTGGTGCGGTGCGTGATGGACTGCTCGGCCTGCCGGTGCAGGACCATGACTGGGTGGTGGTGGGCGCAACACCCGAGCAGATGGAGGCTCTGGGCTACCGGCCGGTGGGTAAGGACTTCCCGGTGTTTTTGCATCCAGAAACACACGAAGAATATGCACTGGCACGCACCGAGCGCAAAACGGCGCTTGGCTACAAGGGCTTTGCCGTATACGCCGCGCCGGACGTGACGCTGGAGCAGGATTTATCTCGTCGCGACTTTACCGTCAATGCTATCGCAGAGGCGGAGGATGGCACTCTGATTGATCCGTACCACGGCCAAGCAGATTTACGCGCAGGCATCTTGCGTCATGTCAGTGCGGCATTCAGTGAAGACCCGGTGCGTATTTTGCGTGCAGCTCGTTTTGTCGCGCGCTTTGGTTTTACTATCGCGCCGGAAACGCTGGTGCTGATGCGGGCGATGGTAGACAACGGTGAGGTGGATGCGCTGGTGGCAGAACGTGTGTGGCAAGAATTGGCGCGCGGCCTGATGGAAAAAAATCCTTCGCGCTTTAT
>Ga0105091_10000461_pt1 | contig 17099 bp, 16 predicted proteins | sample PPLLak1March2015_FD_87022 | JGI IMG/M metagenome (GOLD analysis project Ga0105091, IMG submission 87022) | Freshwater sediment microbial communities from Prairie Pothole Lake near Jamestown, North Dakota, USA - PPLs Lake P7 Core (1) Depth... | ecosystem: Environmental > Aquatic > Freshwater >... | reverse complement strand
TCCCCAAAAACTGGGAATATGCAAAGAATCCTTAAATAGACCTTCTAATACTATTTTCTCATAATAATGGGAAAATCTGAGAGATTCACTGGCCAGCGGGTCGACCTCGAAAGGCTTGCGACAGGCATAGAAGTTTGATCCATTGACAAAAGTTTTGTTTTTATTTTCTTAAAGTCTTGGCTTTCAACAAGTTCCGTATATTTTGTGACCAGGCCCACTACTTGACTCAAGTTAAAATTTGAAGACATACTCAATTAAGATAATTTAATACTTTTTATATATTATCCAAATATCATGTTTTAGTTCTACCAAAACTGACTTTTTTTTATATTTTGGTAGTATAGTTGTCTGCAAATAGCTACATGTCTTTGACGCGATATTGACACAAGTTCGGAATAAACGATTGATTAAGACCAAACAAACAAGTCTCTGACTTTTTGCAATGAATCCGACCATCATTGGACAAGTAAATTTACAGAAAGTTGCACTACTATTATGATATCAAACCTCATTTACCTCAGATATATATAATATCTATAACAGGAGACTGAGCTTAACCTCTGATAGATCAAGTTTACTTTCCCAATTTCACAATAATGATATCATATTGCATATTCTTCAAATTAACCTTGATGAGTACAGTAAGAAGCGCTGAAAAACTTCTTATCTTCTGTTCATCAGTTCTCTGAGGATCTGATGGATTTTTAGTTGGTAAGAGGCTACAGCGTAATACTCGTAAAGGCATCTTAGGTTTTACCTCAGATACATCAGTTACCTCAGATAACCATTCTAATTACAATCTGAGGTTTCTGAGAATCTGAGGTCATGTTAGTACTCTTTATAAATGTGGTCGTATTCAGTCTATTAAATGTAATCAGACTATTGTGGCAAGACTCTCCTCTAAGACGAAGCCATATTCTTTTCCCCTCTATGACCTGTTGTATAAATCATATCTCGAACTCATCCCAATCTCCGTCAGTATAATGAACTATGACTGAGTATTTAGAAAATATTGATGGATGATATGGGATTATATGTGGATTCTAATATGCTATCATTAATCCAATTCGCATCTTTTCTAGTTTTGGGATTTATAAACGCTTTACAGAATGATACGGCTTTAGTAGATATCCAATCACGAACATAATGATTAACACCATAATGTTTTTTCATCCAATATGTCAGCTCTCGATCATTTGGGATTATTCTATTTTCGTCTGCGATAAAATCTGCTCTTAATTCTTGTGATATGAATTCATATGATCATGATCCATACTGTAGTTGGTCGTATCATAATCTGGTCTAAGTGCTATCTCTAGACACTTTTCAAAAGCTTCTTGCTCCATACTAATATACGCACCAGAATCATCGTCATCACTACCAGAATACTCATATTGAATTCCGGAATAGACGCTCCTCACATTGCTTCGATCTGGTAGAGATATAAAATATTTTTTATATTCAGACATAGTAGATTCGATTGGAGTATGTCGTCTTTGATATTCTTGAACTGCAAAACTAATGTTGGATATATTGATATCATCATGAAATCGATTGTCTGACTCAATTCTACTCGCATAATGGGGATGATTTGACTCGATATATCGCTTGTATTCTTTATGACAGCCGACACATAATCTGGTTATCGAATTCATTATATTCTGTTTGGAGAAAATCCATTGATATCTATCTTCAATTTTGAAGTGTTGACATGCAGTTTCTGCAACAGTTATGAAATGTTCTATTCTTTCTTTTTCTCGGTTAGAGTCATCACATTTATACGTTCCAATCATACGATTGATGGGAAATATAGATAATAATAGATAATGTGAGGCTTCCAAATATTTTCCACATTTTCCACATTTGGATAAACTCTCTTCATCTAGCTCGGGTATAGTAATGTTTTGTTCAAGATCTATGTCTGGGGGTATACACTTTGCCCCTTTGAGTAAGCTATACATCGAACTCATCCCAGTATCCCTTGGGAACAGAGTAGTGCACGACTACCGTATATTTAGTGTTATGTATCATTTTGCCATCATCACGACGTTTTGGATGTTCCAAAGCTTTTGGATTTTCAAATATCTTGCAGAATTGAATCTTATACCAATCACCATGGTCATAATTATCATACATATCGTTCATTTTTTTCATCCATCGAGTCAGCTCTTGATCATTTGGAATTATTCTAACTTTGTCTTGAATGAAATCTGTTCTCAATTCTTGCAAGATTTGACTCGCAAATTCATAAGTAAGCCCCTGCCCATTTGACAGATCATAATCTGGAATAAGAGCCATAGTTAAACGTTCTATCATATCTGTTCCATAATGTGTTGCTTTAAACCCATCGTTTATATCGACATCGCCAAAATGTTGCAGGATTAAATTAGTTCGATTCGGCAAAGAGAGAATATATCTTTCGTAATCGGATCTGGCAGTGCTAATGGGTGTATGACATCGTTGATATTCTTCAACTGCTCTGCAGATCCATTGTATATGAATACCGGGTATTTCCCATCCCCGCCATCCGCCCCATTTGTATTCCTCTTTACAGTCGGCGCATAGTCGTGTCTTTGAACTCATGATATTATGTTCAGAGAAGATCCATTGATATTTACTATCGATATTTTGAATTGTTACTCTAGATCGTATCCAAGATATTATTTGGAAATCCATATTCTTTTCACAACTCAGACTCTCGCATAGATAAGTCTCTATTATAAGATGACTGGGCGGAATTCCGAATGAAACATAATACTCAGAGTCTAAAGCTTTACCGCAACCATCACAATTAAACGGACTCTCTTCTACCCTTTCTTCATCTGACTTCATAATAACATTCTCTGCGAGCTCAATATATGGAGATAAGACATACAATGGGTTTTCTTTTAATGATAGTGCATTTCTAACCAATATATCAGTCTCCTCCTCCAAATATTACGTTTATTTTAAGATCTTTTTCCCATTGCATACCTTGGGGTTCTAATCCTAGGGCTTTCAGGTCTGCTGGACCAGGATATAGTGTCAAACCGACATGGTGTCTTATCCCATGGCTTTCATAATGCTCCCTACTGCACAAAACCGTTAACATTGCAATGATAACATTTTGGGGGGTATTGGTCTGAGTTAGGGTGAAGGGGTGAAGGCGGTGAAGGCATTTTAGGCACTCTATCAAATTTTTCATCTATATTTAGTATATCATTATTTTTGTCAACATTGCCTTCACTGCCTTCACTGCCTTCACCGAGCTCATACATTTTACCTGCCTTCACAAGTTTATCTTTGTCAAATATCATTACATTACCAGTCCGTCTATGTTCGCGTTCAGCACCAAAACCTTCTATAACTTTGGTTATTGTACTTTTGTAGATAGTATCATAGTCAAATGTTTGATATTCATTGGGTTTTCTCTCGTCGAAGACTCCACCTATATTACTCCTGATTCCGTCCCAAATATCAGCAACAGATATAGTAGTTCCATAACTAGGGATCATATCAACTATAATACCGTGAAGAACCGGTTCGATAGACAGATTCTTTTTCCGTTTGTTCTTTTTTATCAAGAACGTATTGAGTGCTTTTGCAATCTTACCGTACGAATTAGTATTATAAAACAGCTGCAAAAGTGGTCTACACAGCTCTTTATCCCTTCCATTGAGGTCTATTTCAGCGTCAATAATTGGGTCATCAAAATGCACTAATCGGTAAATTAGTAATAACTTTCTAAGGTTTCTAAGGTTGTCATGCAGTTTTTCTAGCCTTTCATTCCTAGCAGCGGGGTGCAGAACTTCTTTGATATCGTAAGTCGGAATCCCTTTGATTGCCTTAATCGTAAACGATCTATCAATAACACCCTTTGCAAAACTCGGCCTCATTGGTTCCTCGGCTATTCGAATCTTAAAACAGTAACTGAAGAAGAATTCTTGCTTCTCAGTATTTTTATTTATTTTGGAAACCTTTCCTAAAATTGTGTACCCTTCTTTAAGAATAGATAGCATGTCTTTGTCTGCATGAATCCGATCGGCCTCGTCCGCTATGATTATGCATTGACCAGGTTCTATTTTACCCAGTATTCTGTATAGGTTCGCCGCCGAAGGATCAGTCATTTTAACTGCTCTGTATGCGATTCCTTCAAAGACATGTCCAATGGTACTCTTGCCAATTCCATTACCTGTACCTGAGATATCATAATAATGAGTGGTTGGGAATAAGTCCTGGAAATATGTCCAGAGTATATCTGCTGATATTAGAATCCTAATATCTTCGTCCTGGTCAATATATAGAGATACAGTTTCGAATATCTTTTGGAATAATATTTCATTGGTTGCTTCTCTTGATATAATGGCTTGATACTTCTTGATTTCTTCATATGATTCGAATTCTATAGGTTCATAGGGATATTCTTCAATGCTTGGTGGTCTTAACACTCTATCCTCCTCGTCGATCTTTGGTACAACTTGGACCTGACCATTCTCATACTTTAGAAAGACTGGTTTACCATTCAGTAAGATGGCTTCATGAAGGGTACCTCTAAATCTGGAAGAGTACTTGAATGTCATGAATTCGTGTTTTGTTGTTCGGTTTTGTGATTGTTTTTTAGAATGTCCATTGGCGTTACCATTACTATTGCCCCAGACATTGATTGTGTCAAGTTCTAATTCTATATTGTCTAGAGCTTTATCAAATGCCTCGTTCTCTTTCTTCTTTTTGTCCGTAAGCTGTGGGACACTCATTTCGTTTCCCTCATTATTTTTAATGGAAGCTTCTGCTCTTTGTTTCCTAATCTGTCTAAAGCTGAAATCAATTCTTCTATAACCGGGTTGAGCAAATCGTTAGTAATCATTGAAAACTTCAATTCTAGTCCAGGTCTTCGTATTTGTTTACGAGTTGAATCGGCACAGAAATTATCCTCTTTAACTTTGTTCTGGTATTCTAATTCACTGCATCTGATGTTCTCATCAAAAGACTTATTTCTGAGTTTAGATGATATAGAACTAGTATCAGCCATATAGCAATGCTCCGTTGTTGTGTTGTTGTAATGGTTGATTCTGACTCAAGGTGTTAGAACACTCTGGTCTGGTAGCCTGTTGTTCTATCCCCTTTTTTATGTGAAAATTACTAATGTTAGTCATTTTATATTTGCATTTTTTCCACAATCAATCTCTTCCCGTCTACGAGGCATTTCAGAAAATCGCCCTTTCCGATTCCTAATTGAACTGCAAATTCTTTCGGAAGAACTATTGTAAAGCTCTTCTCGCCTTGAAGGGATTGAACTCTTCGAACTTCTATTTTGTCATGTATGAATAAATTTGTCATACAATTTAGAATTTTCCTAACACTTAGATATGCCACTCTTATTTGATAATGCAATGCATGGCGTACGGAAAGCAAAAAAACCCTAGTATCCAGTGGATCTTTGAAAAAGATAATGATACATCAGAATATTATAGTGATAGTGCTTTACTCCATCAACGTATTATAAGCTATGCAATAGAACTTAATAATGAGTTTCCAGCGAACGGGATTTTTGGGTCATTTACTACATGGCAACTCACCGGCTGGCTAATTGATAACTACCATAAATATCAAAATGAAATGAAAGACATTCCATTTAGAAATATGTCTCGATATAATAGAATACAAGCCAAGTTAGATGGGGTTGAAAGTAAAGTAAATTCTTTAAAGGGTCTTGACCTCATAGAAGAGAAGGGGATGAGAAAGGCTTCTAGAGGAGAGAAGCAAACGATGAGTCTAAGTTTCACTCATTCTGGATATTTACTTGCATGGATCATTCATAGTTTTGAGGAGAAGATAAGACCAGCCAGTAATATTCAGATTTACAAAGTGCTGGAATACAATTATAAAGATAGATCTTCGTCCTTTGATCTTTTTGCTCTAACATTAATAAAAAAATATAGATCTCTAGACGTCTTCGAAGAGCTTATTGTTAGTACCCTTAGAGGTAAAGTAGACAATCCTAAACGGCATATAGATAAAATGTCTGAGCTTATTGACATTCTAAGCATACCCGACCCTAGGAATGCAAAGATATTCTACAGTCTGTGGATTCAAACTCTTAACGAGTTAGAGGAGAACCAAAAAAATATTGTAATACAATACGTTAAGCTAAATATAAGTAAGATGATTGAAAGGCATTTAAGATATCTAAGAGGTTATGAAGAATTGCGATTCAGACTACGAGATAAGCCCAATTTATTAGCAGTCGAAGGTATATGCAGTAAGTGTCCTCATCCATGCCCTTTGACAATGAATCTTATTGACTACTTTAAAATTGAAAAATCGCCGTATATCCCCAGTGGTATGACTTGTCCATGGTGCGGCTCATCTAATACTCTATCTATATTATTGCCATATTCAGAGTGGTAGATAAAATGCAAAATCCGAGTATTAGTACAATATTCGAAAAGGAAGAAGGTGGTAAATATAGTAATAATGCTCTTCTTTATCAGTATATCCTGAAATATCCGATTCTTATTAGAGAACAGTCTACAAATAATAATACGGATAGCAACCACAATATTCAATGGAGCTTGTGGAATATAATGGAATGGTTGAAAATCACACTTCCTGAGTTCAAGTTGAAATACGCAAACGATAATATCTCAGAGTTCATACCCAAAGTGAGACGTCGTATAAAAGGAAAGCTTGATGATCCTGTTAATTTAGAGCTATTGCAAAGTGAAAAGAAAAAACAAGATAAGGGTGATGGGACAACTGATAAGTATAGATTTACAATATTTGGACAATTGCTTGGATGGATCATTTGTAGTATTGATTTTGACAATAGCAGCATAAACCGCCGCGAGGTAATTAACAAGCAGATATTCAATATACTCCAACAAATATTTAAAACGGGAGAGTATTCTCCAGCAATAGACATAGTTGCATCTAACTTCATCAGCACATGTATGCAAAAAGAGTTGTTCGGAAATATTGTAAACCTATTGAAAAATGCCTTGAATGATGAGGAAATTCAAATTGATACTATATCGGATCTTCTTCATAACCTTACTACTTGTGATTTCAAAGAGCAAAACTCAAAAGTAATTTTTACCAAATTATGGGACGAGACAATCAAAGGATTAGAACCTAAAGTCAAGGAATTGGTGCTTTACAATCTTAAACTTTCCCTTGAAAGGGATATACAAAATCATGTCAATGCATATCAGTTGTACGAAAAAACATGGTTCGATAATAAAAATGATCCTAAGATAGTAGCTGTAGAATGCAGTTGCACAACTACAAATTGCGAATACTATACCCCCGCAGTCATGGGACTGATGGAATATAAAGAAAGAAAATTTTATTCTAGAATAAATTTAGAAAATCTGACTCCACTATGTCTTGGTATTTACGAGATTAGATCTTTTACTAATGACAACCCCTCTGAGCTCTCGGCCATATGTAAAGCATGCGGGAAAGGTTCGTTAAGACTCTCTTTTCCAAGCTAAGACGCATCAAGAGTTTCTTAATATTATACATCTGGGCACTTCCAAAACATATGTCAGTACCCATTCTGTCTTCTTTCAATCTCTTGTAATCTTACTGTCAACGTCATAAGTTGGTCTGACAATTGTGCTATCGCATCATCTTTGGTTTTATCTCGCTCTCTCAATGATTCATTTAATTCTTCGAGTTCATCTACTCTGCTTCGTATATCTGCACCTTGTCTCTCAAGTTGATGTACATTTAGAAAAGTCAAATACGGTTCTATCTTTTGGAATATTTCTCCCTTTTCTGATTCTTTCTTAGTCCAATATGTAGACCCTGAATGTCCAATAAAATACTCTGAAAAGTCCTGATATCCAAGGTCTGATATTGTAGTCTTAACAAAGCGTCTGAAGGAATGAAGAGTGATCTCTCTACGTTTTTCATTACCATCCTCTCTAACTCCTTTCCCCATTCGATCCAATGTCTTTCCGAAAGAATCTACTAAATCGATGTATAGATTTTTAGGATTTGGACCTGAGATGGATTGATAGACTGCGAATACTAGATCGGTTCCTTTCTTGTCAGGTGTTCTGTACTGGGTAATAGTTTTATTGATTTTTGAATAACAAATTCTTCTTTTGCGATATTTGTAGTCAATCCATGATGATATTTGTCGAGACATTTCCGAGGTGAGAAATATTGTCCTATCTGACTTTGTCTTTGTAAACTCTCCTCTTACAAATAGTTTTGGGGGATTGGATTGTAGGTCAAGATCTTTAATACGTATGGATAGTGCTTCTACAGCGCGCATCCCCGTCGATGCGAGTAACATTACGTAAGTTTTCAGTCTAATATCAGAACAGGAGTTTAGTATATCGACTATATCTTCTTTAGATAATGCCGCCTTAGTGGTTTTGACTACTCTGGGTAATTTTACCTTCAGCTTAAATTTTCGCGGGCTTATATCGACATCATGATATTCAAGAAAATTCTTCGCTGTCACTATCCGTTGCTTTAATGTTAGATTAGAGATATTGTTACTATTCAATAGATACGCTACGTAATTGCTTAGAATGCTATACGGATTTTCTGATCCCTCCTTAATCTTGATAAGAAGATTATCTACCGTGTTTCGCCCATCATAGTGGGATAAAATGAACTTTCTGAAGCTATTCAATCTTATAGCATATTCTTTAGTTGTTTGCCCAGACATGGCAGACATGGTAGATAAATAATCAGCTATCGAACTCTCTTTCAATAGTTTCATCTAACGTTAATACAAGCTATAAACCTATTGTATTGCTCATCTTCTATGCATTACCAATTGCAGAATTGTTCAATTTATCCCATAGTCATTAATACCATTTGATTTGATATATAAGGCCCGATGAACTCGCCAAAAGCGGTCGCCACTAACTATCCGCATGGATGCTATTTATAGAGAATTCAATTAAAATCTTTATGTAAGGAGTATTAAAAGGTAGAACAATTACTGAAGAAAGAATCCGTGTATATAACTCTGAACACCATTTCTATTTATAAGATAGGAAATCGGAAATAAGAGGGAAATATCACATGACAACCGTCGAACAAAGAAAAAGCATACTTAATTTATATAATTCTGGCATAACCCCAGATATTATAGCACTTGAAATGGATTTAAGTCAAGATGATATTATGAATATAATAAAAGAATCAGCAGTAAATCAAGAATTAGGAACAACAGCAACATCGGCAAAATTAAAATCAGGCAAGCGACCAAATGTGCCACTTATAAGTAGTCTCTACCTAGACACGGTAGTAAATATAGATCTTGCTATCAAACAGGCACAACGTCGTGTATGGGAAGTCTTAAAAATAAAATCAGATTTTGATATATCTATGGAAGAAACCCAAAATATTCTGCAAAGTTTTGCCGGCTCAAAAGGCACATTTGTGATTCTGCATATCGATCTTGTAGAATCTACAAATCTATCAATGATACTTCCAGTTGATAGTCTTACTACAATAATTCGAGCATTTAGTCAAGAAATGTCTATGATGATAGCAGCATATGGAGGATATGTATTAAAATACGTAGGAGATGCCATTTTGGCATTTTTTGTAGTTACTGAGTATGATAAAGAGAAGAAGCAGGAAAATAATGTGTATCTGCCATGTATAAATGCTGTAAATGCTGCCTGTTCAATGATTAGAGTTGTATGTAATGGCATCAACCCAATATTGAATCAATATGATTACCCTGAACTACGGGTCAGAATTGGCGTCGATGTTGGAGAAAGTGCAGTGGTACAGTATGGTTGGGATACACATTCTAAAAATGGAAAGGTCATGATGAAAGAAGCTCATTTTGATGTATTGGGATACACTGTTAATATCGCAACAAAAATGACTTCAATGGCAAAACCAGACCACATTGTTATAGGACAGATGGTCTATGACCTATTAGATGAAAAACTAAAGCGAGAATTTAGAATATTACCTATTAGCACAGAAATGTGGAATTATGTAAGCAATTATACTGATGGAAAAATCTATAATCTTTATGAAAGTATAACCTAGGAATAAAGTCTCCCCTTTATTGCGTTATTTGAGTCAGATGCTCTCATATTGTATCAATTAACGGAAAAGGCTTGAGATGTTAATCAGAGATCCTCTAGTAGTGTTGAGACGACAATAACCGGACCCTCAATCAAGAACCACTCAAGTAGGATTGCACCCTAATTATTTTGCACGATCATATAACAGTGTCTTTCCAAGAATGGATCTATATTCCTTATGTTAACCAACTAATTAATAGTAAAAAATTATGATAACCAGTGTAAATTAAGATTAAGGAGCTATTTCAGCAACATTAGCTCATAAGCAAATTCTTATTGTCGTAAATGGATGGTTCATTGACTAGCATAGCGCAAACAGCTCTCTGCTTCTGTATTTCACAAAATCAATCAAGAAGTAGAATGCTGATCGGTATGCAAGCTCATTGCACTGCACGATCAGCACATATTCCGTCTTGCAAAGAAAAGATAGGGACCAGTATTATCAAAAGTATTGAGCAAACTGCGAAAGGTTTCCATAAATACGTCTATAATCCTATCCATGAACCCGTATTGACCTAACATCTTTATCGTTGACATCGTCAAAAAATATTACACGTTAGCAAGTCCATTGCTATTAAGGTTAACACATTTTGATTCGTACTCTTTCTTATACTGTTCTCTCGCTATCGCTCGCACCTGAAGGATAGATTTAATCATATTGGTTTGCTTGACCTCTTCCTTTATTGCCATCCTTCAGCAAGGATTCCTAGCACATCGCATTAATCCATATATTGGCCGGCATAAAGAAAATTATGTATTTGAAATGCCTTTACTATTTGCATGGCCAGTTAGAAAGTGGCTAAGGCTAAACAAATTGCTCTAACTCTTTTTGCTTGATTCAAACCTAAGTTTGAAAGTTGATCTACCACGGTATTATTGTCCAAAAAGGAAAAGTGACAGTATGCTCAGTCAATATATATGAAAATTGAACCTCTAGTGGGGCCCAATGGTAACCTGCCGATTCTCATCCGTGATGATGATACAAACTTTTTCACGAAGGATAGTATGCTTCAATCAATATATACTGAAGCTTGGAATAAAGGGTTCAAAGTAAGCCTGTCTGTAATTCCTTCACAATGGGGCTTTGATGATGTATGTGTGCCCCCAGAATTAAGGAAAACAGAAGTATTCTATCCTATTACAAATAACGAAAGACTAATTGAGTTCCTTAGAGAAAAACTTCGAAGTGATGCAATAGAAGTTCTTCAACATGGCTTTTCTCATTCCGTGATTGAAGGTTATAGAGGGGAATTTGGAATTAATACTTCAGAACAGGAATCTAATCTAAATAGAGCTATATCGATTATGAAAGAAGCATTTAGAATTCGTCCCAATTTCTTTGTTCCTCCCTATGATGATATTTCTTACAAGAACTTGCAGTTGGTAAAAAAGCACGGATTGATACCAATCTATGGCAAAGATAATATTCATAAATTCTTCAGATCGCCATATATACCAACTTTCCTAAAAAAAAGGGTAGCCAAAAAAATATACCGCAAATTCGGAAAGTCTGCCTACATAGTGCCAGTCATGGTCAATATTGTCAGGACCAACCAAAATAATAACACTAGCAGGAACATGAACAATAGTAGCATTGATAGGTATGATGATGATGATGATTACACTGTCCAACCAGCTAAAGCACAAGTGATAAATACTCTACCTCCTGTTGGATTGCCGTTTGAAAAACTAATATCACTTGATTCTTTTCTGGATTCGATATCTAAGTTTATTATATTAGCTAGATCAAACCGGAGTAAGATTTCGAGCTTATGCTTAATTAATCATTATCACCAATATTTCTATGATTGGGATCAGTCTATTACTAGAACGGAGATGTTTAATACATGGCAAAAATTAATTAGCTATCTTGCTGGTGATATTATGTATGATGATGAGCATTATCTTGATTTTGGATGGAAAACAACATTTTTAGAGATACATAATAGGACCTTGAAGATTATGAGGACCATAGATGCTTCAAAGACAGGTTCCAAGATAGTAATACAATCCATAAGCGAGAGTGAAAAAATTGATAACCTTTCATTTTATATCAGTCATGGAAGTCTGGAGAATTCACCTGTCGACAGCAATGTAACATTTGAAAAAGAACCCAATATTATTACAATTAAGGAGGTATTACCAAAATCTAAGCTTATTGTTTACGTGAACGATTAATACGGAGTGAATTATGTTCTAGTAAAGGAAATAGGATACGGATGATGCAGCACAGGTCTTAATCAGAATTTCTGCAGACTCTCAAATCATTAGCCTACAAGTCGTAAACCTGTTATCCTTGAATGTAGGCTAATCATAAACATAAAAAAAGATTCATCTAATCACGAACATGAATTAAGCCAAATTCAGTCTGCCGGTAAGAAATCCTCTCTTACAGGTTGAGAAAATTAATAGTAGTAAATAAAGAGAATTATTGTGGTACAAGATCCAAATGAGAATTTGATCTTGAAGCTCCATCCTCTCCTATTATATCTGCAACAAGATGTGGTTTATCGTTACCATCTCCTATACTCTGAATTCGCACATAACCGAAGTTAAAGATACCACCCTCCTTGTATAATATCTGAGGTTCGAAAGTAGTATCTAATTGAGGAATAGGAACGCCACCCGGAGTACCAAACCGAAATGCACTAAGTGGACCAGAGATAATTTCATGGAATGTTAATTTATCTCCATCATTATTGGCATCCACCTCGTATCTTATATTAGCTGGAAAATGAACATCAGTTGTTACAAAGACTATATTTTTGACATTATTATTATCGAGATACTTCAATAATTCCTGAAGTTCTCTCTCAAAACCAGTCATATTTGAGAAGCTTGCTGTATCATTGCCATTGGCCCAGCCATCCCTGCCCAAGATTGAAGCATTGGCACCGGTAGGAACCGAGATAGGAACGTCGCTACTTACAACCTTCCATGTAGCTGAAGAATTTGACAGTCTCTGTTCTAACCATTTTAACTGTTCATTGCCAAGCATGGTCTTATTATTTTCGACCGTATCAGCCAAATTGTTAGGACTTCGATATGATCTTGCGTCCAATATCATCAAATCAAGATTAGGTCCCCAGCTAAATGATTTATAGATTCGATTTGTGTCATCAAGATTCCTATCTATAGGCGAGTAATTGAAGAACGCGTCCCTGCCCTCCTTTACAATGTTAGAGTACCCCTCTCTATCTTTATTAAAAGAGTTCCAATATGGCCACAAGGCTCCAAAGTCATTTATTACTTCATGATCATCCCATTGAGAATACATCGAAGTGTTTTGAAGAAAGCTTTGGACATACGGATCAGCCTTATTGTACTGCCAATGCTTCAAGTAAACATCTCGTACTTGATCTGGGTTAGTCCAATTGATGCTTGGATCAGCTATCCCGGAGAAATTCCCCTGTATATTATGCCAGTCGTTAGTAGGGCCTTCTGCAGGGCATTGGTCATCAGCATATATCATATCACCATTTGCAATAAAGAAATCAGGCGATCTTTCTCTCATCTTTTCAAAAATTGAATAACCTCCTTTATCGACTTGGCGACAATGTTTCTGTCCTCCAAGATCGGCAGCAAATATGAATCTAATAGGTCTATCACTCTCTGATTCTGATTCTGATGGATCTGGAGCGGTTCTAAATGAGCCGGCCGAAGTATCTGAAACTTGAGATTCTGTTTTGTTCCCATGTGTTGAAACAAACCATACACGATAATAGTAAATAGTATCTGGACTTAAATCCTCAAGCTTTACATGTCCAGTATAATCCGTTGTTTGATTAGCCAGCACAATGTTTTGTGTTGATCTGGGATGTGAAAAATTAGCGGTGGTATCATACTCTACATGCATTTCTGCTTCCCCATTAGCACGAGACCATATTACTGCACTATTATTTGTAACATCCCCACTTGTAACACTGTGCGTTATGGCTAGATTATCGATATTCTTGTATTGTTGGACTCCGTTGGCTGCTGAATAGTAATGTAATTTTATTGAAGGGCTACTAATGTTGAGAGCAAGTAAAGCAAAACTGACTAGACAAATCATAATCGCTGCTTTTCTTGTATAGAAAAACATGCTGCATGAATGTATTACGCATTCTATATAAGGTTTCCATTAGATGCTCTTAAATGGGAGCATATTTAAACGTTTAAACATTTAAATATTGTCTTAACTATATAGCTAGTATAATGGGTTCGCCTTGGAAAGCTTTATCAGATGACAATAGAAGAGAAATTCTTCTTCTACTTAAGAAGAAAGATATGATTCCCACTGAAGTAGCCGAATACTTTGATTTTACGCTACCAGCGGTCTCAGCCCATCTTCGCGTACTGAAAGAGGCAGATCTAATCACTGAAAAAAAGCGAGGAAAAAATAGATTTTATTCGTTGAATGAAGGCAAATCCTTAGAGGTGATTAAATTCCTTGAGGAAATGTATGACTATAATTTGAGTCCGCTCAAAGAATATATAGAGAACAAGGAGAAGAAGAGGAAGAAGAAAAGTAGTTCCTGACCATTCATTGGTATAGGTGATGGTGGGTGTTTTAAACTTGCTAAAATACAAACATGTGCAGTAATTGTTTACGCAATATACGATAATGCTTTAAGCATATTCTTCTAATTATCTGTATATCACATGGGAAAACTCCTTATAGGATGCTCGGGTTGGAATTATGGTAGTCTGCCAGAAGAGAATGGAGGATGGATAGGAGTATTTTATCCAGACAAAGAGACCAAGAGATTGCGGCATTATTCTGAATTCTTTGATACTGCAGAGATGGATGCTTCCTTCTATGAGCGATTCTATAACAGTATGACAAAGGGTACATTTATTGGTATGAGCAAAGCAACGCCGACTGAATTTCAGTTTTCAGTCAAAGTTCCCGAAACTATTACACACAAAAAAAGATTGGACGTTACAAAGAATGCTCTAAAAGATTTAGAAGCTTTTCTGGAAAAGATTTCACCACTGAGAAGTGCTAACAAACTAGGGGCGATATTAATACAACTACCACCAAGTTTCACGGTTAGTGAATTTAAGAATGTCGAAACATTTCTGAATAAGTTATCTACCTTTCCTAAGATAGACAGTGAGGGGTTTCATGAGTCTGAAAGTGGTTATAACGACGATTATCAATACGCAATAGAGTTTCGAAATCCTTCATGGAAAACAGAAGGTCCATGGGAATTACTAAAACATTACAATATTGCATCAGTAATAACTGATTCACCGAAAAAAGAAAATCTTGAATTTCTATCCGAAACCGTTGTGACTACAGCTGATCACTCTTTTGTCAGATTTCATGGTAGAAATGTTAAAGGTCATTATTGGTATGACTATTTGTATAATAAGGAAGAACTCGAACCGTGGGTTGAAAAAATAGACAAGATCAGGGAAGAGACCAAAGTTCTTAGGATTTATTTTAATAACCATTATGGAGGCAAAGCGGTTATTAACGCATTAGAATTCAAAGAAATGTTGGGGATCAAGCTATCAGAAAAGGAAGTAAGCAAATTAGAAAATGCTAAATCGTATTTAAGAAAAATGGATTGAAGTGATTCCTTACTCAATTCAATTTCCAATATTTCACTTAACTTAACTAACCATAATTTTTTTCTATAAAGCCGAATTGGTCTTTTTTCTGATCGACCCTTTTGCCATCTAGTCTAGTCAAGTTCATACTACGAGACTAGATACTAATTGACTCAGTACAGCACGCAATATTATGACTATTGGATCAATCGCAATGGTAATCATTGGAATAATTGTCTTATTGGTTATAGCATTAAAGGCAAGTAGATTGCTAAACACAAATAGATTATAATGCATGGCGAATGGTGGCTAGAAAATCCGATACTATCAATATTCTTGTTTTGTATTTCATTTTACCTACTCTATAGAGCATTACGGACGAAAAAATAATACAGATATCATCAACTGAGCGACCATTACGATGTACAAAGAGTAATTCTTGGACGAAAAGTAATAGATACGAGTACAGGCTGGCTATTTTTTACAGGCTCTCTAGCATTATCCGCAATTGGTGCGCCCATTTCCTTGCAGAGTATACGTTTCATCTGTACGATACTACATCTATCGACAAATTTACTCATGGACTGTCTGGAATGGCCATAACTGCATTAATCTTGAACTTTTATTTGACAAGAAAAAGACAACTTTACTATTTCGTTGCGATAGGTACGTCATGGGTAGCATTTGTTCTATGGGAAGTGTACGAACTGGCAGTAGTGGCAACTGGTTTTGGAGGTGGGCATATCCAGACTGAACCGATGGATCTTGCAATTGATCTGTGGGTAGATTCATTGGGTGCATTAGCAGTTTGTTTTCTATATGATGAGTTCAGCCATGAATGAATGAGTGATTTGATGAGATGTGATGAATAGTAGCTGTACTATACTAGTTCCCCAAAAACCTGGTACAGCAAGTCAGAGCCTTGAAACGGAAGCACCTAACCAACAAGATCAAAACGCGGCACTATGTGAGTTAGATCTGAAAATTGAATGTCCAAGATGTAATGGTCTCATGGAACTTGTTTTCAATTTGACGCTTTAGAGTACTTTTGTATTAACTCTAGTTTCTTGATAAAAACTACGTAGTCTCTAGAATCTAAACTGTAAGTTGCTTAAGGGGAGGTTGAAGAATATCAGGTAAAGGTTCCATGACCGGTCTTACTAATCAATTAATCATAAATAAAGAATAATAAAAATGAGGGTGAGGTTTTGGACTTCAGAACCCTGAACTAGCTATCCCAGAGGCAGATAATGCTTCATTGACTTTATTCATTATGGATTCTACCAATGCGTTTGACTCGTCGGAATCTGAATCTGTATCAGTCTCTTGTTCTTCTGTGCTTATTGCATCATCATCATCTTGTTCGGTAGTAATCTGTTCATTGTTACCGTCGTCCGAACTTGAAATGTCATCAGAGGCTTCTTCTTCTTCTGTAGCTTCATCATCTTGTTCATCACTTGACGAAGTACTTTGCGAGTCACCATTATCGCTACTATCACCATTATC
>Ga0105091_10000459_pt1 | contig 17102 bp, 19 predicted proteins | sample PPLLak1March2015_FD_87022 | JGI IMG/M metagenome (GOLD analysis project Ga0105091, IMG submission 87022) | Freshwater sediment microbial communities from Prairie Pothole Lake near Jamestown, North Dakota, USA - PPLs Lake P7 Core (1) Depth... | ecosystem: Environmental > Aquatic > Freshwater >... | reverse complement strand
GTGCTCGTGGGCGATTGGCTCTATATGACCGCTTTCCGAACGGCCCTGGACCTGCGCGATTTTCGGGTGCTTGACATCCTTATCGACGTGACCCGGCGCATGATTGAAGGGGAGCTGATGCAGTTGGACCGGAACGGTCGTCTGGATATCTCAGCCGAGGAACAACTAGACATCTGCCTGAACAAGACTGCGTATCTGTTCTCAGGCTGCGCCCGACTGGGTGGCGTCCTGGCCGGCGTTGACCAGAAGAAGGAACAGCAGTTGAGCGAGTACGGAACTGCACTCGGCATGGCATTCCAGCTGATCGACGACGTGTTGGACTATACGTCCAGCCAGCATACCTTGGGCAAGCCGGTGCTGAAGGATCTTGAGGAAGGCCGTCTCACCCTGCCGCTCACCTACGTTCTCGAAAAAGCGAGACCATCCGACCGCGAAGTAGTGCGCAGGATAGTGGACGAGAAGAAGTTTACGCCCGAGGACAAGCAGGCCATCCTTCGCCTGGTCGAACGCTATGGCGCGGTCAGCCAGGTGCGCGATCTCGCCGAGAGTTACGTCCGCCAAGCCTGCGCTTGCCTGTCGGGCTTCCCCGATTCCGTGTACCGGGATGCCTTGCTCCGAATCCCCGATTTCATCATGAACCGCGACCACTGAGTACTATTGCGGATTTCGGATTTGGGATTGCGGAATAGAAAGACAAACGCCGGAGGGCTTAAGATTCCCACTGGGCAGCACGCGACCTCGGACTGTTTCTGTTTAATCCGCAATCCGCAATCCGCAATTCCTAAGTGGGCGGTTTGATGTCCTCGACCACGATTGGGTCGGTCGACACCGGGATGCTCGGCTTTGCTTCGGGTTCGGTTGGACCGGTGCCTGGCGACGGTTGGTAGTTGGTTTCGAATTCGCTCACCGGCAGGTCCTTGATGGCCTCACCCATGAAATCGATCCACATGGGGAGGGCAAGCGTGGCGCCGAAGACGCGGTTTCCCAACGGTTTCTTCTCGTCGCGCCCAGCCCAGACTCCGGCTGTCATTTCGGGCGTGAACCCGACGAACCAGCTGTCGGTGAAATCATTGGTGGTACCCGTCTTTCCGCCCATCGGCCGCTTGAATCGATCGCCGGCGAGGTGGATAGCCGTGGCCGCCGTCCCGCGCTGCATGACCCCTTGCAGCATGAACACCATCTTGCCAGCGGTTTCGGGAGAGATGACTTCTTCGATTCGATGACGGTGTTCCTCGAGCGTTACCCCGTTGTAATCCTCGACCCTCTTGATGAAATAGGGCTCGGCGCGTACGCCGTTATTCGGGAACGTGGAGAAAGCCGACGTAACCTCGAGCAGGGTAACCTCCCCGGCGCCGAGACAGACGGGAAGGTAGGGCGGTAATTTCCTCTTGATGCCGAATCGATGGGCGACCTCGATAATGCGCTGGATTCCGAGCGCATTGGCCAGTCGGACCGTCGGCACATTCCGGGACTGGTATAGGGCCTGCTGGATCATGATCAGGCCTTTGTACTCTTCATCCTCATTGGTGGGCGCCCAGATTCGCCCCAGGCCGTCCGTGAAGCTCACCGGTGCGTCGAGGACGGTGTCATACGGTGAATACCCGCTCTCCATTGCGGCGACGTAGGTGAACGGTTTGAAGATTGACCCCGGTTGTCTGAGCGCTTGGGTCGCTCGGTTGAATTCGCTCAGCTGAAAATCAAATCCCCCCACCATGGCCTTAATGGCGCCGGTCCGGTTCTCGATCGCGATGAGAGACGCTTGGGCCTCCGGGATTCGGTCCAGGCTCAACTGCATGGTCCGCTCGTTACGGTTGATTTTTTCGACCAGGAACATCGCCACGTCCCCGGGTTTGAAAACCTGGTTGACCTTCTTGATGCCCGTCCAACTCACACTCTCGGGTCCGAGCAGGGCTGTGTACCGGCCGATCCTGACGCGGGCCTGCTGGGCCGTCGAGTTTTCGACAATCCCCGGCAGAGTCTGACCCTCGAGCAGTACCTGGTTCCAGGCAGGGTGAGCGTAAGTTTGCGGGGAGAGGCCTCGCTCCACGGGTCCGCTCCAGCGACGGCGCTGGCGGTCGAACTTCCGCAGTCCCTCGCGGATAGCCTTGTTGGCGGCAACCTGCATCTCGTAATCGACAGTCGTGTAGATCTTCAGGCCGCTCTTCCAGATTTCGTCCGTCGTATGCTTTTGTTCGAGGTATTGGCGGACCCACTCTACGAAGTAGGGGGCGGGACTCTGATCGAAGAAGCTACCCTGTACGACCAGCGGTTCCTTAGTCGCTTTATCAAGGGCCGCCTGGTCGATGAAGCCCTCCAGGTACATCCGACGCAGGATGAAATTGCGTCGGTTGACGGCCTGCTCGGGGCGGTTGATGGGCGAATAGCCTTCGGGTCGCTGGATCAGTCCGGCCAGCGTTGCAGCCTCTGCGAGCGTCAGCTGGTTCAGTGTTTTGCGGAAATAAAAGTCGGACGCCGCTGCCAGCCCGTATGTTCCGTGCCCCATCGTAATCTGGTTGCAGTAGAACGCGAAGATCTGCTCCTTCGAGTAGTTCTTCTCGATCTCTATCGCGTAGAGCATGTCGGTGACTTTGCGTTTGAACCCCTGGAAACCGGACCGCACCGGGCTCGTGAACTGCATCTTGCTCAACTGCATCGTGAGCGTGGAGAAGCCCTTTCTCTCACCGAGGAAGATGTCACGAATGACGGTGATCACGGCGCGGCGGAAATCGATTCCTGCATGGCGGAAGAACTTCGCATCTTCGGCGGCCAAAACAGCCTCTTTGACGACCTTGGGGATCTGGTCATAGCTCACCAGTATCCGCTTTTCCATGGCGAACTGACCGAGTATCCGCCCGTCGTCTGCGTATACGTAAGAGACGATGTTCGGTCTGGTCTTCGGAAGTTGATCCACCCGCGGCAGGTCGATCGCGTAGCCGAAGACCAATCCTACCAAAGCACCCAGGACCGCAACTGCAAGAACCGCTAGGGCATACGTGACCCAGAAAATCGAGTGCCGCTTCTTTCGGGCTGGTGACTTCTTCATCGAAGCTTATTCTACACCACTGGCTGTGGCAGGTTGACGACTGAGCAGTTGACCGGCTGACCGGCTGACCGGCTGACCAGCTGACATTGGTACCACTGACCAAGCGAGGCAACCGGGCCGAAAAGCGGCAGATTCTGAACCGCGAATCCGCCCTACGACCACTCGTCATGCGAAAGCACTCAATCGTAGGGCGGATTCGCGGTTCAGAATCCGCCGCTTTTCGGCCCGGTTGCCTCGCTTTCGATTTCAGTTGCCCAGTCGGTCAGTGGCGTTTCCGCAAATGTCACAATGATCACTAGTTTCCGGGAGAGACTGAGTATAATGAGCGGTCATGAAAAGAGCTTGTTTGTTGTTTCTCTCGCTGGTCATCTTCTTCACCGGCGTTCCGGGTTTTTCGCAGCAGGCGGAGGCTCCAAAGCCGCAGCAAGTGGCGGTCCTGACATCGGACGCCTCAGGAGACGAGACGTTGCTGATTGTCGACACCACCACCGGTGTTGTTGTGGACAAAGATCTCTTGATCGAGTCGCGCGACGGAAAGGTGAGGGAGACCGTTGTCGTAAAGCATGTGTACGGCAACAGTCTGGTTTTGAAGGAGAAACTGAAGAACGCGTACGTGTCGGGTTCCAGGCTGTACCAGTAAGCGGTCCGACTGAACCTCAGCTTTCTTCGCTTAAAGGCCCGTTCCCGGCAGCGGCGTCCGGTTGTTCGTCGTGGATAGTCGTCAGTTTGACGATCTCATACCGCTTAATTCCGCCTGGGGTCTGAATTTGGACCTCGTCTCCTTCTTCGTGTCCCATCAGACTTCTGCCGATCGGTGAAGTCGTGGAGATCAGTCCGTTCGGTGCATCCGCCTCTTCGCTCGTGACCAGCTTGTAGGTGATTTCCTTATCGGTATCCAGATCCAACAACACCACGGTTGAGCCGTAAGAGATTTTGTCTGTGGGAATCTTGGTCAGATTGACCATGGCAAGCTTGGACAGGCGTGCACGCAGAGCCGCAAGTTGCGACTGAACGTAGGACTGGCGCTCTTTTGCGGTCTGATACTCCGCATTCTCACGAAGGTCCCCGTGCTCAAGCGCCTTCTTGAACGCTAGCGGCAGTTCTTCCTTGAGCTCCCGGTCCAGCTTGCGTATCTCGTCTTCGAGTCGTTTCTTTGCGTCGATCAAAAGCTTGCAGCCTCGCTTGCGAGTTGAAGAAAAGGTCCGGGATAAAGCCCCAGTCCCAAGGTTCCAACCAGCATTATAACAATTGCTATTCCGACAGGGACAGGGATCTGAACAACCGACCCGTCGGCATTGGGTTCACGCATGTACATCAGGACGATGATCCGAAGGTAATAGTACAGGCCGATGGCCGACGCGAGCAAAGCAATCACGACGAGCCAGTAAAGATGGGCCTGGATGGCGGCCGAGAAAAGAAACAGCTTGCCCATAAATCCGGCAGTGGCGGGAATTCCGGCTAGGGAAAGGAGAAAAATGGTCAGGCAGGCGGCCAGGAAAGGATGAGTCTGGCCGACGCCCCTGAAGTCGTCCAAACCCACTCGGCGTTCTCCCGCTCCGCCAATCAGCTGCACCACGGCGAACGCGCCCAGCGTCATCAGCGCGTAGGAGCCCAGGTAGAACAGCAGTGCCTCCACTCCCGTCTCGTTGCGTGCTACGATCCCGACAAGTAGGTAACCCGCATGAGCAATGGATGAATATGCGAGCATCCGCTTGATGTTCGTCTGACTCAAAGCCACGATGTTCCCGATCAGCATGGTCAGGAAGGCCGACACCCAGAGCACGGTTTGCCAGTGATCGCCGAGCCCGGGGAGCACCTGGTGGAGAATGCGAACGAAAGCCAGAAAGGCGGCCGCCTTGGAGCTGACAGCCAGGTGGGCGGTGACCGGAATGGGCGCGCCCTCGTAAACGTCCGGAGTCCAGATGTGAAATGGAACCAGGGCCGCCTTGAAACCGAAGCCCACCACCAGCAGGCCGAGCCCCAGCAGAAGAGCCACAAAGCGGTCGGCGCCTTCCACCGCGTGAGCCATCGCCGGGTATTTGAGTGACCCCGTCGCGCCGTAAATGAACGCGATCCCGTAAAGAAGAAAGGCTGTGGACAGCGATCCAAGCAGAAAGTACTTCAGCGCCGACTCCCCCGACTTTACGTCGTCGCGCCGGAAGCCGGCCAGAATATAGGTCGCGATGGAGAGGATCTCGAGCCCGAGGAAAGTCAGAATCAGGTCCGAGCTAAGCGCCATCAACGACATGCCGACCGTGGCGAACAACAAGAGGGCGAAAAACTCTCCGTGCGGAAGATGATCCCGCTCCAGATAGTCGATTGAAACGAGAGCCACCGAGCCGGATGAAAAAAGAAAAAGCAGTCTGCAGAACAGGCCGAACGAGTCCTGGTACACCATGCCGAAAAACGTCGGCGAGCCTGGTTCGTAGAACAGCACGGCACAGGCGGTTGCGAGCAGGATGCCCAGTATCGCGAGATATCCAAGGGACCTCTGATTCGGTGCAGGAACAACGGCTGCCACGAACATGATAATCATCCCGACGATGCTCAGGACGATCTCCGGAAGAACAGAGAAGTAATTAATGTCCACGTTGTTCGACCCTGAATATTTGCGACTCCCGAGCCGCATCCACTCTCTCAATCACTTTTTGCACCGAGGCGTCCATTTTCCTGATGAAGCTGTTCGAGTAGACTCCCATCCAGATCGCCACGAGAACGAGCGGGATGAGCAGGGCAATCTCTCGCCGATCGAGATCCAGCAGGCCCTTGTTGCTTTCGTTGGTCACCTGACCGAGGAACACTCTCTGATACATCCACAACATGTAAACCGCGGACAGGATCATGGTCAGAGCAGCCAGCGCGGCCTGCGGGGCGCTCTGCAGGAAGGTGCCCTGGAGAATAAGGAATTCTCCCACGAAACCGTTCAGGCCGGGCAACCCGATACTGCTGAGCAGCATAACCATGAAGAATGCCGAATAGACGGGCATGACGTGCGCGAGCCCGCCGAAATCCGCAATCGCGCGGGTGTGGCGGCGGTCGTAGATCATGCCGACGAGCAAGAACAGGGCTCCGGTTGAGACGCCGTGGCTGAGCATCTGGTAAGTCGCGCCCTCTATCGCAGGCAGATTGAAGGCGAAGATGCCGAGCACCACCAGGCCGAGGTGACTGACCGACGAGTAAGCGACAAGCTTCTTCACGTCTGGCTGCACCATTGCAACAAGGGCGCCGTAGATCACCCCGATGATCGCCAGTCCTGCAATGTAGGGGGCGAACGAAAGCGAGGCCTGTGGGAAAAGCGGCAGACAGAATCGAAGAATGCCGTACGTGCCCATCTTCAGGAGCACGCCGGCGAGAATGACTGATCCCGCCGTCGGTGCTTCCACGTGCGCGTCAGGTAGCCAGGTGTGAAATGGAAACAAGGGAACCTTGATCGCAAAGGCAAGGAAGAACGCCAGGAAGAGCAGGTGCTCTACCGACGGCGAAAACCGAATTTGTCCGGCCGCCAATCGGTCAGCAATGCTCACAAGGTCAAAGGACTCGGCACGGTTGTGGAAATACAGCGTTATGATACCGGCGAGCATCAGGAGCGAGCCGCCCATCGTGTAGATGAAGAACTTGACCGCCGCGTAGATCCGCCGTTCGCCACCCCAGACGCCGATCAGGAAGTACATGGGGATCAGCATTACTTCCCAGAAGACGTAGAACAAAATCAGGTCGAGGGCGAGAAAAACACCCAGCATGCCCGTTTCGAGCAGCAGCATGAAAACCATGTACGCTTTGAGATTCTTCGCTACGCTCCAGCTCCCCAGCACGGCGAGTGGCATCAAGAAAGTAGTCAGGACGACCAGCAGCAGGCTGATCCCATCGATTCCGACGTGGTACGCGACGTTGAATCCACCTGCCCGGATCCACGTCCAGTTCTCGACGAACTGCATATCGCCGCTCGAGCTGTCGAACCAGGCGAAGAGGAGTGCCGCCCAGACGAAGCCGGCAAGGCTGACCAGAAGCGCACCCGTCCGCAGCAGCCGCTGGTTGTTCCCCGGCATGATCGCGACCACGCCTGCCCCGACCGTTGGAATGAGAAGCAAGATGGTGAGCAGATTCCCCTCAAACATGGCTATGCGGCGCCCATGTAGTAATAAAGAAAGATCAGGATAGCCCCGACCAGTACCCAGGCAGCGTAGCTCCGAGTGTACCCAGTCTGGAGTTTGCGAAGGGAGTTGCCCCAGTACTGCACCAACCCTCCCGTCCCGTTTACCATGCCGTCTATCAATCCCGCGTCCACCCGTTGCCAAAGGAACAGCGTGGATAACCGCTCGATCGGCCGTATGATCGCCGCGTCGTAAATCTCGTCCACGTAGAACTTCTGTTCGGCGGCCCTGTACAAACCAAAGACCCGCGTTGCCAGACGGGCCGGCAGCTGGCGGTCTCTGACGTATGCGACGTACGCAAAGATCATGCCTCCGAGGGCGACCAGGCTGGTAACGATCGTGAGAGCGATCTCCAACGCGTGACTCCCGTGTTCCGCCCCGTGCGAATCGAGACGATATTCAAAAGAGGGCTCCAGGTACGACTCGAGAACATTGGTCCCCAGATAGGCTGGAAGCCCGATCAATCCTCCGATCAGGGCCAAAATGGCCAGGATGATCAACGGGAGAGTGATCGCGGCCGACGGCTCATGAATCTCGTGCGATACGCTGTGTCCGGAGCCGGTGACATCTAGGTGATGCGTTCCCTCATCCTCGGTAGCCCTCCGGTCGCCATGGAAGGCGAGCAGCATCAGCCGAAACATATAGAAGGCCGTCAATCCTGCAACCAGGACTCCTATCACCCAAAGGATCGGGTGTCCGCCAGGCATGCTGAATGCGTTCCAGAGGATCTCGTCTTTGGAAAAGAAACCGGAAAGGAAGGGGAAACCGGCGATGGCCAGGGTTCCGACCCACATCGTGTAGAAGGTAATCGGGAGGTACCGTTTCAGTCCGCCCATCCGGAACAGGTTCTGTTCGTGATGCAGCGCGAGGATTACGCTGCCCGACCCGAGAAAGAGCAGTGCTTTGAAGAAAGCGTGCGTGGTGAGGTGGAAGATGCCAGCCCCAAAGGCGCCCACTCCAACCGCGAGAAACATGTATCCCAGCTGGCTGACCGTCGAGTATGCGAGCACCCGTTTGATATCCGTCTGAACGAGGGCAATGCAGGCCGCGAGCAAGGCGGTGGCCGTCCCGACGACGGCAACGATGAGCAGAGTATCGGGCGCCCGGCTATACAAGGCAGCCGAGCGGGCAATCATGTAGACTCCGGCGGTCACCATAGTCGCTGCATGGATCAGCGCGCTGACCGGAGTCGGGCCCTCCATCGCGTCGGGCAGCCAGACATACAGGGGTATCTGCGCACTTTTCCCGGTGGCCCCGACGAACAGGAGAAGCGTTATCACCGACAAGACGCCGAAGCCTGTTTCTGCCGAGTGAAATTGGCTGTCCACTTGCTCGAACACGGCCAGGTACTCGAAGCTGCCGAAGGTTCCGAAGATCAGGAAGGCAGCCAGAATGAACCCAACATCACCGATACGGTTGACGATAAAAGCCTTTTTCGCCGCATCGCCTGCGCTCTTACGCTCGAAGTAGTAACCGATCAGCAGATACGAGCAGAGGCCGACACCTTCCCAGCCGACGAACATGAGGATGTAGTTGTCGGCCAGCACCAGGATGCTCATCATGAAGATGAACAGATTCAGGTAAGCGAAATAGCGGTAGTAGCCTGATTCTCCGGCCATATAAAGGGTCGAGTACACGTGAATCAGGAAACCCACGCCGGTGACGATCAGGATCATCACACTCGCCAGGGGATCGAACAGAAATGAGCACGTTACTTCGAGCTCACCGGACTGAATCCAGGTAAACAAAGAGCGTGAAATCACACGTTCCGGACCCGAGGGCAGCTGCAGCAGTTGTTGGAAGGCAAGTGCCGACCAGACGAAGGAAGCGGCTATCGCCCCGCAGGCGATCAGGCCCACCAGCCTGGCAGGCAGGCGCTTTCCGATCAGTCCGTTGACCGTCGCCCCGAACAGCGGGAAAAGGATCGCGATCCAGAAGTACTCAAGCATCGGCTACCACTTCATCTCATTGACCTGGTCGATATCCACGGTCTGTTTACGTCTGGCCAGGACGACTATCAGCGCCAGGCCCACCGCCGCTTCGGCGGCTGCGACGGTCATGACGAAAAAGACGAAAATCTGGCCCTCCATCTGGTTGAGGTAACGGGAAAAGGCCAGAAACGCGACGTTGACGGCATTCAGCATCAGTTCGATGCACATGAACATCGTGATGACGTTTCGCCGCGTCAGCACACCGACGAGGCCTATCGTAAACAGAATGGCACTGAGAACAAGGTAATGTGTGGTCGGAACCATAAGGATGTCAGTCGTTTCGTTTCGCCAGGACCACGGCCCCGAGGATGGCGACCAGGATCAGAATCGACGTTACCTCGAAGGGCAGCACATACTCTCGAAAAAGGAGTCGTCCCACATCCTGCACGGATCCCTGAGCAGACGTTTCACGGCCGGCCTCCTGGGCGGACTTCATGAAATCCGGGAAGGCCTGAAGGAGCAAAAGCGCGAAGAAAACGGCAAGCGGGATGGCCCAGTATGAGAGCTGTTGCAGTCCTTTAGCTTTGAAGTACTCGGATTCGGGATCGAGCAGCATAATGACGAATACGAACAGGACCATGATTGCCCCGGCATAGACGATAACCTGGACCGCTGCGATGAACTGAGATCCGAGTTGAAAGAACAGGCCGGCTACTGCGGCGAGGCAGACGATCAGCGATAGGGCACTGTAGACGGCACGCTTTTGAAGGACCACGAGGACGGCCGAACTGACCGCCAGCGTAGCCAGGATGTAAAAGACGACGTGTTCCACCTGCAAGTACCTGAAATAAACAGCCTTCCCGCCGACACCGTAACTAGAAATGTTAGTTGACGCCCCCGGTCATGTCAAGGAAGCGGCGGCGCTGGTCCCGCCACCCCGCCGCGCGCGCCGATCCGACGTCCGGTCACCGAAAGCAACCGCCCGCGAATCCGACGGTCGACATCATCACGATTCGGAAAGCGGATTACGCCAGTCGAGTTTCGGAAAACGCGCGAAGTCACTGTCGGCACTGTAAAGGACCAGTCCATGCTCGATCGCCAGCGCGGCAAGGTGGGCGTCTGGGACAAGATTCGCACTCGCTCGCCCGTCCCTCAGGAGGGTCCCCAAGAGTTGTCGGTGCTCGGCCGTCGGTTGCGGAATCCAGGCCCTCGGGTGGTTGAGCCACTCCTGCACCTGCTCCCACGCTGTCTCTATCGATAGCGGGCGATCGAAAAGTCGTGGATTGGTCGCGAGTCTCAAAAAGGCCAGACAGGATTCCCACGGGATTCCTACGCGACCCGGAGAATTGAATTGGGCTTCCAGCCAGTTGCGGGCGGTGGCATGTTGCGGAAGATCGCTGAACTTCGCGTACAGGAGGATGTTCGCGTCAATTATCACTGGAATTGATCCCCTTCAACTTCGGCGATCAGTTGAGCGACGTTGTCCAAGTCGGTGCGGCGAGGTTTTCCCTCGGCCGTCTTGATCGAATAAGAGGCGACCGGCGCCTGGTCTTCTTCGAGTCGATCCAGACCGGCCCGCAGCGCTTCGTTGACTAGCGTCTTCAACGGCTGGTCCTTACGTAGGCGCTTGAGCCGGGCGGCTACATCTTTGTCAAGAGTGATGGTGGTGCGCATGCATCAGCATTATAGCATCATGATGCTCACCTTTTGGAAATGTGAACGAATCGCGAGGTCCGGCGCCCAAACCGGCCTTCCGCCCGGGCCGCACAAGTTGCAGCGCCAGGCGCGCCACGTTATGATCTTGGGGCTGCTCTCTCGCTGGTAGACCGTATCTTGGTGACTCTGATGGCCAACGAACAGATCAATATCGTCCTGAACGGAGAACCGGCCACGGTGCCTCCCGGGACCTGTCTAGCTGGACTGATCCAGATCCTGGGCCTGAATCCCGGCCAGGTCGCCATAGAGCTGAACAGACAGATCATAAAACGTGAGCAATGGAACGACTGGAGTCTGAAATCGGGGGACCAGGTCGAGGTGGTGCATTTTGTCGGCGGAGGATAAATCTGATGGTTGAGGACAGGCTTGTTATTGGAGGACGTGAGTTCACGTCAAGGCTGCTGGTTGGAACCGGGAAGTACCCGGATTTCGAAACCATGCGCCGGGCGCACGAGGCCAGCGGCGCCGAGATCGTGACTGTCGCTGTGCGAAGAGTTAACTTGAACGATAGGGGCGCTCAATCGCTCTTTGCGTTTATCGCCAACAGGCTGATGATATTGCCCAACACAGCAGGCTGCTACAGCACCGAGGATGCCGTCCGATACGCGCGGCTGGGCCGAGAAGCCGGGCTATCGGACTTTGTAAAGCTGGAAGTCATCGGCGACGAGAAGACCCTGTTTCCGGATAACGAGGCTTTGTTGCAGGCGACGCGGATTCTGGTGAAAGAGGGCTTTGTCGTCCTCCCGTACACCAACGACGATCCGGTGGCATGCAAGAAACTCGAAGATGCTGGCGCGGCAGCGGTAATGCCGCTGGGAGCCCCGATCGGATCGGGGCTGGGAATCCAGAATCCCAACAATATTCGGATTATCCTTGAGCAGTCGAGGGTTCCAGTCATTGTGGATGCCGGGGTGGGAACCGCTTCGGATGCAGCGATCGCGATGGAACTCGGCGCGGCCGGGGTCCTGATGAATACAGGAATCGCCGGCGCCAAAGACCCAGTCGCCATGGCCAGAGCAATGAAGCTCGCGGTTGAGGCCGGCCGTCTGGCGCATCTGGCGGGTCGGATTCCGAAGAAGCTTTATGCATCTGCGAGCAGTCCGCTCGAGGGCATGCTCGCGAAGTGATGGAAGGGCGAGAATGAAGAGGAAGCCGGCATGAAGACCGTCAACGTCAAGCTCGGGGCGCGGAGCTACGACATCCTGATAGCCTCAGGGTTGCTGTCCTCGCTTTCCGGGTTGTTCGAGAGCTACAAAATCAGGCGACGGCTGTTCCTGATCGCCAACCCCAAGGTCTTCAAACTCTACGGAGAGGACATGTTGGCCAACCTGGGTGCCGCTGGCTTCCAGGTGACCCAGATCATGATTCCGGACGGTGAGAAGTACAAGACCCTCCAGACATTGGAGAACATCTACACTTACCTGATTGCTCAAGGGGCCGATCGTCACTCAACGATCGTGGCACTGGGGGGCGGGGTGACCGGTGACCTGAGCGGGTTCGCCGCCGCCACCTTTCATCGCGGAATCCCATACGTTCAGATTCCGACCACGCTGCTGGCTCAGGTGGATAGCTCGGTCGGCGGAAAGACGGGCGTGAACCATTCCCTGGGCAAGAACCTGATCGGGGCCTTCTACCAGCCCATGCTCGTCTGCATCGATGTGCAGACGCTCAACAGCCTCCCGGAGCGGGAGTTGCAGTCCGGGCTCTACGAAGCCCTGAAATACGGGTTGATTTACGACCGAGACTTCTTCTCGTATTTCGAGTCCCACCTGGCGGACCTCAAGAGCCGGGTTCCGGATGTCCTTGAAAGAGTGATCAGCCGGTGCTGCGAGATCAAGGCCGAAGTCACCTCAATTGACGAGGCCGAAGCCGATCTTCGCAGGATACTGAACTTCGGGCACACATACGGCCATGCAATCGAAGCCGCAGCCGGCTACGGAGGTATTACGCACGGCGAGGCGGTAGCGTATGGCATGATCGGCGCCGTCCGGCTCTCGCAGGAGAGAGGGTATCTGGATGCCTCGACCGCTGATCGGCTGACTCGTTGTATCCTTGCGGTCGGCCCTCTTCCGGTGATCGACTTCCTGCCCGGCGACGGGGTTTTCGAGGCAATGGCCCGCGACAAGAAACGTCAACACGGTCACATGAACTTCGTGCTGCTCGAGAGGATCGGAAAGACCACCGTGGCAAGCAGTGTCACAGAAGAGAGCCTGAGGGAGATCTGGTCGAGTCTGGTCGCCATCCAACGGGGTGTGAAAACCACTTGACTGTCAGCAAGGAACCCGAGCGCATCCGCGCTATGTTTGGGGACATAGCGCCACGGTACGATCTGCTCAATCATCTGTTGTCATTCTCGATTGATCGGTACTGGCGAAGAAGAGTCCTCACGAAGCTGCGTCAGCGTCTGGATAAAGGGGCACTGGTGCTGGATCTCTGCACTGGCACCGGCGATCTGGCGCTCGTCCTCGCCTCCCACTACCGGGTTGTGGGCTCGGATTTCGCCCACCCGATGCTGGTTCTTGCGCGGGAAAAGACCCGGAAGAAGCGGCCTGAGATAAACCTGTGCGAGGGCGATGCGCTTGCACTCCCGTTCGATGAAGCTGTTTTTGGGGCGGTTACGATCGCATTCGGTCTTCGAAATCTCGCGGATTACAGCGCCGGTCTGGCAGAGATGCACAGAGTTCTCCGGCCGGGTGGGTGGCTGGCCGTCCTGGAGTTTTCAAAACCTAAGCTGCGGGTTTACCGCGAGATGTACCTGTTTTACTTCAGCCGGGTTCTGCCGAAGGTCGGCGAGTTGATCTCCGGTCGCACGGGGGCGTACTCGTATTTGTATCAGAGTGTTTCGGAGTTTCTGGACGAAGAGCAAATGCAAAAACTGCTGATGCAGGCAGGGTTTGAATGCCCCAGACAATTCCGCCTCGCCGGTGGAATTGCCACACTACACCTCTCGGCCAAGCCGGCCGCGACGACCGGCGCACGATTCTGATTGCCTGAGTAAGAACCACCCCGCCAGGAGGGTTACGGGTTCTCTTGCGGCGGGGCCGACACTCCCTCGATTGCCGCCGGCTCGGGAAGCTCTCCGATCATCTCCGTGATTGTCGGCTGGTCCAGACCGGCGTCACCGGCCTCCTTGCGCAGTCGATCAATCAGGTTTCGAGCTTCCTCGACTTCCGCTTTGTTCTTCTCTATCTCCTGACGGGCCGCTTCCATCTGCTGCTGTATCAGGCCCTGCGTGCTGCCATCGTCCTCGCGATAGAAGGCGTTCACAAGGTTGTTCAGTCTCAGCTGGAGCACGAGGCCCCGGTTGACGGCGTTTTTGTAGTTCATGCGCGCTTCCTCAAACGCAGACTTCCAAAACGCCACATCATTCACTTTTGCTTCCGGCTGCCCCTCGCCTTCCGCGCCTTCGCCAGTCTTCTGCTCTTTACCCGTTTTCTTGGATTTCTCGGCGTTGGCCTCCTCTTCGACCGCGTCTGATTTGCTGATACTGACCGGCGCATTCTGGTACTTAGTCAGATCGGCGTTGGTTATCAGTCGGGCCGGTTTCTCGGTCTTCGCCTTACGTTCGCGGGCCTCTTTGGAGAGGTCGACCAGAGACGGCTGGTCCTTGCTGCTTTGCCCAAACGACCATCCAGTCAGGAGCATAAGCAGGCACAGGAAGACTTTCATAAGAACCTCCGATAGCCGCATTATACGGCTATCCGGGCATTTCCGAAAACAAAATGCGCCACCCCAGTTGGGTCGGCGGTAACCAGCTCAACGCTTCGTCGGCCAAGCTCGCGTCGAATTGAATCGTGGCGAAGTCGGCCAAATGCAGCCGAACCGGGCGATGAGACAGCTGGGACTTCTTGTAGTCGACATTGGTCATCCACACTGCGCCTCGTACTTTCGCCTCCCCGGCGAGCGTCAGCTTGCCGTTGCCCAGGTGCAGAAGGAGTCCTTCAACCGTGCCTGTCAGATCGGTATTTCCTTCAGTCACCAGTACTCCATGGAAGTTGCCTGAAATGCGTCCGCCATGGATGTAAGCGATCCCGGGATCGTTCGTATCCGCAAAATCTGGAAGGTTCTCGATCAGGTGTGACCAGAATCGAGCCGAAAAGATCGAACGATACCGCTTCGAGGACAGATGTTGAATCGTGAGGTCGTGGACCGAAGGCCTCAATCGGCCGCCTGATATTCGTTCATCAGGCAGTTTTTTCACCGAATCGCTGACTTCTCGAGAAAGCTTGGTTGTCGATATGATCCCTATGGCCGCGAGATCGCCCCCCTCAATCGCCGATTTCTCCCCCTCGAAGACGAGGTTCGCCTCTTCGGCAAATAACGTCAGTGCTGCATGGGCCTCGAACTCGCGCTGTTGTCTGAATACCGCCTCGATCAGGCAGGCACTGTTGCGCCGTCCGCCAAGGATCTGCCGCTCAGGTACCATCCCGACGCTTCTGACAACCACAATGCCGTCTTCGTCCTGCCCCGGTGGTTCTTCCGCATTGTTGGAGAACTTCAAGGCCAGGTACCCTGGCTCGGACTTGTAAGCGCCAGACAGGAGGGGAGTACCATTCCAGGCGGGGATCCCATCGTCGGTCAACGGCCGCCACTGGGCGGGTGCGATCCGGCGCGCCTGCTCGAGCGAAAGCGGGTTTCGCCAGCCCTGCCCGCCGGCCGTCACCTGCCCATCCTGCCCTCGGAGGGTATCGGTGATCGACAGGTTTGGAAGCACGCACCGCGCGTATTCGATTCCATTCGCCGCTACTATCAGGCTGGATAACTGGCTCTCGAAGCCCGCGGCGTTCTGCCCCTGGTTGACGAGTGCAAGAGAGACCGCCGCAGCCAGGGAAACCAGCAGGCCGAGGAGCAAGACCAGCAGAATCAATGCAAACCCGCTGCGTTGCGTGGAGCGAGGACGGTTCGACCGCCTCACGGCTCTTCTGCGAACAGGTTTCTTCGGTAGTTCCATGCGTAGAACCTCATCGTCGTCTGGTCTACGACCGGGGGCGCAGACATTGCGAGTGTCCGACGGTCCACCTGTCCTGCTATCGAGATCTCGATTACCGGAAGCTCTGCCCGGAATTCGAGCTGACTGACATTCTTCAGGACTGGCTGGAATGTGCCCTGGTCGCTCTTCACCTGCAAATCGGACCCGTTGCGTCGGATCGCGATCGCTTCGTAGCTCTGAGCGAGCGTCCCGTCTGGAAATCCAGAAGGCCCGTCGATATCGGAGCGAATCTCGAGGGTCTTCGGGTCGCCTGAAACACCGACCCGGTTCGAAGCGAAACGGTTGTTCCCCGCAGGGAGGACCCAACGGGCCAACAGCAGAGGAGCAGCGGTAATGTTGGCCTCCTTTTCCTGCAGGAGATTCAGGTTCCAGGCGAGGGACTGAAAGCGGTCGACCAAACCGAGTGCTCCGAGCGTCACGACAAGGAAGATGACCATTGAAATCATTGCTTCCACGAGACCGGCACCCTTTTCGTTATTTTCCGGCACGCAGAACCTCCCATTTTCGGCCCTGTGTATTTCTGAGCGTCATTCTCTGCATGGGACGCCGTCCCGGGATTGGGGCAAATTCCTCTCCTCTGGTGCGGCCCGCCTGGAAATCGGTCGCCTGGTTCCATGTCCGGATTGTAGCGATCCTCGAGTCGAGAATCCTGCGGTGGGCTTGGATTGCCTGGCTCGCCAGAGCCATAAGGCCTAATGCCATGATGCTCAGCACGAGGATCGCCCAGACCGCCTCAACGAGAGTGAAACCGCCCTGATGACGTGAGGGCTTCAGGCGTTGCTTTAGCCGACCGTCCATCGTACCCTCCCCAGCGGTGACACCACGATCCGAACCTGTCCAGTGGAATTGGCGATCGTGAAGGAGCCTGCGGGAGCGGCCCCGCCCCTGGAATAGAAGGTGACTGGCCGGGCGGGAGAGGTTGCCAGCCGGACACCTCGCGGCAGGAGCCGCCACCTGGCGGTATCGCCCGCCTCGACGACCGCGTACGCGAGGCGGTCCGGCCTGACGATGACCGACACTGGCAGATTGGACGAGATCGCTTGGATTCTCGCTCGATTCAGGTCTGACACCATGGTCTGGCACGACATCTGAAGATCCGCGGCTCGTCTGAAACCGTTCACCGATGTGACGCCGGCGCCTGCAAAAACCGCCAGCAACATGCAGGTGATCAAGACCTCTACATAGCTGATTCCTCGTTCGTTCATAGCTGACCTCACATAGCTACTAACGCTCGAGTCGGAAAAAATACGAAGAAAAGTTGAAGATTTTTT
>Ga0105091_10000456_pt1 | contig 17111 bp, 15 predicted proteins | sample PPLLak1March2015_FD_87022 | JGI IMG/M metagenome (GOLD analysis project Ga0105091, IMG submission 87022) | Freshwater sediment microbial communities from Prairie Pothole Lake near Jamestown, North Dakota, USA - PPLs Lake P7 Core (1) Depth... | ecosystem: Environmental > Aquatic > Freshwater >... | reverse complement strand
GAACGGCATTTTGAAGTTATCGAAAAGGTGGAATGGGGCGGTAACATCGTGCAGTTTCTTCTGGCCGGGATAGCCTGTAACTTCTCGGACGACGATCCGGCGTCGGTGGAACTGGTAAAACTCCTGTTTGACATCGAACGGGTGCTTCTCCAGTGCGGGGAAATCAAGAGTGATTTTGCCTATCTGGTGGCTCGACCACAGCGAGTGGAAATGAACAAGTTGCACCAGAACTCGAGAGATGACGTAGGCTAGATAGCCCTCAGCGCCTGCCGGCCATCGCTTGAAAAATCGTAATCGCTTTTTCGTTGCACAGCAACCACCCGGCGACGCTGGCCTCGAGCTTCCTACGTGAGGAATGACCCGCCTTCCTAATACATTGCGATTGGTGTCATCCGCGGGCCGTCAAAAGTGAAGAACGAAACAGATACGGCCCAGACTACCCGCTCAACCGGTTCGGCGGGTGATGAGCGCAACCACTTCTTCCGCGCTTTCTTCGATCGGCTTGTCGGTCACGTCGACGGTACGGATAGCGTTTCTCTTGTAGAACTTTCTGACCGCTTCGATCTCCTCGTGCAGTTTGAGGGTGTCCGAATAGTTGGACTTCCGGCCCGTACCGAGCCTTCCCTGCCTCAACTCCCGGTATGCGACGAGCTCGGAAGCCTCGACGATCAGGCCCACAACTCGCTCCCTTTGCGCCTTCAAGAGTTCGGGCGGCGGGGGAATTTCCTTGACCAGTGGTATGTTCGCCACACGCCAGCCGAGCACGGAGAGATACATGCTGAGGGGCGTCTTACCCACGCGCGAGGGACCGATCAGGATGATTTCCGCTTGAGGCAAATCTTCAGGTTTCTTCCCGTCATCGTGAGCGACAGTGAATTCAATGGCATCAACGCGTTCGAAATAAGCCTGGTGGATCTCGCGGTAGAGACCCGGCTGTCCGAGCGGTTCCTGCCCGGTCACATGGGCGATCCTCGACAACAGGGGCCCCATCAGGTCCACCGCCGCGACATTCCTGTTCCTCGCCTCTTCGAGCAGGGCGTGCCGCAGCCGGCCGTCCACAAGAGTATGGACAATCGTCCCCTGATCGCCCGCTGCGCGTTCGACCGCGTCTCTGACCTGCTCGGGGCTTTTGACATAGGGAACCACAACGACCGGAATGTGGATGCCCTGGAACTGCGCCAGAACCGTGCGCGCCACTTGTGCGCCGCTCGCACCCGCGCCTCCAGAGACGACGAAAATTGAGCTGAATTTCCTGGGATTACCGTCATCGGCTGTCACGGCAACACCTTCCTTCCAGTAACTATCTTTATCATGCACTCTCTTGATATATAGTCCAGGGGGTGGAGAACTCGGATAGACAATGGCGCAGTTAGTGGGGATCTGGGTGAAACGCGCGCACCGGGGCCCGATGGACTCACGAGAGTCGGGACTACTCGTAGCCGGCGCGGGACTGCAGGGCAGTGCAAATCAGGGCGGACGGCGGCAGATCACCGTGATCGAAATCGAACGCTGGAAACAGTTGATGGCGGAGCTTCACGCGGATGTCGATCCATCTGCCCGACGGGCCAATCTCCTGGTCAAGGGTATCGACCTCGCCGACAGCCGGGGTAAGCTCCTTGTCGTTGGCCCCTGCACGATTCGAATTCTTGGCGAGACCCGACCGTGTGAAAGGATGGACGAAGCGCTGCCGGGTCTGCGCGCGAGCATGTCAGCGCCGTGGAGCGGCGGTGCCTATGGAGAGATCTTAACCGGCGGGCCGATCCACATTGGCGACCAGGTCCAGTGGGCCGAACACCTCTGAACGCAACTGCAGAGCTTCAGAAGTCTATCTGCTAGCGCGGCTGATCCCGGAATGGCCTCTTTGCCTGATAAGCCGCGATGCGGGCGTTCAGGCCGTCAATCAGCTGCTGGTTGTTCTGTTGCCTGGCTAGCGCCAAGGCCCGCCGCGCCGTCTCAACGGCGACCGGAAACCGCCCGACTTCCGCGTAAGCTGCAGCCAGGGAATCAAGGATCGCCGGTTCCTGGCCGCCCGACAGCTGGACGGCTCGCTCGGCCAGCATCACGGCCTCTGTCCCGTTCCGCACGGACCGGTCGGGACACGTTGCCAGCACCCACGCGGTCTGATTCAACACTGGAAGATGGTTGGGCTCCAGGCGCAACACCCGGCGCCAATGCAAGAGCGCTTCTGCCGTCTTTCCCTTTGTAAAAAAGAGAGCCATCCCCAGGTTCTCGTGAGCGTTGACCATGTTGGGCGAAAGCTCGACCGCCTTCTTGAGGTGCAATATCGCTTCGTCAGCGTTTTGCTGGAAAAGCAAGGCAAAGCCCAAGGTATTGTGAAGCTCAGCTGAATCGGGCTTAAGCGCGACCGCCTTCCTGAAATGAGGGATCGCCTCCCTGACGTTGCCTTTCTGCCCTAGCGCCGCTGCGAGGTTCACGTGAGCGCCGAGGTGTTCCGGATCCACCGCGAGCGCCTTCTCAAAATACGAGATGGCCTCGTCGATTCTCCCTTTTTGAGCCAGCGCGGATCCAAGATTGCTCAAAGCCTCTGCGTTTCGCGGATTCCCGGTCAGCGCTTTTTGGTAATGAGGAATGGCATCGTCGATCCTTCCGGTGGCGGCCAGCGCGGCGCCAAAGCTGTTGTGAGTCTCCGCGGCATTCGGGTCAAGCGCCAGCGCCTTCTGGAAATGCGGCAAGGCTTCGGCTGCTTTGCCCATTTTTGCCAGGGAGACCGCGAGGTTATTCCTGGCTCTCGCGTCTTCGGGATTCAGCTGGACGGCCTTTCTCCACTGAACGGCCGCCGCATCATGCCTGCCCTTGGCCGCCAATGCCGCCGCCTCGTCGTAGACGCGATAAAAGTCGGCGGCCGGGGTATCGATTTTCAGAAGGCCATCGGGCGGGATGTTCACGAATTCGGGAATGTTGACTGCCCGGTTTGCCGCGGTTGCATTGTCTATGAGGATCGGCGGGCTGTCGTTTCCGTTCTCATCCAGATGCGTCAAGTACATCTGGGTGTAAGGGGACCGGCTCTTCGAACTGAAAACCATCCAGCGCCCATTCGGGGAGAAGCTGTGCCAGGAGTTCATGAGCGACGTGTTACAGCGCATCCGGCGTGCCTGGCCTCCGGCCGCAGGCACGATGTAAAGCTGACTATCCGGGCGCATCAGCAGGCCGTTGCGCGACTGCACGAACACGATCCAGCGGCCGTCCGGGGTGATCTTTGGGAAGGAATTGCTCTTGCCGTTCTCAGAAGCGCCGAGGATCGGTTCGGCCTTTCCACCCTTACCCTGGTTGAATGGAATTCGGTACAGGTCGTACTGGATCGGAGTTTCATTAGGGTCGTTCGCGGACAGCGCCGGCTTGCCGCCTTGCGGATAGGGCTCTTTGGCCTGAGCCCGCACAAAGACCAGGTATTTGCCGTCGGGGCTCCACGTCGAGTTCGCCTGCACGTATCGCGCGTCATCGGCGCCAGGCAAGGGCTGTAAACGCTTCGCGGCGCGGTCGTACCACACCAGGATTCCGCGGGTTGGATAGAACACCTGGAGAAACCGGTACGCCTTGAAGTTGGCGACATAGAAGAGGAGTTGGCTCTTCACGTCGCGTTGCAGGCCTACATTCGAAACTGCAGCATTTTCACCGCCGGCAGTTGCGGCTGATTTAACCGTGGTCACGACGTACTTCCCGTCGGGCGATACCTGTGACATGAAACCGACTCGCAACGGGTCGCGCTGCTTCCCGACGAACGAGCTCCAGGCGACCACATCCTCGTTCCGGATGGACATTTGCGGCTTGATTGGAACGATGGCGTACAGGCCTTTGTCGTTGGCCGGCCCGTCCAGGTCCATCCCGAGCGTTTTGCCGTCCCGTGAAAAGGAATGACAGTTGGCGCAGGTGTGCATGCCGGTAAGCAAAAGCCGGCTTTTAGGCTCCGCTACGTTCCGAAGCCGCCAAGCAATAAGCGGGAGTTTGCTCGGTGCCAGCGGCTTGATGACGCCTTTCTCAACTTCGGAAGGAATCAAGGGAACATCGCGGTAGAAAATCGGCGCACCGACCGGGTCTTTCGAGGTTTGGATACGAATCCGGCCGCGCGACAGCGGCTGAATTAGCTCGTTCTGTCGGAACCCGGTAATCGTCACGGTCGCTGGTCCGGTGACCGAATGTCTCTTGATCACGGCCCAAGTTTGGGCATCCGGCGTCCAAGTCCGCGCGGCCGCCTGCTGCGGTGTCAGCTTCGGCAGCTCGTTCGTGATTCCGATCGCATTCCGGTCAATCTCGCCGATTTGCAGCCGCCCGCCCGGCGCGTTCAATTTAAGAGCCACGAAGCCGTCGGCAAAAGCGATTTCGATGCGCCACGACTTGGCTGCGGGGACCGGATCCCGCCATAAAAACGTCGGTGGAGTGATGTCAGGCGGAAAGATCGACCCATCTTCCGGATAGTCGATCGTGATCTGCGACAGCTGTACTGGGGCGAACGCCGTCACGACGGCGCCCAGAACAAGTAGTACTGCGGCCAATCGAGTCATGAAAACCATCCACGCTGCAGTGCGGTCAGGTGAAGAAGAGCGGGAGCGATTCAAAGCACGCGCAAAGCAGGGGGGATGTTATAGGAAAACCGGAGCTCAGTAAAGTTTTCCCTGGGAACCGGAGCATCGAATACTGCCCGCTGACAAGGAGGTCCGTTAGGACCGACACGTCTATAGAAAGGGCATGACAGCATGGCCAGGTCGGTAGGACCGGCACATGTTCGGCAACCGCGTGCCCGGGCGGTCACGTGTCGGTCCTAACGGACCTCCTTGCCAGTGGGCACGAGCAGGCAGGATGCCTGCGCTCCCAGCCAGATTCCCCTTGTCTTGCGATATACGCTCAATGAAGAATGTGAGCCCTATGAATGACAGGAAGTCGCTTTTGGCCTGTTGTTGTTCGTGCTGCCTTTTCGTGTTGCCGCTCTTAGCGTCCGATCAGCCGAAAAAGATCGAGCCCGATCCGAGAGTCGTGGAAGCAGCAAAGCGAACCGGTTATGCCCCGGTCGTCCCCTTTCCTGCTGAAGACACGGTCGACCCCGCCGGGCGGCCACCTTCCTGGCTGGAAGTACGACCCTTCCCCATCGTGGACGGAAAACCGATCGTGAGCCGGTCCGTATATCACAGCCAAACGCTTGGCCTTGATGTCGGTTACAACATCTTCCTCCCGCCCGGCTACGACGCCGATATGTCCAGGCGGTTCCCGGTTGTCTACTGGCTTCATGGCCGGAATAACAACGAATACACGAACATCGCGCAAGCTTCGTTCGCCCACGAAGCGATCCTGAAGGGTCAGCTTGAGCCGCTTATCATTATCTTTGGGAACGGCCTCGGGCAAGCCTTTTACCTGGACTCAGTCGACGGCCGGTATCCCGCTGAGACACTGATAATCAAGGAATTGATTCCCCACATCGACGGGAAGTACCGCACCCAGGCTTCCAGGACAGGGCGCCACATCGCGGGGATGTCGATGGGCGGTTTCGGTTGCCTGAGGCTTGCTTTCAAGTATCCGCAGCTTTTTGCATCGGTCGTCTCGTACGCCGGTGTTTTTTCCCCGGAAGGGGCGGCGGCGAACGAACGCAACGTGGTGAAGGTCACCGGAGGCGACAGAAAGAGATTCGTTTCAGAGAGCCCGCAGGCTCTCCTCGAAAAGAATGCTGACCAGATTCGGGATCGGTTGGCGATCCGTATCATCTGCGGCTCGCGCGATCGCTTCCTACAAGACGCGCGGGAGATGAATCAGCAGCTGGCCAGGCTGAAAATCGACCACGACTATGAGGAACTGTCGCCGTTCGGCCACGACATCGATGGGATGTTCGCCAGGGCCGGTGTGGAAGGACTTCAGTTCGCTCTGACCGCCGGCGTAATGGCGCGCAAGCAGTCGGTTGAGTTCGATGTCAACACGAACGTCCCAATAGGAGCAGTCCGGATAATCGACCCGGTCTACCCCGAGTCCGCGAAGCAGGCCAAGGTCGAAGGACGGATTGCTTTGGAAGCCCGAATTGCCCTGGACGGTACCGTGAAGGAAGTACGCACTGTCTCCGGTGACTCGCGGCTCGCGGATCCCACCGCCGATATCGTAAAGCGCTGGAAATTCGACGCACCGAAGGTCGACGGAAAACCCGCCGAGATTACGATCGGAGTAGAAGTCCGGTTCCGACTGGGCGAATAACGAAGAGAAGGATGAAGGATGAAGGATGAAGGATGAAGAGGCTCAGCGGTCTTCCTCCTTTATCCTTCACCTTCGCCTCTTCATCCCTGTCTTCATCCTTCATCCTTAGGTCCTTGCGTATGAACTGGGAAGCGGCAATGTCTACTTGCTGCTCTTTGGCCCGCAGTTCTCGTCTCGTTCCGGCCGCATTCACGGCTTTGGCCGGGGGCCTGTCGTTTGGCGGGGTCGTGCGGTTTTAAGGCCCGACTACAGGTAAATCTTAAACGCGGCAAAGAGGGTGTGGGGTGAGCTGCCGTATTCACTTTGCGGGAGGCCGCTGGCAGCCGGCTCCTGGCCGAAGCCCAGTTGCCCGCCGAACAGTATTTCCGAGTTGTTGCCCGTCGACCAGACGAGGGAGGGAATCCACAGGACCGACTGGTCATCCCAGCCGACGAGCGTCGTGCTGCCGAAACTCCACAGGGGATGAAAGCGCCAGTTCAGCGAGACGCCTGTGTGGTAGCGGCCGAGGGCGTTAATCTCGCCCCGCCGCAATCGATCTGAATTCAGAAGCAGCAGGTAGCCCCGAGGATCGGACGCCCCGTACTGGTTCCACGCAGTCTCGAAAATCAGGCTGACACTCGGCGTCAGTTGGCGGTCAACTCCAAACGATCCCCGCCAGAAGACGCCCCTATCGATCAGCTCGTCCCGGGGATCTCCGGACTGGGTCCAGGTCAACTCGCCCCTCAAGCCGGTGCCCGCGACATTCGCGGAGACGAACGCGCCGGCGACTTTGTCTTCGTGAAAACTCCCTCCCATGAACCCGAAATCGACCGTTCGGACATTCCAGCGGATCAGCCCTCCGACCGCCAGGTCACGATCGGTCGACGGTCCGAGAACCGCGCCGACAATCTGGACTTCGGAGTAAGCGCGCACGGGGACGATCAACCGTGCAGCATCCACGCCGGGTTTGTAGTCCCGGTCAATCCGTCCGGGAGCAAATGGGGCAAACAAGTCGAGTGCGGGCCAAAAGTAGTTGACTCCCCAGGTGATCGCCTGCCGGCCCAGAACCAGTTGAAAGGCGTCGGTGCGGATCTGCACGTTCAAACGGTCCAAATATGCGCTACTGCTGACGTTCGGGCAATCGACAAGGTTCCTCTCCAGATCCAGGTAGGTGCCGCTCCGTCCGGTAGCCAGACGCGTAGCGGGGGACACGGGGGGCGAGGTCAAGTCAGCCACCACGTGGGTCTCGATCTTTAGATACTTGTTGAACTCGACCTCCGGCACCAGCCGAAAAATGAGGAACTCGGTGTCTCGACGGGCCTGAAAAGGACTGTCCTCAAGCGCGTAGAAGCCGAATCCGCGGATAGAAGCACCGAGTTTGAGGTCCTGAGCGGATGCATAGCTGGAGCAGAGGAACAGGACAAGGGCGAGAAGGAGCCGCTGGGAGCGCAGTCCTTGCAGCACATCTACACTTAAGTAAGCGCTTATGTCACACAAAGCGGTGGCAAGGCCACCGCACTCCGAAAGAAAGCGTCGGATGCGCGCGTCGCCGAACGTCCTACATCTGCGGAACTGCAAGTCGCTGATCACTCTCTATTCGTCCATCGAGGAGATGGATGATGCGATGAGCGCGCTGCATCACCCGCGGGTCATGAGTGGAGAAAAGGAACGTCGTCCCATGTTCCCGGTTCAACCGTTCCATCAGGTTCAAAAGGGAGAGCGCGGTGTCCGTGTCCAAGTTGGCCGTCGGCTCGTCGGCCAGGACAAGTTTCGGCTCCGCCGCTATCGCACGGGCGACGGCTACACGCTGTTGCTGTCCTCCGGAAAGCTGCCCTGGCCGCGGATGCTCCATGCCCTCGAGGCCAACTTCCTGGAGGAGCGCCCTGATCTTGGCTTTGCGTTCCCGGTCCGGCATGCCGCGCAACAGAAGGATAAACTCCGCGTTCTCCTCGGCCGAGAGCACGGGGATGAGATTAAAAGCCTGAAATATGAAGCCGACCTCCTCAAGCCGCAGCTTCGCCAGTTGATGACGGTTCAGCTCCGACAAATCCCGGTTCCCGAGCCAGACCTTCCCTGATGTCGGATGGTCGAGCCCGGCGCAGACGTTGAGCAGTGTTGTCTTGCCTGATCCGGAAGGACCGGCGACCGCTATGAACTCGCCCCTCCCCGCCAGGAACGTAACGTTCTCGAGCGCGCAGACAACCTGGTCGCCTTGTACGTAGTGCCTGGAGACGCCTTCCAGTCGGAGGAGGTTATCTGATTCCGTGTTGTTCATATCTGTCCCAGTAAGTGAGCGTCCTGTCCTTTCGCCCCCCGCCAGGCGGGCAGCAGCGCCAGGAGGAATGTCAGGGCGAACACCAGGCCTGCTGCGAGTGCAATACGCGACCAGGCGAGATAAGAATAAATGACCGGATCAATTACCGCCCCGCCTGCGGAAACGTCCGAAGAGTAGAAAAGGTCGAGCGGAAGGCCCTTGTGGTAAAAGTACAGATGGCCCGCATAACCTAGTCCCGTCCCGACTGCTACAGAAAGCAGTGCGATCCAGGATGCCTCAACAATCACCAGCAGAAACCTGCGTGTCGGTGTGAATCCGAGCGCGTCAAGCAGTGCGAACTCGCGCCGCCTCTCGAGCACTGACATAAGCAGTGTGTTGGCGACCAGGAACGCAATGATCAGGAAGAAAAGAGAATTGAAGACGTAGCTCCCGCCGCTGTCGATCTTGATGAAGTCGCGCAGTTCGGGCATCAGTTCGAGCCAGCTCAAAACCTCTATGTCGGAGGGAAGCGCCCCCTTAGCCTGCCAGGCAACCTTGTCCGAGTTGTCGAGCTCGTCGAGCATGATCGCCACCTGATGAACATTGCTTCCCAGCCGCAGCAACTGCTGCGCGGTAGACAGCGGGATCAGGATTGTTGCCTGGTCGAAGTCCTCGAGGCCGGTTCGCATGATTCCGGCCACCCGCAGTAGAAGCGATTGGATCTCGGCGGAGCCCGCAGCCTGTGCCATTAAGACAAACTTCTCGCCCGGCTGGAGCTCCAGCTTGCGCGCGACCCCCTCGCCAATAACTGCGCCCGTTTCCTCCGTCGAGGTGAGGAACTTTCCGGCAACAAGCTTCTCATCGAAAGACGACGCGGTTCGTTCAATATCCGGTTCCAGTCCGATGACGCGGACGCCCGTCGCACCATCAGCCGAGGAAGCCAAACCAGAGGCAAAGACGCGGCGTAGGATGTGAGTAACGCCCAACTCAGGTTTGTGGGACTCAATCCAGGACGAAGTACGGGCCAGTTGTGCCTCTGACAGGGTTCGCTCGATTCCCCCGCGTGCCTGGTATCCGCGGACTTGTGCTGCAACATGAGCGCTGCCTAAACGGACGGCGCTCTGAATCATTTGCCGGTGGCTCCCGTCGCCGATCCCGAGGAATACGAGCAGGAGTCCCAGGCCGAGAGCAACCGTGCCGGCCGTGAGAAGCGTCCTCCGCTTGTTGCGCCACAGGTTTCTCCAGGCGATGATCAGGATGATCTTCAGAGAATTCATACCATACCGTTCTTTGACAGAGCCATGAGCGCAGCGCTGGAGTCGCGTTACAGAGCCGCGCACGCAGCGGGTGGCTCGCCACACGGCTGCGAAGCGTTTTTGGCGGAGCAGCATGGAGCGGAGTAAGCGGCTCTGTAACGCGACTCCAGCGCTGCGCTCATGGCTCTGTAACGTATTTCAGGTTCACCCTACTGCATTACCGGCGCCCTCAGCGCTTCCACCGGGTCCACCCGCACGGCTTTTCGAGCCGGCAAATAGGCAGCTACCACCGTCGACACGCACAGGCTGATGGCGGTGCCGGCCACGGCGTCCCAGTTCCAAACGGCTTTCAGGATCGGATCGACCCGTGTTTGAAGCATTGTCATCTGCCCGGTCCATTGAGTCAGATCGAGCCCATAGATCGAGAGATACCGCATCAGGAGAGCGCCCAGGCCGAAGCCGACCACCAGGCCAAGCAGCGCCAGGAAAAAGGCCTCGAATAGAAAGGTCGAAAGCACGAGGCCGGGACGCATCCCGAAGGCGTTCAGCATTCCGATCTCGCGAATTCGCTCAAACGTCGCCATCATCATGGTATTGAGGATGCCGAACGAAACGAAGACTACAACGAGGCCGATGATAAAGGCGTTAGCGCCGCCAGTCAGTCCAAGATAGTCGTTGAGTTGGGGGAGAAGTTGCCTCCAGCTTTGAACAGAAACGCCTTCCGGCAGTCCGGTCATTCGGCTGATTTCCCGGCTGCTGTCCGGGGCAATCAGGGGATCCTGCAGCCGCACAGCGATTTCATGAATGCGGGTCGGCTCCAGCGCCAGCAGCCGCTGCAGATCGTCGATCCGCATGAAGGCCACCGAGCGGTCCAGGTAGGCGAGTCCGGTCTTCACGATTCCCTGGACTCGGTACAATTCGTTGCCGAGAGTGCCGTCGGCAGCTTGGGTCACCGCGGCAATCTCGTCGCCCTCGCGTGCCCGTAATTCCAGCGCGAGCGTCGCGCCGAGCAGCAGAGAGCCGGGTTTCAGCCGGGCCAGCATATTCCGATCGACGAGGCGGCTCAGCTCGCCTTCAGCCTGGGGATCGACTCCGATGATCTGCGCGCCTGCCGATTGATCGCCGGTTGAAACAAGGCCGAAGCCGAAGACCCGAGGCGCAACGGCGACAACCTGACGGTTTTGCTTAAGCCGGAATATCAGTTGCCTCCAGTCGCAGCCGGCCTGGTTCCCGATCGTCTCATAAAGGTCACGGTCAGGAAGATAGTCGCGATCGTGAATCTGGACGTGCCCGACCATCAATTCGGTGCCATTCTTGAGCAGTTGCACGACCAGGCCTCGACCCAGGCCGATCAAAGCGATGGTGAAAGCGAAGGCGAAGGCGATGCCGGCGATCGTAATGAGGCTGCGCCGGGAGTTCCTCCAAAGATTCCTCCACCCGAGGCGGACGACGATCATGATCCTCTCAGAGAGTTTAACGAGAAAATGTTTTCCGGTATTTTCAGGTCGAAATCCAGGTCGCGGTACTTCATCTCGGTGTATTCACCGGCCTTGTCTTCGGGTGTCATGCGCATGCGGGTCGGGACCAGGCGGCCATCCAGGGTCTGATAGTCGGAGAAGGTCGCGAGGCGCTTAAGCTGCCCGTCTTCGCCATAGAATTTGCCCCAGACGGGCATCAAGTCCGACTTGCGGATCAGGTAGACAATCTTGCCCCAAACCACCGGCGCTTCTGGGCGGGGCGTGAGCAGAAATTCGTAGACATTGACTCCATCCCGTGCGCCTTCGAACTCGATCCTGATGTCATAGTCCCTGATCAACCGGCTGTCCTTGACAAGGTCGTCATTGGTGAAATGAGATCCCATCCATGAAGCCATCATCATTGAGGTCGGGACGCGAATCACGCGATCGATCTTGGGGAGGTAATTCCAGATGTTGTCGCCCACTCGCAGGGTTGCAGTCCCCTGGTCCTTCTTGGGAGCCTCAACGCGGACAAGTACTTTTTCCGTGCCTTCAGACCAAATCCTCAGCTCGGTGGTTCGCTTCCACTGGCGTGTCGCGACTGTCATCTCGACTCGCCCGACGGATGAATCGCCGCGAAGCATCCGGTCTACACGGTCAATGATTTCCTTTGCCTCTTGGGGGGAAGGCTGGGCCGGAAGACTCCCGATGACGATCCCCAACAGAATCAAAAGGATCGACACTCTGCGTTTGCGCATAGCCTTCCCATCATACTATTGATCCCCTGGGAGCGCAGGCATCTTGCCTGCTCGTGCCTCTGTTTGCCCTGTCTCGGAAAGATGCGATAATTTTGTCTGAATCCCCCCAAAAAATTGGGTCCCGGGAAGCACCCATGGAGTCGAACGGCGGGGCGCCTTTTGCAGCATGCCGCGGCTTCCCGGTGGCGATTCCATCTCGCGTCCCACCAACGAATTACAGTCTGAAGGAGGAGAACGCGATGAACAAATTATGGACGATGCTGGCAGGGATAGGGGTAGGTGCAGCGATCATGTATACGCTCGATCCCCAGACTGGCCGTCGGCGCCGCGCAGTGGCGCGCGACAAAATAACAAGCGCTTTGAATAATACCGGCGACGCGTTTGGGGCTTTTTCATCGGATGTGGCCAATCGAGCTCGAGGGGTATACTCAGAAACCACTTCAAAAGTAACAAGAGAGCCGGTGACCGATAATGTGCTGGCTGAAAGGGTGCGGTCGAGGATTGGTCGTTTCAGCTCGCATCCCGGCTCCATTGAAGTCACCGTTTCGGGCGGGCGACTCACGCTCCGTGGCCCGATTCTGAAAGAAGAAGTCAACGACGTGCTGCGCTCGACCCGGGATGTGCGTGGCGTGGTCGACGTGAACGACCAGCTCGAAGTGCACGATGATTCGACCGGTATTCCCGGGCTGCAGGGTCCAGGCAAGCGTCCGGGAGCCGCCTGGGGCTTTGCGCGCTATAACTGGAGTCCGACTCACCGTGTTTTCGCCACCGGGATTGGCAGCGGACTCGCGGTCTGGGGCCTTACGCGACGCCGGAACCCGGCTGCAATGCTCGCTTCTCTCGCCGGCCTGGCGTTCGCGGTTCGAGGAGCAACCAACCAGGAACTGAACCGGATCGTGCGATTCGGAGGCGGACGAAAGCCGCAGGAGGCCACGACACAGGGAGAGACGGCGGCCACGGGGACCACCGCCGGGACGACGACCACTGGGTCCACCACGACCGGGACAACCACGACCGGGACGTCCACGGGGACTACAAGTGAAACCACGACGGGCGTGGGAACCGGGAGGACCACGACCAAACGAAGCCGGAAGTAACTGCAACTCCCTGGGAGCTCCGAGGAGCTCCCAGGCCTGTGTGTCACAACGTGGTCAGGCTCTCTAATAGGTCCATGGTGCGTTCAATCGGTCCGGACGTTGTCGACCACGGACTCGGTTGCCGGACCACGTGGAGATTCCCTCGCTTGTCCAGCACCTCGTACTCGCTGTCTCCATTCTTTTCCCGGTAAAACCTAATCGAAACCCGGCTTTCTCCGACCTTCAACTCATTGAGAGTCAGGTCTGGAAGCCAGTCGGGGAGATGGGGGTCGACCAGGAGGAGATTCAAAGGCGCATACGGGTAGAGGCCGAGTATTGCCTGCAAGATGCAAAACAGCGCGGATGCCGACCATGCTTGAGGCCAGCAGGCTTTGGGATAGAGGGCGGGGAACGGATGCGCGTCATCCCGGTGATGGCCGGCGAAAAGCTCGGGCAGCCGGCAGAAGTCATAAAGCGCGGCCGCTTCACGAAGATTGGGCGCCGTATGCCCCATTTGACTCTAACGGCGAGCACAGACTATCTTTGACCTCTTAAGAGAAGGACTTCCCCAGGGAGAAGCAAGATATGTCTTTCCGCTCTTCGCCGTTCGGCTCATCGCTCGCCATGAAATACTTCATGGCACTCACCGGTCTCGGCTGGATCGTGTTCGTGATTGCGCACCTGATCGGCAACCTGCTTCTTTTGTCGCCCAATCAGGAGGCTTTCAACCGTTACTCGCACACGTTGGTAGGTATCGGCTTCCCGCTGATTGCTGCAGAAATTCTGCTTTTGGTAGGCCTCCTCGTTCACGTTTTCGCCGCAATCATGGTGACCTACGACAACTGGCAGGCAAGGTCCAAGGGTTATGCGGTGTACGAAAGCCGCGGCAAGCCTAGCAAGAAAACGATTTCATCGAGCACGATGATCTGGACGGGCCTGATTCTGCTGGTCTTCATCCCGTTGCATGTCTACACGTTCAAGTATGGACCGGGGATTCAGCAGGGTTACGTTGTCACACTCGATGGCGAGCAGGTGCGCGACTTGCGCCGCCTGGTGATCGAGATCTTCAGCAACACCTGGTACGTGGTCTGGTACGTGGCCGCAATGGTGGTTCTCGGCTTTCACCTGCGCCACGGCTTTTGGAGCGCCTTCCAGTCCCTGGGCCTCTACCATCCTCGGCTGACTCCGGTCGCCTATGGACTAGGCGTCGTGGTGGGTTTGACGTTGGCTGTGGGCTTCATCTTCATCCCGATTTGGGTCTACCTGACCGGAGCACCTTTATGAGCACTCAGGTGGTTTTGGATGCGCGGATTCCAGGCGGTCCAGTGCAGGAAAAATGGGACCGGCGCAAGTTTGAGGTGAAACTGGTAAATCCTGCCAACAAACGGAAATACACAATCATCGTCGTCGGAACCGGCCTGGCCGGCGCCTCCGCCGCCGCCAGCCTCGCCGAGCTGGGTTACGAAGTCCTCGCTTTCTGCATCCAGGACTCACCCAGGCGGGCGCACAGTATCGCTGCCCAAGGCGGGATCAATGCGGCCAAGAACTACGCGAACGATGGAGACAGCATCTGGCGGCTTTTCTATGACACGGTCAAAGGCGGTGACTACCGGTCTCGGGAAGCGAACGTCTATCGGCTGGCGCAGGTCAGCGTGAACATCATCGATCAATGCGTCGCCCAGGGAGTCCCCTTCGCCCGGGAGTACGGAGGGCTGCTGGAAACCAGGTCATTCGGCGGAACCCAGGTGGCGCGGACGTTCTATGCCAGGGGCCAGACGGGGCAGCAACTCCTTCTCGGCGCCTATCAGGCCCTGATGCGGCAGGTGGATAAAGGTAAGGTCACCTGTTTGCCACGCCGCGAGATGCTGGACCTCGTGCTCGTCGATGGCAAAGCCCGGGGCATCGTTGTCCGGAACGTCTTGACCGGCGAGATCGAACGCCATGTCGGCCACGCCGTGGTCTTGGCCACGGGCGGCTACGGCAACGCCTACTACCTGTCCACGAATGCCGTTAATTCCAATGCTTCAGCTATCTGGCGCTGCTACAAGCGAGGCGCCTTTTTCGCCAATCCTTGCTACACCCAGATCCACCCGACCTGTATCCCGGTTTCCGGCGAACACCAGTCCAAGCTCACGCTGATGAGCGAGAGCCTGCGGAACGACGGCCGGGTCTGGGTACCGAAGAAAGCAGGTGACCGTCGTCCGCCGAGCGAGATCCCCGAGGATGAGCGAGATTACTACCTGGAGAGGAAGTATCCGAGCTTCGGCAACCTGGTCCCGCGCGACATCGCTTCCCGAAGCGCCAAGGGTGTGTGTGACGATGGCCGCGGAGTTGGAGAATCGGGCCTTGCCGTCTACCTCGACTTCGAAGACACGATCAAACGCCAGGGAGTCGAGTACATTCGGGAGAAGTACGGAAACCTGTTCGACATGTACGAGCGGATCACCGGGGAGAACGGTTACCGCACGCCTATGCGGATCTATCCGGCGGTCCACTACGTGATGGGTGGACTTTGGGTCGATTACAACCTCATGAGTACCATCCCTGGCCTCTTCGTCCTCGGCGAAGCCAATTTCTCCGATCATGGAGCCAACCGCTTGGGTGCCAGCGCGCTAATGCAGGGCCTGGCAGACGGATATTTCGTTATCCCCTATACGCTGGGAGATTATATCGCGACCTCGGCCTTTCGTCCGACCAGCGAGGACGCGGACGAGTTCAAACAATGCGCTGATCAGGCGCAAGGCCGGCTTGAACGGCTCCTATCCATCCAGGGTAAAAGGACCCCGCGCGAGTTCCATCGCGAGATCGGCCGGATTATGTGGGACTACGTCGGGATGACGCGCAATGAGCCGGGGTTGAAACATGCCATCCAGGAAATCCGCCGCCTGCGCGACGAGCTCTGGCAGGACCTCAAGGTGCCGGGCAGTAACGACATGCTGAACAAGAACCTGGAGTTGGCGAGCCGTGTTGCCGATTACGCGGAGGTGGGAGAGCTCATAGCGATCGACGCTCTAAACCGCCGGGAATCCTGTGGCGCGCACTTCAGGGAAGAGTCGCAAACCCCCGAGGGAGAGGCCAAGCGCGATGATGCCAACTTCTCCTACGTGGCCGCCTGGGAGTATCCCTGCCGTGAGGGCGAGCCGATTCTTCATAAGGAGCCGCTGACGTTCGAGAACGTGGTGCCGGCACAACGGACTTACAAATAACGGGTGAAAGAATGGACCAGGGAAAAAACGAGGGACTGACTCTCTATCTCAAAATCTGGCGGCAGGCAGGGCCTGATGTTCCGGGGAAATTCGTCGATTACACGCTCCAGAACGTTTCCCCGAACATGTCGTTTCTCGAAATGCTCGACGTGCTGAATGAGGATCTGATCAAAAAGGGGGAGTTGCCCGTTGAATTCGATAACGACTGCCGCGAGGGCATTTGCGGTACGTGCGGGATGATGATCAACGGCTCCGCGCACGGACATCAGGATGCGACAACCGTTTGCCAACTGCACATGCGCCATTTCAAAGACCAGGATCGAATTACGATCGAGCCCTGGCGGGCGCGGGCTTTTCCGGTTATCAAGGATCTGGTCGTCGATCGCAGCGCCCTTGACAGAATTATCGCGGCTGGCGGGTACATATCAGTCGACACCGGCGGGGCACCCGACGGGAATGCCCTCCCCATCTCGAAGTTGAGGGTGGAGGAGGCCATGGACGCTGCCGCCTGCATCCAGTGCGGTGCTTGCGTGGCCGCCTGTCCGAATGGCTCTGCCGCGCTCTTCACGGCTGCCAAGATCAGTCACCTTTCGACCCTCCCCCAAGGAGAACCGGAGCGTGGGGCTCGCGCGCTGAGGATGGTCAGGCAGATGGACCTGGAAGGATTCGGCAACTGCTCAAACCACGGGGAATGTGAAGCGGTCTGCCCCAAGGACATCTCCATAAAAGTCATCGCCCGGATGCGCCGCGAGTATTTGCGGGGAGTTCTGAAGTGACAAGGTGACAAGGTGACAGGGTGACAGGGTGACAAGGTGACAAGGTGACAGGGTGACAAGGTGACAAGGTGACAAGGTGACAAGGCGATTGGCGATAGTCTCAGCGGCGGTTGAGTGATTCGCGCTTTCTGCGAATTGTACCTTGTCACCTTGTCACCCT
>Ga0105091_10000455_pt1 | contig 17140 bp, 13 predicted proteins | sample PPLLak1March2015_FD_87022 | JGI IMG/M metagenome (GOLD analysis project Ga0105091, IMG submission 87022) | Freshwater sediment microbial communities from Prairie Pothole Lake near Jamestown, North Dakota, USA - PPLs Lake P7 Core (1) Depth... | ecosystem: Environmental > Aquatic > Freshwater >... | reverse complement strand
GTTGCCGGGGGTGCTTTATTCAATAATCTGGATTATTCCTTTACAACCGACCATGAACGAGGTACTTTTAGGATACCATCAAAACAGCCGGGAGGAGGCGGTCAGGCATTGCGTAAGCAATTTGGTATAATTAAAGAAATTTTTGATGAAATTGATTTTATACATATGGGGCCGGATACGGTCTGTATTACGGGTATTTCGGATTCAACAAAGGTACGTACATTGTCGGCCACTGGGAAACAATACCTGGTCTATCTGAATCGTAAAGGAAAGGAAACGGCATCATGCACTATTTCGATAGAACTTCCGAACGGAAATTATGATGGAGACTGGATCGATACCAAAACCGGAGAAAAAACAGGAATAAACATTCGGCAGCATCCTGGCGGAGGCACTGACCTCGTTACTCCCGTCTTTTCAGAAGATATTACCCTGTTAATCCGGCGAAGCGATTCGCAATGATCTGGTCATTCGCTGCTTTCCTGCGTTCTTTTCCTTCCAAACAGGCCAAGGACGCTTCTGCCTTTTTCCCGCTCATTCCTGAATCGCTTTCTGGGATGTACGTTGTTCAGGTCATTCATCTCATTGTAAGCCTTGAGAAGGTTTTCGGGAAGATCACCTTTGTAAACAATTCTATAATAAGAAAAACCATTGTATGGAATGGTACTTTTGCTTTTATGGAATTTGACGCGATCGGCAACATCTTTTTCCTTAAATGGCAAGAGAAATTCCTCCTGCCTTTTTTGGATCAACTGTTGATATTTGGTTTCCACCAGCTCAGAGCCTACAAACCTCATGCACTTCTCCTGAATGGTGAACATTATTTTATCCCTGACTTGTTTGTTCAAAAATTGAACAAACGCAGAATCATTAACCGACATTTTGTCCAGTTTTAAGGAATCTTCTTTTTCAAGGCTTACATTTTTTGATCTTAAAAAGTACTTTTTCTTGGCCTCGTAGAACAATATATATTCCTTTTCTTTCTCTTCATACAATATGGGATAAACTTCCATGCTCGCCTCCGGGTTTTTTTCAAGGAAGTTCACCATCTTTTCCATGAATTCTTCCTGGTTAGGTACCAGTGTGCTATTTCTCGTTTGCCATTGTAACGCGAGTGAATTCCTGATCTCATTTTCCAAATATCTGACATTGGATATATATGGTATTCGGGCAGGTTTGATAAATACATTACCAAGCACATCGGAGATTACATCCTTCAGATGGAAACGCGGATCCTTCAGATTGCCGGTAATGGGTATTTCATAGTCAATCACATTGCCCTGCTCCCTGATGAGAGCCATAATGAGGGGAGAAGGTACCCATTTTGTATCTTTGTTCCGGACGCGCAGGCTTACATGGGGGTCAATTACAAGTATGTGGTTATTGCTTTTGATTTTGCCGTCCAGGACATGCCAGTCCCCATTGAGTTCAATTGTACCGCCATCAAGCGGGAACGATGTATAGGTAACAAGATAGGGATTGAACATCGCGAGGGGAAAATCCTCAAAATGATAGGTAAGGTCAAAATCTCCGCTGTCCTTGGGATTCACGTTGAGATTCACAGAAATGCGGCCGTATGGTTTAATCCGCGCTTTAAACGATATCGGAACCCGTTTGCGATCCCTGTTGATCGAATCTGCAACGAAATCAAGCTGGTCTGTTTCAGTTGAAAACTTTTCTGCAAGGGAAAAATCATTGTATTTAAGGTGCCCGCTGTAAATTGCCACCTTGTTAATTTTAAAATCACTTTTAAAAAAATTCTTTACGATTATCTTTATGTAATCAGCAATTTCAAGTATCAGATTGAATTTTGTCGGATCTTCCTTGGCAGCTTTTATATTGGCCCCTTTCTTACCGAACATTTGCTGCAGGTTGTCCAGATATTCATAACGCTCATAAATGATGTAGGGATGAGTTATAGAAATTGAATCATATATGTAAATGCGATTCTTCGGACTAAGCTTCTTAATTGCGACTACCAGCCGGTCAAACGAAGCATAATCGTTTCCCGGGTTTTTTCCAAAATGAAAATCATTAATTGCGAGCATTCCCGAGTTTGTCACTTTTTCAGGGTCTTTAATGTTCCCGACAGAAGTCATTACGGCATCGAGGTTGCCCTTCATATGTCCATAATTGGCTAAGTCCTTAAGGTATTGGTCTATAATATTAAAATCCAGCTTTTTAACTTCAAGTGCCAACCGATAGTCCTTGTTTTTTACATTAAGTGTAAAGTCACCTTTTATATCACCGCTGCCAACACCTGATGACAATGAGAATTTTCCTGCGATGGTATCTGCATCCCACCGTTTACCCCTGCTGTCAAAATTCGCGTGCTTTATGGAGTAGTTAATGGGTATTACTTTTTCGAGGTACTGAAGCTCCCCCTCCATTATTTTTATATTTAGTATACTGAATCGGAATCCGGAAGTACTGGTTTCCGTTTTCCGGGCCGCAAACTTATCAAGTAGATCGCTGAAATTAAATTCTTTCTTATCCTGGATAATAATGCCTTTAGGATGATCCAGGATTACTTTGGTTATTTCAAGTGTATTTGAAAGTAGTTTCCGGAGCGTAATATTAACTGTAACGCTCCGGGCTGAAATGAATACACTGTCTTTTGTGGAAATTCCAGGCTGACTGTTTAATTCAAAAATCTTCAGGTTGCGGAAATGTACATATCCGGTGAATGGATTTATGTAAATCCAGTCAGTTGTAATTTCTCTTCCCGTGTACTTCAGATCATATTTTTCAATCAGCGATTTGCTGACCGGGGATATAAAGAGAACAACAACCGCAATAAAACCTAAAACGGTAATAAGCAAAATAATCAATGCCCGTCTTAATCCGGATTTTCCCGATTTCATTACGTTCAGGTATCAATATTTACTTTTCGTGGGAATTATGAAAAGGGGCACGGAACTGTGGTTCAGAACTTTTTCCGTTACACTGCCCAGGATTACTTCATCCATCCAATTCCCCCTGTGGGAACCCAATACAATTAACTGTGACTGTATATCATTTGCCGCCTCCAGGATTGAATCGGCGTAGTCACCCTCCCTAACCATGGTTTTGATAGTCTGGTCACCCAGGTGCTTTTTCAGTTTTTCAAGGAAATGTCGGGAAGCTTTCTTAAGGCCTTCGGCATTTTCAGGCAGATCCATACCGGTATATCCGGAGACAGCAGAATACTCAGATGTGGTATAATATTCAGGATTCGTAATTACATGCAGCAAAATAACTTCCGCATTCAGGGCTTTAGCCATTGAATATCCCCTTTCGGCTATTTTTAAGGCTGCAGGCTCATAGTCCAACGCAATCAACACCTTTTTCATCTTTTGGCTATATTAAAGTCACATTCAGATGACTTCCTCACTATTAACCGGCTTTTTCTTTACTAAATACTTCCGAATTATTTTTCCAAGGGTTGTATTTGAATTGTTAAGGAAGGCATTTGTAACACCATATTGCAGAACCGAGCCGAATATGCTGCCAAGCAGCTTCGTCGGGGCTTTTACAATAAGCCTTCTTGAAAAGTAGCCACTGGCCATACCCGCTGCAATTCCAATGAACTTATTCAATATCAGCATTTTAGTCATTGAGGGCAACAGACTTTCCATGGAAGCTTTAAAATGATCTTTTAGTTCCTTACCCCTGACAGCATGCTGGGCTTCCAGTAGTTTTATTGCGTTTTTCAGATCATCCGTTGAATTTATTTTTTCCATAGGATATTTATTTGATAATCTGTTTAATAAATAAATTGCCAAATAATTTCTTTAATCCCTTATGAAAGAAAACATGGAAAAGAAATGTTATAATCCCATAAAATGCGGCCAACAGCAGAAATCCGTACATAAATCTCCCGAGAATTTCCCCCAGCCAAAAGGCAAGCCCCAGATTTAAAAACAGCAGAAAAGCTCCAAAAAATACAATAACGATTGACTTGGTGACTATGGTAGAGACAAAATCCGTTGTTTTATCCAGGGCTTTGAGTTTCAGCAATTCGAAGCTTGTTTTACCATATTCTCCGGCTTCTTCAAGCAGCGATTCCACTGATTTAAAATCTTCTTGCATTTGTACTAAGGATTATTCAACTACGGAAGATCTCATATCCTTTCCGGCTTGATCTGCTTTATTCTTTACCTCCTCCGTAAAGCCGGTCACATCGCTCCTGACTTTATCAAATTTTTCGGACATGCTCTCAATGAATTCATTGAACTTACCTTTTACATCATTTGCAAAGTCCTCACCCTTTTTTGAAATTTTTCTACGGGTCTCCGTACCTTTATCCGGAGCAAATAGAACACCGATCAACGCACCGGCAGCAAAACCTGCCAACAAACCCATAATAACTTTTCCTGATCTCATGGTTTTTTTGATTTTAAATGGTTAATAAATATTGAATACTATGTTGGTTGTGATCATAAAATACTTCCATTATGCTGTTTTCTCATCTGGTAGAACCTGATTTCAACAGTTGACTCATAGATGACAGATGACTCATGGATCACTGAACCGGAGCAAAATATGTATCTTTTTCATAGCCTGGATAGTTATGAGAATTAATACAATGTCAAAGTTGCTATTCAAATCCGAAACATATATTACATGATTTTGCTAATTGGTTACATCATTTACATGTTTTCTCCTAAACAGAAAATAAGGACGAAGGAATTAAGGTCCTTTACCGTACAGAAAATGAGGTAAAAGAATACCTTACAGATCCGTCAGCGTATATCAGGCCGCACCGGATGAGGTAATCTCCGGCGTTATCAGGGGTAGTAAAAGTCAGGATCGCTCTGCCGTTTTGATCCTGTGTAACATCGGGATTCCAGTAAAGCTGTGTCCTGAAAAATGGCTCCCGGAAATCAGGATCGGGATTGAAACGATCCGTGGATAAAGCCGGCTGAACTCCGGTAAAATAAACTAAGTTGATGGTTTCAGGAATGCTCAGTATGGAAGCATCCCCTTTATGTGTATGGATATCAAGTATACCATCGAAGCTTTCATTTTGATAGAAGTACTTTTCATAAACAATTCCAACGGATACCAAATCCGAACACCTGAGTTTGGCAATCAGATCTGAATCAAATATTGGTACTCCGTCAACAAGGAACAGGGGATCATTTCCGAAAGATACATCCGTTTGCGGGAAAGATATACGGATTATCGTCTTATTCCCGGAATGATAGGGCAATATGCCCGGCACAACTTCAAAAAGAAATTCCTCGAGCGTTGGTAATTGAATGTAATCGCTGATCCTGAATATCTGATCAGATAATCGGTAAAAAGGCAGTCGTTGTTTAATCCCGGCATTATCTTTCCTTTCATAAAAAGAATCGTTGATCTGAAGATTCAGCATCATCTGTTTTAATCCCTTGATATTTAGCGGATTTATGAATGATTCATCCTGTGCCAATGAAAGGAATTCCGGAAAAAACTCATCCTGCAGAATAACTTTGGCCTGTTGTGACTTTTTAAATGTCAGGATCATCCTGTTCTCTCCCGTCTTATCGGTCTCAAATACAAACCTTCCTTCTTTATTGGTACTTAACGTCTGCATGAAGCTGACGGTATCAATCCAGGTTTGGATTACCGGAAAGGATGAAACGGGAATATTCCTGTCATCCACAACCATACCCGTAACCAGATCCCGCATAATTTCAGGGAAATAAGCCAGCTTATCGTATCCGGGATCATGAATTCTTTCAGTTCCCATATTGAATTGTCCCCGCGCGATCAATACCTGCTCAAGAAAAGTCTCATTTTTCATTGCCTCCTGAGCAGGATAAGGACTTCCGCCAAGGAAGGAAAAGAGCGCGGACATTATAGCTTGCTGGCCTGCCCCTTTGATATATTCCTGTTGTAGCTCCCGATCCATCATAAAAACTGAAACCGATAGGGCCTCTCTTGCCTGATCGGGAGATTCATTTTGCAATGTCAATTCTACAACTTCACGATTTGCAAACTCCTTACCATTTGTATGAATTTTCAGCAATTTGTTATGATCGGGGGGATTAAAAATATTTCTAAAAGAGAGTATCTCTTTTCGGGAATTTAGCAACCGGAACTGTATGATTCCCGAGGGAAGTCCTTTCAACGGAAAGGTTACAACGCTGTCAGCGGGAGCAAGTGTCAAAAGCCTTCTGCAGGTATGGTCAGAATAGATATCAAGGTATACCGGATAATCCTCAAACCCGAACTGCAAAAGTTTAAACTGTATATTTTCAGGATCCTGATTTATCCTCGCCAGGGTCACTGAATTCTCCTGTATATCTAATCTTTCTTCTATCAGGACAGTACCATTGGTGGCTTCAATCCGGTAGCCTGCACCGGGGACCGGTGTAAGCTGAAAGGAGCCCAGGCCATATTCATTTGTTGAAAAGGAAGTCACTTCACGGCTGTTGTGATCCATTACCCTTGCGGTGCATATAACCGGGTAACCCATATTATCTGAAAATTCACAAACAATTGTATTTGAATGACCATTTATAATATGTCCGCCCTCCGGATGGATTGTACATTTTTGCAGAAAGGCTTCGGGAGATTTTACCTTATCATTCCCGGTGAAATCCTCAAAAGGATTCATCACTGTTACCGATGAATAGGAAAATGCTTCACAGCCGAAGTTTTTAAGATAATTTGTATATGCCCTGATAAAACAGGTGCCTGATGAAAGTCTCCTTGGAATTCTTAACGATCCGTTTCCGGATCCTTTTACCATGGCAATTTTGATCTGATCCAATATCTGATTTGACTGTGTGTACAACTCAATATATACTATTTTACTGATATCCAGTCTTATCTGCAGCAAAGGCTCATGAATAATGCAACTGACATTAATATCCTCCCCTGACAGGTAAAATTCCCGATCGGTCTCAAGCACTATTTTTTCATTCAGCATGTAGTTTTCTCCGGGTGGACAAGCATTTGCACTTGCAGTATCCTCTGGAGGCATACCCCTCAGTTGCATGAGCATGCATGTCAGAAAAACAGACAATATTTTAAAGGATTTCATTATCCTGGTTTGCTAGAGATTACTATTCTCTGTCCCAATAATCGGGTTTTATGTTTGTTCCGTTCATTGTACAATCATAACACGCTCTTGAATTGGTAAATGTTATAATGGTATCGTTTACCGCTTCATTATAGGAACTGTCCATGACCATCCAGCCGGCCTTGGAAAGGCTGTCGAGCAGCAGGGCCCCTGTTTTAATTCCTGCATATTTTGTCTGGCAATAATCGAAGCCATCGGGTACATTTAATTTGCCGGCTACATCTCTTTTTTCGATAAAAATTCTTTTGGAAAAGGCCCCCGACACCTGAAAATTGCCCAATACAGGTTGATTCGGATCTAAAAGATTTCTCATATTCCCGATTAATGTAATGGGGGCGGTATCGTACAGGCTTCCCCGGTTTTCATTAACTTCTTTCAGATCATGATAATAAACATAAGTCTGTTGCGATAAGGTATGTTGTGTAACGTTGACGCTGTACTTTATATAGAGCCGGTTTGTGGTATTGTCAATGAAATAAAGGGGGTAATTGAGTATTTGCTTATTAACCAGGTTCAATGTGGAGTTAATAATAAATACCGGAGGTTTAGCAGTTTTGTAACAGGTACTTGCATCCGGAACATAACTGGATTTGTAGGGAACCTCAAACTCCCATGTTTCGGTATATTCCCAGTAGAAGTATGCATTCTCATTGTCAACATTCAAGACATCCACAAAAATCTGCAGTCCTTTTTCCCGGTCATTCCTGCCATCTTTAAATTCATATTTCACGTCATCCAGGGGGATAGGTTCGGGCAAGGTTTCAGCCATTGATTCACAAACAATACCATCAGCTGTTTCAATATGAATTTTATAGCTTCGTCCAATCTCGCCTGAAAAATCAGGATCTGCGGGTGTATATCTTCCATTGGCCGGATTAATGAATTGAATCCTGTTATCCATATCATCAATGAGGGTTACTTTGGCTGCATTGATGTGATTTTTGGCATGGTCATTATAGGATGAAGTTCTGCTCAACCTGACATAAACAGAGCCCGGGATATTGGATATTGCGCCATCAACGACAATCAGGTCTTCATATTTGCTTATTTCTGGTTCAAATGGTGAAATACAACCTGTTAGGAATATGATAAGCAGGAATGCCCTTGTTTTCCTTCCGAATGTTTTGTATCGTTCCATCGCCGTCAGAATTTAAAATTATAGGTGATTGATGGAATGGCACGCGAGAAAACTGAGAGCTTGTACCCTTTTATATAGCTGTAAGGATCGCTGACAAAATAAACTGAATATATGTTATTGCGGCCGGTAAGATTGTAAACCGACAAGGACCAGGAACTGTGTGCCAGCTTCTTTATTTTCAGATTCCCCTCTAAATTCAATGAAAAATCAACCCTGAAATAATCGGGGATACGGTATTCATTCCTATTGGAATAATGCAAAAGGTCCCGTCCTCTCAGGGAATACCATCCAACAGGGTAGGTAATGGGATGCCCGGTGCTGTATGTAATGGTAGCCGAGGCAGAAATTCTCCGTGAGAACTTATAATTGGATACAATATTAAAATCATGGGGTTTATCATAGTTGGTCGGATAATAACGGCCGCCATTGATCTTTTCTTCCATGAATTTGCTGTCAATCTTTATAAGGCTCCTGGAATAAGTGTAATTCACCCAGCCGTTGAGTTTACCAAACTTTTTCCTGATCATAAGTTCAATCCCGTAAGCACGACCCTTCCCCGCCAAAAGATCAAGTTCGAGATCGGGATTTAAAAGGAGCTGCGCACCGGGTTTGAAATCCAGGATATTGTCTGATTCCTTGTAGTATAATTCTGCTGAGGCTTCGCAGATATCATGGAATAAATTCTGAAAATAACCCAAAGAAACCTGCCAGCTGCTTTCCGGTTTTAAATTCGGATCGCTCAGTGTCCAGGTATCGGTGGGCGATACAGCCATTGTATTGGTCAGCATGTGGATATATTGAAACATCCTGGTATAGGAAGCCTTTATTGAATTTCCCGAAGTAATTTGAATACGGGAAGAAATCCTGAATTCAGGATTTCCGTATTTGGCCGTGATCGCATTACGTGAATACAGGCTTGAATCCATACGGCTTTGAAGATTTCTGGGAGATTCAGGAGTATATTTGTAGACCTTGGCAGGACCCAGGGCATAAAAAAGTGAATACCGAAACCCCAGGTTGAATAATAAGCGCTTGCCCAGGCGATATTCATCATTCAGGTAAAGGGCCGATTCAATTCCCTGTTCCGGACTGAGTTCTTTTCCACGGATCAGGGCATCGGGACCGGGTTCAAGTATTCCCGGACTCAGGCTGTACCTGATACTGTTTATTCCAAGCCGCATCTTATGATTTTCACCCATAAGATACTGAAAATCAAGTTTGCCCTCAAAATGCTGAATATCATATTTTAAATTAAATGCATAGGCAGGATCCGCAAGACTGCTGATATGATATTTGTACTCGCTGAAAATTCCAGTTGTAATCATTGAAAAACGCTCGCTGAAAGTATGTTTCCACATGAGGTTCCCGAACATGTTCTCATATGAATAGCATGTATCGGAATTCAGCTTAAAATAGTCATGGCTGTAATAACCACTCAGCTGAATCGCGTTATTACTGTTCGGGTCAATATTAAGCTTTGCATTTAAATCATAAAAGGAAGCATCACTGTTTCGCATGATCGGGGAATTCACCCTTTTTAATATCCAGTCAGAGTATGTGCTCCGGCCGCTTAAGATAAATGCAGCCTTTCCTTTCACGATTGGTCCTTCCACCATGAGCTTGCCGGTTACAGGACTTATCCCCCCCCTTAATGAAAACTTTTCAGGATTTCCTTTCCTCAGGTTCACATCAACAATGGATGATAATCGTCCCCCGAAATAGGCTGGAAAACTGCTTTTATACAATTCAAAATCCTGTACCATTTCTGCATTTATAGCAGAAAAGAAGCCAAACAAATGGGAGGAATTATAAACCGGAGAATTGTCAATGAGCATCAGGTTCTGATCTGTACTTCCCCCGCGGACATTAAATCCGGAAGCACCCTCACCCACTGTCTGCACACCCGGGAGCAGCAATGCCGTTTTCAAAATATCCGATTCACCAACTGAGGACGGAATTTGCTTTATCATATTCGCATCCATCCTTTCAACACCCAGCTGTATGTCCCTCACATTATTCTCTTTGTTGGCATACACATATACTTCCGGCAGGGATACTGTTTCATCTTCAAGGGACTCATTGTGGATTCCGTTGCCGTAAATTACTACCTTCAGGATTTTTTCAATTTTTCCCATCCGCCTGATATGCATGCTGTGGATCCCCAATTCAGTGTTGACTGAATAGAGTCCGTTTCTGTCGGTGATTCCGGCAAATCGGGTATTATCAAAAAAAACAACAGCACCGTTTATGGGAATGTGATTTATGGTATCCATGATCCGGCCGCTCACGGTTGCGAATTTGCTGACATTTTTATTGGAAGGATCCCCGATTTTAATGATTCCGTTTTTTTGTTCCCGGTTATTCCTGAATTCACGTTTTACAAAAGAACTCTCTTTATGATTTGTTTCCTTTTCAGATGAAGTGATATCACCCTTTTTGCTGGCTATGGCGGGAACATCTTCCACAAATACATAATCCCTGGTTATGATGACCTTACTGCAATCATATATATAAAAGGAAAGCCTTGTCCCCTTTAAATTTTCGTTAAGTATTTCCCTAAGCGTTGTGGGAACAATTCGGCTGGTGATAAATATTGAATCAATCCACGCCGGCTTCATAAAAAAATGAACATTATTTTCCTTTTCAATACTCAAAATAAAGTCATTAAAGGCAACGGAATCAAACGACATGCTGATGGGAATATCACATGGCTCACTGCGAAGGGCCATGTTCAGTGAAAATGCAATTATAAGGATTAAGCTAATTCGCATTTACAGGTTTGAGATTATCGTATTCTTCCGCCAATTTTCTGACTGTACCGGATTTATCACTGATAAATGAAAGATTATTGGCTCTCTTGAATTTTATAAGTTCCGCTTTCTGATCAGAAAAGACATCATAGAGTTCCTTAAGATTTCTTACCGAATGGTATTCATTGTTCGTGTGAATTATGAAATACATTTCCTGAACGAACCGGGGGACTTTCAGGTCGGAATTCGGATCGATTTTTTCCCAGATTGTCCATTTCGCCCACACCTTTGTAACTGAGCTATACAGTTCTTCATAATATCCGGGTTTTTCAGCATCGGCAATATAAACAAACCGGTGCCCTTCAATGATAAAACGCAATATAACTTTATTATCGAGTTGTATGGGATAACCCATATTTCCAACCATTTTCAGAATCACAACGACGTCATTCTGAAGATCATATTTCATCATGGGGATGGTATAGTATTCACCCTCATGGTATACCCCTCCCTGTTTCCAATAGTTATCGACATAAAAAGGATGATTGTCTTTTGTACCCCTTGGGTAGTATAATTTTCCCATAATAAACCGGTCAGGATTATATAAAAGACTGTCCCGAGTTTTATGAAGAATCTGAATATGCTGCCCGATCAGACTGTCAGGGACTATTTGCGGTGGTATTTGAGCTTTAGAAGCAAGGAAACCAAAGATGTATGCAAATATCAGATAAAGTCTCTGGTTCATAGTACGGATGCAGCTTTGAAAAACCCGATGATCAGAAGTAACAAAAAGTTCAATGAAAAATGCAGGATTAAAATGTATGGACAAATATAGCAAATGCGCGGTATGCCCTGCATGAATACTGAACAAATATTATAATCACCTGAAGTACTTTCATCCGAGCAGAAATGTTAAACCTTTGTGATCATTCTGTTATTTTGCGTGTTTAACTTTGGTAAAATAAAAATAGGACAAATGAAAAATATATTAGGTATAATGGTTTTCATCCTGATTTCATCAACAGCCTGTTCGCAGGAAAAACAAGCTGCTTCCGGACAGGAACTCAGTATAAGAAAACTTACACCCCAGGAGGCAAGGATCATTGTCAATAAGGGTACCGAAGCTCCTTTTAGCGGCAAGTACAATAATTTCTTTGAAAAGGGCATATACACCTGTCGGCGTTGCGGTGCGCCGTTGTATAAATCGGATGACAAATTCAAATCCGATTGCGGGTGGCCGAGCTTTGACGATGAAATCCCCGGGGCTGTTAAACGCCACCCGGATCAGGACGGCTTAAGGACTGAGATTACCTGTGCTCGGTGCGAAGGTCATTTAGGCCATGTTTTTACAGGCGAAGGAATGACACCTAAAAATACAAGGCATTGTGTCAATTCAGTTTCACTTGATTTTATTCCGGCAGGAAAGCTGACCTCTTCTGAATGAGAATTGTAAAGGCATTAATCTTCAGTTTGTTGCCGGTATCGCATTCGGTTTGATTTTCCTGATCCTTGCCAATTGAAGATAAATGACCATGGCCACGGGTCCTACAATAAAAAGTGCATAAAAAGGAGCATAAATGAACTGGTTAAGGCGTAAAATGAATTCAACAAATGCAATCATGAAAGCCACCAGTATCTGACCTTTCCTGTTTTTTACAGTCGTGGCCGGATCCGTGATCATAAAAAATATAAACAGCTGGTACATGGGCCCTGTAAGGGGAGAAACCTCGGTAAAAAAAGAATCTCCTGTAATCAGACTTCGCAGATATGAAAATGCTATAAAACTGATCACATAGGTTATCGTAATGTGAAGGCGTTTTACCCGCCATACTATGATAAGTCCCAAAATCCAGATAACAAGCATCGGCCAGATATTATTGCCCCATTGAATGCTGAGGCCTGCAACACTAAGTGGTGATAATGCCAGCATCCATGAAATTCCAAAATTGGAAGGATTCCAGATATGCTTTTCACTCATCCGCAAAACATATTTTGACATGATGGATATTACCGCCGTGAGGGCAAACGGCCACAAATAAGTGGACCGTACTAGAATCCCCACGCTGATCCCTGTAATGTAGGCACTGGAGAAGTTCTTCCATTTTCCGTACATAAGCTTGCCAAGGATCAGTTCAGTGAGGATACTGCATACAATAGCAATCATAATGGTTTTGTAATCTTCAAGAATGCCAAAGGTGAAATGACCTGTTATTAAGATAAGGCTAATCAGCAAAGGGGGAGCATATTGTATTTGAACAAATGGCCTGAGATATTTTAATATGCGGTTCATAATCAGTCTGTTTCGTAAATTTTGTTCAATTTGTCTGTCTCGGGATTTTCAACAACCTGCCTGTTTCCATTTGGCCAGGTTATAACTGCTTTTTTCACATTGGTGCTCCTGCCCAGTCCGAAATGAACTCTGCGCTGGTTCTGGGAACAAAAACCGATACCGCCGGAAATGACCTGCGATTGAATATTTGAATCCCAGTGGAGTTCAACTACGGCATTAATTGCACTTCGATTACTCCGGGTTCCTTTCAATTCAAAACCTATCCAATGATTTTCCGGGTCTGCATGATTCCTGTAAATCATCAGGTAGTTATTCTGGTTGGCTACGATCACATCCAGCACACCCCGGTTCCAAAGGTCTGCCATGGCCACGGCCCTGCTGTCATATTTTTCGCTATCCGCTACATATCTGGCAACATCTGAAAAATGACCATTTCCTTCATTGAGCCATATTTTATTTTGCTGGTATCCCGACTGGCTTCTGCCTTTCATAGCCGGCCAGTTTTTCAGATCAGAAATGATAGAAGAATTGCCCCCGGTAACCTTGGAATAATCATACCAGTAACTTGTGCCCTTTTTACCGGAAATATAGCCGTTTGCCAGGTAAATATCGATAAATCCATCATTGTTCAGATCTCCGAACTGAGCCCCATAAGACCATCCGCCCGCTTCAATTCCGCTTTGCCCGGCCACATTTTCGTAAAGGACCTTATCCTTAACAGGAATTGGTACCCAGAAATTATTCCCCTGCAAAAGAATACCTTCCTCGGTAATATTTGAAATGTAAATTCCAAACCGGCCCCTGTTATAGGTATCCCCGAATGAAACATTCATCCCGCTCTTCGGGGCAAGTCCGATCATCGTATTGCTGCCGTTTTCAATGAACTTCCTGCCGTTTTCATTAAAATAGAATTCACTGATCCCATAATCATTGGCTATGACCAAATCGGTAAATCCGTCGTGATCAATATCGGCTGCCCCTGCGGCAAGTGCCCATCTTGTTGAGTTTATTCCCAACTCCGCGGTAACATCCTTAAATGTTCCGTCGCCCATGTTCCTATAAAGATATTTTCTTCCTCCGTTTTGGGAGTATTCAAAGCTTTCAGTCAGAATCCTGGTGGTCTTAAGATTCCATAGATCAATGTCTTCTCTGTAATATCCCCCGATAAACAGATCCGTAAAGCCATCTGCATCGTAATCGAACCAAATGGCAGTATTGGAGTTGATCCATTCGTTCAGGCCGCTTTTTTCCGTAACATCCGTGAATCCTTTACCGTTTTCATTTCTGAACAATTCCGGCAATCCCCACCTGTAAATGAAAAGATCTTCAAATCCGTCATTGTTATAATCAGCCCAGACAGCCCCCATAGATACGCCCGATCCTTCCATATTGATATCAGCAACATTCAATTTTTCAGCGACATCAACAAAACTGCCATCCTTTTGGTTATGAAAAAGTGCATTTTTGAAACCAAAACAACTGTTTGTTACATAAAAATCATTCCAGCCGTCATTGTCAAAATCACATACTGCAATTGCAGCACCCATCGAGGCTATCTGGGGAAGAATATGATCTATCTGAGGGTCAAGCTTCGGTGAATGATGCAGGAACCTGACTCCGGATAGGGCTGAAACTTCCTCCAGGTAGAATCCATACTTTTTCAAGGCAGATCCTTCTGCCCTGGCATGCATCTCCTTCAATCTGTTACGGGATAGCGGATCAAGTAATGCGGGTATGGCAAGAAGTCCGGCAAACAGGATGGTGACGCATGTTTTAATCAGAACCTGTTTTTTACCTTTTTCCATACTTGTTCATCTTCCAAACAGCAAATCTTCTTAAAAAAAGCGGTGGATACTTATATCCGGTCTTTGCCATCCGTTTGCCCATAGCCAGGTACTCACTTTTCCGGGCCGGCAGGTTTGTCCCCAATCCATCGACATACCTGTTATACATGCAAAAGGCGGCGGCAATCAACACGGTATCATGGATTTCCTCATCCGTCGCACCTTCTGATCTGGCTGCCTCAATATCCTGGGGTGTGACATTGCGTCCGCTTTTCTGGACCTGTCCTGCAATTTTCAGCAGGGATCTCATTTTAGCTGATATGGGAGCATGTGCTATATCGGACTTTACATAGCTGACAGTATAGCCACCGTCGTTAAAGTGAACATTGGCTGAAGCACTGTGGGATTCGTGGCAGAATTCGCAGCTGTTCAGCTCGGAAACATAAGACGCAATTAATTCGCGCTCACCGGGACTAAGTTTGGAAGGTCCGTGCAACAAAGTGTGAGCCAGGTTCGCCAGGGCTTTCCCAGTGGGGCCCTTGTAAAACAGCAGTTCGATAATACCGGGTTGTTGGATACCTGTCTTAATGTATGTCATAGGTTTATGTTTATGTGTTTAGTATACGGGAGCAATGTATGAAAGCAACTTCAACATCCTTGTATGTAACAATTCTGATTTGGTAAATGTTTATTACCATGCGTACTTATTGCAGGGGATCGGTCAGGCGGTCTCTCGCGGTTTACCGGTATATTCTAAAGAATTAAATCAGCGCTGTTTTTCAAGTAAAAGCACGGCGTCTTCCCAACCTTCGGGAATCTTAAAAGCGCTGGCTTTTGAAGAGGTATAAGAGCCGTTCCTGATCCTGTCGCCCGTCAGCGGATTGATCCACCATCCTGTAATGGATCCGGGGACAGTCAGATAATTTAAATTAACAATGACTGGCTCTTTATTGGTGAGATATGCCACAATCCAGTCCCCGCCCGCCGATCGTGCAGCTATGTTGCCGTTCTTCGGGTTTTGAATGATCGAAGTATCGGGTATCATTTTCCACCATGCCAGGGATCGGAAGAAATCGCCCATGATTTTAATCTGGAGGACACCGGGGGTTGCGTACCAGTGTTTCCATGTCTGGGGTGAATTCCAGTTGTCCCGGTGTCCGTAGGTATAAAATCCTCCTGCAAGGACAGACCAGTAGCCGGTACGACGCACTTCAAATGCAGAGGTCATGTCCTCCTCCTCGTACCTGGCCTCGCCATTGATAATCGGTTTCGCCGGGGAACGGCCATAATCATGGAGAACCATATCATAATTTCTCATGTCAGTGCTCCAGGTTTGCAAGGTATTGAATGAGAGCCAGGCTTCACTGTGGAGAAAGCTTGATGATGCAGGCGATGGATCCGGATGCATTGTAATCAGATGATTGCCCTCATCCACATCCATGATACCCTGAATGGCATTTTTAATAATGGGTATTGAGGAATCAACAGCATGGGGGTACATGCTATAGATAATATTGTGCTTATTCCTAAGTCGATTTGCGAGCCATGCTGCCCACGGCCTGACATTCTGAACTGATATCCTGCCCGCATCACAGTCTCTGGCATGAAAAACACCGATCACGAGCACAATCCCAAGTTGATCCGCAATGTCAACAATGGAATCTACACGTTCGAAATAATTATCTTCGGGTGTGAGTGGATTGTTATTTTGCCAGGCAGGCAATGTATTCCAGGCCTTCATACCCTTTGATTCCCCCCACTCAGGAAATACGCCGGCAACCATAACCTGGATAAAGTTAAAACCCTGCTTTTTGCGCTCAATTAGCAATGATTCTGCCTCAGAGGAACTCAAACACCGAAAGAGTTCCCATTCGGTATCACCCTGCCAGAATACTGGATTATTGTTCTTGTCCACAAAGTAATGCCCGTTTGTGCTTATTTTCAATAGAAGATCAGGATCCCCCGCAAACAAACTCCCGACACTTAAAAGCCCGGTTAGAATAATAGTCAGTTTAAGCATAGCCTGTTTACTAGTTAGGTGTGAATTTAAGTAAAAATAACCATTATTCACTTTAGGCACTTTAGGCACTTTAGGCACTTTAGGCACTTTAGGCACTTTTATAT
>Ga0105091_10000453_pt1 | contig 17157 bp, 13 predicted proteins | sample PPLLak1March2015_FD_87022 | JGI IMG/M metagenome (GOLD analysis project Ga0105091, IMG submission 87022) | Freshwater sediment microbial communities from Prairie Pothole Lake near Jamestown, North Dakota, USA - PPLs Lake P7 Core (1) Depth... | ecosystem: Environmental > Aquatic > Freshwater >... | reverse complement strand
CGCAACTTCAAGGTCTCTTGTTATTGTATCGATATCTCTGGCTCCACTCAGGAAAGCTGCAAGGGCGATCCCGAAACCTCCTGCTGCACCAAGAGCAGGTGCACCTCTTATCCTGAGAGATTTTATAGCCTCGCTGAGAGAACTCAGGGTTTTGCATTCTATTATCCTGTACTCTTTCGGGAGCAGGGTCTGGTCTACTAGTACTACGGAGTTGGACTCTTCCTTCCAGTCAATTGTCCTCATTAGATCACTTTCCGATGTAAGCATCAGGTTCTGCCGGAGAAATTTCCGGTTTTCCTTTCAAGCTTCCCATCAGATAAAAACCTATTCAACTCACAGGGCTTATCACACTCTTCTCTTGTTGCCCTCTCTTCTTTATATTCTCCGCGCAACCTTACAAATTTAAAATTAAATATGTTAATTAAAATGAAATTAATTAGAGACACCTATCCTTAAACTTAAGAATAGCTGGAAAAATTGTAGCAGGTGAAGCTCCCTGCGGCCAACTCTCAGAATAAAAATTTTGTTTAAAAAATAAATAACACGTATCGGATATATATAAATAAACATGACATCTTTTCCCAGAGAGGCAAACTTAGATATAATAGATTTATAGAGTAACAGAGCAAATAAGACAAGATTTAAAATCCATAGCTGAGATACAGGAAGTCGTATTCTCAGAAATATAAATTCTTAAATTTCAGGGACCTTGAATCCGTAAATCCTTGAATCTATAGATTTCAGAAATCGTAAAAGATCTGTCATTTCATTAATGCGGTTTATGAGAATCTGGGTATTCATCGGAGAGTAAGCGCCTATGACAAAAATAAAAATAGCAATTGCAGGAATCGGGAACTGTGCAAGCTCTTTGATACAGGGCATTGAGTACTACAAAATCGAAGATAAAGAGCCCATAGGACTGATGCACAGGGAAATTGGAGGGTATAAGCCCGGCGATATCAAAGTTGTTGCTGCCTTTGACATCGATGCCAGGAAGGTAGGAAAAGATGTTTCCGAGGCTATCTTTGCTCCCCCGAACTGCACAGCGGTTTTTTGTCCTGATGTTCCGGCCACAGGTGTGAAGGTTAAGATGGGCAGAGTCCTTGATGGGGTCTCTGAGCATATGAAAAATTATGAGGAAAGTTATACCTTTGTTGTCAGCAAGGAACAGGAAGCTACAAAAGCAGATATTGTGAACGAACTTAAGAATTCGGGTGCCGAGATGCTTCTCAATTACCTGCCTGTAGGTTCTGAAGAAGCAGTCCGTTTCTACACCGAGTGTGCCCTTGAAGCAGGTGTGGCTTTTATAAACAACATGCCTGTTTTTATCGCAAGCAATCCTGAGTGGGCAAAAAAGTTTGAGGAAAAGAATATTCCGATTATTGGTGATGATATCAAAGCCCAGCTTGGAGCTACTATCACGCACAGGATTCTTGCAAACCTTTTCGAAAAACGAGGCGTAAAGCTCGAAAGGACATACCAGCTCAATACCGGGGGGAATACGGATTTCCTTAACATGCTCAACAGGAACAGGCTTGCTTCCAAAAGAGAATCAAAGACCGAGGCCGTTCAGTCCGTGCTCTCCCGGAAGCTTGCAGACGATAACATTCACATAGGGCCCAGCGACTACGTAGCCTGGCAAAAAGACAATAAAGTATGTTTTCTAAGAATGGAAGGCAAGCTTTTTGGAGATGTGCCCATGAACCTTGAACTCAGGCTTTCCGTAGAAGACTCTCCTAATTCCGGAGGTGTGGTAATCGATGCCATTCGCTGCTGTAAGCTTGCTCTTGACCGTGGGATAGGTGGAGTGCTATATTCTCCGGCTTCCTACTTTATGAAACATCCGGCCATCCAGTACCCTGACGACGAGGCTTACAGGCGGACTGAAGAGTTTATAGCCGGAACCCGGGAACGTTAAACCGGGATAAATTCCTGTAAAAAGTAGATTTCGAAGAATCCCGGGAGTGCCCGGGAATTTTAAGTTTTATTCAAAATTAAGCTTTTAAATCAGAATTTAAGTTTCATTTCATTCAGAAATTAAGTTTTTTCTGTGTGGAATAGTTTTTTAGAAGGCTTTTTCAAGAACTTTTTTCCGATTTCTTTTATTCGGTTTAGCGAATTCCTTCAGCCGTAATTCTAAACTCCGCACTCGAACCTTCCGGACGGGAGCGGTGTTTGTACAGAATGGCGCGCCTGGTTCCTTCACCTGTTTTTTCCAGCCGGATAATCATCTTTGAGATATGTTCCAGGGAACTGCCGCCAAGCGGGCGCACCCCTCCTGAAGTAATATCGGAATATACCTGGTTGGTTATGACGGCAACAAAACCGTGTTTGCGGGCAAGAGCATGTAAAAATCCTATCTGGCTGGCAAGTTCTCTGCGGCTTTTGATGCCTGTCTCATCGTCTTCAAGCTCGTACCTGTAGTATGAGGTTGCAGAATCCAGGATCACTAGACCGATATTCTCACCGGCTATTTTCTCCACTTCCCTTACGGCCGCATACTGCTCTTCAAAGTTCATGGGTTCGTAGATAATAATGCTCCTGGCTATCTCTTTTGCATTTTCTCCTGCAATCTGCTTGAAGCGGGCAGGAGAAAGCCCTTCGGTATCTATGAAGATGACCCTCTGCCCTTGCTTTACGCATTCCACTGCAAGCTGGATACAGATATTTGTTTTCCCGGTTCCTGCAGGTCCGAAGATTTGATTTACGATGCCTTTCTCGAAACCTCCTCCCAGAAGTTCGTCAAGGGGCTTGCAACCGGATGATAATAATTTCTCTATGAAGTGACACCTCTTTTTCTGCTTGATAAAATATAACTGGCCCATGATATAACGTTTCTTTGTAATTTTCAACCTTTTCAGGAAGATTAAAGATTTTCTAAAAGGAATAAAAAAGGTAAAGCGGATATAAAAGAAATGCCCAGCTATCAATTTCCAGCCCTGAGCAGAAGAAAAAAAGATTTCACAACAGTGCGCTGAAAATGGAGATAATCTCTCAGTATTATCTTTCAGAGTTTCAAGGAATAATGCCTTATATATGTTAGCCGTACGTGTACCCGGCAAAGCGACTGCAGATGTCCTTTAAAGCCTTATGTACTTGAAATTGTCTTTTTAAAAAGGGCAGTTTTTCAAAAACAGGAATCCCTAAATCTATTATCAGATCTGGTAACAAAGAGAGGATCTTTGTATACAAAACAAAGGTGTTATTGTATCCAGACCTGAGGTGAAAAACCATTATTAAGTCATACGGCATTTAGAATATTTACCTGAAAATAAAGGTCGTCTCCACTCAATAGAGTGGAAAAACGATATCATGAGGGGCACTTTTTAGAAGCTGCACCCTGTTCCGATATTGCTGACTGATACTTGAGAATACATATTTATAGGGATTATAAGGGTTAGCTGAGGAATGGTAACCCATGTGGGGATTTGTTTTATTGGTGTAATGCGCCCTGCACCTGCGCGCTCACTCCGTAAACAATGGAAATAAACACAATATGTAAGAAGGGAACAAATCCCGCGCAAAAAACGGTAACTAAAAATCAGATTAAGAATTAGAGTAAAAACCAGAGGGACGTAAAGCATGGCAAAAATAATAGTGTATACAACGGAACGCTGTCCGAAATGCAATAAATTAAAAAATTTCCTGGAAGCACACTCAGTTGCTTTCGAGGTAGCAGATATGTCTACTCCCGAGGCTCTAACGGAACTGCGTTTCAACGGCGTCTTCACAGTGACAGCGCCTGTTTTACAGATCGATGATACTTTCCTTACGCACGAGGAACTCTTCCGTGGGGGAGAAGTGAACCCTGAGAAAATCCAGGGAATCCTGTGATGAAAGAGACCTGAAAATTAGAAATAACTTGAATACTTCTGCAAATTCCTTTCTTAAAACAGTTACTGAAGATGAGAAAATGACAGCCGAGATCCTCTTACCCGATGACCAGTTATCTGACAACCAGTCAGCGCAAAAGCCGCTTGAAGAGTTGTCCGTCTCTCCTCTCCCCAATGATGACGAGTTATCTGACAACCAGCCAGTGCAAAAGACCCTTGACGGGCTGTCCGTCTCCCCACTCCCGAAGGTAAGGACAACCGATGGTTTCATTCTTAACTGGGATAGGAACATCATTGTAAACCAGCTCCTGAAAGAAACAAAACTAAGCGAAATTTTCTATAATAAACCTTCAATCACAAAAGAAGAAGCCCTTGAGATTGCAAAGGACGCGGAAAAGATTATTAAAAAGATGAATATCAAGTTCCTCTCAGGTCCTCTTATCCGGGAAATCGTAAACAATATCCTGCTTGACAGGGGTCATGTCGAGTGGAGAAATATCATGACCAGGGTCGGGGCTTCAGTCTACGATGCATATGAAATCGATTCCGGATACGGCTTTGAGGCAAACGATAATGCAAACCAGCTAAATAACGCCGAAACCTCACATAAAAGAAAAGCCGACAAGATGTCTAAGGAACAGAATCTCCTTTTGATGCCAAAAGAGCTTGCAGACCTGCACCTGAATGGAGATTTTCATATCCATGACCTTGAATACATGGGCACAAGGCCATTTTGCATGGACTGGGATCTGCGTTATTTCTTTTACTATGGACTCATGCCAGATGGAGTAGGAACCCAGTCCAGCGTGGCAAAGCCTGCAAAGAATGCCGAGGTAGCTTTCCTTCATGCCGTAAAAGCTATGGGCTCGGCTCAGACCAATTTCGCAGGCGGGCAGGGTTTTTACAATTTTCTGACTTTTATGGCTCCCTATCTGGAAGGCAAGTCCGAAACCGAGATAAGACAGCTTATGCAGATGTTCGTCTATGAAATGATGCAGATGATGTGCGCAAGAGGCGGACAGACGGTCTTTTCATCCGTACAGCTTTCCCCCGGTGTTCCAAAGCTCTGGAAAAACATTCCGATTGTTGCTATGGGTAAGGTCTGGGACGGCAAGCAGGCTCCGCTCAAAACCTATGGAGAATTCGAAAAAGAAGTTCGCCTTGGATTTAAGGCTCTGATGGATGTCATGCTTGAAGGAGATGCCTGGGGCAAACCTTTCAGTTTCCCCAAGCCCGAGATTTCCATTGAGCCTGACTTTATGGAAGAAAACGAAGAATTCAACAGGGCACACCCTGAGCTTCCGACTTACAGAGGGCTGTACAGAATGACCTTTGAGCTGGCTGCCAAATTCGGGACTCCCTATTTTGATAACCAGCTTCCGGAATACAGGGGCGCAGGAGAGGGAATTTCATGTTATCAATGCTGCGCGTATCAGTTTTCTTCAAACCCTACGGATGATAAAGAATTCAATGACAAGCTTCATTTCAAGGACGGAAAACACTTTTCAATGGGCTCATGGATGGTCCTGTCTTTAAACTGTCCCAGGGCCGCATACAGGGCTGAACATGATGATGAAAAACTTTTCAATGAGCTCAAGACCCTGATGAACAGGGGTGTGGAAATCTTCAAAATCAAGCGAAAATGGATGAACAGCCTGATCAAGAAAAACAGGATTCCGTTTGCAGCCCAGTGTCCCAAAGATCCGAATACCGGGGAAAAAGGGGCAATAGCTGTGGATTTTGAAAGCCTGGTATATACTATAGGAATAGTAGGGATTAATGAAATGGTCCAGTACCATACAGGCCGCCAGATCCACGAGTCTCCGGATGCATATAAGCTTGCAATCAGGGCTATGTTTGAGATGAAGATGCATGCTCAAAAGCTTTCACAGGAAACCGGCATGGAAATTGCTCTTGCAAGAACGCCTGCGGAAACGACAGCCCAGCGTTTTGCAGTCTCGGACCTCCTGCATAAGCAATATGCTGACAAAGCCGAGCTCACAATTAAAGGGGATGTGAAGGCCGCAAAAAGAGAGCTAAGCCAGACTCATGACCTGCCAATCTACTATACCAACGGGACTCATGTCCCGCCTGGTGCAGATGTGTCTCTGCCTGAAAGAATAAGGTATGAACACACTTTCTTCCCGATTGTAGACGGCGGAAATATCATGCATATCTGGCTTGGGGAAGGAAAGCCAGATCCTGACGGCTTGCAGGAGCTTGCCATGCATATAGCAAAGAATACCCAGACCGGTTACTTTGCCTTTACCAGGGATATGACTGTGTGCACTGACGAGGGGTATGTAGCCGACGGCCTGCTGGACAGATGCCCGAAGTGTAAGTCTGAAAACGTGCAGCACCTCTCAAGGATTACAGGATACCTTCAGTCCGTAGAAGGCTGGAACAAAGGCAAGCGCCAGGAACTCCTGGACAGAAAACGATACAGTACAGAGGAACTCAGGTAAGAGTTCCTTAACCCTTTTTATATAAAAATGTGAGAAACGGTAGGCCATGAAAGTAAACTACGCAGGTGCTGTCCCACTCTCGACCCTGGACTGGAGAGGGAAAGCAGCAATCACTGTCTTTTTTCGGGGATGCTCGCTTCGTTGCCCTTACTGCCAGAACCATCCCTACCTGCAGGGATGGGAATCCGTAGAACTGGACTTTGTGAAAGAACAGATTAAAAAATCTAAACCCTTTGTGAGTGCAGTCGTATTTTCAGGAGGGGAACCCCTGATGCAGGAAGCAATTGTGCCTCTTGCAGAGTTTGCAAAAGAAATGGGGCTTGCGATTGGGATTCACACAAACGGCTGCTATCCTGAAATGGCCAGGCAACTGGTTAAACAAAAACTGATTGATAAATTTTTTATTGATATAAAAGCTCCTCCGGATGATCCCGAACTTTACGGGAAAGTTACGGGCTGTGGACAATCTGAAGCCGTGAAAAAGACTTCTGAACAGATTACTGCGTCTGTAATAGAAACGCTCGAAATTGCAGATTCCTGCGGCCTGGAACTGGAACTCAGGACAACGCTAATCAGGGATTTTATCGGAAGCAGGGAAGAAATTGCCAGCATAGCTGCCTGGATCTCGGAACATATTAAAAACAGGGAAGTTACGTATGTATTGCAGCAGGGGATTCCGGAATACAGCTTGCAGGAAAATCTAAGAGAAATACGGGCTCTGGAAAGAGAAGAACTATACGAACTTGGGGGAATCGCAAAAAGCTTTCTGGGAAATGTGAGAATAAGGACAAAAGAAGGTGGAGAGGAAGTCATTTCTGATTCTATATGATATTTCCAATTTTTCTTTTTTAAACTTGTATTTTTCAGTTATTTTTCTTCAGTTCTTCTTCAGTTCTTTTTCTTCAGTTACTCTTTATTTCCTTTTCAAGCTCTGGCACTCTCTCCTTTCAAACTTTTCTTTCAAACCTTTTATAGAAAACCAGGTTTTTAAGTTCAAATGAATTTGAAGTTTACAAAAGTCTTATACATCCCAAAAGATAAAAGGCAAAATGAAGCACTTGAGAAAATTATTCGAGAAAATTTATTTTTTCGATGCTTGTGGAGAGGTGTTAGAGCTTTTGGAATAATGTCTCGCTGAATACCGAAAATTTCTGTGTTAATACTACTAAATTTTTGTGTAACGCGCAAAGTTACACAAATTAGATAAAGGAGAGGAACTCAGTGCGTTTTGGCTCACAAAGGGCACATGTTTATAAAAATGAATGCAAAAGTTATCCTTTTCAAAAAAGACCATGAAAGACACAAGAGTATCTTCAATCGGAGAGCGCGCTCTAATCTCTATCTTATCTGAGATTTTTAAAGCCCCTGATGGCAAGGAGAAAGGACAGGAAGGAATCCTTATAGGTGCAGGTTCGGATGACTGCGCCGTCCTTGACCTGAAAGGCGAAGACTGCCTGGTTGTTACTACTGATATGCTGCATAGGACCACGGATTTTCCGGAAGAGATGAGCCCCTGGCAAATGGGCTGGATGTCAGCAGCCGTAAACCTAAGTGACGTTGCAGCCATGGGTGCAGAACCAGTAGGGCTTGTTATGGCAATTGGGATGCCTGCAGATACTGAAATTGCTTTTGTTGAAGAACTTGCAAAAGGTATGCAGGCGTGTGCCGAATTCTGCGGAACTGCGATTATTGGAGGCGATCTTGACACCCACGCAGAACTGACAATTACAGGGACGGCACTGGGCAGGGTAAAGAAAAGCCAGCTCCTTCTCCGGCGCGGAGCAAGGCCAGGTGACTTTGTCTGCATCACTGGATATACAGGATCGGCAGGAGCAGCTCTGGAAGCTCTCCAGTCGAGAAAGCCAGTAAGTGAAACCGTCCTGAAGGCGCTTTTTGAGCCCATTCCGCGCACGAAAGAAGCCAGACAACTGGCCGGGTCCGGAGCAGTCACATCCATGATGGACACGAGTGACGGCCTTGCAATGTCCCTTTACGACCTTGCCAGGCAGAGCCGGGTGGGCTTCAGGATTCGAGAAAATGCCCTTCCTATCCTCAGGGAGGTCCGGGAATTTGCTTCTGATTCGGACGAGCTAAGAGAACTTGCCCTTTACACGGGCGGAGATTTCGAACTTCTTATTACAATTGACCCTCAAAAGCTGAAAAAAGTACAAAATATATGTAACTTAACTGTTATAGGAGAATGCACGAAGTATGAAGCGGGCATCGTACTTGAATCCCCCGAATGCGAGCTTATAACTATAGCACAGCGAGGATACCAGCAGCTAAAAGCCGAAACAATTGATAGATCCTCCTGATTAAAAATTAAGTTACCCCCATAAAACAGAAGCCTGGAATGAGAGAGACAAAATTAAGAACTCTTGATTGATAAGCTACCCAAAGATCACAAAAACCAAGCAAGCCCCAGGCTAAACTGACAAATTTCATAATAATATAATTTATGCACAAGGTAAAGAAGGATAGAACATGAAAAAAGCTAGTTTACAGATATTTACAGCAATTCTGGTGCTAGGGCTATTTTGCGGGACTGTATCAGCAGACCCGGGTATAACAACCGCAGATCCCACAGGAAATGCGACTGTCAACAAGATAGCCGGCGAGATTCAAAAATTTAGCATTCAAACAAACGAGTCAGCGACTATTGACTGGCTGGTTGGCGGAGTCGCTGATAATACCAATTCATCATATGACAATGGGACAAATACTTCTACTCTCACTCACACCGTTCAGCCAGGCACATATGATGTCAAAGCCACTGTTCCGTTAACTGGAGATAGCAGAACCTGGAGTGTAACCGGAGGATCAAATGTACCAGTAATCACCTTATTTGACCCTTCATCATCAAGCGTTACCAATAACGTAGGAGAATCAAGAGTATTCACAGCAACTGTTAGCCAGCCCTCGAATATGACCTGGTCTTTTGATAACACTCCTCTTTACACCAATACAACCGTAACTCAGTCATCATACACTAACAATTCTGCAGCGCAGGGCACGCATACAGTTAAAGTGGATGCACAAAACGAAAACGGTACTGACTCAAAAACCTGGACATGGACAGTAGCAGTAAATGGAGTGCCCGTTAACTTTGATCCTTCTCAAGGAACGATTGAGGTCGCGCAGGGAAAATCCCAGACTTTCAGCATCAGTTCCAGCCAGAATATTAACGTCGAGTGGTTTGTCAAAGATGTAAAACAGGAACAGGAAACTGATACAAACGTGGCTTCTTCTTCATACGAGTTTGAAGGAAGCAGTACAGGTGAATATACTCTCAAGGCAGTGGCCAGTGATCCCAACGGCATCTACAGTCCATCTACACAGACATGGACTGTGAAGGTTGTGTCCGCCTCAAGTGGGGACAGAATCTGGGAAGAGGGAATGCCCGAAACTTACACATGGACTGCCCAGAGTTACTCAGGCTTCTACTATGATCTTGACTCTGGAGTATCCTCAGAAAACATGACTATTAAAGATATAAAAGACAGAAGCATAGATTCAGGGAACATTGAGTACGTCACAGAACCTACTGAAACCGATTTTGAATACGGTAATTGGGGCTCGTACCAGATAATAGGATTCATGGCTGAGAAATACTTCGCAGGCTATACTACAGATGGTTCCAAAGTTATAGGGGATGATGTCAGCCCTATTTCCAACGGTGTCCTTTCCAAGATTCTCATCGACAGTGACGATAAAAACTCCGCATATTCTGGAGATGCTCTTATACTCGAAGAGGGTTATTCCCTGAATATCGTGGAAGTCGATGTTAATGGAGAATCGGTCTGGATTCAGCTCGAAAAAGATGGAAATGTAGTCGACGATAGCTTTGTTACCTCTGGTAAGGACTATGTCTATGAAGCTGATCTGGGAGAAGCAGAAGAAGTACCCATAATCATTGCCCATTTCGGCACAGTATTTGCAGGAGCTGAGACCTCTGCTGTCTTTGTACAGGGTCTCTTCCAGATCTCGGACGATTATGTCGAACTTGAAAACGGAGATACCTTCGGAGAAATGGAAGTAACCTCCCTGAGTAGCAGTGAAATAAAGATGAAGAATGATGATAATGTCGGACTTGATGAGGGAGAAACAATAGACCTTATGGGTAAAATACAGATTCAGGTAGCTGATGACAGGAAACTGCGCTTTGCCCCAGTCCTTGATACTTCGGAAGCCGGTACTTACGAGCTGCGCGGGACTGTCTATGATGAGAAAATTAACGGCAAAACCGCTAGCTGGACGCCCTTTAATTTTGAAGGTTTCTATTACAACATAGATGAAGGAATTGGGACTGAAAACCTGACAGTAGAAGAATTTGGGAACGGGGATATACCTTCAGGCAAACTTGTCTACAAATCCGAACCTCAGGCTGTTGATTTTGAATATAGCGATTGGGGCAACTTCACAGTTGTTGGTTTCATGGCAGAGAAGTACTTTGCCGGGTATACTGATGGCTCCGTTAAAGGAGCTGTTAATGATGTAAGTCTTCTTTCGGACAATATACTTTGTAAAGTCCTTACAGACAGCGATGACAAAGAGTCCATGAATTCAGGTTCTGCCCTTATCCTTGAAGACGGTTATTCCCTCAATATTGTAGAAGTCGATATTAACGGAGAAAGCGTCTGGGTCCAGCTTGAGAAAGACGGAGAAGTGGTAGATGAGGGCTTTGTCACCTCCGGTAAGGACTATATCTATGAAACCAGCCTTGGAGAAGCAGAAGACGTACCCCTCATCATAATCCATTTCGGCACAGTTTTCTCTGGCACTGAGACCTCTGCTGTCTTTGTACAGGGTATTTTCCAGCTCTCGGACGATTACACAGAAATCAACAATGGAGATACCTTCGGTGAGATGGAAGTTGCCAGTGTCTCAGAAAGCGGCATCACAATGAAAAATGATGACGATATCGGACTTGGCCAGGATGAAACCATCGAGATTATGGGCAATGTCAGTTTCAGAACTGCTGATAACAGTACCCTCAGGTTCTACCCCTTCGTGGAGGTTGAAACCGGCGGTGAAGGAAACAGCAGTGACTCACTGAAAATAACCGTACCAGATGAAGTCTATGCCAAGGACAAATTTAATATCGAAGTGACTGCAGGTGGAGAAGCAGTCGAAGGTGCCACAATAAAGGTTAACGAAAGTAATGTAGGCGAAACCAACGATGATGGAATCGTTGAATATACGGCTGAAGAGGTAGGGACCCTCAAGATAACTGCAGAGAAAGACGATTACAAAACTGCAAACAAGAATATCAATGTCATTCCTCCGAGAGAGAAGATGACAGTTAGCATTTTACCCGAGACAGTTTATGTCGGCGACATCCTGAAAATTGAGACCGTCGAGGCAATCGGTGGCGATCCAATTGAAGGTGCAAACATCTCAATTAATGGTAACGTCGTTAACAAAACAGGGTCTGACGGAAAAGCCGTCTATACGACAGATAAAAGCGGTACTCTTAAACTGGGAATAACAAAGGAAGGATTCCTGAACCAGGAAGTAAATGTAAAAGTAAGAGACTTTGAAGCTATCTACGAATTCTCAAACCTGGTAGTTGAGCCTTTAGAAGTAAGTGCAGGAAAGGATGCGACAATCTCGGTTGATGTCGGAAACACAGGCAATGCTGCAGGGAATAAGAGTGTAGAATTGTTTGTTAACGGAAACGTAACCGACTCAAAAGAAATTTCCCTGGATATGGGGAAAAACACCACTGTAACCTTTGAACACGTAGAAGAGGTGCCAGGGACCTACAGGGTAGAAGTTGGAGGAGAAAACGCAACCTATACCGTAAAAGAAAAGTCTTCCTTACTGCTCTATGCTCTTGGAGCCATTGTCCTTTTAATAGTCGGCGGAGCTGCTTATTTCTTCACAAAAGGCGGCGGAGATATTGGAATGGTTCAGGAAAAGATACGGGAACTTACCAGGAAATAAATCGGGGAAGATAAAAAGGCAGAAAAATAAAATTCAAAGACAAAGAAACAAAACCTGAAGAAATGGAATTCAAAGAAACGAAACTCAAGAAGGAAAAATTCAAACAGATAGAACTAGAATTCCCGCGTTTCGAATTAACGCGGACCTTTTCAATTTTTAAAATAATTTATTATTTGACTCAGACTTGAATCAGGTTTGATTTAATTTAGCAGTTTCTGAAGCTCTTGTCTATAGATATTTAAGTATTTTTATTCCAGGCTGTGAAGTATTTTTAGGTTTATTTTTCTCCAAACATTATCCTAGCTTTTTCTAACGATTACTCCATCTTCTTGAGCGCAAGTTCAATAGCGTCTATAAGGCTGCTCTTCGGGATAATTGTTGTGACAGGAATATTCAGGATCTTTTCCACGGTCGGGCTCACTATGGGAGCGCAGACCAGGGCTTTTGCTCCATCCCTTTCGGCATTAACGGCTGCTATTATGGCTTCTTCCATTGAGGTTGCCGAGTATTCCCTGATTGTGACCAGCCTGCCAGCTATCTTTTTCTTTGTTTCTACGATATTGTCGAGCACCGAGCGGGCTGCAATTACAGCGATAAAATCTCCACTGTCTGATTCTTTAATATCGCGGATGGTTTTCACGATCTGGCGGAGGGTTTTAATATTGGGGTCCCGGTTCCCGGACAGGATCTTGTAAAGGGTGCTCGGCGGGATATTTGCTTTTTTGGCGAAATCCACAGCAGTGAGGTTAAGATCCTCTTTAATCACAGTGGAAAGCGTTTTTTGAAAAACCTCATCGGATTCGAATGCGGATTTGATAACCTTGTCTGCTACATTCATAAAATTCAACCTTTTAAGTCCTGTAAAGAGTTTTTAATGTTGATAAATAATCTACGTTTCACAGAAGATTTAGTCCTTAATGAGAAATATGCCCAGATATATTAATACATTTGGGATATAATCAAGGCAGCTTTGAGAAGTTATATATAGGAAGTGTGAAAAAATATTAATATCCCATCCGGGTATTTACTTTTTATTTTTACTTGAATTCTTATCTGGAGAAATATAAACTCTTCGCAAAAGAGTTTATGGAAGGCTGACAAAAGAAAGATGGAGAGCCTGTTAAGTTTTCCTTAAGAAGGCCTGATTCCAAAAAATGTTATTTAGAGAATGAAGTTTATCATTTATATGGATTATTACAAGTTGTAAGGATTATCGAGGTGAAGCTTTGAAAAAACTAGGCATACTCACACTTACTTTATTGCTGCTCGCATCGATCTTCGTATCCGGCTGCGCATCCGATGGTGAAAACGCATCCGAAAACGAAACCGGAGCTGAAGAAGCCGCTGCAATTACCGAACTGAATATTGGCTATCAGCCAAGTACCCATCAGATCGCATATATGACTGCAGCTGAAAAAGGGTGGTGGCAAGCAGACCTTGCACCATATGGAATTACAAAGATCAATGAATACCAGTTCCCGACAGGAGCACCTGAAATGCAGGCTATGCTGGCTGGAGACCTGGATGTCGCCTATGTCGGCGCAGCCCCTGTAATTACAGCTCTCAGCCAGGGACTTGACGCAAAGATTGTTACGCCTGTACAGATAAACGGTTCAAGTCTTGTTCTTCGGCCCGAGCACGAATATGAAAACCCTGAAGACTTAAGAGGTCTTAAAATCGCTACTTTCCCGCCAGGGACGATTCAGGATACCCTGATCAGGAATTGGCTCAAGGAAAACGGGCTTGACCCTGAAAAAGATGTAACGATCCTCGGGATGACCCCAGGAGATGCTGTCACCGCTATTTCAGCCAAACAGGTTGATGCTGTCTTCCTGCCCCACCCCTCCCCAACAGTTGTAGAAAGAGAAGGTAACGGGCGTACCATAGTACAATCTGGACAGATGGAAGCAAACCATTCCTGCTGCGTGCTTGTCGTAAGCGGAGAACTTATCAGGGAACACCCGGATATTGTGGAGCAGATTGTAAAGACTCATATTAAGGCAACCGAGTATAACCAGGCAAATGTGGACGAAGCTGCCCAGGTATATTCAAATAAAATTAACGAAGATCTTGAGACTGTAAAGAAATCTCTTAACGAATGGGATGGGGCCTGGATCACAGATCCCGCACTGATTGAAAACTCAGCTGTCAATTACTCAAATGTTCAGTATGAACTTGGGTACATTCCGAAATCCCTGACACAGGAAGAAATCTTTGATACAAGCTTCTATGAGAATGTTACCAGTGAAGGACAAACCCAGGAATAATAAAGAATAAAGTTAAAATAAAGATCGGTTGTCTCTGTCTTATAAGAGGCAACCTCAACTTTTCTTTTTTTTGAAATATGAAGTCTGCCGGAAAGGTAAAAAAGTAAGAATTCTTTTAATTAGACATGAAAAGTAATTTCATAAAAACAATAGAAGAAAATGGTATTGAAGCATTGTCTCTCATAGTCGCAATCGCGATATGGCAGTTTGTAGCGAATAGAATTGTACAGAATAAATTTCTTCTGCCTAGTTTTTATGATGTAACTGCCTCTTTCCTTGCAATCATCGAAAGCGGGCTAATTTTCACGGATACATTGACAAGTCTGGTTCATTTCTCAATCGGTATTATTGCTGCGCTTTTAATAGGAATTCCACTCGGAATAGCTATGGGATGGTTCAGGAAAGCAAATCGGGCAATCGATCCTATAATCGAAATCCTGCGCCCGATTCCTCCCCTTGCCTGGATTCCCTTTGCAATCGTATGGTTTGGACTTACTCGCCAGGCTGCGGGTTTCGTTGTGTTTGTTGGAATGGTCTTTCCTATCATTATCAATACCTATACAGGTTTTAAAAATATACCGAAAGTTTATGTTGAAGCAGCAAAGGTTCTTGGCTGTACCCGAAATCTGGATCTTATACGTTATATTGCAATCCCCTCAGCTATGCCCTCAATTGTTGCAGGAATCAGGATTGCCATGGGAGTAGGCTGGATGTGTCTTGTAGCCGCGGAAATGTTCGGAGTTAGTGCCAGTGGACTTGGGTATCAGATCTGGCACAATTACTACCTGCACAAGATGGATTTCGTGCTCGTTTATATGCTCCTGCTCGGGTTCGTGGGCCTTTTAATTGACCGCTTCTTCAGGTATTATGTAGACGCAAAGCTACTTAGATGGACATCAGGAACTGTGGTATGACATGGGCAGAGTAAGTGTAAAAAATGTTTCACGTGTCTTTACTAAAAGAGAAGAAAATGGTGGTACGGAAGCTCTACACGCTGTGAGCTTTGATGTTGAAGACGGGGAGTTTATCTGCCTTCTGGGACCTTCTGGCTGTGGGAAGACCACTCTGCTACGTATCACTGCTGGACTCGAAACCCAGACTTCAGGAGAAATTACACTCAACGGGGTCCCTATAACTGGCCCTGACCCCAAAAGGGGCATGGTCTTTCAGCAATATTCTCTATTTCCCTGGAGAACCGTCATCGATAACGTTACTTTTGGGCTTGAAATGCAGGGAGTTAATAAAGCTGAGGCCCGGAGGCATGTGGAGAAATATATAGATCTTGTCGGCCTGGAACAATTCAAAAATAGCTATCCGTATGAGCTCTCCGGAGGCATGCAGCAGCGAGCCGCCATTGCAAGAGCTCTTGCCAATGAGCCCGAAGTCCTACTTATGGACGAGCCTTTTGGGGCCCTGGACGCCCAGACTCGAAATATTCTCCAGGATGAACTCTTGAAGATATGGGAACAAAAACACGTGACCTTCATTTTCGTGACCCACAGCGTGGATGAGGCGGTTGTTCTCTCGGACAGGATAGTGGTAATGACCGCAAGGCCTGGAAGGATAAAAGAGATTGTAGAAGTGGATCTGCCTCGCCCGCGATCCAGAACAAGTCCTGAGGTTAATCGTCTAAGGGATCGAGTCCTGAGACTTCTGGAAGAAGAGAGGTTCCACAGGTAAACTTTTACGGCTTTGACGGAGAGAAGATAAAGCCGCAGTACGAAAATGTAAAGAGAATGAAAAAGGGAAAGAAGAGAAAAAGTTAAGGGCCTGTTGGAAACTCCCGGTTATTCTTCAGCCCGGATAATCACTTTCGTTAACGGCTCTACTTTCCTGACAATAACTTTTCCAACGAGTTCGAGCGTGCCTTCTGCTTTTACGGAGTTGAGAGTGCACCCGGGCCTGGCGCGGATATCTCCCTGGCAGGCTGCGGCATTTATTTTAGCTCTGTCAAGAAGGACAAGCTCAGAAGCCGTTTCGATATTGCCCAGAATTTTTGCTTCGGAACAGACAAGAGCACTTTCGGCTTTTACATTGCCCTGAACAATCGAACCTTTTCCGAGTTCAAGCCTGCCAGTCACCGTGAGGTTCTTCCAGAATTTCACTTCCTGTCCGACAATTACATTGCCGTCCAGAGTAAGGTCCTCCTCAAGAAAAGCTCGTTTTTCAATCACGTAAGTATTGGACCTGGGGTGGTACTTGATAAAACGAATCATTAGAAATCACTCCGGGCTACTTTCCCCGGCTATAGATGTAAGGCAAATATTTATTCTGTAAAGCATTTGCAAAAATTTTTTCAATTGGGTTCCCAAAATATGATTGAATATCTGTTATATAATAGCATCGAATGTTCACTATCAGATGCCACGAGTAAACAATTAAAGCATAAACAACGTGCTGAAAAGTAACAAAAAACGTAATCCGATCAAAATAAGCTGAAAAGAACATGATCCGATCAAAATAAAGAACAGATTAAAGAAAAGTAATTCCAGCAATGAAAGATCCGGAGATTAATTAATGTATTTGGATGGAAAAGAAGCTGAAGAATTATATAGATATGATTCTTCAGCCTTGCTTTTTTCATTTGAAATATCCTGTTTATTCAACGACGCTGGCAAAACCGTATTTGGGAAGAACCCTTTCGAT
>Ga0105091_10000452_pt1 | contig 17171 bp, 14 predicted proteins | sample PPLLak1March2015_FD_87022 | JGI IMG/M metagenome (GOLD analysis project Ga0105091, IMG submission 87022) | Freshwater sediment microbial communities from Prairie Pothole Lake near Jamestown, North Dakota, USA - PPLs Lake P7 Core (1) Depth... | ecosystem: Environmental > Aquatic > Freshwater >... | reverse complement strand
GAAATCTGCAGCAATTACAAAGAGAAGCAAGGTATGGAAATTACTCCAAAAGAATACATATTGATGCTCATAGATTCTGCAATTGGGAATGAAACCAAGTAACTAAGTATCTTTTCAAGATCACCTTATACTATAGAAGTGCGTAAGGTATGCTTTTAATGTAAATCCGAAGCCAGGTACGAAGAGGCTGGGACTTGAATTAAAAAACTCTAGCACCTTATCTAGAGACAAGAAATAGACATTTGATATCTCATATGGATTTATTGACAGACGATCAATCCGATCCTGGTCTAATATGCATTCATATATTGTGACAAATGCATTTTTCCTCCAGGAATTGCTAACAATGCCGCCAGAGAATCCGTAGTTATAGCCTTCATCCTTTGCATCTATATTCATTTTGCACACCTGTGTTAATCGAGTACCGCTAGAAGCAGCATGCTCATGCTCCTCAAGAGTGAGTCCAAGTTCCTCATTAACCCTCCTCAGAGCAGCATCAATGTACTTTTCATTATATGCTACTTGAGCACTGACTGATTCAGAAAAAAGGCCTGCATGTCTGTTTTTGTTGAATGCTCTCTTTTGTAACAGAAGTCTAGATTGATTATCCAGAATAAAAATTGATGCAAATCGATGTAGTAGACCTTGATAGTATATTTTTTCGGGTACCGCTGATCCTATAATATTATCTTGTTCGCTAACGATGGCCAATTGTTGGTTGTCATTGCTATAGGATTCATAAAACATAATGGTGTATCTGCTTGCAAATAGTCATTAGCAGATTGTATTATTACACATTAATGATCTATCGTTTAGATATAGTAGAATAAGAATCTTATAGTATAAATAAATAGATGATATTTCTGTTAGCATTTCTGAGTTAGCAGTAGAGGTTCGTGGTTCTGACGACATTATTGACAAAGGTAATACATAATTGCCCTAACCTGAGGGCGAATACGTACTATAACTACGGTTATAGTTATCTCTACCCTCTTTGACAGCATGACATGAAATAGTGCAGAATTACAACTGGAAATACAAGCAAGTGATACTGACAATGACGCCAACAATAATGACAAATACAATGATAATCTGCCACATTACAATGAAGTTGATGACGATTATACGAGAAGCTGTTTTGACAGGTATGATAATGACGATACTACTGGATTGCATGGATGCAAAGATGTGTTACAGGTAAGTGACCTACTGGACTGTGAGTCAGCATCGACGCCGCAATCATCATCGAATGAGCTCGGTGGAACAGCACCATTAGCGCCAGAACAAGTACCGCTATAATTGACAATAAACTGGAGTTATTGACAATTAACAATAACTCCAGTAAATGGTGAGTGTCGAAATGGATATGGTATAAATGAAGATGGTAGATGTTTACCAGAACACGCGAGCTGTCCAGATAGTTAGCATGGACACGAAGATGATGAAAGCGGGAAATGTATTCCAAATAACATACCACAGGGTTACGTAATGACAGTGATGACAAATAACGGTGACAACTGTGAACAAAAATAACAAATTAGTTGTGTTGATGTGCCATTCTATATGACTTGTGGCGGTCAAAAGACGAAAGATGATAAAGACAATAGCAACAGTGGATCAAGCAGTAGTAGTACTATAAAGACTATAGTCATTAACCCGAGTTGTACGATTTCAAATGCAGTCGATATATCGAACTGTAAGCTTGATGGTAGCGCAGTTTCATTACTTGATGTATGCAACTTGGGAATACGAAATTAATCTGTGAAGCGATAACAGACAGTAATATACTAAATATTAAAACACAACTACAGACACAAACAACAACTCAACCAACGCAAGAATTACAACCTGCAATAGTTGGTAACTAGAAAAATCTGCAGATATTAACGATCGGTAAACTCTTTTCAGTTTGTACCTAATAATCTATGACAGCTATGACTATAAGAGCAATTACTGGGACAGCTACAAGACTGTTTTTCAAACCCCGACATGTTTAGTATCCACATATAAGATATTTCAGTAAACCAAATGTATGCAGAAAGAACAATGATTGCGAGTGAAATAGCTATAAGACTAGTTTTCTGAAGCTTACCCAATACTTTTACACATTCTATAATTCATTATCGTTTATATTACTACGGGCCAATGTTGGCATGGAATACGTCTGGCTCAATAAATCTGTAATTCTACTATAATACGTAGTGTAAATAACAAATGATAGCAATTTGCATCAGGAGGTTAAGTGATAGCAGCTAACAACAGTTAGAAAAAGCTATGAGTAATAACCACTAATAATTATTGCCTGGCAAAAATGTCGCTGAACAAGAAAGAAAAACAGGAACTCGTAGTAAATTACATCAGGAAAACAAAACTATCCGGCAGATAGCCGAGAGTTCAAACGAGCTTCAAAAGACATTGGAGTTATTATCATAAGAATAGATGGCCGAACCAATGGTGATGATGATATTGACCCTGAGTAACAAGTCCAAAGAAACAAAAGCATTATGGGTATATGAAAATGGAAAGCGCCCAACCGACGTTGCGATCAAATTAGACATACTATATAGTGAAGTTGTAGTCAATATCAGACAGGGCACTAAAAGCGAGATAGATTTTAAATCAAATATATTAGTTCATATTACTGTAATGCCTATCACATATGACTTTTAATGAGTTACGGACAAAGTACGAGCGGTTATTCTGAAAGAACAACGAGTAGCTTCTCAAGACCTGTAGAAACAGGCAAAGTATACACAGTAGACATTACTGATAACGGTAGGGAGGGGGACGGTATTGCAAGAGTGGATGGTTTAGTGATTTTTGTAAAAAATGCAAAAAAAGGGAACAAAGACATAAAGATCAAGATTAAATCTGTGGGAAGCAGATTCGCTACTGCAGAAATCGTATCAAATTCAGCAGATTCAACTTAGATCTTGTTTATCACTAAACTAAACTAGATAATTAGATAGAAAGCTTCTATTATCATCTTCTTTTTTTATCCAAACATATGCGTTATCCCAGTAGAATGTTGATAGTTAATTGAATTATATTTTAATAGGCCATCTTATCTGATGGCGGATAACATATTTAATCTAATTCTAGACTTTACTATTTTGGCTCCATTTCCATGAAATATCTTCAGTTATTTGAGAAATCAAAAATGGAATAAAAAACTATGACATAAGTTGATAGATTTTATATATCAAAGTATAAACGTTATTTGCGAATAGAACATAAAGACGATGATAAAATATACTAGACTATTTACGAAATCAGGCAGGCCTACGTCGGGAATAAATGAAGAGCATACTGACTGTTTCACTAGTTACTCATAGTTTCTGAACCACTTTTTTTTGAAATTATAGGGCTTCTATTCAATATTGCATGACATTCTACGGGACAATTCCAGCTCCAATCGGCAGTTGATGTTGCTTGTTAGCAGATTGCTGTCTAACAACGAACTATGTTAGTCTAATAGAATTCTATCTCCATCCCTCTTGTTAGATTATATTCTATTCTAAATGATTCGTCAGTCGAGATAGGCATTAGCTCTATTGCGGGAATTACAAATAGGACAATAGAGAACATGCGATGATGATCCAGATAAAGACACTAAATCATCAATTCCAAAATAAGATGCACACCAATAACACGAATTACAAATCACAAAATAGATTTTATTGATAGGCTGCAATATCTCATTTTTGTCTATGGCATTAGAAGAGAGCTTGGCTTGTTTCAGCCGAAAATCATACGCTAAATTAGGTCTAATTACTTTCATAACAATTCTAAAATACTATTACTGACAATTACTAATGCTAGCCATAAACCTATCATATTGCTTATCTTTCATGCATTGCCAATAAGACAATTGGCTAAGAATGTGAAACAAAATATGCTGTTGAAACAAGGAACAAGATCATTAGGATCAACACGTCTTGAAAATCAGTTTTGGACTGATTTGATGACTGAAGATTTTTATTAATTTTTGCCTTAATCATCAAATATAGGCAGGATATTGATTATTCGATGTTTACATTCAGTAAACATAAACTTACTTATGAAAGAATTACAATTCTAGCGGCATTTTAAAGCCTTTAATGCAAGGGACGTGTATATATATGTTATGCTAGCAACCAAATTAGTGTGTAAAACGTGTAGTCAAGCTTCCGATTTAGTCACAGACGCAGAGTCTGGTGAAATAATCTGTACCAATTGTGGCATGGTTAATACTAATGACAAGGCTTTTCAAATGAGTACTGCAGAGTGGCGTGCTTTTGATCATAAACAGATGAGAGATAGGAGTAGAGTAGGAATGCCTATGACGCTAACACGTCATGATAAAGGTCTTTCCACAGTAATTGGCAGACCAAATAAAGATGCTAGTGGAAAAGAACTTGACGATTCAATGCGATCTATGATGCAAAGACTAAGGACTTGGGACCATAGAATCCAAGTAAGTTCACCAACAGACAGGAATCTTGCAAGGGCATTTCAGATGCTTGAAATGCTAAGAGGAAAGTTGGGACTACCGGATAACGTAATAGAAAAGGCAGCTTATGTCTACAGAAAGGTACAGCAACTAGGAATGGTTAAAGGAAGAACAATAGCAGCGACATTATCTGCGTCTATTTATGTTGCCTCTAGAGAGGCCGGAGTTCCTAGAACTTTGGCAGAGATAGCATCTCTTAGTAATATATCACATAAGGAACTCTCAAGGGTGTATAGACTGATAGTCTTGAACCTAGATTTGAAGGTTCCAATGATAGATCCAGTAAAGTGTATTGCAAAGATTGCAAATAAGATGGAGGTGAGCGAGAAAACAAAAAGACATGCTATAAGCTATATGCGCAATGTAATAGCAACAGGAATCGCAGCAGGAAAAGATCCCATGGGAATAGCAGGGGCCGTTCTTTACCTGTCGTGCATTCAGAGCGATGAGCATAGGACTCAGTTAGACTTTGCGGCAGCCTCTGGAGTAACAGAAGTAACTCTAAGAAATAGGTGCAAAGAACTCAATACAAAGCTTCCTCAACTTAATTAGTACAAATAAAGCAAGAACCTACCTTATAGCGGTTAGCAAGCACTTAACTACGGGTAGTATGGGACTAGAGATCAGATGGGTTATCGTAATTCTAATTGTATTAAATTAATGATGGTTTCTCCTATCCCCGTATTATGTATTGAACAACTATCGCTGCAATAATTACTGCGAATACCCTGTAGTTATCATAGATCCACGTCGCCCTAGGACTTTATTATTCGAATACACAATTGAAAGTATTGAAGTTACAAGACCGTTGGTCTGATATGTAATAATTTCTCCTTGAAGCATGCATCTTCCAATATGGCGGAGCCTTGGACTGCTAGAAATCAAATGGGACGTAGTCATATCAAAATATTGTACAACTTAACTCTGCAATAATCATAAATGTTTCTGCTTCTGGTACTTGTTTCCACTTATTTTGAGTGGTTATTCCCAGTAAGGGATTGAGAATATGAATTGCTGTCCAATCACAAGACTATACTATCTAAGATAGCATTACTTCTTGCCCTTAGCGAAAGATTCGAAACAAGAAACCGTCCAATGTCTACGGCATTCTTATGTTGTAAGACTGGATTCCTGATTGCAATGCAACTCTTACTTTAGAAAGAAAATGTTCACTTTCTACAGGTTTTCTTAGAATATCATGTACCCCTACGTCAGGCAATATGCTTACTAGCTCATCTACCGCATCAAGCGCTGTTATAAAGAGAATCTTAGTGTCAGGACTTATAGCTCTGATTTTCTGATAAAGCTGGATACCATTTAATGAAGGCATACGTATATCCATTAATACCAAATGATAATGATAGGAATCTGTCAACAAGAAGTGTTCTAATGCATCCTTAGAGTCAGATAGTAGCTTTACATTGTAACCTTCAATATCAAGAATTGCTTTGAAGGTAAGAAGGATATCTTTATCGTCGTCTACCAGCAAGATATTAAAAGAATCATTTTGTCTCTGGCTACTCTGTTGTCGTTGGTGTTCGAGGTGATTTTTTATTCTTGGAAGAATGCTGCTTGGCTGTATTTTTGGTTCGCTGATTCTATCACGATCGTGGATTGACTGAATACAGGAACTATCTGCTCTACAGGTAATAGAATAAACGTTGAAATGTAATTGACTCTTGTTAGAATCATCATAGATTCTAGTTATCTCAGTAAAGGTGTAGTTTTCATGAGTATTATGTATACTTAGAACTTGATACAAGTCTTGACCTATTACCATCTCATTTGATGATGCCAGATCATTTATCTTTGTACACGTGTTGACAGTAGGTCCAAATATGTCAACACTATTGGATGTTGCTGAGGTAGCTAATTCTACTGTGCCGTAATCTGCACTAATTCTATAGCTAATAGATGGTAGATCTTCTTCAACTAATTTGCTATTTATAATTGAATTGGCACCAAGGATCGTCATACAGCACTCAAGAACGTCTAGAAACGCTAGCTTGTTTGAAGAATCTGCAGTTTTCGGAAAATAGTAAATCAAACTATCCCCAACATTCTTTGTTACTCTGCCACCATAGTCTTTTATTATTAAAGATATCGTATTAAGAAAAATAGAGTAATATTTCCTTATTTTTTGCGAACTTGTTATTCCAGCTGTAGCGAGAGTAGAATTAACTATATCGACAATACATACACAGTACTTCTGTATATAATTTATGAAGCAAATTTGATCACTCTTAGTTTCAGTTGAATTTTGGTCAAGAGCCACTATATCATTTACACGATTATGTGTAGTGCTCTGCTCTACATAAGGCTTCCGTAATTCATTTACTTTCATACAGTAACTATTTTGAAATTACATGATAATAGTTGATATTTTGGTTATTCTTGTATATTCTTGTATATTCTTGTATATATCCAACACACATCAAGCCTAAGTGGTATGAATATGTGCAAATCTGGATTATCTATTTGGATCGTCTGCTAGCTTTTCACAAATCCCGAGGCGTGAGGACATTTGAGAGAAAGATTGTCTGAACATTTTTACTGTATCCAGAATGACCAACAATTTCATCCTTGCTCATCGATACATTTTGAATCAAATACATTCTTATATGTTATAGCTTTACAGAAACATATGGTGATTGAGGCAGCAGCAACAGCAACAGTTGTTTTTAATTTCGAATCAACTCAAACAGACACATCTACCAAAGACACGGAGGAAAAAGATTTTAGAGAACGCTATACGCTCGAATTAAGAAAGAAAAGGCAATGTGGTATAAACAACTATTATGGAGTTGACGAATTACTCGAAGAAAGGAAACAAGTAAACCAGCAACAGATGAAGACTCCCGGCAGAAGGGGTGAAGCGATAAAACATGAAGAAATTTCTAAGGAGATGTCAAGGCGTTTGCTGAGCCGAGGATAACTTTACTCTTATTTTATGGGAGTTTTTCTGTTGCAACGTAGGTCCTAGAAGGCATCATTAGTAGGTTATGGTAAATAATCCTGAATTTAAGCATTTAATACTGAAAGCAGCTTCGCATGCTCCAAACGATTAAACATAATTCAGCCTCCAGACAGGTCGCTTTGGCATAACCTATTTTCGAAGTTTGCCATAATAAATATCTACACGCTACTATAAATACAGTTATATTGTATTTCCAAAGGTAGTTATTTCATTATCCATAGTGTGATATGTACACCTTCTCTTCTGGTTTCATTTCTCTTTGTCTTCTTACTTTTTTTACAGCTTCTTCTAAATGTCCCATAGAAATAAATGCTTCTGACGTATGTTTGAGTGCTTCTTCAGCAGATGGATATCGTTGAATGTAATCATGCAAAATTAGAGATAAGGCGGTATTTACAACTGACGATACATCAGCTCCGCTGAATCGTTCTGTCATTTCTACTATTTTATTTAGATCAATATCGGTGCTGATCGGCTTATCTTTAATATGAATCTGTAGAATTCTTTTTCTTGTAACTTTATCTGGATTTGGTATGTAAATGATTTTGTCAAAGCGACCCGGTCTCAATAAGGCAGTGTCGATCATGTCTACTCTATTAGTGGCAGCTAAGACAACGACATCATGAATCTCATGTATACCATCCATCTCTGTGAGCAGTTGCGACATCATTTTTTCTGCACCTGGAAGTCCACTAAGACCTTCAATTCCGCCTCCTCCCCCTCTGATAGGCGCAATGGAATCAACTTCGTCAAAGAATATAACGCACGGCGAAGCCTGTCTTGCCTTTCTAAAGATATCTCTTATTCCCTTTTCGGACTCTCCTACCCATTTTGACATGAGCTCAGGACCCTTAATGCTAATAAAATTTGCCTCTGACTCAGTTGCTACGGCCTTTGCAAGCATAGTCTTACCCGTTCCCGAAGGGCCGTACAACAATATCCCTTTAGGCACAGTATGTCCTAACTGTTTGTACATCTCCGGAAAGTGCATAGGCCATTCGACTGCTTCCTGTAACTCTCGCTTTACTGTATCTAGTCCACCAATATCATCCCATTTGACGTCAGGTGGCTCTATATAGACTTCTCTCAAAGCAGAAGGTGTAATCTCCCTTATTGCATTCTGAAAATCGGCCATAGTAACTACTAACTTATTTAGCACCTCCGGTGCAAGTTTTTCATCCTCCAGATTGAGTTCAGGTAGAAGTCTTCTCAAGCATTTCATAGCTGCTTCTTTGCACAAGTATTCAAGATCTGCACCTACAAATCCATGGGTAACAGCGGCGATCTTATTTTGGTCTATGTCGGAATTGAGTGGCATATTTCTCGTATGAACTTGAAGTACTTCTAGTCTGCCGCGTTTATCTGGAACTCTGATCTCGATTTCTCTATCAAATCTCCCCGGTCTACGCAATGCAGGATCTATTGCGTTTGGTCTGTTGCTCGCTGCTATAACTATTACCTTTCCGCGGCTCTCCAAACCATCCATAACTGAAAGCAATTGCGAAACCACTCTTCGCTCTACTTCTCCCATGACTTCTTCTCTCTTTGGTGCGATAGAGTCTATTTCATCTATGAATATAATAGAGGGGGCCTTTTCTCGTGCCTCTTTAAATATTTCCCTTAGACGCGCTTCGGACTCGCCGTAGAATTTGCTCATGATTTCTGGCCCGGAGATACTTATAAAATGCGAGTTGCTTTCATTAGCTACTGCCTTAGCCAATAAGGTCTTACCTGTACCTGGTGGTCCATGCAATAGTATACCTTTGGGCGCTTCTATTCCGAGTTTTTCAAATATCTCAGGATGTCGTAACGGGAGCTCTATCATTTCCCTCACCCTTTGTATTTCATCCCTTAAGCCACCGATATCCTCATAAGCAACAGCACTCGAAGTTGCTCTTCCTAGAGCCAGCTCAGATGTCGCTATAGTAAATTGCGTCTTCTGGCCTACAATGACTGCGTCGCTGGTGGCAGGCGTAAGCCCTATAACCTGAAAGGTAAGCCTTCCACCAAAATAAGGGACCATAACGTTATCTCCTTTTATCATGGAAACGCTATCAAGTGAGTCTGCGAGATACCTTTCGTCAAGAGATGGTACTTCCTCGATCGGAGCGACAATAACCATTTCTGCTAAAATGGCTCTGATCTTTTTTATGATCACAGTGTCACCTATGGCCAGACCAGCATTATTCCTAACAAGACCATCAACTCTGATCACACCCTTACCTTCATCAGAAGGATACAAAGGCAAGCACTTGGCTACAGTCCTTCTATTGCCACTTCTGCTTTTTTCGCCTGCTTTTAATTCTATAACATCTCCAGTAGAAGCGCCGAGAGAATCCATAGATTCGTAATCAAGACGGGCAACTCCTCTACCAACGTCTCTAGTATATGCTTCAAGTATCTTTAAATCGAGATTTACACTTTTAGTATCTTTGCCGGGCATACTAGTACAGCTTAACAGTGACTCCTTATACAGTTTTGCAAACTTGTAACCTATCAGAATTAGATGCATAAGCTGTCTGAAAGACGGTAGTGGAGTTACCAACGACTAGTTTTGTTCTGCATATCTTCAGGAAACTAATATAAATTTGATTTTAGTCAAAGATGACAAGCCTATCATCTTTCATACGAAAGTTCTAGCTAGCGAAATTCTGCATTGTCATTACTAAATGTTGGAAAAGTAGCAGAGAAATGTACACTTGTATGAAAGTTGAGCTAATGTTATCCTCTTTCTTTTCCAAGAAATCGTTAAAGATATCAGAATGGTTCTAAAAAGGTTAATTAGTACTGTCATACTATGAAGATCATGCATGAATACCTCACCGGAGACGATCGGTATTTTTATGGGCAATGTATAGACTGTAACAAAAGAACACAACAGTTTTGTATCATATGCCAATACTGCTATTCATGCCATTACAAGATTGAGAAACAGAATAAGGAAACCTATCCTCATCTATTCCTTGCAGTATAGCAAATTGTTTTAATTTTTGTCAACACACCTTGTATCGGACAACCGTGCTCTGGCATTGGGTTTTGCAGCGTAAACTGATTGAAACACTGCATAGTAGCGCCTTCAGTTAGTGACCCAATAGCCTTCTCTTTTAATGTTGGCACTCTTCTTTTACTAAAGAAAGTAAAATACGTTATCCTTAACTAACTGCTTGAAATGATAGGATTTCACCAGAGCACTCTTTCGATCGTAGGATATACCCACGAATTCGAAGGGACTACTTAAGTGTATGGATACCTAAACATAACTACCGTTGATAAGTATGTACCCACCGCTTATATATGCATAAAGTGATCATAATATCGTATTATGGCAAGTACAGATATGCATATGGATTATAGTAAGTATGACTTCAAGGATTCAACTGAGGACTATGTCTATTTGAGCAGGAAAGGACTAGCTAAAGAAACCGTTGAAGAGATTAGTCGGCTAAAGGGCGAACCGAATTGGATGAAGGAATTTAGGTTAAGGTCATATGATGTCTTTATGAGCAAAATAATGCCCAATTGGGGAGGAGATCTCTCTAAGATTGATTTTCAAAATATTTACTATTATACCAAAGCATCTGAAAAACAAGAGAAAAGTTGGGAAGATGTACCTGAATCGATAAGAAATACTTTCGAGAAGCTTGGCATTCCAGACGCAGAGAGAAAATTTTTGGCTGGTGTAGGAGCTCAGTATGAATCGGAGGTCGTATATCATAACCTAAGAGATGATTTGGTAAAACAGGGTGTAATATTCATTGATACAGATACTGCACTAAAGGAACAGCCAGAATTAATGAAAAGGTTCTTTGGAAAGATTATACCACCTGAGGATAATAAATTCGCTGCTCTAAATAGTGCCGTTTGGTCTGGAGGCTCTTTCATATATATTCCTCCGAATGTTAAAGTTGATCTACCATTGCAAGCATATTTCAGGATAAACGCGGAAAATATAGGACAATTTGAAAGAACACTCATAATAGCAGATGAAGGGTCAGAAGTACATTATATAGAAGGCTGTACTGCACCTGTGTATTCCACAGAATCACTACATTCTGCAGTAGTTGAACTTGTAGCAAAGAAGGGAGCAAAGATAAGGTATACAACGATCCAAAACTGGAGTAAAGATGTATATAATTTAGTAACAAAAAGGGCATATGCATATGATAATGCAACTGTGGAATGGGTGGATGGAAATTTAGGCAGCAGGTTAACTATGAAGTATCCCGGAGTCTACCTGATGGGGCGTAATGCTCACGCTGAGATAATATCCGTGGCATTGGCAGGGGCAGGACAGCATCAAGACGCTGGTGCAAAGGCAGTGCATTTAGCTCCACAAACGACTTCTAGGATTACCAGTAAATCAGTAAGTAAAGACTCGGGAAGAACAACATATAGAGGTTTAATCCATGTAGCAAAAGGCGCTACAGGTGTAAAATCAAATGTTCGATGTGATGCACTCTTGCTCGATGAAAACTCAAGAACAGATACATATCCATATGTCGAAGTAAATGAAGATGATGCAACAATTTCTCATGAGGCAACAGTAGGTCGGATAGGCGATGATCAAATATTCTATCTTATGAGTAGAGGCTTTTCTGAATCAGATGCTTTATCCCTGATAGTGGGAGGATTTATGGAACCATTTACAAAAGAACTTCCGATGGAATACGCAGTTGAACTTAATAGGTTAGTAAAGCTCGAAATGGAAGGTTCAGTAGGTTAGAAGGATTGTTGACACTTCTAATACTAATTATGAGGTATTCAAAGGCCTAAGTTGTACCAGTGCTACTATTGTTCCTGCAATTCTTCAGACTATATTTCACTAAGAAGTATTCGATGAGTCGTTTTTGAAGAGTACTGAGGTATCTATAGCGCTCTATGCTGTTATCCAAATTCAAAGTCTCGGTCTTGGTCTTTGATAAATAACGTATTGGCTCCAAAATCAACTTCATATCTTTTATCGAAGGCCTATATTTCAAGAGTTTTGCAAGACTATCTTCAGTAAACCAGTACGTACCTTGCATCTTATCCGTTTTCGGTACCCCAATTGTAAGTCTTAATATCTTTCTATATTGTCTTTCGACATTGGGAAAGCTAGCACCTTCGTCCATAACATATTTTCCTTGAAGAAGGTCAATCACTAATGACTTCTTGTTTTTAGCCCCTATTAGATGCTTCTATGGTTTAAGCCATAATGCATCAGCTTTTCGATAAGATTAACTTCATACTACTACCTCATCCTATCCAAACAGTCCAATCTGACAGTTCCCTGTGACTCTTAAAAGGTGATCCATGCAATTAGTAAGCTGTCTAACTGGATCGTCCATACCTCTTTCATGTGTAATCAGCATTCTATCTTCTACTCTACAGAAGCTATATGAGAAGACCGGAGAAAAGGTCCAATGAGAGGAAACGGTAACACTCTGCCAAGATATAGCTCTCTTGAGATTCACACGACGGACGAATAGCGGATACCGTTAGTCCAGCCCAGGAAGCGTTTTTCCTATAGCTACCTAGAGAAAACCGAACAGAGCTATGTATGTATATAAAATGTAAATCATGTAATAAAGGGGTTTTAATAGCCTTGTGAGCGGAGAAAGCTATTCAAGCAAACATTTAGGTGTGTATTAGGTTTCGGCTCTGATCGATGTTGTAAGGACTATCTCAATGCACCCGGAAAAAACATTAACCCTCAAAAGCCGGAATCACCGTAGAAATATGTATTGATAGAGTGTGGTCTCCAACTGAGAGAAATTAGATATTCATCTTTAACAGAATAACTACTAAGTCAGTAGTCATATGGTCATGTTTGTGAGTCCCTTATGAGAATTATGTAGTATTATGTAGTATATGATCATTCTTAGAGGGTATTACTGCCTTTTATATACACGAATGCCGAAGATATTACTGAGAAATGGCTATACTCAGAATATACAAGAGAAATTTAACATACATGGATCTTTCCCAGTTAGTGGAAGCAATTAGTGAATCAGGTCTAGAGAATGGTTTACAAAAATTTTATACTAAACCTCTGGAGAAGGAATCCAAAAGCATCGTGGCCGGGCCAAGTTTTCTACAGTTTCTAATCAATTTATTTGGAGTTCAGATAACTGCTGGAGACGTGATACAGTTTGAGCATGGGAGTCACAATAAATATTATATGCTTTCTGCAACGGGAACATGGGACGAAATAATAAAGTTAGGATAGTAACTGGCTGATTGTAGAGATGTCTATGGCCAATGCCTAGTTAAAAGGGCAACTCTAAACCTTGCCTTACCACTCAAACAATAGCTCATATGTTTCATGTGCACGATCTAGTGGGGAAAGGTCTCATTTATGATCACACACCAGGGGTTCTAACAAATTGACTTAATTAACCAGTGAGGTGAAGGATCTCCTTAAGTTTTGAAGTTGCGAGTCAGTAAGTTCTAAATCAGAAGGTAAACGAATGATCTTGAATACTGGAAAATAGGGATAAATTACTTTACTATATTTGAGATCTACCTGCTACAATATCTATAATAAAGTCAATATTGATTATAATTACCGCGGGTTACAATTACAGCGGCTCATAAATATTATATATGTAATCTACAGTTTCATGCACCACAGTTCTGTTACCAATAGAATCACATCATCTTTAACAAACATAATACATCATGTTAAAGTGAGTACTGGAAATAACTTTTTTGATAGTTTCTTTAGTCGTCAAACTCTATTAAAGTAAATTAAGCTTTCGTTTTCCAGTTGCATGGCTTTATTCAAGAGTTCAAGAGTTCATTCGCCAGTTTATTTTCCATTTCTCGTCTCATAGATTTGGCTAATCTTTTATAGAATTTTGCTTTCAACATCGGTATTTCCTAAGGCTTTATGACATTTCTCAACAGTGCGATTTCAGCTGGCCTCAGATAAACCATCAATATCGACTCTTGCTTTTATTTTATTAAAATTGCCTAGCCCTAACCTAATCCTTGAAGCTGGATATTTCAAGGAACTTGGTATTCTATACTTGGAGGGTATTAAAGGCGTATACTTAAAATTGGCGTCAAAGGTCGACATCCTCAACCAAGAATGAAAATCTTCTGATACTTCTTCGTTTGGGAAAGGACATTGATATACAAATTTTACACGGACAGCTGTAGAGGATGTTAAATTAGTATATCCTGTTTCTGTTCCCATTTTTATCCAAACATCCTTACCTTCTAACGGATGTGTATGAGACTCCAAAATTTCTAAAATAGATGTAGTAATTCTTTCGATTGGTGTTAGATTATTTTTTTCGTCTATTATTTCGAAAGTAGAATAAACTACACCGATCTGAGGATTCTCTAAAAATAAGTCTTTTGTAACTTCCAGTCTTCTAGGGTGAGCTTTCAAGATTTGTCAATAAATCTGGCGTTAGATGACATTTCTGCGCAAGCTATATTGTAGTACATTAGAATTAGGCATAGACTTTGGCTGTAGCATCCTGAAACTAAGAGAAACTAGGATTATTTATAACACCCAGCTTGTCATTTATTATAATAGTCAATTCGGAATTAATACCCAAATGGTAGTAGTACAGTAAAACAATACCCTAAGGATTTCTTTATGACGACATTCTGGTTATCGTACGTAGAAAAGTGATTGTTAAATTCTATATACCAACCTCTCAATGAACTGTTTCTAACGGTATTTCAATATCTTTATTCGTGCCCAAACCGGTGACAATTTGAAGATAGAGGTACCATTAAGTTTGCTGACATCCTTGGCCCATGTTTGCTCATAAATACCTATTTTGACCTGCAATCCTTGTTAGTATGCTCCTTACACCTATAATCATGCCTCCAGCTCCCATTCATAAAAACTTGTAGGTGGCTAACCCCCTCAAAATTTGTTACTATCCTCTGATATCCGTTCTTAGGATTTGATGGTCCGTCTCGCGACCTTGATTGAAAATATGCCATTGACTATTATTTAGCAACCATTGCTTAAGAAGTCTTTTATTCTCTGCTGCTTCTGTTGATATATCGTTATCTTGTAGGGGTGATGGTGATGGCGTCGGGCAACCGTTAGCGTTATCATCATGACATATCATCATGACAAAGGATTGAGACACAAGATTGTATGGTGGTAACCAGTGATATGAAATACACCAATTCAGGGAATATTCTTCGTGGCAGTAATGGATTTGCCAACTATGGGGGTTATTATTAGTACTAGTACCGTTTCGCTATACCTTCATGAAGGTTAGCATTTAGTCTCTGCTTTAATCTCATAATTCGAGGTTTTAGTCTAAGTCTAGTTCCACAACAAGGGCAGTGCAGACCACCCCAAATGACAAACACACAACAAATTTGACACCTCTTTTGCCCTTTGGCATATCTGCTGATATCAGCCCCATGAGGTCTCAATGCTCTATGATTAACGCAGATACCTTTGCATGCCACTGGTCATCCCCTTGGCTATATCCTCATATAAGTGGTGATCTACATTTCTCTTGGATCGGTTATAGATAAATTGAAAGAAAATATGAGAATCGCCGCTGGAATCGTATCATTTGACGATGAAAGAGGCCTACGACGATGCATGAATTCCATTCATAATTTCGTTGACCTAATGATTGTCATTGATGGAAAATTTAGATATTTCGAAGATGACCATGATATTAGCAGTGATAATTCAAGAGATGTTGTAGACTCATTTTCCAATTCAGCGTATTATTGCCACCCTAATCTTACAGAAATTGAGAAAAGAAATAAGTATCTCGAATTTGCCGGCGATAAGAATATAGAATTCCTTCTTGTAATTGATTCTGACGAATTCGCTGTCATAAATGAGGTAGAATTTTTATTTAATCTGGATAACTTACGCAATTCAAAAATGAATAGTGGTCGTCGTGATGGAGATAGTCCCGATGTTTATGGAGTTAAGATTTTTGAGAAGCATTTCGAAAAACCAAATTTCATTAGAGAAAGGTACATAGAACGAATATTCTACAAACCAGGAAGGCTAAGATATCAGTCCATCCATTGCAACTTGGTGGATATTGATAATCCATCAAGAAACTTTACGACTGGAAAATATTCTTCTGAGATTCATGGTATAACTTTATACAACGATGATGATCTCAGAACCAATCATTATTTAGAAAGGAGTGTACAATATCAAAGCATCCTTTTAGAGGGGGAACGTACCGCACGTAAAATGATTTTCGATTAAAGAGGATTGTATACAACTTATCATTAGTTCAAAAGTTTTTCACTGTTAAACAACTAGTTCATCGAAGGTTTTGCTTAAGTGTAAATGTCATGCACAAAAACTGTAATACTAGGTGCGTGTATGAAACTAGCGCAAGGGTGTGTGAAACATTTTCGACACAGGTCAGATTCATCTATTTATTAATATAAGTTTGTAATTGATAAAATCATTGTAGTAGGAGTCGTCTTCTAGGGAACAAGGGAAAAAATATTTGTCTTCCTGCTGCACAATTCAAGAAATAGCTTACAATGCTTAAAGAAAACCAAATAGCAAGTTGCATTAGACAGTCTTAATTCTCCGATGTCAAATTCATTTATTAATGTCAGGACTGCGTTAAATTATTTCCCTTTATTCCGTTTGCAATCAGCACAGAGTAGCAACCAAGTCCACAACGTTCGCATATTGGCTTTAATCCATTTTTAGTATCAGAACTTCCAATACAACATGGTTGCTTAACTCGT
>Ga0105091_10000451_pt1 | contig 17188 bp, 15 predicted proteins | sample PPLLak1March2015_FD_87022 | JGI IMG/M metagenome (GOLD analysis project Ga0105091, IMG submission 87022) | Freshwater sediment microbial communities from Prairie Pothole Lake near Jamestown, North Dakota, USA - PPLs Lake P7 Core (1) Depth... | ecosystem: Environmental > Aquatic > Freshwater >... | reverse complement strand
TATAAACATCGGGAGCATAAGTAGGGGGATCATAAGCAGGGGGGTCATTTCGCTTAGGCGGAATAGGATCTGGAGCCTGGCGCTCAGGCCTATCTATCGTAATGCCTGTGTGCTCTTTTCTATCATCATTCCCATTTGTTTTTTTATCATTATTCCCCGGCCGATCATTCCGGTTCTCAGTATTATCCCTATCGGGATTTCTACCTGACCGATCTTTTTGTGAATACAAGTCTGCTGAAAGAAAAGTTGAAATAAGAATTAAGAATAAGAACAACTTGAATGAATGAATTTGTTTCATAAAACCCCCGGATTGTTTATAGTTTTAGAGAAAAATTCATACCTTAAATAATTGCGCCAGATGATGGTTTTTTCCCATTTAGCTGTCCATTTTTTTGAACTGCCGCTGACCAATATTTAATAATCCTGGTATCTATAATAGCAGTAATAATCACTTTAATTACTTAGGGGAAAATCGCTATATTTAAGATTCAAATTTCACGAAACAATATAACTTGTCTGAAAAAATTATAGTTACTTCCGCACTTCCTTATGCAAACGGACCAATTCACCTCGGGCATTTAAGCGGTGCTTATTTACCGGCGGATATTTATGTCCGTTATAAGCGTTTAAAAGGAGCCGATATTATATTCCTGTGCGGTTCCGATGAACATGGGGTTCCGATTACGATTACTGCAGATAAGGAGAAAGTAAAACCCCAGGTCATTATAGACCGCTACCATGAAGCAAATAAAAAAGCTTTTGAACGTTTCGGAATAGGTTTTGATATTTATTCCCGTACCAGCCTGCCCGTCCATCATGAAACTTCAAAATCATTTTTCCTTGAATTCTACAATAGGGGAATCTTAAAAGAAAAAAAGACTCAGCAGTTCTATGATGAGAAAGCAAAAATGTTTCTGCCCGACCGTTATGTTGAAGGCACGTGCCCGAACTGCGGCTATCAGGAAGCCCGCAGCGATGAATGCGAAAACTGCGGATTCTTATATGAACCGAATGAGCTGAAAAATCCGAAAAGTAAAATAACCGGAGACACTCCTGTTTTGAAGGAAACTTCCCATTGGTATCTTCCTCTCGGAGATTACCAGAAAAGACTTGAAGAGTATGTAGAAGAAATGAGCAGGAAATTCGGATGGAAGGAAAATGTAGTCCAATACTGCAGAGGCTGGTTCAAGGAAGGTCTTCAGGATAGGGCAGTAACCAGAGATTTGGATTGGGGAATATCTGTTCCCATTGAGAATTCCAAAGGGAAAGTAATTTATGTCTGGTTCGAAGCGGTACTTGGTTATGTATCTGCCGCTAAAGATCTGTCTGAAAAAAAAGCTGATCCGGATCTTTGGAAAAAATACTGGCAGAATCCTGATACTAAATACATAGCATTTATCGGTAAAGATAATATTGTATTTCACTGTATAATCTTTCCGGCAATGCTGATGGCCTGGAATGACGGATCAAAAGAAAAATTTATTCTCCCGCAGAATGTTCCTGCAAATGAATTTTTAAATTTTGAAGGTAAAAAATTTTCAAAGAGCAGAAATTGGGGAATAGATGTGGCTGATTTTCTGGATCTTTTTCCTCCCGATCCGCTGAGATATGCGCTGGCTGCAAATTTACCCGAATCACGGGATACCGATTTTTATTGGAAGGAGTTCCAGGCAAGGAATAATAATGAACTTGCCGATATCGTAGGGAATTTTATTAATAGAACTTTAACATTTATTCATAAGCATTTTGAAGGAAAAGTGCCCGCTAGACAAAAATTGAACTCCATGGATTCAGCAATGATTGAAGCTCTTCAAGGATATCCTGAAAAAATTTCGAAATATTTTGAGAATTATAAAATAAAAGACGGTGTCCAGGAAGTTGTGAATCTGGCAAGAGCATGCAACAAATATTTTAACGACGCGGAACCCTGGATCACTGTAAAGAAAGATAATGAAAAATGCGGTACTGCATTGAACATCTGTGTGAATGCAATATATACTTTGGGTGAATTACTTTCTCCCGTCCTTCCTTTTTCATCGGAAAAGATTTTTAAAATGCTTAATGCAGAAATCACCGGCTGGGATGAATGCGGCAAAAACAATGTAACCGAAGGCCATAAGCTTAACAGCCCGGAAATTCTTTTTCAAAAAATAGATGACGAGGTTATAAATAAGCAAATGGAAAAATTGAACGGCAGCGGAGAAAAAGAAAAACCTGATGAAAGCAATTTAAATAAATTTATATCAATTGAAGATTTTTATAAGGTCGAATTAAAAACAGCTGAAGTAATATCGGCCGAAAAAATCGAAAAAAGCGATAAGCTTTTAAAGCTCAGGGTTAAGCTCGATAACGGGGAAAAACAGGTTATTGCAGGAATAGGAAAAAGTTACTCCCCCGAACAAATTCTGGGAAAAAAGATAGTAATAGTTGCTAATTTAAAACCTGCAAAATTGATGGGATTGGATTCGCAGGGAATGATATTGGCGGTTCAGAAGATTGATGGGAACCTCGATGTACTTAGTGTTGATGGATCGGTAATCAATGGCACAAGGATTAAATAGTATAATTTTTTTAATCCTCCATCCGGTCAAAAAGAATTGTTCTTGAAATTCAATGAAACAGAAAATCTTTTGCTAAAAGTACTTGATAATACTTAATTTACCTTGATTTTCAAGCACCCATTAGATAAAATTGTCAGCTAAAATAGAAAAAACAAAAAACGGAGACCTCTTAAATGTACATTAATGGACTAAAAATTCTGTTGTTATTTTTAATCGGTATTTTATTCTTTTCATGCTCTCCCAAGAATTCGGATATAGTTCTCGCTGAATTCGGGGACAATAAAGTTAAAATGAAAGAATTCGAAGATGCTTATTCGAAAAATTCCGGAGGATATGAGAAGGCGAAGGAAGACAGCATATCCAAACTAAAAAATTTCCTGGACCTTTATGTAAATTTTAGAATGAAGCTGCGTAATGCGATAGTCAAAGGCTATGATCAAAATCCCGAGCTCCAGTTGGAATTAATTGATTATAAAAGAAGAATCGGAGTTACTTATTTTATTGAAAAAAATATAGTTGATCCCGGGATAAAGGATTTATATGACAAAAGGAAATATGAGCTGAGAGCCAGCCATATAATGTTCAGACCTACTTTGCAGAACGAAGATTCAATAAGATCCTTAGCCCAGGCTGTATTGGACAGCATTAAGCAAGGAAACAGTTTCGAAGATATGGTGAAAAGGTATTCAACCGATAGTTACTCCGTGCCTTACGGCGGAGATGTATATTATATCACTGCCGGGCAGGTGCCTGTAGAATTTGAAAACGCTGCATATAAAACTCCTGCCGGCCAGGTTTATCCTGAATTGGTTAAAACCAGATTCGGCTTGCATCTAGTAAAAGTAACCGAGAAAAGAGAACGCGTTCCCATGGTCCGTGCAAGCCACATTCTGGTAGATTTCCGGAATGACAGCAGCCAAATTGATACTGTTCAGGCAAAAATTAAGATCGATTCTGTTATGCAGAAAATAAAAATGGGAGAAGATTTCGGAAAGCTGGCTCAGCTGTATTCCGAAGATCCCGGCAGTAAACAGAAAGGCGGCGACCTGGATTACTTCGAAAGAAGGAGAATGGTGAAAGAATTTGATGAAGCGGCATTTAGCTTGGATTCCGGCGAAGTATCAAGTATAATCAAAACTAACTTCGGTTACCACATTATTAAGGTTACGGATAAGAAAAAATATCCTTCGTTTGAAGAAGAAAAAGAAAATTTGAAAACTCTTTTTAAAGACCGTTATTATCAGGATAGTTACGATGCTTGTGTAGACAGCTTGACAAAAAAATACAGCTATGCACTGAATCAGCAAACTTTCGATAAAGTGCTAGTACTCAGTGATTCTGTTAAATTCAATAACGAGCATCCAAAACTAATTGAATTTAAAGACGACGTTATTTTCTCTTACGCAGGAAAAAATCTTTTAGCAGGCGAACTCTTTAGCAGAGCGCTCGAAAGCGGCAATGACTTTATAAACAAATTCATAACTAAAGATCTTCTTACAAAAGCAGTTGATAAAGTAAAAGGAATAGTGCTTCTGGAAGAGGAAGCCCTTAACCTGCAGGCTAAAGATCCGCAATTTTCTTCTCTTATGAATGATTATAAAAATGGTATTTACATTTTTAAGCTTCAGGAAGATGAGGTGTGGAATAAAATTAATATCGACAGCGCCAAGGTTTATCAGTATTACCTTGACACAAAAGATAAATATGTTTGGCCCGACCGGATAAGTTTCAGCGAAATTTATTCTAAGAATGATTCTTTAATTCATCACTATTATGACTTATTAAATGCAGGAACGGATTTCGATTCTTTGGCCGCACAGGTAACGGAGAGACCTAACCTAAAGCAAAAAAAAGGCGATTATGGTTTAACGGAAATAAATGGGAATAAGCTTGCTGAGGAAGCCGATAAATTAAAAGAGAAAGGGGAATTCTCGGCACCCGTTAAAGTTCAGGGCGGAGGCTGGTCGATTTTAAGATTGAATTATAAAGAACCATCGAGGTTAAAGACCTTTGAAGAAGCTAGAGCCGAAGTTTCCAATTCTTTCCAGGATCTGGAAGTCAAAAGGCTTGAACAAGCTTATGTTGAACGGTTGAAGAAGTTGTATGAACCTGTTATTTATTACGATAAAATTGACAAAGCTTTTACCGAAACTAATTAAGGCAATTTCATTTATTGCTGCGGCAGCATTTTTATGCGGCTGCGGCAAGGATGAATCAAAGACAGAATATGTAGCCAAAGTAAATGATTCCTATTTGACTTCTGAAGAGTTATCGGAAATAATCGACACTATGAATACAAGCAGATTCTACCGGAATGAAATTGTTAGGAACTGGATAAACAGGGAACTGCTTTATCAGGAAGCTATGAAGCAGGGGATACTTGATCAGGAGAAATATGCAAGAATTCTCAATAACTCGAAAAAAGAGCTAGCAGCATCGACACTGATCTCCAGATTTTTCGATATGACTCAGATAAATTATGACAATCAGGATCTTGAAAATTATTATGATAGCAGCGGTGATGATTTTAAGCTTCTGCACAACGGGTACTTAATTAATGAAATAGATTTTTTTAATGAGGACAATGCTGTTAAATTCAGAAACGCTGCCGTTGAAAAAAGCTGGACTGATGCTTTATCGGATATAGAAAAGGATTCTTCTGTGGTTTATGAAAAAACCCGTAAATTCCTCTACGAATATGAAATCAATCCTTCCAACCTCGCTCGCATTTTAAAGGAGCTGAACCCTGGTGAATTTAGTGTCATTATCAATGAAGGTGATTCCAGCTTCTATTTGGTGCAGCTGCTCGGAAGCTATTCCGAAGGAACAATACCGCCATTTGACATTATAAAAGAAGAGGTTGAAAAAAGATATACGGCTAAGAAAAGAGAAGAAGCTTTGAATCAATATATTAAAGAGCTGTATACAAATAATGAAATAAAAATAAGGAATTGACTTATAATGAAATTTAGATTTTTCTTGTTTTTTTTATCAATTGGGATTTCACTCCATGCACAGGAGGTTATTGATAAAATCGCAGCCATAGTCGGAGATGAAATAATTACACAGAGCGAGCTTGAATTTCAAGTAAATCTTTATGCCGCACAGAGAAGAATTGATCCTTCTGCACCCAGGCTGAAAAATCAGGTGCTCAATGCACTGATTGAAGAGAAGCTGGTATATACACAGGCTAATCTGGATTCAATAACGGTATCGGATGACGAGGTTAAGAGCAGAATTGATTACCAGCTTGAAGTTTTTAAACAGCAGTATGGATCTTTAGCCAAGGTTGAAGAAGTATACGGTATGAGTGTGGAAAAAATCCGCCGCGAGCTTCAGGACGGGGTTAGGAAAAACATAATGGTGCAGAAACTTCAGGAGAAGAATTTCTCCGGAGTCGAAAGTTCCCGTCGTGAAGTAGAGGATTTCTTTAATACATTTAAAGACAGCCTTGGAATAATCCCGGAAAAAGTTCAGATTGCACATATTTTCAGGAACCCTAAAAAATCTGAAACTATTAAATTAAAGTACAAAAAGTTTGCAGAAGACCTCTTGGATTCTATAAAAGCTGGAGCAGATTTTTCAGCTTTGGCAAAAGAATATTCGGAAGATCCGGGCAGCGCTTCTCAAGGCGGCGATCTGGGTTTTGTAAAACGAGGAGTATTTTACCCGGAATTCGAAGCAGTAGCTTTTGCTTTGAAAGAAAATGAATTATCCGGAGTTGTGGAATCTCCTGTGGGATTCCATATTATTCAGCTGCTTGAAAAAAGAGGCGAATCTATTCACACTAGGCATATCCTTATAAAAATTAAAAATGATGAGGAATCGGATTTGAGAACTATTCAGTTTCTGTCCGATCTCAGGGACAGTGTCTTAAAAGGAAGCGTAACATTCAGTTATTATGCAAAAAAATACAGCGAAGATGAGGATACAAAAAAATTCGGGGGAGAGCTGGGAACTTTTTATATTAATCAGCTTGATAAAGCTTTTTTAGATGCCGTTGCAAAGCTTAAAGAACATGAAATCAGCTTTCCGAGAAGATTCGAATATTCGCCTGATAATTATGGTTATCATATAGTTTATCTGGAGAAGAGAATTCCGCAGCATAAGGCAGATCTTAAACTTGATTACGATGAAATGAAACGCCTGTCAGATGAATACAAAAAGCAGAAGCTTTATGAAAAATGGATTGCTGAATTAAAGGATAATATTTTCTGGGAAGTAAGAATTTAGGCAATCCTCTTTAAGCGCCTTTGATTCTTGCGAACAACATCTCAATTATTATTAAAGGAAATTATTTTGAATAATGAAACGGCTGTCAATAATGATGTTGAGCTTGTCGCAAAGCTAAACAGCACGGTTGAAAAAATAAAAGCTGAAATTAATAAGATCATCATCGGTCAGGAGCAGATCATTGATCAGCTTTTAATTTCATTATTCTCCAGGGGGCACTGCCTGCTTGTAGGGGTTCCTGGCCTGGCAAAAACTCTTCTTATTAAAACTCTCGCTGAAGTATTAGACCTTAAGTTCAGCCGGATACAATTTACTCCCGACTTAATGCCCAGCGATATAACCGGCACCGAAATTATTGAAGAAAACCAGGCAACTAAAAGCAGAGATTTTAAATTTATCTCCGGCCCGATATTCGCGAATGTCGTGCTTGCCGATGAAATAAACCGAACTCCGCCGAAAACACAAGCCGCACTGCTTGAAGCAATGCAGGAGCATAAAGTTACGGCTGCCGGCATTACTTATTCATTGTCCGAACCTTTCTTCGTTCTTGCAACCCAAAACCCCATCGAACAGGAAGGCACTTATCCGCTGCCGGAAGCACAGCTGGATAGATTCATGTTTAACCTTTGGCTGGATTATCCCTCTTTTAGCGAGGAAGTGAAAATTGTTCAGACTACAACCAGCCTATATCAGCCTAAACTTTCAAAACTGGTTTCCGCCCATGAAATCATTATGTTTCAGGATTTAATAAGAAATGTCCCGGTTGCTGAAAATGTAATAGAGTTTGCAGTGCGTGCATCAAATATGACACGCCCTTTAAATAGTTCTTCACCGCAGTATATTAAAGAATGGATCAGCTGGGGAGCCGGACCGCGCGCTTCTCAATATTTAATTCTTGCTGCTAAAGCCCGTGCAGTAATGGAAAAAAGATTTACGCCTGGTATTGATGATGTAAGATTGTCCCTCCTTCCGGTACTGCGCCATAGAATCATCACTAATTTTAATGCGGAAGCCGACGGGATTACATCTGTGAATATAATTGAAAGATTAATGAAGGAAATTTAAAACTCTTTTTTTAAGCTTGCAGTCAGGTTCTGACTATCCTATAATTTTTAAATGCGAAATAAATTTCTTTTGCTGCTGTTTTTATTACTGTTGCGACCGGTATAGCCAAAAGCATTCCGATAATTCCGAACAACTGACTTCCTGCAACAATTAGGAGAATAATTGCGATAGGATGCATATTTACTCCTTTTGAAAAAACCAGAGGCTGGACAAATCCATTATCCAGCAAGTAAATGATTGTTAGCAGAACCGCTATTAAAGGTATTTTGGAAAGATTACCAAATTGGGTAATTGACAGCATCGCAGCCGGGATGCCGCCGATTAAAGGACCGAAGTATGGAACTAAATGTCCGATTCCTGCAATTACCCCAAGAGGGAGTGCGTTATCGATGCCAATCAGATAAAAACCAAGGCCGCAGCTTACACCTACAAATGCAGCATCGAAAATCCAGGACCTGGCAAATCTTCCAAGCTGGATTCTGATTCTTTTAATTATCCAATAAGACATTTCAAAATATCTATTCGGCATTACCTGTAGGAAGCTCCTGAAAATTTTTCTGCTGTCCTTTATAAGGAAGAATGTAATAAAAGGTACAATAACTAAAATAGCGACTACGGAAACGATGCCTGAAAGAATTGCAGGAATAGATTCAATGGATTTGAATTTTTGAGAATCGATTAATCTTTCAACTGCTTTCGAAAGCTCCCCCGGATAAAACAGGGGAAGATATCTGTAGATCTCTTTCTCAATTTCGAGCATATTTTCGTGAGTTGAGTATTGCTTTAAAGCTGCAATCAGCTGGTTCATCTGATAGGAAAGCTGGGGGATTATAAAAGAAAGAAACCAATATCCGGTAAAACCTACAACAATAAAAACTATAAGAGTTGCGGGCAGCCTGTTTAAACCTTCTTTTTCGAGTCTTTTAACCAGCGGCTCAAAAATAAAAAATAATAGAAATGATATTGCCGATATGATTACTAAATCTGAAAGCAGGTAAAGTAAAAAAATTGTAAAAATAATCCCGATACCCGATAGAATCAGCTTTACAATTTTTTTTAATATTAATTCGTTCATGATAAAAGTAAAAAGAATTTAATATTTATTGATCGTAAACAGCCTCAACCCTTCTTATCCCCGGAATTTCACGCATCAGGGATCTTTCAATTCCTGCACGAAGAGTAATTTGAGATAAGGGACAAATACCGCATGCCCCGGTTAATTTTACTTTTACTATTGCATCTTCCGTAATATCAATCAATTCAACATCGCCGTTATCGGCTTGAAGAAAGGGCCTGATATTATCGATTGCTTTTAAAACTTTTTCTTTCATTTATTCAAAATTTTTTTAATAATCAGAAAACCGAGCACGAATATTTCTAATTTAATTTTATTCTTCGTCATCCAGCAAAATTTCAATTTTTGATCCAGAAGTTATGTTGCGTACATGTATCTGGTTTGCAAGATTCCTGGTAATATCCATAATTATTTTTTCATATTCGGTTCCCGCCAGATCATAAACAATGGGTATTCCTTTATCTCCCCCTATACGGATTCTCGGATCAATCGGGATTCCGCCTAAAAAATGGGAATTAAGTTCTTTAGACATATTTGCTCCGCCGCCTGAACCGAAAATATCATACTTTTTCCCAGTATCGGGTGCAACAAAATAACTCATATTTTCAACTATTCCCAGGACAGGAACATTAACTCTGGCGAACATTTTAAATGCTTTTCTTGCATCAACTAAAGAGACTTCCTGCGGTGTAGTTACTACTACTGCACCCGTTAAAGGAATAGTTTGAACTAATGTTAGCTGGATATCGCCGGTACCCGGAGGCATATCGAACACAAGATAATCTAATTCCCCCCAATCAACATCGGACATAAATTGTTTTACAGCGCCGCTTGCCATTGGACCTCTCCAGATAACCGGGGCATTATCATCAACTAAAAAGCCTATAGAGATCATTTTTATTCCGTATTTTTCCAGCGGGATCATCTTTAAACTCTGATCCTGCTGAAAAACTTTCGGCTTTTCGCTGATTCCCAGCATCAAAGGAATACTTGGACCATAAACATCAGCATCAATTAAACCTACTTTAGCCCCGTCCTTTGCCATTGCTACCGCAATATTTACGGCAACGGTACTTTTGCCGACGCCTCCTTTTCCGCTGGCAACAGCTATAGTATTTTTTACATTCGGAAGAATAGAATTTTTTTTCTGGTCTGAATGAGGAGTTGCTGATTTTGTTTCTACCACTAAATTTACTTTTTCTATCCCGGGAAAATCCTGCTTGATTGATGATATAATTTTATCTTTAAGCTCATCACTCGCAGAACCAGAATTAACCGGTAAAACAATCGTAAGATGTAGTTCTTTCCCTTTAACTTCACAGTTTTTAATTGAATTTAAAATCAGTAAATCTTTATTGAAGTTCCTGTCATTAACATTCTTTATTGCATTTAACACTTCGCTCCTTGTAAAATCCGGCATTTCTTTCCTTTTGGATGACTTCTTAAAAAACATGAGCAAATCTAAGAAAATAAAAGATTATTATGAATGCATTTAGTTGTGTTCTCCCCTTATCTTCATATGGTATGCATCTTGTTTCCCCAAAACGGTTTGTCAAAAAACAAAAATAAAAATATATGAAGCCAAAAAGAAAATATTTCGGGAAAATTTTACTAACTATTGCGGTTTTATGCATACTTATTATGCTCTTTAAATCCGAATTGTACAGGCTGAATTATCCCACGCCAATGATTGAAAAGTATAGGAGAGAATTGCGCATTTTAGGTCAGGAAGCAATTGCGAAAAATGATCTCCCTATCTGTGCCTTGCTTATTTACAAGGATAAAATTATCGGAAGAGGATATAATACCATTGTTGCAGATTCTAATATTTTGGGTCATGCCGAACTTAATGCAATTCAAGATGCAATAAAAGATACCGGCTATATTAATTTCATGAAAATGGACAGGGAAAATATGAGACTGCTTACTACCTCGCTGCCTTGCCCGATGTGCACTTATGCGCTTCAGAAATATGGTATAGTGAATATTGAATTCCTTAAATCCAGATCGCTTACCAAACAGATTGAAATGGAGCTAAATGATATTTTTTATGAACTCAATAAAAAGAAGGTTGACCCTGACGATCTGCAGGATTCATTATTTCAAATGTATCCGAATTACGCAGGGGAGTAGGACCTTGTTTATCTGAAAAGAAAACCGGTTAAAAAAATATCACTTCTGGTTAAAGATTCGTTATATTTCGGGGAAAATAAATACCGTACAAATTTAGCCTTGATTTTATAAACCTAAATCTTAATTTTTCTTAAGCCTTTTTAAATATAGTTTTTTTTGTACATAGGGATTTTAATCCATTGGCTGAAAGGAACTTCTTAATGCGCAGAAAAATTTTTCTGATGCTTGCGCTATCTCTTTTTTCAATTTCCCAGTTTAAAGCTCAGACTGTTATTGCAAAGTATGCGGGTGAGTTCATGGCAATAGGTGTCGGGGCAAGGCCTCTGGGAATGGGAGGAGCTTATGTAGCGGTAGTAAACGATATCAGTTCCGCATATTATAATCCGGCCGGATTAATAAATTTAAACTATCCGCAGATTGCATTAATGCATGCCGAACACTTCGGGGACCTGGTTAACTACGATTACGGTGCAGTAGCAATTCCGTACGGCAGCGATATGACCTTTGCATTGAGCATAATCAGATTAGGAATTGACGGAATTCCCGATACCAGGGAGGCTCTGGTTAACCGGAGCACAGGAATAGTTATTTACGATATTAATGATCCTTCCGCGCAGATTAATCCCAGCCTAGTTAAACAATTCAACGATCAGGATTGGGCTTTTTACCTGACCTTTGCAAAAAAATCCAGCGAGAATTTCTTCTATGGAGTTAATGTTAAAATTATTAGAAGAGATATTGCCGAATTTGGTGCTACCGGTATCGGCTTTGATGTTGGTGCTCTGTATTATCCTTTCGAAAATTTTGCGCTCGGTGCAAATATTCAGGATGTAACTACTACCCTCGTTGCCTGGAATACAGGCAGAAATGAGCTGGTTTCCCCGACCTTGAAAATCGGTTCGGCTTATAAAGTTGAAGCATTGGGCGGCTACATAATGCCTGCAGTTGATTTTGACGTGAGGTTTGAAAATCGGCAATTTGCCTCCAACTTTAATGTAGGTCCTGTTAGTTTTGATATGCATGCCGGGTTCGAATATAAGTATAAAGACCTGTTTGCCGTAAGAGGCGGATATAATGATGTTAAACAGTTTACCGTTGGTGCAGGAATCAGGCTCCCCAAGCTCAATATCGATTACTCCTTTGCAAGGTTCAATATGTCCGAGTTGGATAGACTTCCAGATACTCACCGCATTTCATTGATTCTTACTTTAGAGGAACCGAAATTTTTTAGAAGCGGAACCTAGGTTTCATTAAATTGAATTTAAAATATGATTCCGGAATTTGAGCAATTCGGCAAGATTTTAATTTTCGCAGGGATTATTATTTTTTTGATCGGAATCCTTTTCTTTTTAGGGGATAAAATCCCTTTTATCGGAAAGCTCCCTGGAGATATTTATATAAAGAAAAAAAATTTTACCTTGTACTTTCCGATAGTATCTTCAATAATTATAAGCTTGATAATAAGCTTAATCATTTACCTTTTCAAAAAATAAATAGTATTTATTTTAAAAGCGGGAAAATTAATATTAGGTTTTACCCAGTATAACTTTGATTTTATTGGTAAATATCTCTTTAGGAACCAGTCCCACATGCATATCCACAACATTCCCTTTCTTATCAATGACAAATGAAGTAGGAATCGCATTAATGTTCCCATAATCCATAACAACCTTGTTATTTCCGAAAACTACAGGGTAATTTATTCCGTATTCTTTTATAAATGGAATAACATCTTTAGCGGTTTCGATATCTAGGGAGATTCCTATTACGACCACATCATTCTTAAATTCTTTCTGTATCGCTATCAAATCCGGGACAGACATCCGGCATGGACCGCACCAGGTAGCCCAGAAATCAAGAATTACAATTTTCCCCTTATAGTCGGAGAGTTTCAGGTCTTTGTTGTCTGTAGTTTTTAGTACAAAATCGGGAGCTTTTATTTCTTTCTCATTTGGAAGTGCCAATTCGGTTGAAGGTTTTGTCTCCTCATTTGATTCTTTTTTAGTGCATCCCAAAATAATGCTTGAGAATAATAATACCGACAGTGCTAAATTAATTTTCATCATTTACTCCAATTAAATTTCATTTCTTAATAGAATCAACATTTTCTTTCTTAAAATCTAGCTTATAATTTATATTTTTATCCGGCTTTGCTGAACCCGCCGGATTATATGTCGGCGGATAAGGACCCTGTTCCGGCACACTCCTTGTGTTATTTACGATAAAAAATATCAGCAGAATAATTACTATAACAACAGTCCAGAAGAAATTTTTATATTTCGGATTGATTAAATGTTTCTTCTCGGGAGGTTTCTTCCCGATCTGTCTCTCTTTATTTCTCTCTTTTTTCTGAGCCATATTAATTTCTTTATATATGATGAATTTTAAGCTAAATAGATTCGTAAAAATAATAAAATAGATAATAGATTGGGAATATTTTTAAGTTTTTAGTTTACACCTATGAGCTATCCGTATTCCTGATAAAAAAACGCATTTGTTGATTCTGATCGATTTTTTGAACAAATTTCCGTTAGAATTTTTTGCATTTATCCTATGTACCTTAAATGGTGAGGTTAAATGTGCTGATCATAAATAATCTTTCCGTATTTTCTAAATTTTTTAGTAGATCCTTTATCATTTCCATTTTTCCCATTTATATTTTAATCATAAGAAACCGGGGGACCTATGAGCACATCAATAAAATTTTCACTAATATGTACCTCCTTTATCTTCTACAGCTTTACTGCGTGGGCACAGGACATTAAAGTCAATGAAATGATTGGTAAAAATCAGTCTGCTGTTGTCAAAAGATACGGGAACCCTGTACATAAGGATGATAGTAATCCCTCTATGCAGTGCATGTTCTATCAGAGTGATGCCGGGAGAAAGATTTTTGTCTCCAGCGATAATGTTGTATTTCAGGCAGAATGTTTTTCTACCTACGACAACGAAAAGTCCGCGCGGAAGACAATAGACAGTTTCATTTCATCTTCAATTGGCTCGGGTTATGAAGTTGATTCTGTTTCTTCCAAAGATTTCCGGCTCAAGAAAACCGGCGTTAAGGTGGATCTGCAGCTAAGTGAAAATAAGCTTTCAAATAAATTTGAGATTTCCATAAAAGCTAATAAGACTGCAAATTAATATATTCCGCTTTTAATAAGCTGAAATATTTTTAAAGAGATCTCAATAAATGGTGAGTGATAATTGTCCTGCCTTCGGGAATCATCCTGTTATAAATTTAACGTTTTTTTCTTTAATTTTTATATCCCAAAAATAATTTCTACGCTGCTTAGCTAAAAATATAATTAGCAAAGAATGCCCTAAGGCAAGGAAAGGAAATATTTTCAAGCAGTTGAAGAGAATCTTAGAACTGGTTTATAGATACTTCAATAAATCGACTTTCCGCAATGTTATCTATTTCAGCGGCGGAATAGTGTTGTTTATTTTTGGAGTAATTGTTTACGGTGTTATTCTTAATTTGAGAGAGATACCCTTAAGTGAAGCAATTCTTTTAAAGGGTTACACTGGGCTGGTAAACACAAATATTGTTATTGAACGCAAATCTTTTACTTTAAATCTTTATGAAGATAGTGTCCTGATCAAATCATACAGGGCTAATTTCGGAAGAAATATAAATGAACCTAAAACACATTATGGAGACGAAGCTACTCCAGTAGGCGAATACTGGATATGCTCAATTGATACTGCTCATAAGTATCATAAATTTTTAAAGTTAAATTATCCGAACTTGAGCGATATGAGTGAAGGTCTCCGGAAAGGTTTAATAACTCAAAGCGAATTTGACAGTCTGAAGTTTGAATATTTTTATAAAGACTGCCCGGAGTTAAAGACTGCTTTGGGCGGAAATATCGGAATGCATGGAATTGGAGAATATAATTATATATTTAAAAACCTTCCGTTTATTTACAACTGGACTGACGGCTCAATTGCTTTAAGCAACGAACACATAGATGAAATTTATTCCGTAGTAAAGAAAGGAACCAAAGTTGTCATCAAATAAAAAACTAGCCCGGACATTAATTTTGTTTCTGCCTCTTCTTATCTTTTCCTGCTCAAAAGAGAAGAAAGAACAAGCAAAGCAGATGCTGGATTTTAATAATCCAAAAGTAGTTATGGAGGAAACTAAAAAACTTTTAGGGGACAATGTGAAGTTTGCACATAAAGGAAAATTTAAAGGAGAGTTACCAGTCGAAATAGCTGCCGGGATTGAAATTTCGGATAAAAATAATTGGGGAATCAAGTTTTATCTGTTGAATGGCGTTGAAAATAAACTTGTTTCAGTCTATGAAACAAAGCTACTGGAAGGCTCCTTTAGTGAATGCCTGGTGAATCAATTTAAATTCCCCGGATTTGACTACGAACTGGTTTATTATAACTCACAGGACTATTTCCTCGGCAGCGGCGGCGGTGAAATCTTTTCTTATATAATAGATTTTAAGAAGCAAAATACTTACTATGCACATTTATTCTCAGGGCCGCGTAAACCGGTCTCGCTTTTCCTATCCGAAAATATTAATAACCAAAGAATAAAAGATTTTTTTATCTCCAACTTTAGAAGAGATTTTCCCAGCCTTACTGTGGTCCCAGATGATGTTGATCTTGATCTATAATCCTATTGAATCCGGTATATAGTATGCTGAAGAATCTGCTAATTATTCTTTTTTTATTCAGCACTTTTACTTCAGCCCAGCGGTATGAGCTTCAATCAATCCAGTTTGAAGGAAACAGCGCAATTTCTTCTTCGGAGCTTGTGGATGTAATATATTCGGAAGAAACTCCTGTATGGTTTTGGAAATTCCTGAATACATTTACGCCACTAGGAGCGGAGCCCGTATATTTCGATTCTACTAATATCCAATTAGATCTTACCGCATTGGAATCATACTACAATGCAAACGGTTTTTTTGAAGCTAAAATCTCCTACTCTTATGAGCTGGATACTGCCGACCATGATGCATATCTTACGTATAAAATAGCAGAGGGTGATCCTTCAATTAACGGAAAGGTTCAGCTCTTCGGATTGGATCGGGTTCCGGATTATATAAAAGAATTTGTGGTTCAGGAAACAATTTTAGACCCCAAAGAGAAATATTTTGAAAGCATTATTCAGCAGAAGATAGATAATTCCGTAAATATTTTTTTAAACAATGGTTATATCTTTGCAAGGTTTGACAGTACCTTGATTTATAAAGATACGGTCAGTAATTCGGCTGATATTGATATATATTTTTCTACCGGAAATTTCTATTACATCGACACTATTATCGTTGAGACAAAGGGTGAAGGCGCTTCATATGTCCAGGAAAAATTGATCAGAAAAATCGGCGATATTAAACCGGGTGAGCCCTACAGTTATGAAAAGATTAAAAGAAACCAGGCTAGGCTTTTCCGGACTGGCTTATTTAATTCGGTTGTATTGTCTTCGGTTGAGAATGATACTTCAGGCAATTTGGTTCCCCTTAAACTGGCGGGTACAATCGGTTATTTAAATGAACTTTCTCCGGAAATAATACTTAACAACCAGCAAAGCTTTTTTAATATCGGTCTTGGTGCAAATTATATCCGGAAAAATTTCTTGGGCGAAGCTAGAAAATTAACTGTTGGGGCATCATTCGCTTTGCAGGATTTTTTTAATACCATAGGATCACTGAAGTTAAACAAGTTTTCTTTCAAGGATACTACCCTGCTGGGTTATGTAGATTCCCGTATTACAATTGAACAGCCGTTTTTATTCGGTAAACCGATTTTTGGAATTTGGGAAAATTATGCTACGATAAATAAGAAGCCCGAATATAATCTTACTGTTTTGGGGTCTAAACTGACCTTCGACTTCGAACTCCCAAGTTTTACTTTTATTCATTTCCTTAGTACTTATTATAATATAGAACAAAGTTATGAAGTTAACAGATTAAATAACGATTCCTTATCTGAGCAAATTACTTCTGCTATCGGTTCAGAATTCGGCAGAACAACTGCAGACGATATACTTTTTCCAACTAAGGGGTATAATATGTCTTTACAGATTGAGGAGGCAAACACACTCCCTTACTTTGCTGCAAGGATTGCCGGCAGGGAATATAAAGGAGCAATTTTTTACAGG
>Ga0105091_10000450_pt1 | contig 17198 bp, 17 predicted proteins | sample PPLLak1March2015_FD_87022 | JGI IMG/M metagenome (GOLD analysis project Ga0105091, IMG submission 87022) | Freshwater sediment microbial communities from Prairie Pothole Lake near Jamestown, North Dakota, USA - PPLs Lake P7 Core (1) Depth... | ecosystem: Environmental > Aquatic > Freshwater >... | reverse complement strand
GTCCTGGAGAACCGCGCCGGAGCGACCACGCTGAACGCGCGTCGTCGCCTGATGGCCGAGCACCAGATCGAGCAGGTGGGAGAGAAGCTGCGCGCGATGATGCCGTGGATCAAGGCCAACCGGCTGGTCGACCAGTCGAAGAACTAGGCACGGTAAGTCGAGGGGTTCCTCCAGTCGCGGCCGGCCCGGGATCGACCCCGGCGCCGGCCGCGCTGCGTTTACAGTGCGGTCACCACCGTTCGGAAGGACACCGATGAAGCGATTGATGGCCCTGATCACGTGTTCGATACCAATGATGGCCCTGCCCGTGGCGGCGCAGACGCCGCCCATCGCGCCGCCGAATACCGGCACGGTGATCCTGATGACCGGCGCGGCCGAGATCGAGGTGGCCAACGACGAGGCGGTCGCCAGCTTCTTCTACGAAGCGCAGGACGCGGACCTGACCAAGGCGCAGGGACTCGTGAACCAGCGCGTCGGCGACGGCACGGCCGCGCTGAAGCGCGCCGATCCGAAAGCCCAGGTGGAAACGTCCGGCTACAGCAGCTATCCGGTTTACTCGAGCGGCTCCGCGCGCTCGATCGTCGGCTGGCGCGTGCGGCAGGGCGTTACGCTGCGCACGGAGAACCTGGCCGCATTGCCGCGCACCGTCTCGTCGGTGCAGTCCTACCTCGCGCTCGGCGGCATCGACTTCCGCCTGTCGAGGGCCGCGCGGGACAAGGTCGACGCGCAACTGATCCAGATGGCGACGGCAAACCTCAACACGCGCTTCGCGTCCGCCGCCAGCGCCATGGGCAGCTCGCCGGCGCGGCTGCGCGTAGAAGAGGTGAACTTCGGCGTGCGCGAAGGCGGGCCGCAGCCGATGATGATGCGGCAGGCGCCGATGATGGCGTCGGACGCGAGCGCGCCGCCGCCGAGCTTCGAGTCCGGGCGCTCCACCGAGCGCCTGACCGTGAGCGGCAAGGCGCGCCTGCTTCCCTGAGCGCCGGGGCGACCCGTTCCGATACCATATGTCCCTGATCCTTCAGGGACATTGCCCTTGAACTATCCGCATCCCATCCTGGCCCGCGAGGGCTGGCCGTTCATCGCAGGCGCGCTCGCCGTGGCCGTCATCGTCTGGGCCGTGGCCGGCTTCGCCTGGTCGGTGCCGCTGTGGCTGGTCGCGCTCTTCGTCATCCAGTTCTTCCGCGATCCGCCGCGCGCGGTGCCGACCCAGCCGAATGCGGTGCTGTCGCCGGCCGACGGCCGCATCGTCAAGGTCGAGAAGGTGCGCGACCCGCTGACGGAACGCGACACGCTGCTGATCAGCGTGTTCATGAACGTGTTCAACGTGCACAGCAACCGCGCTCCGGTCGACGGGACCGTCGAACTCATCCAGTACAGCGCCGGCAAGTTCGTCAACGCCGACCTCGACAAGGCCTCGAGCGAGAACGAGCGCAACGCGATGGTGATGCGGCTCGCGGACGGCGAGCGGATTGCGGTCGTGCAGGTCGCCGGACTGATCGCGCGCCGCATCCTGTGCTACGCGAAGGTCGGGCAGCGCCTCGCTCGCGGCGAGCGCTATGGCTTCATCCGCTTCGGCTCGCGCGTCTACGTGTACCTGCCGCTGACCGCGCGCCCGAAGGTGGCCGTCGGTGACGTCGTGCACGCGACCACCACCGTGCTGGCCGAGCTCGCATGAGATTCCGTCGCCGCAAGGCGCGTCCCTACGGCCTGCCCGCGGCCGCACCGCTCGCGGCGGAGGCGCCGCCGACCGCGCGGCGCCGCGGCATCTACCTGCTGCCCAACCTGTTCACGATGGCAGCGCTGTTCGCGGGCTTCTTCGCGATCGTGCAGGCGATGGGCAATCGTTTCGAGCTGGCCGCCATCGCCATCTTCGCGGCCATGGTCCTCGACGGCATGGACGGCCGGGTGGCGCGGCTCACGAACACGCAGAGCGCGTTCGGGGAGCAGTTCGACTCGCTCTCAGACATGACCTCGTTCGGCGTCGCGCCGGCGCTGGTGATGTACGAGTGGATCCTGAAGGACCTTGGCCGGTGGGGCTGGGCGGCGGCGTTCGTGTACTGCGCCGGCGCGGCGCTGCGGCTCGCGCGCTTCAACGCCAACCTGGGCGTGGTCGACAAGCGCTTCTTCCAGGGACTGCCGAGTCCGGCGTCGGCCGCGCTGATCGCCGGCTTCGTGTGGCTGGCGATCGACAACAAGTTCCCGATCCGCGAGACGTGGCTGCCCTGGGTCGCCTTCGCGCTGACCGTCTATGCGGGCTTCACCATGGTCTCGAGCGCGCCTTTCTACAGCGGCAAGAGCTTCCACGTCGGCCGCAGCGTCCCGTTCTGGGTCCTGGTCGCGCTGATCGCGCTGATCTTCGTCGTGTCGTCGGACCCGCCGATCGCGCTGTTCACGCTGTTCTGCGCCTACGCGTTCTCGGGCTACGTCTACTGGGCCTGGCGCTGGTTCCGCGGCGAGGCGAACCCGGCGAAGCCGGCGCCGCCCGAGCCACCGAAGGCGGCCTGACGCGGGCGTGCGGTTGTTGCGGCCCGCGTTTCCGCCTATAGTCCGGCGCTCATGCACCACCTCTTCGTCACCGCATTCCTTCCGTGCCCGCCGGCCCCCCTGGGCCTGCTGCTGCACCTGCTGCGCCGCGCGCGCAGCTGACCCCCGACCGACAATTCGAGTCGTACCGCTGCCAGAGCCAGGAGCCTGGCAGACGAGGACGTTTTCCGCACCCTGGAGCCCCCCATGACCGACCGCCTCATCATTTTCGACACCACGCTGCGCGACGGCGAGCAGAGCCCCGGCGCCTCGATGACGAAGGAAGAGAAGCTTCGCATCGCCAAGCAGCTCGAGCGGCTGCGCGTCGACGTCATCGAGGCGGGTTTCGCGGCGTCGTCCAACGGCGACTTCGAGGCGGTGCGGTCGATCGCGGGCGCGGTGAAGGACTCGACCGTGTGTTCGCTCGCCCGCGCCAACGACCGTGACATCGCGCGCGCCGCCGAGGCGCTCGAGCCGGCGAAGTCGCGCCGCATCCACACCTTCATCGCGACGTCGCCGCTGCACATGGAGAAGAAGCTGCGCATGACGCCCGACCAGGTGTTCGAGCAGGCGAAGCTCGCCGTGCGCTTCGCGCGCCAGTTCACCGATGACGTCGAGTTCTCGCCCGAGGACGGCTACCGGTCGGAGCCCGACTTTCTCTGCCGGGTGCTCGAGGCGGTGATCGCCGAGGGCGCGACCACCATCAACATCCCGGACACGGTCGGCTACGCCGTGCCGGAGCTGTACGGCAACTTCCTGCGCGACCTGCGCACCCGGATTCCCAACTCGGACAGGGCGATCTGGAGTGTCCACTGCCACAACGATCTCGGGATGGCGGTCGCCAACTCGCTCGCCGGCGTGATGATCGGCGGCGCGCGCCAGGTGGAGTGCACCGTCAACGGCCTCGGCGAGCGAGCGGGCAACTGCTCGCTCGAGGAGGTCGTGATGGCGGTGCGCACGCGTCGGGACTTCTTCGATCTCGACGTCGGAGTCGACACCACGCAGATCGTCCCCGCGTCGAAGCTCGTGTCCGGCATCACCGGGTTCCCGGTGCAGCCGAACAAGGCGGTCGTCGGCGCCAATGCATTTGCCCACGCCTCGGGGATTCACCAGGACGGCGTGCTGAAGGCGCGTGACACCTACGAGATCATGCGGGCCGAGGATGTCGGCTGGCATGCGAACAAGATCGTGCTGGGCAAGCTGTCGGGGCGCAACGCGTTCAAGCAGCGCGTCCTGGAACTCGGCATTCCGGTCGAGGGCGAGGGCGAGATCAACGCCGCCTTCGCCCGCTTCAAGGAACTGGCGGACCGCAAGGCGGAGATATTCGACGAGGACATCCAGGCACTGTTCTCCGACGAAGCGGTGACGCCGCACGACGAGCACTTCAAGCTGATCTCGATGTCGCAGCACTCCGAGACGGGCGAGCGCCCGCACGCGGCCATCGTGATGTCGGTGGGGCACCAGGAACTGCACGCCGAGGCCGAGGGCAACGGCCCGGTCGACGCCACGCTGAAGGCGATCGAGAGCCAGGTGAAGAGCGGCTCCGAACTGGTGCTCTACTCGGTGAACGCGATCACGACGGGCACCGAGTCGCAGGGCGAGGTCACGGTCCGGCTGTCGCGGGCGGGGCGCATCGTCAACGGCGTCGGCGCGGACCCCGACATCATCGCGGCCTCCGCCAAGGCGTACCTGAACGCGCTGAACAAGCTGTACACGACGACGGAGCGTCTGAACCCGCAGACGTCCACCACGCCTTGAGCGCGGCGCGGTTCGCGGGTCGCAGGCGAGCGGTCGCCGCGCTGCTGACGGCCTTCGCCGCGCCGGCGGCGACATGGGCCCAGGATGCGGCCAGCGCGCGTGCCCCGATCCGGCTTGCGATGATCGAGGCGTTCTCGGGGCCCTTCGCCAACGCCGGCGAGGCGGTCGCGCGCAACCTGGTCTTCGCGGTCGAACGCATCAACGCGCGCGGCGGCGTGACGCTGCCCGACGGGCGCCGCCCGCTGCAGTTGCTGACGCTCGACTCGAAAGGGCAGGTCGAGGAGGCGCTCCTGATGTTCCGGCGCGCGATGGACCAGCGGGTGCCGTTCGTTCTTCAGGGCAACAGTTCCGCCGTTGCCGCCGCGCTGATCGAGGCGGTGAACCGTCACAACGAGCGCAACGCCGACCAGCGCGCGCTGTTCCTGAACTACTCGGCCGTCGACCCGGCGTTGACCAACGAGCGGTGCAGCCCGTGGCACTTCCGGTTCGACGCGCACGTCGAGATGCGCATGGCGGCACTGGTCGAGGCGCTGGCCGAGGATCGATCGGTCCGGAGCGTCTACCTGCTGAACCAGGACTACAGCTTCGGCCGCGAGGTCGCCGAGAACGCGCGCCGGATGATCTCCGGGCGACTTCCCGATGCCCGGATCGTCGGCGAGGAACTGCATCCGGTGGGGCGGGTCCGCGACTTCGCGCCATACATCGAGAAGGTCAAGGCAAGCGGAGCCGACACGGTGGTCACCGGGAACTGGGGCAACGACCTGACCCTGCTGGTCCGGGCGGCGCGCGAGGCCGGGCTGACTGCGAACTTCTACACCTTCTATGGAAACGGCCTCGGCGCCCCGGCCGCGATCGGGGAAGCGGGCGTCGGCCGCGTGCGGGCGGTCGCGGAGTGGCACCCGAATGCCCCGCCGGAGTCGATGGAGCGCGTCTACCTGGAGTTCCGGCGCCGCTTTCCGGCGGCGAGGGACGACTACTTCCAGGCACGTTCGGTCGTCATGGTGGAGATGCTGGCGCGGGCCATCGAACGGGCGGGCACCACCGAGTCGCTGGCCGTGGCTCGGGCGCTGTCGGGCATGACTCACGGCCCGGCGGACGGCAATCCCCTCGGGACGGTTTCGATGCGGGCGACCGACCACCAGCTGATCGGGCCGCTGGTCGTCTCGGTGATGCAGAAAAGTGGAACGCCCGGGGTGCAGTTCGACGTCGAAGGCAGCGGGTTCGGCTTCCGCCCGGAGCTGGCCATCCGCCCCTCGGCGAGCGCCCGCGCGACGACCTGCCGCATGACCTGGCCGTCGTCCTGACGCCCCGGCCTGGTGCGGACCGGGCGGGCCTGGCCGCCGGCTCAAAGAGGCTATAATCGCGGGCTTTCACGGCACGGCCCATCCTTCCGTGTCCGCGTGTTCATCTGAAAGGGAAAACCGTGGCAGTTGCAGACATCAACAAGCAGGAAATCGTCGCCAAGTACCAGCGTGCAAAGGCGGACACCGGCTCGCCGGAAGTGCAGGTCGCGCTTCTGACGGCCCGCATCAACGAACTCACCGACCACTTCAAGGCCCACGTGAAGGACCACCATTCACGCCGCGGCCTGCTGAAGATGGTCAGCCGCCGCCGCAAGCTGCTCGACTACCTGAAGGGCAAGAACCCCGAGGCGTACAAGGGGTTGATCGACAGCCTCGGACTGCGCAAGTAGTCGATGTCCCGGACATGAAAGCAGACAGCCTGCGCGGAGCGATCCACGCGGGCTGTTGCCGCATGTTCGCCAGAACTGCGCGCTGCGATATGGACGTAAGGCCCGCCGGCAGGGAACGAGCGCGGGCCGAGTCGTCGATACCGCGGCGTGCCGGGTCGCAGATGGATGTCCATCGTGCGGCCGCGCTCAACACGAAAGGAACGACAAGTGTTTGACAAGGTAACCAAGAAGTTCGCGTTCGGTGCACACACCGTTACGCTGGAGACGGGCGAGATCGCGCGCCAGGCGGGCGGTGCCGTCGTATGTTCGATGGACGACACCGTGGTGCTGGCGACCGTGGTCGCCCGCAAGCAAGCCAAGCCGGGCCAGGACTTCTTCCCCCTGACGGTCGACTACATCGAGAAGACGTACGCTGCGGGCCGCATCCCGGGCGGCTTCTTCAAGCGTGAAGGGCGTCCGTCCGAAAAGGAAACCCTGACGTGCCGGCTGATCGACCGTCCGATCCGGCCGCTCTTTCCCGATGGCTTCTTCAACGAAGTGCAGGTGATCGTGCACGTGCTGTCGGTCGATCCGGAGATCGATCCCGACATCCCGGCGATGATCGGCGCGTCGGCCGCGCTGTCTCTGTCCGGCATCCCGTTCAAGGGCCCGATCGGCGCCGCCCGCGTCGGCTACCTCGACGGGCAGTACATCATCAACCCGACCGCCACGCAGTTGAAGGCGTCGCGCCTGAACCTCGTCGTCGCCGGCACCGAGCGTGCCGTGCTGATGGTCGAGTCCGAGGCGGACCAGTTGCCCGAAGACGTGATGCTGGGCGCCGTGATGCACGGCCACGCCCAGATGCAGGCGGCGATCAACGCCATCCACGAGCTCGTGCGTGACGCCGGCAAGCCGGTGTGGGACTGGCAGCCGGCGACCCAGAACGAGGCGCTGACCGCGAAACTGATCCACATCGCCGGCCAGGACCTGAAGGACGCCTACCAGATCCGCAACAAGCAGGCGCGCACCCAGAAGATCAAGGACGTCGAAGTCAAGGTCTCCGCGGCGCTCGACGCCGAGGCGGCCGCGAGCGGCCAGCCGCGGCCCGACGACAACGCGGTCGACGCGATCCTGTTCGACCTGCAGGCCAAGATCGTGCGTGGCCAGATCCTGAACGGCGAGCCGCGCATCGACGGCCGCGATACCCGCACGATCCGCCCGATCGAGATCCGCCTCGGCGTGCTGCCCCGCACGCACGGCTCGGCGCTGTTCACGCGCGGCGAGACGCAGGCGCTGGTCACCGCCACGCTGGGCACGAAGCAGGACGAGCAGATCATCGACGCGCTGATGGGCGAGTACCGCGAGCGCTTCATGATGCACTACAACATGCCGCCGTTCGCCACTGGCGAAACCGGTCGCGTCGGCACGCCGAAACGCCGCGAAGTCGGCCACGGCCGCCTGGCGAAGCGTTCGCTGCTCGCGGTGCTGCCGAGCTACGACGACTTCCAGTATTCGTTGCGTGTCGTCTCCGAGATCACCGAGTCGAACGGCTCGTCGTCGATGGCGTCGGTCTGCGGCGGCTGCCTGGCGATGATGGATGCCGGCGTGCCGCTGAAGGCGCACGTTGCCGGTGTCGCGATGGGGCTGATCAAGGACGGCAACAAGTTCGCCGTGCTGTCGGACATCCTCGGCGACGAGGACCACCTCGGCGACATGGACTTCAAGGTCGCCGGCACGGTCAACGGCATCACCGCGCTGCAGATGGACATCAAGATCGAGGGCATCACCCGCGAGATCATGCAGGTCGCGCTGGCCCAGGCCAAGGAAGGCCGGATGCACATCCTGCAGAAGATGCAGGACGCGCTCGGCGCTTCGCGCGGTGAACTGTCGGCCTTCGCGCCGCGCCTGATCAAGATGAAGATCAATCCCGAGAAGATCCGCGACGTGATCGGCAAGGGCGGCGCGGTCATCCGCGCGCTGACCGAAGAGACCGGCACACAGATCGACATCGAGGACGACGGCACCGTCATCATTGCCAGCGTCGACCAGGACAAGGGCAGGGAAGCGCAGCGCCGGATCATGGAGCTGACGGCGGAGGTCGAGGTCGGCAAGGTGTACGACGGCACGGTGCTGCGGCTGCTCGACTTCGGTGCGATCGTCCAGATCCTGCCGGGCCGCGACGGCCTGCTGCACATCTCGCAGATCGCCAACGAGCGCGTCAATGCCGTCGCCGACTACCTGAAGGAAGGCCAGGCGGTGAAGGTCAAGGTCATCGAGGCAGACGAGAAGGGTCGCGTCCGCCTTTCGATGAAGGCTGTTGCGGGCGAGGCGCCGGCTCAGGCCGCGCAGCAGCAGCAGTAGGGCCGCAAAGGAGGGGCGCGCTGCGCCCCTCCGGGCAAAGAATGAAAGCGGTCGAGATCCTGCGGCCCGGCGGGCCGGACATGCTGCAACTCACCGAGCGCGCGACCCCGGTCGCCGGCGCCGGGGAGGTGCTCATCCGTGTCCAGGCTGCTGGCATCAATCGGCCGGATGTGCTGCAGCGGAAGGGCGGGTACGCGCCGCCGAAGGGCGCGTCGGACCTCCCCGGCCTGGAGGTCGCCGGGTGGATCGAGGGCGGTGACCTCGGCGACAGCGGGTTCAAGGTCGGCGACCCGGTGTGCGCGCTGGTCGCGGGCGGCGGTTATGCGGAGTACTGCGCGGCTCCGGCCGAGCAGTGTCTGCCGGTGCCCCGCGGGCTGACGTTCGCCGAAGCGGCAGGGTTGCCCGAGACGTTCTTCACGGTGTGGAGCAACGTGTTCGACCGCGCGTGCCTTGCGCCTGGCGAGTCGCTGCTCGTGCAGGGCGGCACCAGCGGCATCGGCGTCGCGGCAATCCAGCTGGCGCATGCGATGGGCAACACGGTCTACGCCACGGCGGGCAGCGACGACAAGTGCCGTGCCTGCGTCGAGCTTGGCGCGGCGCGGGCGATCAACTACCGCACGGAAGACTTCGCGGTGGAGATCAAGGAAGCCACGGAAGGCCGGGGCGTCGACGTGATCCTCGACATGGTGGCGGGCGACTACCTGCCGCGCGAGATCGATTGCCTGGCTGACGACGGCCGCCTTGCGATCATCGCCCTGCTCGGCGGTACCAAGGCGACGCTCGACATGTCGGCGCTGCTGCGCCGCCGCCTGACCGTGACGGGATCGACGCTGCGTCCGCGTTCGGTCGCGTTCAAGGCCGCCATCGCGCAGCGGCTGCGCGCCGTGGCCTGGCCGCTGATCGAGGCCGGGCGCGTCAAGCCCATGCTGTTCAGGACGTTCGCGCTGGCGGATGCTCCCGCGGCGCATGCGCTGATGGAATCGAGCCAGCACATCGGCAAGATCGTGCTCGCGGTCGGACCGTCTGCCGGTGAGCGAGTGGAGGGGAACGGATGATGTCGAAGCGGCGACCGCTGGTGGCGGCCAACTGGAAGATGAACGGATCGCTCGCCTCGAACGAGGACTGGGTGAATTCGTTCGTGCCGAAAGCGGTGTCGCTTCACTGCGACGTCGTCGTGTGCGCGCCGTTCGTCTACCTCTGCACGCTGGGTCGCTCGCTCACTCCGGCCGAACTGGGAGCCCAGGACGTGTCGGAGCGCGCCGCGGGCGCGTTCACGGGCGACGTGTCCGGGGAGATGCTGGCCGACGTCGGTTGCCGGTGGGCGATCGTCGGCCACTCCGAACGCCGCCAGTTGCACGCCGAGACGGACTCCGTCGTCGCCGCGAAGGCGGCACGCGCGCTGCAGGCGGGGCTGCATCCGATCGTCTGCGTTGGCGAGACGCTCGCGGACCGCGAGGCCGGGCGCACGCAGGAAGTGGTCGGGGCGCAGCTCGCCGCAGTCCTCGACGCGATCGGTCCCGCGGCGCTGGCGAGCGGTGCGCTGGCGTACGAGCCCGTGTGGGCGATCGGCACGGGCCGCAACGCCACGCCCGAGCAGGCCCAGGAAGTGCACGCGGCGCTGCGCGCGCAGGTGGCCGGACGCGACCAGTCGGCCGCCGCCGCGCTGCGCATCCTCTACGGCGGCAGCGTCAAGGCGACGAACGCCAGCGAGCTCTTTTCCCGGCAAGACATCGATGGCGGGCTGATCGGCGGCGCGTCGCTGAATGCGGCCGATTTCCTTGCCATCTGCGCGGCTGTCCGCACATAGGAACACTCGAGGAGTCTTCATGACCTGGTTGACTACATTGCTGATCGTCGTGCAGGTGGTTTCTGCCATCTCGATCATCGTCCTGGTGCTGCTTCAGCACGGCAAGGGCGCCGACATGGGCGCCGCGTTCGGTGGAGGCGCATCGGGCAGCCTGTTCGGTGCGACCGGTTCGGCCAACTTCCTCTCGCGCAGCACGGCCGCGGTGGCGACCGTGTTCTTCATCGCAACGCTCGGCCTCGCCTACACGGGCACGGCGGTCCGTCGTCCTGCGCCCGATGCCGGCGGCGTGATGTCGGTTCCGCAGGGCACGCCATCGGCTCCTGCGCCGAAGGACATCCCGTCGCCCGCTTCGCAGATTCCGGGTTCGGCGCCCGCGAGCAGCGTGCCGGCCGCACCGGCGGGCGTTCCTTCGGCACCGGGCACGCCGGCGCCTGCGAAGTCCTCCGATCAGATCCCGAAGTAAGCCGCGCGGGACCCACCTTACCCACTCAGGGAGAGGCGGATCGCGCGAGCGGATCGAGTAGAATCCAAGCGGTTTTGCACCCGGCCGACGTGGTGGAATTGGTAGACACACCATCTTGAGGGGGTGGCGGCGAAAGCCGTGTGAGTTCGAGTCTCACCGTCGGCACCAGGGCAACAACAGGCCGCCATAGCGGCGAAGACCGGCAGTGCGTCCGCGACCTCGAAAGGAGGCAGGCCGCTGCCGTTTTTGTTAATGGCTGGATAGACGGTCAAAGTGAACCTCGAGACCTACCTTCCGATCCTGCTCTTCATCCTGGTCGGCCTGCTGATCGGGGCTGCACCGATGCTGCTGGGCGCGTTGCTCGGTCCGCGCAAGCCCGACCCGGAAAAGCTGTCTCCGTATGAGTGCGGGTTCGAGGCGTTCGAGGACGCGCGCATGAAGTTCGACGTCAGGTATTACCTCGTCGCGATCCTGTTCATCCTGTTCGACCTCGAGATCGCGTTCCTCTTTCCGTGGGCGGTGGTGCTGGGGGACCTCGGAGCCTGGAGCGTTGGCTTCTGGTCGATGATGATTTTCCTCGGGATCCTCACCGTCGGCTTCATCTACGAGTGGAAGAAGGGCGCCCTGGACTGGGAGTGATGATGGACCCCCACGCTCACATCCGTTCGCTGCCCCCCGAGGGGGCGCAGTACTCCCTTGGGGCGGCCCGGCGGGAGTACTGATGGGCATCGAAGGCGTACTCAACGAAGGCTTCGTGACGACGAGCGTCGACAAGCTCGTCAACTGGTCGAAGACCGGCTCGCTGTGGCCGATGACGTTCGGCCTGGCGTGCTGCGCCGTCGAGATGATGCACGCCGGCGCGGCGCGCTACGACCTCGACCGCTTCGGCATCTTCTTCCGGCCGAGCCCGCGCCAGTCCGACGTGATGATCGTGGCCGGAACCCTGTGCAACAAGATGGCCCCGGCGCTGCGCAAGGTCTATGACCAGATGGCCGAGCCGCGCTGGGTGATCAGCATGGGCTCGTGCGCCAACGGCGGCGGCTATTACCACTACAGCTATTCCGTCGTGCGCGGCTGCGATCGCATCGTGCCGGTCGACATCTACGTGCCGGGGTGCCCGCCCACGGCCGAGGCGCTGATCTACGGGATCATCCAGTTGCAGAACAAGATCCGCCGCACCAACACGATCGCGCGCTAGGGACGATCGTCGACATGAGCCGCCTCGACACGCTGGTCGAACGACTGAAGACGGTCCTCGGCGACCGCGCGCACGACGTCAGCGTCGCGCTCGACGAGGTGACGCTCCGCGTGAAGGCCGCCGATCACCTCGACGTGGCGCGAACGCTGCGCGATGACCCGCGCCTCGCGTTCGCCGAACTGATCGACCTGTGCGGCGTCGACTACGCCTCGTACGGCGAGGGCAGCCACGAGGGCCCGCGCTTTGCGGTGGTCCTGCACCTGCTGTCGATCACGCACAACTGGCGCCTGCGCGTGCGCGCGTTCTGCCCGGACGACGACTTCCCGCTGGTCGCGTCGGTCAGCGAGATCTGGAGCTGCGCCAACTGGTACGAGCGCGAGGCGTTCGACCTGTACGGCATCGTGTTCGAAGGCCATCCGGACCTGCGCCGCATCCTGACCGACTACGGGTTCGTCGGACATCCGTTCCGCAAGGACTTCCCGGTCTCCGGCTACGTCGAGATGCGTTACGACCCCGAGCAGAAGCGGGTCGTCTACCAGCCGGTGACGATCGAGCCGCGCGAGATCGTCCCGCGGGTGATCCGGGAAGACCAGTACGGGCAGGGCCGGTAGAGCATGGCTGACATCAAGAACTACACGCTCAATTTTGGGCCGCAGCATCCGGCGGCCCACGGCGTGCTGCGCCTCGTGCTGGAACTCGACGGCGAGGTGATCCAGCGCGCCGACCCGCACATCGGACTGCTGCACCGCGCGACCGAGAAGCTTGCCGAGACGCGCACGTTCCTGCAGTCCGTGCCGTACATGGACCGTCTCGACTACGTGTCGATGATGTGCAACGAGCACGCGTACGTGATGGCGATCGAGAAGCTGCTCGGCGTCGAGGTGCCCGTGCGCGCTCAGTACATCCGCGTGATGTTCGACGAGATCACGCGCCTGCTGAACCACCTGCTGTGGCTCGGCGCGCACGGCCTCGACGTCGGCGCCATGGCGGTCTTCCTGTACGCCTTCCGCGAGCGCGAGGACCTGATGGACATCTACGAGGCGGTGTCGGGCGCTCGCATGCACGCCGCCTACTACCGGCCGGGCGGCGTCTACCGCGACTTGCCGGAGTCCATGCCGCAGTACCGCGCGTCGAAGTACCGCAACGAGCGGGACCTGAAGCGGCTGAACGAGAACCGCCAGGGTTCGTTGCTGGACTTCATCGAGGACTTCACGAAGCGCTTCCCCAAGTACGTCGACGAGTACGAGACGCTGCTGACCGATAACCGCATCTGGAAGCAGCGCCTGGTCGGAATCGGCGTCGTTTCGCCGGAGCGCGCCCTGCAGATGGGTTTCACGGGTCCGATGCTGCGCGGGTCCGGCATCGAGTGGGACCTGCGCCGCAAGCAGCCCTACGAGGTGTACGACCGCCTCGACTTCGCGATCCCGGTCGGCAGCAACGGCGACTGCTACGACCGCTACCTCGTCCGCGTCGAGGAGATGCGCCAGAGCAACCTGATCATCCGCCAGTGCGTCGACTGGCTGCGCGCCAACCCGGGCCCGGTGATGACGGACAACCACAAGGTGGCGCCGCCGCCGCGGGTCGACATGAAGACCGGGATGGAAGACCTGATCCACCACTTCAAGCTCTTCACCGAAGGCTTCCACGTGCCGCCCGGCGAGGCCTACGCGGCCGTGGAGCATCCGAAGGGCGAGTTCGGCATCTACCTGATCGCCGACGGTGCGAACAAGCCGTACCGCCTGAAGATCCGCGCCCCCGGTTTCCCGCACCTGCAGTCGCTCGACGAGATGGCGCGCGGCCACATGATTGCCGACGCGGTGGCGATCATCGGCACGCAGGACATCGTGTTCGGGGAGATCGATCGATGAGCGCGGTGCCCAAGAGCGCGCTGCTGCTGACGCCGGAGTCGTATCGCCGCATCGACCGCGAGGTCGCCAAGTTCCCGGCCGAGCACAAGGGCTCCGCGGTGATGGCATCGCTCGCGATCGCGCAGAAGCAACTCGGCTGGCTGTCGAAGGAAGTCATCGAGGAAGTCGGCGACTACCTCGGCATGCCGGCCATCGCCGTGTACGAGGTCGCGAGCTTCTACGGCATGTACAACCTCGAGCCGACCGGCCGCTTCAAGATCACGCTGTGTACCAACCTGCCGTGCGCGTTGTCGGGCGCCAACCGCGCCGCCGCGCGCCTGAAGGAGAAGCTCGGCATCGGCTTCGGCGAGACGACCGCGGACGGCTGCTTTTCGCTGAAGGAAGGCGAGTGCCTCGGCGCCTGCGGCGACGCGCCGGTGCTGCTGGTGAACAACGAGCGCATGGAAAGCTTCATGAGCGACGACAGGCTCGATGCGCTGCTCGGCGAACTGAGGCAGGCGAAGTAAGGCGATGACCGCTCAAACCTGTTTCCACGGGCGCCACGTCAAGCCGATGATCCTCGCCGGCCTGACTGGGGACAACTGGCGGCTGCGCGACTACGAGGAACGCGGCGGCTATGCGGCGCTGCGCCGGATCCTCACCGACGGGATCCCGGCCGATGCCGTGATCGCCGAAGTGAAGAAGTCGGCGCTGCGCGGCCGCGGGGGCGCTGGCTTCCCGACCGGGCTCAAGTGGAGCTTCATGCCCCGTCAGTTCCCGGGCCAGAAGTACCTCGTATGCAACTCCGACGAAGGCGAGCCGGGCACGTTCAAGGACCGCGACATCCTGCGCTACAACCCGCACATCGTCATCGAGGGGATGGCGATCGCGGCCTACGCGATGGGAATCAGCGTCGGCTACAACTACATCCACGGCGAGATCTGGGCCGAGTACGAGCGCTTCGAGGAAGCGCTGGAGGAAGCGCGCGAGGCGGGCTACCTCGGCAACAACATCATGGGCTCGGACTTCTCGTTCCAGCTGCACGCGTCGCACGGTTACGGCGCGTACATCTGCGGCGAGGAAACCGCGCTGCTCGAGTCCCTCGAGGGCAAGAAGGGCCAGCCGCGCTTCAAGCCGCCGTTCCCGGCCAGCTACGGCCTGTACGGCAAGCCGACGACGATCAACAACACCGAGACGTTCGCCGCCGTGCCCTTCATCATCAACGAGGGCGGCGAGGCGTTCCTGAACCTCGGCAAGCCGAACAACGGCGGCACCAAGATCTTCTCGGTCTCCGGCGACGTCGAGGCACCCGGCAACTACGAGGTGCCGCTCGGCACGCCGTTCGCAAGACTGCTCGAACTGGCCGGCGGAATGCGCGGCGGCCGCCGCATCAAGGCGGTCATCCCGGGCGGCTCGTCGATGCCGGTGCTGCCGGGCGACGTGATGATGGCCACCGACATGGACTACGACTCCATCGCCAAGGCGGGGTCGATGCTCGGCTCCGGCGCGGTGATCGTGATGGACGAGACGCGCTGCATGGTGCGTTGCCTCGAGCGGCTGTCTTACTTCTATTACGAGGAGTCGTGCGGCCAGTGCACGCCGTGCCGCGAGGGCACCGGATGGCTGTACCGCCTTGTCCACCGCATCGAGCACGGGCAGGGCCGCCCCGAGGATCTCGACCTGCTGAATTCCGTCGCCGACAACATCCAGGGCCGCACGATCTGCGCGCTCGGCGACGCCGCCGCGATGCCGGTGCGCTCCTTCATCAAGCACTTCCGCGGCGAGTTCGAGCACCACGTCGAGCACAGGCGCTGCCTGGTGCCGGAGTACGTGTGATCCATGGTTGAAGTCGAGATCGACGGTCGGAAGGTGGAAGTGCCGGAAGGCTCCATGGTGATGGAGGCCGCCAACCGGCTGGACATCTACGTCCCGCACTTCTGCTACCACAAGAAACTCAGCATCGCGGCCAACTGCCGCATGTGCCTGGTCGAGGTCGAGAAGGCGCCGAAGCCGCTGCCGGCGTGCGCCACGCCCGTCTCCCCGGGCATGATCGTGCGCACCCAGTCCGACCGGGCGAAGCAGGCACAGAAGTCGGTGATGGAGTTCCTGCTGATCAACCATCCGCTCGACTGCCCGATCTGCGACCAGGGCGGCGAGTGCCAGTTGCAGGACCTGGCCGTCGGCTACGGCGGCTCGAGCAGCCGCTACGCCGAGCCGAAGCGGGTCGTGTTCCACAAGTCCATGGGCCCGCTGATCTCCGCCGAGGAGATGACCCGCTGCATCCACTGCACGCGCTGCGTGCGCTTCGGGCAGGAGATCGCCGGCCAGATGGAGCTCGGCATGGCCGGCCGGGGCGAGCACTCGGAGATCATGAGCTTCGTCGGCCGCGGCGTGGATTCCGAACTGTCGGGCAACATGATCGACCTCTGCCCGGTCGGCGCGCTCACGAGCAAGCCGTTCCGCTACGAGGCGCGGCCGTGGGAGCTCGCGCGCCGCAAGTCGATCAGCCCGCACGACTCGGTCGGCGCCAACCTCATCGTCCAGGTGAAGAACCAGCGCGTCATGCGCGTTCTTCCGCTGGAGAACGAGGACGTCAACGAGCAGTGGCTGTCGGACCGCGACCGCTTTGCGTACGAGGGCCTGCACGCCGCCGACCGCCTGCTGCGGCCGATGATCAAGCAGGACAACCAGTGGCGCGAGGTCGACTGGAGCGTCGCGCTCGAGTACGTCGCGCACGCGCTGTCGCACGTGAAGGCGGAGCATGGAGCCGCCGCCATCGGCGCGCTCGCCGCGCCGCACGGCACGCTGGAAGAACTGCACCTGCTGGCGAAACTCGTCCGCGGGCTGGGATCCGACAACATCGACTTCCGGCTGCGCCAGGGCGACTTCACCCTCGACGGCCGGCGCGCCGGTGCGCCGTGGCTGGGCATGAAGATCGCCGACATCAACACGCTCGACCGCGCGCTGCTCATCGGTTCGTTCCTGCGCAAGGACCAGCCGCTGCTGTCGGTCCGCCTGCGCCACGCGACGAAGCGCGGCTGCCAGCTGACCGTGGTGCACGGTGTCGACGACGACCTGCTGATGCCGGTCGCGAACAAGATGATCGCGCGCCCGGCCGGATGGGTGCAGGCCCTTGCGGAGATCGCCGTCGCGATCGCGGAGCAGCAGGGCCTGCCGGTGCCGGCGAGCGGCGTCACCGCGGGCGAGCCCGCGAAGAAGATCGCGCGCAGCCTGCTGTCGGGCGAGCGCAAGGCGGTGCTGCTCGGCAACGCGGCCGTGCAGCATCCGCAGTCGGCCCGGCTGCACGCGTGGGCGCAGTGGATCGCGCAGGCGACCGGCGCGACGCTGGGGGTGCTGACCGAGGCGGGCAACACGGTCGGTGCGCACCTGGTCGGCGCGCTGCCCCGGCAGGGCGGACTCGGCGCGCGGCAGATGGTCGAACAGCCCCGCAAGGCGATGCTGCTGTGGAACGTCGAGCCCGAGTACGACACCGCGGATCAGCAGGCCACGGTCCAGGCAAGGGCGCAGGCGGACACGGTCATAGCGTTCCCGCCGTAGCTCAAGGC
>Ga0105091_10000449_pt1 | contig 17204 bp, 19 predicted proteins | sample PPLLak1March2015_FD_87022 | JGI IMG/M metagenome (GOLD analysis project Ga0105091, IMG submission 87022) | Freshwater sediment microbial communities from Prairie Pothole Lake near Jamestown, North Dakota, USA - PPLs Lake P7 Core (1) Depth... | ecosystem: Environmental > Aquatic > Freshwater >... | reverse complement strand
TACAGGACGAGGACTGGCTGCGTCTCACCAATGCCGTGGGCAAACTCAACGATGCTCCTATCCACATCGACGAAAGCGCCGCCCTGACCGCCCTCGAACTGCGCGCACGGGCACGCCGTCTGCACCGCCAGTGCGGCAAGCTGGGCCTGATCATCATCGACTACTTGCAACTCATGAGCGGCAGCGGCGGCGGCGAGAACCGCGCCACGGAAATCTCCGAAATCTCGCGCTCGCTCAAAGCACTGGCGAAAGAACTGGAAGTGCCGGTGATCGCCCTCTCCCAGCTCAACCGCAGTCTCGAACAACGGCCCAACAAACGCCCGGTGATGTCCGACCTGCGCGAATCCGGCGCCATCGAGCAGGACGCCGACGTGATCCTGTTCATCTACCGCGACGAGGTCTACAACCCCGACAGCCAGGAAAAAGGCACGGCCGAAATTATCATCGGCAAGCAGCGTAACGGCCCGATCGGCACTGTACGCATGACATTCATCGGGGAATACACGCGCTTTGAAAACTATGCCCACGGCGGCGATTACTGATTCATGTCCCGCCCGCTGCGCGCCACTCTCCACCTTTCCGCCCTGCGCCACAATCTTGACGTGGCGCGGCGCCTCGCAGCCCGCTCACGCATTCTGGCCGTCATCAAGGCAAACGGCTACGGCCACGGCATGCTGCGCGTGGCACGGGCGCTGGAAGCTGCAGATGGCTTTGCGGTGCTTGCCGTAAAGGAAGCCATCGCGCTGCGGGAAGCAGGGTTCACGCAGGAAATCCTGTTGCTGGAAGGCTTCTTCACCCCGGACGAGCTACCCTTGCTGCTGCAGCACCGGATATCGAGCGTCATCCACGCCCAGTGGCAAATCGATGCCCTGTTGCGCTTTCCGTCGGCCAGCGGCATTCCGCTCTGGCTCAAGGTCAACGGCGACATGAACCGCCTGGGTTTCCAGAGTGACGAGTTTCCCGCCGCCCTCGCATCCCTGCAACAGGCCGGCGCGAAACTCACGCTCATGACCCATTTTGCCCGCGCAGATGAAGACGGTGGCATCCCCGCGCCGCTATCCCGTTTCAATACACTTACCCGCCTCGCCGAACTGCCGCGCAGCATGGCCAACTCCGCTGCCTTGTTGTGTTGCCCAGAAACGCACGCAGACTGGGTGCGCCCCGGCATCATGCTGTACGGCGCCTCGCCGTTACCGGCACAAAGCGCCGCGCAACTCGACCTGCAAGCCGCCATGACGCTCAGCAGCGAACTCATTGCCGTGCGCAACATCGAGGCGGGAGACGAAATCGGCTATGGCGGCGCCTTCAAGGCGCCTTACGACACGCGCGTCGGCGTGGTCGCCTGCGGCTATGCCGACGGCTACCCACGCCACGCGCCGAACGGCACGCCAGTCCTGATTAACGGCCAGCGCAGCCGCGTGATTGGTCGGGTTTCGATGGACATGCTGATGGTCGATTTGAGCCATATACCCGCTGCAAATGTCGGCTCCCCGGTTATTCTTTGGGGACAAGGCATGCCGGTGGAAGAAGTCGCCGCGGCAGCCGGCACCATCAGTTATGAACTGCTGTGCGCCGTGGCCCAACGCGTACCGATGGTGGAGGCCGACTAATCGTGGCCAAAGCAAAATCGCTTTATACCTGCACCGAATGCGGCGGCCAGTCGCCCAAGTGGCAAGGCCAGTGCCCCCACTGCATGGCATGGAACACGCTGCTGGAAAGCGTCGCAGAAACTGCGGCCAGCAACCGTTACAACGCCTTGGCCGTGAGCAGCAAGGTGCAGAGCCTGGGCGAAGTCGAGGCAAAGGAAGTGCCGCGCGTACCGACCGGCATCGCCGAGTTCGACCGCGTGCTGGGCGGCGGACTGGTGCAGGGTGGGGTGGTGCTGATCGGCGGCGATCCGGGCATCGGCAAGTCCACGCTGCTGCTGCAAGCCTTGTCCCATATGAGCAGCAAGCACAACGTACTTTACGTCAGCGGCGAGGAGTCGGCACAACAGATCGCCTCGCGCGCGAAACGCCTCGCGCTGGATGCCAGGTCGGTGCAGTTGCTGGCCGAAATCAGCCTAGAAAAGATTCTCGCCACACTGGCGGCGCAGAAGCCCGAAATGGCGGTCATCGACTCGATTCAGACGGTCTATTCCGAAGCGTTGCAATCTGCCCCCGGCAGCGTGGCCCAGGTGCGCGAGTGCGCGGCGCAGTTGACGCGCTTCGCCAAGCAATCGGGCACGGCGGTGATCCTGGTCGGCCACGTCACCAAGGAAGGGGCGCTGGCCGGACCGCGCGTGCTGGAACACATCGTCGACACGGTGCTGTACTTCGAGGGCGACAGCAACTCCAGCTTCCGTCTGGTGCGTGCCTTCAAGAACCGTTTCGGCGCGGTCAATGAACTGGGCGTCTTCGCCATGACTGAAAAAGGCCTACGCGAGGTGAGCAACCCTTCAGCACTGTTCCTCTCGCATCACAGCCAGGAAGTGGCGGGCTCATGCATCATGGTGACCCAGGAAGGCACGCGGCCATTGCTGGTGGAAATCCAGGCGCTGGTGGACGAGGCCCATGCCCCCAACCCGCGCCGCCTGTCGGTCGGGCTGGAACAGAACCGCCTCGCCATGCTGCTGGCTGTGCTGCACCGCCACGCGGGGATCGCCTGCTTCGACCAGGATGTGTTCGTCAACGCCGTGGGCGGGGTTAAAATCACCGAACCCGCTGCCGATCTGGCGGTGCTGCTGGCGATTGTGTCCTCGTTCAAGAATCGACCGTTGCCGGGCAAGCTGGTGGTGTTCGGCGAAATCGGCCTGGCGGGTGAAATCAGGCCGGTGCAGCGCGGCCAGGAACGCCTCAGGGAAGCCGCCAAGCTGGGTTTCACGCACGCCGTGATCCCCAAGGGAAATATGCCCAAGCAGACCATCCCCGGCATGGAAATCACCGCGGTTGACCGGCTCGAACAGGCCGTGTCACACTTCAGGAGTTAACGCATGGTGACAACCCCAATGCGGTGGAAGATTGCCGGTGCTAGCGACACCGGGCGTGTCAGGGTGGGCAACGAAGACGCTATCGCCTGGGATGAGGCGTTGGGCCTGATACTTCTGGCGGATGGCATGGGTGGTTATGAAGGCGGCGAAGTCGCCAGCAATCTTGCCCTCAGCAGCATACTCGAAACCTTCCGCCAACCGCTCGCCCCTCACTGGCGCGAAGCCGAATGGACAAGCGACATCAGCGATCCGGTTTTGAAGCTTTACGCCGCGGTGAGCCAGGCCAACCAGACCGTTTATGAAGCCGCGCAACAGCAGCCCGAGTACCAGGGCATGGGCACCACGCTGCTGGCAGCCCATTTCCACGATAACCTGGTGACGCTCGCCCACATCGGCGATTCGCGCATTTTCCTGTGGCGCAAGCAGATATTGTCGCAACTCACGGTCGATCACACCGTTGTCCAGCAGCAGATCGACAACGGCGAAATCACCCGCGAAGAAGCGCCTTACTCCGAGTACCGGAGCGTATTGACGCGTGCGCTGGGCGTCGACCCGGTGGTGGAAGTAGACATGCGCGAAGTCGTCACGCAGTCCGGGGATATTTATTTACTCTGTTCGGACGGATGTTACGATATGCTCACACACGATGAAATGGCCGTCATCCTCAATACCAATCAGGGTGACATGCACCAGATAGCGCGACAACTGGTGCATAAAGCCAACGAAAATGGCGGTTACGACAATATTTCGGCCGTTGTGGCACAAGTTTTGTAGGGGATAGTTTTAAACATGTCGAAACTGGTTTTACACGCAACTAACGGCGCAGACAGGGAAATCGCTCTCGACCAGGAGCGTATTTCCATCGGGCGCAAGGCACATAACGACATCCATCTGGACGCCTCTTCGGTCAGCGGCGATCATGCCGTTATCATCACTCTTGGCAGCGACTCCTTTCTGGAAGACCTGCACAGCACCAACGGCACCTACGTCAACCAGAACACCGTGTACAAATGCGTACTTCAAGATGGCGACGAAATCAAGATCGGCAACTACAAATTTACATTCATCAGCGAACCGACATCACAAAGCGCACCAGGCAAGACCATTTCCGCCACACCGAAAAACCGACCCGCCCCGGCTGGCAAGCATCCCGAGCATCCGGCCGTAGATGCCACCACGCTCATGCCGGAACTGACCGAGTTGGCAGCCCCCTCGGACATGATGGGCGAAACGCGCCACAACACCACCAACGCACCCGCCCGCGAGATTGAGCCAGGCGATGGCACCCTGGGCGTCATCCGGATTCTTTCCGGCCCCGGGTCGGGCCAGGCGCTGGCCTTGACCAAGCCGATTACCACCCTGGGAAAACCTGGCATGCAGGTCGTCGCAATCACTCTGCGCGAAGGACTGTATTACCTCGGCGTAGTTGAAGGCGAGGAACTGCCGCAGGTAAATGACGTAGAGATCAAGTCCTTACCCTACCCTTTGCAGCATCGCGATATCATCACCATTGCTGGCATCAAGCTGGAGTTTTCCCTGAAATAGACCACGGAGAGGTTGACGCAGAACAATTCGACCTCATTTCCCTCTCCGCCAGAACCACAACTCGTTTTTCGAGTCCCTTCTTCCCGCCCATGAGCCAAAGCTATCCATGCCAAGACTATTAATTGCCATCGCTGCCACATTTTTACTCACTGCCTGTAATAACAGTCCCCAGGACGATCATCCCGGCCAGCCGGTGACCAAACGCAAGGCCGCATTCAAACAAATCATGCGCATCCTGGAGCCGATGGGCATGGTTGCCCGCGACAGGAAGGACTACGAGCGGCAGGAGTTTCTCGCCAGCGCCCAGGAACTGAAACAGCTGACAACGCAGCCATGGGCCTATTTCACCCCTGACAGCAACTACCCGCCGACCCGCGCCAAGGCGGAGGTATGGCAGAAACCGGCCGAATTCAAGCAAGCACAGGAAAAGCTTCAGGCTGCGGTGGACAAACTCGCCAAGGCGGCGGAGAGCGGTAATCTGGACATCATCCGGCCGGAGGTGGTGGCCGTGGAAAAAAGCTGCAAGGCGTGCCACGAAAAGTTTCGTGGAGGGATCTAGCTTCCCGATCCGTTCAGGCGCTTGCCCCAGGATTCCACCCCGCGCTGTTCGATTCTGAGGGCGGCAGCCTGCCGCCACGAATCGGTTAATTCCGGCAGGTTGGCAATGCCCTCAAGTTCCGCGTAATCGAGCGTGGCATGGAAAAAGCAGCGCAATACCCTCGCCAGGGGCCAGTCTAGAAGGGGGCGCTGGACCAACTGCAATGCATCGCCCACTGCCACCTCACCCTCCTCCAACACACGGTAGTACCAGCCGGTGCGCAGGCTGTCCTGCACCTGCCGTGCCATATCCTCCATACCGAAACGTCGGTTCAGCTTCCAGCAGGGACGCCGTGGCTGGGAAACCTGCAACAGGACACTGCCGGCGCGATACACGTCGCCGATGCAGACATCGTCCTCCGTCATGCCCAGGGTGGAGATATTCTCCCCGAACGCGCCTGGCTGCTTCAAGACTGATGCCAACTGGGGGTGCGCTTCCAGCCAGGCTGGATAATGTTCAAGCGCGTAGTGATGGAGCGCCTTCTCCACGCCACCATGACGCATGCGATCACCCTGCTGGTCGCACAGCAACCCTTCCCTTCCCACCGGCATGCGCTCCGCCAGCGGCAGCTTGTGAATGGCGCTGAGCTGCCCCGGTGGGCCAAAAGGAACGGCCGGCCCGGCGAGCAGGGTCAGGATGACTGGCGCTTTTCCGTCCATATCAGGGCGCCCTTACTTCCGGCTTTTCTTGCCAGCCACTTCCTTTTTTACCGCGCGGAATACCGGCCCCCAGATGGGGTGGCCGGCTTCGGCGGGAGTCAGGTTGAATTTCGGGTTGAGCTTGAGCACCTGCTTGAACTCGCCGCGGCACGCCAGTTTCTCGCCTGAAATGCAGTAGATGAACGCCAGATACTTGTGCGCGGTGAGTTGGTCGCCGCTGGACGCGAGCCCGCCATCCAGGGCATTCTGAAAATGCCCGGCGGCAATCTTGTAATTGCCTTCCTGGTAATTATGGACGCCCAGGCTCAGCTCCTGTTCGGCTTTCTTCGCTAGCGGAAATTCAGGCTTCTTTTCGCTCGGCGTTTCAATTTTTTCAGCTTTCCTGGCAACAGGAGCCTCTTCGCTCTTGGGCGCAGGTTTTGTTGCCGTCTGGGAAGCACAGCCTGCAGCCATCAGCAGCAAGGCCAAGCACAAGAAACGCGGGTAAATTGAGTCTGGCATCATTTTCACTTATTTAAACAGATGTTTGATTTTATGCGTCGAGCCGGACTGTATCTCAAATGTTTCGACGTAAGGGGTAAAGTCCGCATTGCGGATTTCAACCTTATGCTTCCCGGCAGCGACTTTCAGTTCTTTCAGAGGCGGCGTAACGCCCATGTTGTTGCCATCCACATGCACCTCCCCCCATGGCATGATAGCAAAATCCAGCGTCGCCTCCTCGCGGTGCGAGCTTGGCGCAACAGAGGGAGGGACCGGGGCTGACGCCGAAGGCAAGGCAAGGACAGCAGAATCTGGGGCCTGGGTTTCAATCTGGACAGGGGGCTTGCCACGACCAAAAAACCATAGCACTGTTAATAGCAAAACCGCCCCGCCCAGCAGCAATATCTTCTTTCCATGCCTGGACACTACCGTCGCGGGTTGCGACAGTGTTCCAGCCGCCATCAGCACGGTTTCATCCGCTTCCTGGCGCGGCTTGGCTCTGCGCTCCAGCGTGCGCGGCTTGCCATCGGCAGGCGTATGAAAATTCGCCGGCACCGGCAGGGCCAGATAATGACGCAGATCTTCCGCCATCTCCCCAGCGTTCTGATAACGCTCGTCGGGATGCTTCGCCAGCGCCTTTGCGATTATGTAGTTGAAAGCCTCTGGCAACTCGGGCTTCAGCGTGCACGGCGCGGTCGGCATCTCGTTGAGGATGCGAAACATGATCGCACTGATGTTATCGCCGCTGAAGGGCGGCTTGCCGGTCAGCATTTCATACAACACCACGCCGAGAGAAAATATGTCGGAACGGCCGTCCACATCCTGTCCCACCACCTGCTCGGGCGACATGTACTTGGGCGAGCCCAGGATCATGCCGGCCATGGTGCGTGATGCCGAGGGAATCAGCGCAATGCCGAAATCGGTTATTTTCACCACCCCATTCTTCAGGATCATGATGTTGGAAGGCTTGATATCGCGATGCACCACGCCATGCTCGTGCGCAAAAGCCAGACCATCAGCCACCTGGGAAGTGATTTCGGCGATGCGCTCGAGCGATAGCGGCGCCCCCGCATCGAGAATGTCCCGTAGCTCATCCCCTTCCAGAAACTCCATCGCCATGTAGGCGATGTTGTCGTTATTGCCCACATCGTGGATGGTAACGATATTGGGGTGATTGAGGCGCCCGGCCGATCTGGCCTCGCGATAAAAACGCTGCTCGAATTCCTCGAACTCATCCTTGGACAACTCCAGGCTGATGGTCTTGATCGCCACGGTTCTTTCAAGGAGCGGGTCAGTCGCACGGTAGACCACACCCATGGCCCCTTGGCCAAGCGTGGACAGAATTTCGAAACGACCGATTTTTTGGTTAGCCATGGGACGCGATTATAAAAGCTGCCGACGATTTTAAGGAATATTTTACCGTCAACCTCTCAATACTGCCTTGCCACCAAAGGGAACGAGATGCGAAAATGCCAAGCACATGGCTCACCATGCAATAAAATAATAAAATGTAAGGATTAAGGGGATGACCGTACGCAGCGCGCTTGAAGTCGCGACCACCACCGATACCGGCGTGGTTCGTTCGTTTAACGAGGATGCCATCGCCACCGAGCTGGATCTGGGCCTCGCCGTCGTGGCTGACGGCATGGGAGGCTACAAAGCGGGGGACGTTGCCAGCGGCATGGCGGCCTCGATCATGGTGGAAGAACTCAAACGCGGGCTACGTGCCAACGCACCCGAGTCTCCCACGCAGATCCTGCAGGATGCCGCCGAAAAAGCCAACCGGGCCATTTTCCAGGCGGCACAGGCAAATCCCCAGTACCACGGCATGGGCACCACACTGGTGGCCGCAGTCTTCCATGACAATCAGCTCTATTTCACCCATGTTGGCGATGCGCGCCTCTACCGACTGCGTCATGGTAAACTGACGGTATTGACGCACGACCACTCCATCCTCCATGAACAGGTGTCGCAAGGCCTGATTTCTGCCGATGAAGCCAAGACCTCCCACAACCGCAATCTGGTAACCCGCGCCCTCGGCGTCGAAGCAAAGGTCGAGAGCGAAACACAGCAACAGGCAGTGGAAACAGGCGACCTCTATCTGCTGTGCTCGGATGGATTGAACGACATGGTGGACGACGCCGACATTGAATTGACGCTCACCGCGCTTCAGGCCAACCTGCCACTTACGGCACGACAACTGGTGATGATGGCCAACGACAATGGCGGCCACGACAACATTTCGGTGATTTTGATAAAAATTCTCACTCCGTTCCCGGCCGTCGAACCCAGCAAAGGGTTGATGGATCGTCTGTTCGGCTGGCTGAAGTAAGGAAAAACACATGGCAAAGCTGGTTTTAACCCTGGATGGTGATGTACTCGGCTATCACTTCCTCGAAAAGGGACGCTTCAGCATCGGCCGCAAGGCCCACAACGAAATGCAGATCGACGACTCGTCCGTGAGCAAGGAACACGCCGCGATCGTGACCGTCGGTAACGACCAGATTCTGGAAGACCTGGGCAGTACCAACGGCACGCTGGTCAATGGAACAGTTATCAGCAAGCACATCCTGCAAAATAACGACGTGATCGAAATCGGACGCTACCAGCTCAGATACATCAACCAGAAAGCCCAGGCCGGAATGGATTTCGACCGCACCATGATGATGATGCCCATGCCACACCTCCAACGAGGCAGAAACCATGGCAACACTGACACCGAGGTAGTGGAGCAGGTGGATACGGCAGTTTCCGTGGCACGGGCAGCCAATGCGAGCTTCCCGCTAGGCGGCGTCAAGGGTCTGGAAGGCACCCATGCCGGCCAGACCCTTGAATTGAGCCGCCCCCTGGCAACCTTCGGCAAGCACGGCGTGCAGGTCGCCGTGATCAACCGCCGCCCGCACGGCTACACCATTACCCACGTGGAAGGCAAAAAACCCCCGCTGGTCAACATGCGCCCAGTCAAAGAGGAATTGCACGCCCTGCAAGACGGCGACGAAATTGAAGTGGGCGACGAGCGGCTTGCGTTTTTCCTGAAGAAGTAATCAGCAGGTAACAATCTGGCCGGACACGCCCCGACTATCGCCGCCTATCAAATAGAGATACTGCGGCATCAGGCTTTCCGGCAGGGGCAGGGACTCTTTCACCTCGCCGGGATGTGTCCTGGTGCGCTGCGGCGACTGCACCGGTCCGGGGACAATGCCGTTAAGACGCAGATTGGGATAAAGCTCCAATTCTTGCGCCCACATCTTCACCAGCGCTTCCACGCCCGCCATGGACACCGCAAAACTGCCCCAATAAGCGGCTGGCACATGACCATGAGTTTCCGAAGTCATGACCACGGCAGCGTCCGGTGCCGCCTTGAGCAGCGGCAAGCAGGCACGGGTCAGCGCAAAAGGAGCCAGCAGATTGACGCGCATCGAAACCTGCCATTGCGCCAGCGAATGGGATTCCAGAGTGTGCAAGCTATCGAGATGCGCGGCATTGTGCAAAATTCCGTCCAGCCGCCCCAACTGGCTGCGAATGCCGCCGGCAAAAGATTCGTAATCCTTGTCCTCCGCGCTGAACAGATCAAGGGGGAAAATCGCCGCCTGGGGGCCGCCTGCCGCCTCGATTTCGTCGTACACCGTTTCGAGCTTTGCCACATTGCGGCCATGCAGGATCACCGTTGCACCGTGAGCAGCAAAAGCCAATGCTGCACTACGGCCAACACCCTGGCCTGCACCGGTGACAAGAATGACGCGATCCTGGAGTAAATTCTTTGGAGCTTGATAGTCTTTCATATGGAATCCGTTCTAACCGAAGGCGAAATTATACTTCCCCTTCCGGTGTAGCCGAAATCTTGTGTATCGCCAGGTCAGCGCCGTTGAATTCATCTTCCGGATCGAGACGGATACCCACCAGCTTCCTGAGCAGGCCATACACGACAAACCCGCCAGTCAGGGCGATTGAAATACCCAGCAGGGTGCCGATCAGTTGCGCGGCAAAACTCACACCGCCAAGGCCACCCAGCGCCTTGAGGCCGAAAATGCCTGCCGCGATGCCACCCCAGGCGCCACACAAGCCATGCAGCGGCCATACACCCAGCACGTCATCGATTTTCCATTTGTTCTGCGTCTGCATGAACATCCAGACGAACATTCCGCCCGCCACTGCACCGGTCACCAGGGCACCCATGGGATGCATCAGGTCGGAACCGGCGCACACCGCCACCAGCCCGGCAAGCGGGCCGTTGTGGACGAAACCGGGGTCGTTCTTGCCGACGATCAGCGCGGCGATGGTACCGCCTACCATGGCCATGAGCGAATTCACCGCCACCAGCCCGCTAATGGCGGAAAGCGTCTGCGCAGACATGACATTGAAGCCGAACCAGCCGACGGTCAGAATCCACGCGCCCAGCGCCAGGAAAGGAATGTTGGAGGGCGGATGCGCCGCCATCATGCCATCCTTGTTGTAGCGCCCGCGCCGCGCGCCCAGCAGCAACACGGCGGGCAGCGCGATCCAGCCGCCCATGGCATGCACCACCACGGAACCGGCAAAATCGTGGAACTCGGCGCCGAACACAGTCTTGAGCCAATCCTGGAAGCCAAAATGGTGATTCCAGACGATGCCCTCGAAGAACGGATAGACAAAGCCGACCAGGATGAAAGTCGCCGCCAGTTGTGGATTGAACCGGGCGCGTTCGGCGATGCCGCCCGAAACGATAGCAGGAATGGCTGCGGCGAAAGTCAGCAGGAAAAAGAACTTGACCAGCTCATAGCCACCCTTCTGCACCAGCACATCGGCGCCATCAGTAAAATGAATGCCATAGGCGATACCATAGCCGATGAAGAAATAAGCGATGGTGGAAATGGCGAAATCGGTGAGGATTTTCACCAGCGCGTTCACCTGGTTCTTCTTGCGCACCGTGCCCAGTTCAAGGAAAGCAAAGCCGGCGTGCATGGCCAGCACCATGATTGCTCCGAGCAAAATGAACAGTACATCACCACCCGTGTGCAAATTTTCCATCAGAACTTCTCCATAAATTTATCGGCGCAAATAAAGCACGAATCATTCCATATTTAATCGCGATTGATTTCATGAAACTTTCTTACTTATCATTGCGAAGCAACCAGCAAGATACGCACCAATAATGTGCATTAGCGGAAATGATGCACCGCAACGAGCCATGGCAAATCTTGTCAATTCCACGCCCCTTCTCCATACTTCACACATGATCAAATTTCTCGTCGCCCTATACCTCGCTTTTTTTGCCCTGTCCGCCCCTGCCGCGGACTTGGTGCGCGAAAAACGTCTTGCGGATGAAATCGTCGATATGATTGTCGAGGGAGAAGCTGTCTGGCTTGAAGCGAACAAGCAGCCCTTCCTCTCCATCTACACGCCAACCGCCCAACGCCATGCACGCGGCGCGGTCATCATCCTGCATGGACGTGGTATGCATCCGGACTGGGCCGATGTGGTCGCCCCCCTACGCACCGGGCTACCGGCCAGCGGCTGGCATACGCTATCACTGCAAATGCCGGTACTGGGCAAGGAAGCAAAATACAACGACTATGTTCCTCTATTTGCCGAAGCCGGCCCTCGCATCAATGCCGCCATCACCTATCTGCGCGACACCGGCGTCAAACATATCGTGCTCGTCGCCCATAGCTGCGGCGCCCACATGGCCATGCACTGGATCGCCAAGCAGGGTGACAAGGACATCAGCGCCGATGTCGGCATCGGCATGGGCGCCACCGATTACCAGCAGCCGATGAAGGAAGCCTTTCCGCTGGCCAAAATACATGTGCCGGTGCTGGACATCTATGGCAGCGCCGAATATCCGCAAGTGCTGAACATGGCGCCCGAGCGGCTAGCTGCCATGAACAAGGCTGGCAATCCGCAATCGCGCCAGATCGTGATTCCGGGCGCCGATCACTACTTCCACGAACACAACGCCGAGTTGGTCAAGGCCGTTGCCGAGTGGCTCAATCAAGTCAAATTCTAAGAAATCACATGCTCTATTCCCTGATACGCTCCGTCTTCTTCAGCATGGATGCCGAATCCGCCCACCATCTTGGTATGGAGGGCATGAAAACCGCGCAACGACTTGGCCTGCTGGGCCTTCTCGCGCCGCGAGTGCCAGCCAAACCGCGCCGCGTGATGGGGCTGGATTTCCCCAATCCGGTCGGCCTGGCGGCAGGGCTGGACAAGAACGGCGACTACATCGATGCCCTGGCTGCACTGGGCTTCGGCTTCATCGAAATCGGCACCATCACGCCGCGCCCACAGCCCGGCAACCCCAAGCCGCGCCTGTTCCGCATCCCCCCGGCCAACGCCATCATCAATCGCATGGGCTTCAACAACGATGGCGTGGACAAGCTGATCGAGAATGTCAAAAAAGCCAAATATCGCGGCATTCTCGGCATTAACATCGGCAAGAATTTCGACACGCCAATCGAAAAGGCCGCCGACGATTACCTCACCTGCCTGCGCAAGGTTTATCCGCACGCCAGCTACATCACCGTCAACATCTCCTCGCCCAACACCAAGAACCTGCGCCAGTTGCAGCAATCGAGCGAGCTCGAAGCCCTGCTCGACACACTCAAGAATGAGCAGGGAAAACTCGCCCAGACACACGGCAGGCACGTCCCTCTGGCACTGAAAATCGCGCCCGACCTGAGCACGGAAGAAGTCATCCAGATCGCCGACCTGCTGCTGAAATATCAAATCGAAGGCGTGGTCGCCACCAACACCACGCTGTCGCGCGAAGGCGTGGCCGGCTTGCCACACGGCGATGAAGCCGGCGGCTTGAGCGGCGCGCCGGTGCGCACCAAATCCACCAGCGTGGTGAAGCAACTGAGTCTGGCGCTGGACAACAAAATCCCCATCATCGGCGTGGGTGGCATCATGAACGGCCTGGATGCGAAGGAGAAAATCCTCGCCGGCGCCAGCCTGGTGCAGTTCTACAGCGGCTTCATCTATCGCGGCCCGGCACTGATCAAAGAGGCGTGCGAGGAAATCTGACCATGCTGATCGGCGTCCCCAAGGAAATCAAGGACCACGAATTCCGCGTCGGCCTCACGCCAGCCGGGGTGCGCGCACTGGTCGGCGCCGGCCACGAAGTTCTCGTCCAGACCGAGGCAGGATCAGCTATCGGCTATGGCGATGCGTTGTATGCCGCAGCCGGGGCGCGCATTGTCGCCACTGCAGCAGAAGCCTTCGCCTGCCCCATGGTCGTCAAGGTCAAGGAACCGCAATCGGCAGAAATCCCGCTGCTACAGGAAGGCCAGATCCTCTTCACCTACCTGCACCTCGCCGCCGATGCGGCGCTGACACGCCAACTGGTGGAACGCAGGATTATCGGCATCGCCTACGAAACCGTCACCGACGCCCAAGGCCGCCTGGCCCTGCTCACGCCGATGTCCGAAGTCGCGGGCCGGATTGCCATTCAGGCCGGCGCGACGACCCTGCAAATGAATCATGGCGGCAGCGGCGTGCTACTTGGCGGCGTAGCCGGCGTCATACCGGGCAAGGTGGTCATACTGGGCGCCGGCTCGGTAGGCACCGAAGCCGCCAAAATGGCGATGGGACTGGGTGCGGATGTAACAATTTTGGATTTGAACCTGAACCGCCTGCGCTATCTGGACGACGTATTCGGCAGCCGCCTCAAGACACAATATTCGCAAGCCAGCGCCATTGAAGCATTAGTCTCCGACGCCGATCTGGTGGTCGGCTCGGTGCTGATTCCCGGCAAGCGCGCGCCCAGGCTCATCAGCCGCGAACTGGTGGGCAGCATGCGCCCCGGTTCGGTGCTGGTGGATGTCTGCATCGACCAGGGCGGATGCGCCGAAACCTCGCGCCCTACCACCCATTCCCAGCCCACCTACATCGAGGCAGGCGTGGTGCATTACTGCGTCACCAACATGCCCGCCGCCTGCGCCCGCACTGCGACGCAGGCGCTCACCCATGCCACCCTGCCCTACGTGATAAAACTTGTCAGTCTCGGTTACCGGGAGGCCATGCGGCAGGATGCCGGGTTGCTGAATGGGCTTAATCTGCATCTGGGGCAGGTGACCCACCCTAACGTGGCAGCGGATCTGGGCTATACCCACACCCCGGCGCAAAAAACCATCTGGCCGGAGGACATCGAATTCGAGCGCGACACCAATCTCACGCGCGAGATTGAATTTTGAAAATGGTTTGTGTTGCTATTCATTGAGCCGTTTAAGGTCGCGGTAAAAATTTTCGTGTGGGCCGAAAGTCAGCAGCTTCAAGCTATCCTCATCGAGGATGCGGTAGGCCAACAGGCACAATTGGTTCGAGAGTCGAAACTTGTAAACCCGCACACCAGCAAGGTCGCCAAGCTTACCTTCGCCGATTTCCGGATCAGCACCAATCGCGCGCACAGCCTCGTCGAGGTCTGCCTTATGTGACCGATGCAACCTTTTTGCCGCCCGCACGAACGAGGGCGTGACCAGCAAACGCATCAATTGAACTCATACTCGCCAACCACCTCTTCCTGATCCGCGATCAGGATGTCACGAATCATGGCAAACGGCAGATCAGGGTTTTCCTCTGCGATCTTGCCAATCCTTGACCAGTATTCGATTTGCTTGGGTACCGAGCGATGCTGGATTTGCGCATGGCGCCTAGCCTGATCGACCAAGCCTTCCGAAAGTTTTACATTGACGGACATGGCAGCCTCCGAATAAAAATACCATTGTAGTCCAATAAGGTCCGAAAGGTAGCCTTACTCCCCCTCCAGCACCTCCAGCACGTCCGCCTGGGGATGCTCCAGTTCCACCGCCTCGATCTTGCGGAAGCGGTCACTGATCTTCTTGCTGGTGGTATGCACATCCAGCGCGTCATCGTGCGCCAGGCGGATGTGGTCGGCGAGCTTCTTCATGCGCGTGTCGAAGCGCTCGAATTCCTTGCCCAGCTTGTTCAGTGCATCCTTGATGATATGCACCTGCTTGCGCGTTTCAACATCTTTCATCACCGCGCGCGCCGTGTTCAACACCGCCATCATGGTGGTGGGCGAGACGATCCACACCCGTTTGCTCATGGCGTAATCCACCACTTCCGGGTGGTAGGCGTGAATCTCGGCGAACACCGCCTCGGCCGGGATGAACATCACCGCACCGTCGGAGGTCTCGTTGGCGATGATGTATTTGCTCGCGATGTCGTCCACATGCTTCTTCACGTCCGCCTTGAACTGCTTCTGCGCCACGGCGCGATCCAGTTCGCTGACGCCTGGCGTAAACATCCTGTGGTAGTTCTCGAGCGGGAACTTGGAATCCACCGCAACCGTGCCGGTCGGTTCGGGCAAAAATAGGGCGCAATCCACGCGGCTGCCGGTGGACAGCGTGTATTGCATGGCATACATGGTGGGCGGCAGGATATTGCGGATCAGGTTTTCCAGCTGCACCTCGCCGAAAGCGCCGCGCGAGCGCTTGTCGCCCAGCAGTTCCTGCAGGCTGACGACATTGGTAGTCAAACCGTCGATCTTCTTCTGCGCCTCGTCGATAGTCGCCAGCCGCGCCATCACATTGGCGAAAGTCTCGTTGGTTTTCTTGAAGCCCTCATCCAGCCGTTCCGTCACCTTGCCGCTGATCTGCTCCAGCCGGCCATCCACGGTCTTGCTCAAGCCCTCGATGGTGGCCACCAGCTGCTCGGTGCTGTTCTTCATGGTGGTCTGGATCAGCTCCTGATCCGCCCTGCCCTGCTCGGCCAGGGTCTGCATGGTCTTGGCGATCACCTCGGCACGCATCGCATCCTGCTTGCCTTGCAGTTGCACGCTCAGCTCCGCCAGCTGCTTCAGCAGCGCCTCGCGCGTCTGTGCCAGGCTGTCGTTCTGCGCCAGTTGCAGCGACTGCATGGCGTCACGCGTCAGTTTCAGTTCCAGTGCGACAATTTCGCGCAGGCGCTCGGAGCTTTCCAGCAAGGCATGGTTCATGCGGTCACCCTGCTTCGCCAGGCCATCATGCAGGTCGGTCAGCATGGCACGGTGCTTCTCTTCCATGATCTGGGCAAGCATATCGGGCAGTTCATGTTGCGAACGAGTCAGCCCACCGAGCTTGATGCCGACCCACAGCGAGGCCAGCAGAATAAAAACTATCAGTACGGCAATCAAAATTTCGAGCATGTTTTTCTCCTGCCGGGGAGTATAACCCAACGAAGTTGTGGGTCAGTCTGGAGGTCAGGCGAAATCGTCGATCTGGTGGTTTGGATCGTGGGGCTTTTCTGCTGGGGGCGGAAGCTTTCGTTTACCTGGTTTACGCTTGTGCAGTTGCTCCTCCCAATATTCAAAGGGCTTTGAACTCCCCTGATCAGGATGAATGGGGAGAGAATGATCCAGGCCGCCGATTGGGTTGTCGGTGGCAGCAAAACGGGGGATTAAAGCATGGTCATATTTGGCTGGCACAGGAAAAGGCATGTTCCCACCTCATATCTGTTAATTATCGGTTTGCTCGAACACGCTTTAACTCTGCCGCAGAGAAAATTGTCATGCCTGCGTTTCGTCAGATCGACCGATTTAACCGTAACTGCTGATAGTCAACTTCTTATTTCCTTACTGCTAATTCAATTCGGTATTCAGCGGCTATATTATTTCTCTCACGCAGCATCGCTTCAATATCGGTTAGCGGGATAGTTCCACTGGAATACATTTGGCTATATGGCTCAGCCAGTATTGTGTTTGATTTGATTATAACGAAGTCAACGCCCAAATAATGCGCAAGTGGTGAGTTTGCCGCCCCAAGTCTCTTCCATTCATCGTTTAACCGCTTATCAAATAACTCCAATAACTGAGGTGTAATCGCCCTGACATGCGTTGGGTCATTAATGAAATTATCATGCCTTGGATGTGGCACAGTAATTTCAATTATCGAATCATTTTTACATACCCTATATAAATATTTCATCATTACAAGGAATCACATTGATTGCTGCCATCACAGCTATAATACATATT